>WNEY01004853.1_pt1 | contig 10326 bp, 9 predicted proteins | sample 5400531 | NCBI WGS metagenome assembly WNEY01 (sample SAMN13153338, study PRJNA577476) | soil metagenome | isolation source: 200 cm saprolite under Douglas fir tree site 1 | place: USA:California | collected 2015-04-18
GTTCTGAGGCGAAAACAAAAGCTGGAGACGGAAGATCAGAGGAAACCGTGCGCGCGGGAGCGGCACCCAGCCATTTTTCCCAAAGCCCTTGCAAGCGGGCTGCTTGGTAACCGGCAAGCGTAGAGATTACTGCCAAGAGCGTCAGGAAACCGAAACAGCGGCACATACGCGCCGGCAATCCCGGTTTGAGGCGGGAGGCGGCTGGCATCTCCGTTGCCGAGCAGAGGGCTCTGGAGGCATGTTTGGAGGGTTCGCTCATGTGACTTGTCCCGCGCGAGGATCCGCGAAACTAATGGCAAAGTAGGTTGCAGGGCAGGAAGGGACAATGGTACGGCGGGGTAGGCTTGCCCGTTTTTCCGGCAACTTGTGCCGCATCAATATCTTTCGGGGAGTAACTGGTAGGAAACGCAGCACGGGTCCCGTACCTCGGGACAGGGTGACCCGCAGGGTCAAGAAGGGCGGCGAAGCGCCGAGTGGGTGGGCCAGCAAGGCCCTTTGTGGCACGTAAAGGGTCTGCTAGAATGAGGAGCTTGGATTGGGGCTTTTGAGAAGAGAATCTTGTCAAATTAGAGTAATCAGGAAGAACAATGGCACTGAAGTGTGAATATTGCGGCAAGACACCCCACTATGGAAATGTGGTCAGCCACGCGAACAACACGCGGCGGCGGCGGTGGAATCCAAACCTGAAGCGCGTGCGCGCGATCGTCGCGGGCGTGAAGAAGCAAGTCCGAGTTTGCACGGCGTGCATCCGCGCCGGCCGAGTGCAGAAAGCCGCCTGAGCCTCCAACCTTGAACTCACTTGTGGCGAACCAGCGTTTCGTGGGGCCTTCGATGGAACACTTAAGAGAAGTGAAGCGCGCCGCAGCGTTGCTGCCCATTGCGGCGATGCTGTTCGCGGGTCTGGCGGGCTGCAACAAACAGACGCAACATGCGCCCGACGTGTGGGCGGTGGTGAACGGGAAAGAGATCAAGCGCGAAGAGGTGGATAAGTATTACCGCACGCGGGTAAACCCCGAGGGGCAGGAGCCCTCCCAGGAAGAGGCGCTGTCACTGAAAATGAACGTGCTGGACGAGCTGATCAACAACGAGATTCTGCTGGAGCGCGCGAAGAAGCTGAACCTGGAAGCGAGCGACGGCGAAGTGGAAGATAAATTCACGGAGCTGAAGAGCCCTTACACAGAGGAGGAATTCCAGCGGCAGCTGAAAACCGGCGGCGTGTCCGTGGAAGACCTGAAGCGCGACCTGCGGAGGCAGCTCTCGATCCAGAAACTGCTGAACCGTGAAGTAGTGGCGAAGATCTCGATTACCGACCAGGACGTGACGGACTTTTACAACGCGAACAAGGCGCAGTTCAACGTCGCGGAGCCGCAGTACCACGTGGCGCAAATCAAGGTGACACCGCAAAAAGAGCAGCAGATTCGCAACCGGAAGAACGACGACGCGACCAACGAAGCCGAGGCCGAACGCAAGGTGAAAATGCTCATGGACCGGTTGAATAGCGGCGCGGATTTCGCGCAACTGGCCATGGATTATTCGGAGGACATGAACTCGGCGGCCACGGGCGGGGATCTCGGGTTTGTTCCAGAATCCGGCCTCAATCCACCACAGGTGGACCCGCTGCTGAAGAAAACAGTTCTCGGATTGAAGCCGGGACAAGTGAGCCAGCCCATTCAGCTGAAAGACGGTTTCCGAATCATCAAGCTCATCGCGCGCGAATCACCCGGCCTGCGCGGCATCACTGATCCGCAGGTGCAACAGACGATCCGCGACACTTTGCGCAACCGAAAGGAACAATTATTGAAGGCGGCGTATCTGGCGATCGCACGCGATGAAGCGCGGACCACAAATTACCTGGCCCAGCAAGTCATCGAAGCGGCGGGAAAATTGCCAGACGCGTCTAAGACCACACTTCCGCCCAGGTCCATTGGGCACTAGCTCAACGCTCATCTCCCCGCTGAGAAACTTCCGGTTCTTCGATCCACCAGCACATTGTCTCGAACACGGAGCATTTCGAAAGATGGACTCGCCGTAGTTCGGCTACCCTCAGGAAACAATAGCCAGGATTTCGCCGGCGTTTACAGTCTGGCCCTCTTTGGCAAGGACGCGCTCGACCGCGCCGCCCTTGGGCGAGCGGATTTCGTTTTGCATCTTCATGGCCTCAACAACCAGGAGGCCCTGCCCGGCTTCCACTTTGTCGCCGACTTTGACCAGCAGGCGGACGACCTTACCGGGCATGGGCGCGACGATTTGCTGGCGGCCTTCTGCTTCGGTCTGGCCGTGGCGGCGGCCACGCCAGGCACGAGGATCGATCACTTCGGCGGTGAACTCCCGAGTGCTGGTCTGCAGTTTGAGCCTGCCATCCGGGGAGGGTGTCACGCGGATTTCGTGGGATTGGCCGTCAAGGAGAATCGAAAGCGTGTTGGGAGCAATCTCCACGACGTCGGCCGTCACGGGACGTCCATCCAGCGTGACGCGCCAGCCGCTGGCGCCGCGCTCAAACTCGACGTCGCGCATTTTGCCCGAGATGTGTACCTCGTATTTCACGAGCAAGACCTCAGAGAAAAGCGGGCACTCCCTCTTTGCTGGAAATGACGGAGAAAAGCTGGAATCATGGCAGGCGGTCCAGCAGCTGGCGGCGGCCTTCCAGTTTCCACCGGGAAGGAGCTTCACTGCTGGCGGAGGCGGCAGCGGATTGGGAAGCGTCCTGCGTCGCGTGCCAGATAGCGGCCGCGATGGCGGCTGCATCAAGCGCGCCGTTCCCTTGTACTTCTTCTTCGTTCGAAAAGGGTGCGGCGGATTGTGGACGGTGGAGCAGTTCGTCGAGCCATCTGGTGTGAATGTCACCGCGAAGAAAATCGGGTTCGGAGAGGACGCGGCGGAAAAGGCCAACGTTGGTCTTGATGCCGGTGATGGTGTATTCCTCGAGGGCGCGGCGGAGACGAGCGATGGTTTCTTCGCGGCTGTTGCCCCAGGCGATGAGTTTGCTAAGAAGCGGGTCGTACTCATTCGGCACGGTCCAGCCCTCGTAGACTCCTTCATCGAGGCGAATGCCGGGCCCGCTGGGTGCCCGCCGCGCAAGAATTCTTCCGGGCGACGGAAAGAAATTGTTTTCGGGATCCTCGGCATAGAGGCGAACCTCCATGGCGTGGCCACGCGGCGTGATGCTTTCCCAGGCAAAGGGCAGCCTGTGCCCGGCGGCGATGGCAATCTGCAACTTGACGAGATCGAGGCCGGTGACCTGCTCGGTGACTGGATGCTCAACCTGCAGTCGCGTATTTACTTCCAAAAAGTAAAAATTAAGATTTGAATCTACGAGAAACTCGACGGTGCCTGCGTTGACGTAACCACCCGCGCGCGCGAGGCGAACGGCGGCGTCGCCCATCTTCTTACGGAGCTCGGGAGTCACGATCGGCGATGGCGCTTCCTCGACGACTTTCTGGTGGCGCCGCTGGACAGAACACTCGCGCTCGCCGAGGGAAACGACGCGGCCGTGGGCGTCGCCGAAAATCTGAATTTCAATGTGATGGGGACGCTCCAAATATTTTTCGAGATAAAGGCTCGCGTCGGCGAAGGCGTTCATCGCCTCGGAGGAGGCGTCGCGAAACGCAGGCTCGAATTCCGTGTCGCTGGAGACGAGGCGCATGCCTTTGCCACCGCCACCGGCGACCGCTTTCAGTAAAACGGGATAGCCCATGCTCTGCGCCAGAGTCTGCCCATCGGCGGGTGTTCCAATGGGGTCATTCGTGCCGGGAACGATTGGGACATCGGCGCGGCGGGCCAGCTGGCGGCCGGCGGTCTTGGAACCGAGCGCTTCCATGGCATCGGCCGGCGGCCCGATGAAGGTGAGGCCCGAGTCTGCACAAGCGCGTGGCAGCGCCGCGTTTTCCGCGAGAAATCCATAACCCGGATGCACGGCGTCGCAGCCTGCGCGGCGCGCGACGTCCCTGAGCTTATCAATGCAAAGATAGCTCTCGCGCGAAGGCGCGGGGCCGATGGGGTAAGCCTCATCGGCAAGGCGGACGTGGAGCGACTTGCGGTCGACCTCGCTGAACACAGCGACGGACTGGATACCAAGCTCGCGGCAGGCGCGGATGACCCGCACGGCGATTTCGCCGCGATTGGCAATCAGGATTTTCTTGAACATACAGGAAGTGAACGAGGACTGAGTTTAGCATGGAGAGAGACCGGCGCCGCCGATCTGCAAGACAAATGTTCCTCCAACCAGCCAGTTGAGGAGCTTCTTTGGTTCCTTCCATTGGACGAGAGCGACGCGATTTTCTTCCACGGTCTTCCTGAATTCGGGCCTAGTGAAAAAATCAGAGGCAGCCGGCAAGAATGTTCACGTGGCGGGCTTCGATAGTGTATAAACAGATTCCTGCGCCGTTCCGAGGGAGGATTTCCAAGATGAAGCGCATTCGCCTGTGGCTCGCAGTTTCTATCCTCTTAGCGTTGCCCGCTCGCGCCCAGGATAACTATCTCACGCCTGCGGATAATCTTGTGGTGGACGGCGTGCCGAAGATTCCTGCGTCCCTGGCAGAGACGGCGGGGCGATACGGGTCTTATCGAAGCGCCAATCTTGCCGATTGGCATCCCTCGAAGCGCGAGATGCTTATCTCCACGCGGTTTGCAGAGACACCGCAACTTCATCTGGTGATGACCCCAGGAGGGGCGCGGCAACAGTTGACGTTTTTCGCGGACTCTGTGGGCGGCGGGCGATTTCATCCCAATGGCGGCGATTACATCCTATTTATGAAGGATATCGGGGGCGGCGAGTGGTACCAGCTCTATCGCTATGACATAAAGAACGGAAGCGTCACGCTGCTGACGGATGGAAAGTCACGGAATTTGCCAGGGCCGTGGTCGACTGGCGGCGATCAGCTTGCATACATGTCCACGCGGCGCACCGGAAAGGATACCGACTTGTGGGTGATGAATCCGGCCGATCCCAAAACGGATCATCTGTTGACGCCATTGAGCGGCGGGGGCTGGCGGCCGATGGATTGGTCGCCCGATGACAAGAAGATTCTGCTGGAAGAGGAGTTGTCCATCAATGAATCCTATCTCTGGCTTGTGGACACGTTGACAGGAGAGAAGACCGAACTGACGCCGAGAAATACGACAGAGAAGGTGTCTTACGGAGAAGGACGGTTTAGCAAAGACGGATCGGGGATTTACGTCACAACAGACAAGGATTCGGAATTTCACCGGCTCGCTTACCTGGACCTGGCAACGAAGCAGCCGAATTATCTGAGCACTTCCATCCACTGGGACGTGGAAACCTTCGAACTATCGCATGACGGAAGGTTGCTGGCGTTTGTGAGCAACGAAGAGGGAGTGAGCGTTTTGCATGTCCGGGAAACTACCACCGGCAAGGAGCTGCCGCTGCCGAAACTGCCGACGGGGGTTATGGGGGCGCTGCGCTGGCACCGCAACGGACATGACCTGGGCTTCTCGTTCAGCAATGCGCGCGGACCGGGTGATTGTTTTTCGCTGGATGTCGAGACGGGAAAGTTTGAGCGCTGGACCATGAGTGAGACGGCGGTGAAAACGGAAGCGTTTCCGCAGGCAGAACTTGTGCGGTGGAAGAGTTTCGACGGGAAGTTGATTTCGGGATTTTTGTACAGGCCGCCGGCAAAATTTACCGGCAAGCGTCCGGTGCTGGTGGAAATTCACGGCGGCCCGGAGGGCCAATCGCAACCGAGGTTCCTCGGGCGCAGCACTTATTTTCTGAATGAGCTGGGAATCGCGCTGATTTACCCGAATGTGCGCGGGTCGACGGGATATGGGAAGACGTTCTCGCTGTTGGATAACGGGTTCAAGCGCGAGGACACGTACAAGGATATCAACGCGCTGTTCGATTGGATCGGGACCCGGCCGGATCTGGACGCCAGTCGCATTGCCGTCACTGGAGGCAGCTACGGCGGGCACATGACGCTCGCGGTCTCTACCTTTTACAGTGACCGGATTCGCTGCTCGGTGGACGTCGTCGGCATGTCCAATCTGGTCACCTTTCTGGAACACACCGAGGCCTATCGGCGGGATTTGCGGCGCGTGGAGTATGGGGATGAGCGAGACCCGAAGATGCGGGAGTACCTGGAGAAAATCGCGCCAATGAACAACATCGAGAAAATCAAGAAACCGATGTTCGTGATCGCCGGGCAGAACGATCCGCGCGTGCCCGTGAGCGAATCCCAACAGATCGCCGATGCACTGAAAAAGGCCGCCACCCCGGTTTGGCTGCTGATCGCCAAGGACGAAGGTCACGGGTTCCGAAAGAAGCCCAATCAGGATTTCCAGTTCTATGCGACCGTGGATTTCTTGCAGGAATATTTGCTCAAGTAATTCTCACCCTGTGAACTGGTGATTCATAGACAGATTCCACCAGATTCTAGAAGACTCACTGACCCTCATAACGGGATGTTGCCGTGCTTCTTGCGAGGATTCGTGTCCGTCTTGTTTTCGAGGGCGCGGAGCGCAGTGATAATGCGGGCGCGGGTGTCCGCAGGCTCAATGACCGCGTCAATGTAGCCGCGCTCGGCGGCGACAAAGGGGTTGGCGAAGCGGTCTCGGAATTCGGCGATTTTTTCCTGGCGTACTTTATCACGCTCGGAGTCCGCGACCTTGGCCAACTCGCGCTTGTAAACAATGTCCACCGCGCCTTCGGGACCCATGACGGCGATTTCCGCCGTGGGCCAGGCGAAGTTGGCGTCGGTGCGGATGTGCTTGGACGCCATGACGCAGTACGCGCCGCCGTAGGCCTTGCGGGTGATGACCGTGATTTTAGGGACGGTGGCTTCGGCGAAGGCGTAGAGCAATTTCGCGCCGTGCTTGATGATGCCGCCGAATTCCTGCTGCGTGCCGGGGAGGAAGCCCGGAACGTCTTCGAAGGTGATCAGCGGAATGTTAAAAGCGTCGCAGAAACGGACGAAGCGCGCGCCTTTCACGGAAGCATTGATATCGAGAACCCCGGCGAGAAAAGCGGGCTGGTTGCCGACGATGCCGACGGGACGGCCATCGAGGCGCGCAAAACCCACAACGATATTTTTCGCGTAGTGTTCGTGGACTTCGAAGAAGTAGCCGTCATCCACGATGGAGTGAATAGCGTCTTTGATGTCGTAGGGCTTTTGCGGATCGGGGGGAACAAGGGTATTGAGCGATTCGTCTCGCCGAACCGGAGAGTCCGAGGTGGCGCGGCGCGGCGGATCCTCCATATTGTTCGAAGGGAGGAAACTCATCAATTCGCGGATCATCGCCAGGCAATCCGCGTCATCCGGAGAGATAAAGTGGGCGACGCCGCTGGTCGCGTTGTGCGTCATCGCTCCGCCGAGTTCCTGCTTGGTGACCTCCTCATGGGTGACGGTCTTGATGACATCCGGGCCGGTGACGAACATGTACGACGTTTCGCGAGTCATGAAGATGAAATCCGTGATCGCGGGCGAATAGACCGCGCCGCCGGCGCACGGACCCATGATCGCGCTGATCTGCGGGATGACGCCGCTGGCAAGCGTGTTGCGCAGGAAAATATCGGCATAGCCCGCAAGCGAAGCGACGCCTTCCTGAATGCGCGCGCCGCCGGAATCATTGAGGCCGATCACGGGCGCGCCCGCACGCATGGCGAGGTCCATGATTTTGCAGATTTTCTGCGCGTTGACTTCGGAGAGCGAGCCGCCGAAGACCGTGAAATCCTGCGCGAAGACATAGACGAGGCGGCTATCGATGCGGCCGAAGCCGGTAACGAAGCCGTCGCCAGCGGGGCGCTGCTCCTGCATGCCGAAATCGATGCAGCGGTGGCGGACGAATTTGTCGAGCTCCTCAAACGTGCCTTCGTCGAGCAAAATGTGGATGCGCTCGCGCGCCGTGAGCTTGCCAGCTTTGTGTTCGCGTTCGCGGCGCTCGGGGCCGCCTCCGGCTTCCGCTTCCGCGGAAACGCGGCGGAGCTCGTCCATGCGGTCGCTGGATTTTACTTCGGGAATCAAACTGCGCTCTGTCTCAGACAACGGGACCTCCCGGGGAAGGCGGCTCTTTTGCCGTGAAGATGCGTACGGCGAGATGGGTTGCGAGCCAGACGGTCCCGAGGAGCAGAACGACGCCGAGGAGCAGCTCCGCACCCATCGCCGCGGCCCTCTGCAGGGGCGATTCCAGCGAAGTCACGTATTCCGTCGCCCGGACGAGAATGAACATCGCCCCGAGGGTCATCGCCACGATGAGCGCGGTGGTCAGAACGGAAGCCAGTACCATTCTCATGGGACTTGGACAAGGCCGCCCCCAGGCGGCAGGGAGAAGGATAGCGCACTAGGACGAAAAGCTGAATCGGCGCCGAATGTCAGCAGCCGAAGTTCAGGAATGGAAAGTCAGCAGTCAAAAGAAGGGCAGGAGAATGGTTTGCTGCCGGGCAGAGCTGGAATTATCAGCAAAAGGAGCACGGAATGATTTTTGGATGAGTCTCGGGAATCGCAGGAGTGAAGCTTGAAGAATGCCGATGAAGAATGTTGCCTATTAGCGCGAAGAGTCCGGGGCGCTCCGGGAAAAAACATCGAGGCTCAGCGCAAGCCGGACCAATCGTCAGCGACGAGGATGGAATCCGTGGGATTTGAGGGGTCGTACTTGATGCTGGCGGGCTGGCCGGCGACGAGGCGTTCGAAGCGAATCTGGCTTTCCAGGCCGGTGATATCCTGCGCGGTGTGATAGGTGACTCCAGAAATCGAGTAACTATAGGACACGAGCTGCCGCGGCCGCAGGTCCGCGAGGGGGCGGGAACCTATGCCGAAGAGGCTTTTCCGTTTTCCCTGCGGCTCCGCGGGATGCTCGACCAGTTCGACCACCTGGCCTTCGGCGATGCGGCCGATTTGATTGAGGTGCAGGCGGCGCTTGCGCTCCGCCTCTTTTTCATCCACCGCGGGGCGGAAGAAGGCGTAAGCAATCATGGCCAGGGCGGCAATCGCCGCGCCACCCATAGCCAGCACCAGTTTCCAGTCAGCGAACCAGTCCTTCAACGCAAAAGCTCCTTGATCATAGATGCGTGGGCCTGAGGACAGCGCATGGAAGATTGCCAGCATGCGCTGCGGTGGAAGGGGTTCCCTTTTCCACCGATGCCCCCACTGATGCGTATTCTACCGAAACCTGGCGGCTTGCGTGAAATTAGGCCTTGGGAGCCTGCACCGGATTGCGCAACACCCCGACGCCGGCGACGTGGACTTCGACGGTGTCGCCCGCGACGAGCGGACCAACGCCTGCGGGTGTGCCGGTGGCAATGACGTCGCCCGGCATCAACGTCATCATGCAGGAGATCCAGCGGACCAGAAAAGCAGGTGAGTAGATCATCAATGAAGTGCTGCCGGACTGGCGGCGCGCTCCGTTAACGTAAGTTTCGACGAGGAGGTTTGATGGGTCGAGGGCCGTCTCGATGTGCGGACCGATCGGGCAAAAAGTGTCAAAGCTCTTGGCGCGAGTGAACTCCACGTCGATCTTCTGGAGGTCGCGGGCGGTGACGTCGTTGAGGCAGGCGTAGCCCAGGACATAAGCAAGCGGGTCATCCTCTCCCCCGAGATGGGAGCAGCGCCGGCCGATCACGACGGCAAGTTCGCCTTCGTGTTCCACGCTCTGGGAATAGTTCGTCAGAACGATGGGCTCATTCGGCCCGATGAGAGAGGACGGAGGCTTGAGAAAGATCAAGGGCTCCGGAGGCACCTCGTTGCCCAGTTCCGCGGCATGGGCCGTGTAATTGCGGCCGACGCAGACGATTTTGGAAGGCTCGACGGGAGCGAGTAGCCGAACAGCGGTAAGAGCCATAGCACGCGGGCCGCGCGACCACTGGCCCCAAGGCGAACCGGAGATTTCCGTCACCTGGTCGCCTTCGATCAGTCCGTAAGACGGCCAAGCAGATAAAGAAGGCGAAGCGTCGCGCATCAAGTAACGGCAGATTTTCATTGGGGTCAACTCGCGTGATTATGAGGATGAGAAATATGCGCCGCTCGGACCCTCCAGATGATCCTGAATATCCAGGAGAGCGTCGTCAGGATCATATAAACGACGGCGCCGAGCATGAAAACCTGGAACGTGCTGAGCCGATTACTCAACCCACGGAAGATCACGCAGAGAACACTATAGGACAAACTGAAAATGAGCCAGGCAATCAGGCTGGATGCCAGCAGAACTCCGGGCATGCGCCAAAACCGAAAAATGGGAACTGCAGCCAGGAGGCCGAGAACCGCAGCGGCGGCGATGTCACGTTCCAGCGCAAAGCGCTCCAGAAACGGAACGCGATTGGCAACCACTAGCCAAGCCGTGAAAACCACGGTCAGACAAACACCGCCGTAAACACCCGCA
>WNEY01004854.1_pt1 | contig 10325 bp, 7 predicted proteins | sample 5400531 | NCBI WGS metagenome assembly WNEY01 (sample SAMN13153338, study PRJNA577476) | soil metagenome | isolation source: 200 cm saprolite under Douglas fir tree site 1 | place: USA:California | collected 2015-04-18
AGCGGCCGCGAATGATGCCGCGGGCCGGCACGTCGAGCCACGTGGCGCGCCGGCGGATCTCGATCTCCTGGCGATAGGGAAGCCAGAAGCGATCCTCCCACAAGGCATTGTCGAGCACGACGCTCACATCTTCGAGCTGCGGGTCGAGGTAGGCCCGGGCCGTGAAGTTGAACGTCATGCGCACGAGATCGGCGGTCGCCGCGTCGAGAAACAGGGTGCCGACGATGCGCGGCTGGGTGAAGTCCTTGGGACGCACCTGGAGCGCCACCACCCGCACGACCCGTTGCGGCAGCGCGATCGTCGTGGTGTCGCCCAGGCCGAAGTCGTACAGCGCCGCGCCGCCGGGCGCCAGGGGATGGGGGACGTCGCGCACCTCGTCACCCTCCCCCAGACGGATGGCGCTGCCGAAGTTGTTTTGGATGATGCCGAGGTGGTCGCGGTGGTAGGCGATGTCGGTGGGCAGCTCGGCTTTGTCGCGCCATCCCACGATGACTTGCTTGCTCAGGCCTGGGGCCTTCCAGTACACTTCCAGCTCCAGCTGGTCGGCTTTCACGAGGCGCGGCGGTTCGGCCAACCCTTCGCCGAATTGCCCGAGAAAAAACAGGAACCCATGGGCTGCGGCCTTGTAGTCCCGGAGGGCGGCGTCGCCGGCCGCGAGGGCGCGGCGCGCGATGGCGCGCTGAACGAGCGCGAGCCCCGAATCGCTGTTCCACGCCTGCGCGACAGCGGGGAGGGGGGAACCGGTGACGACGGCGAGGACGACCCACAGGGCGAGGAGCGGCACCTGACGCATCGTCGCGTAATCTAATGACGGACCCGCGCGCCGAGTTCCTGCGCCGGGCCCGGGCAGGCAGGGGTGGGATGGTGCCGGTCGCGCGCGAAGTCGTGCTCGACGCCGACACCGCCGTCGCAACGTTCACCAAGATCGCCCGGCCCCCGTTCGCCTTCCTGCTCGAGTCGCTGGTCGGCGGGGAGCGCTGGGCGCGCTACACCTTCCTCGGGACCGAGCCACGCGAGGTGTGGCGCTATCGCGGGCGCCAGGTCGAGCGCTGGACGCGGGAATCGGGCTGGGCACCGGCCGGCGAGACCGACGATCCGATCGGGCACCTCGCCGCACGGCTCCGGGCGCTGCGCGCGACGGCCGCGCCGGAACTGCCCCGCTTCACGGGCGGTGCCGTCGGCTACCTGGGCTACGACCTCGTCCGCACCATCGAGCGCCTGCCGCGGCGGCCTCCAGACACGCTCGGCCTCCCCGACGCCATCATGATGATCGCGGACAGCCTGGTGATCCTCGACAACCTGTTCGGGCGCGCCATCGTCGTGGTGAACGTCGAAGTCCCCGCGGGCGCCGGGGGCGACGAGCTGGGCCGGCTGTACGACGCCGCCGGCGCACGTCTCGACGAGCTCGTGGCGCGCCTCGGCGAGAGCCACCGGCTCACGCCCCTGGTGTTGCGGGACGGCACCCCGCCGGTGCCGACGGTGTCGCGCTACCCGCGCGCGGCGTTCGAGCGGGACGTGGCACGCATCCTCGAGTACATCAAGGCCGGCGACACGTTTCAGACGGTGTTGTCGCGCCGCCAGGACGCTCCCGGCGCCGTGGATCCACTACGGCTGTATCGCTACCTGCGCGCGCTGAACCCGGCGCCGTACTTGTTCTATCTGGCGCTCGACGACTTCACCTGCGTGGGCAGCTCGCCCGAAGTACTCGTACGAGTCGAAGACGGTGAGGTCACGGTGCGGCCCATCGCCGGCACGCGCCCCCGCGGGCGCACGACGCCCGAGGACGAAGCGCTGGCGCAGGCTCTCCAAGCCGACGAGAAGGAGCGCGCCGAGCACCTGATGCTCGTGGACTTGGGCCGCAACGACGTGGGTCGCGTAGCGCAGTACGGCAGCGTGCGGGTGAGCGACTTGCTCACGATCGAGCGCTACTCCCACGTCCAGCACCTGGTCAGCGAAGTTCGAGGGAAACTGCGCGAGGGATACGACGCCCTCGACGTCTTCAAGGCGTGTTTCCCCGCCGGGACGGTGACGGGCGCGCCCAAGGTGCGGGCGATGCAGATCATCGACGAGCTGGAGCCCGAGGGCCGCGGCCCGTATGCCGGCGCGGTGGGCTACGTCAGCTGGGGCGCGGTGAACCTGGACACCGCGATCGCCATCCGCGCGGCCACCGTGCTGCCGGACCGCGTCACCGTGCAGGCGGGCGCCGGCATCGTCGCCGATTCCGATCCCGCCCGCGAGTTCGCCGAGACGGAAGCCAAGGCGCAGGCGGTGCTCAAGGCGCTCGCCCTCGCCAAGGCAGGTGACTGACGTATATTCTGCGCCTGTGTTCAAGCTGCTGAGCACCACGGGCGAGCAGTCGATCGATTTGCAGCCCGGGCGCACGGTCGTCGTGGGACGCGCCGTGACGAGCGACGTCCCGATCTACGACCCGACCATCTCCCGCAGGCATGCCGAGGTCACCCTCGCCGACGGCGGCGTCCGGGTGAAGGACCTGGGCTCGTCCAACGGCACCTTCCTGAACGGCGCGCGCGTTGCGGAAGCCGTCGCCGGCGAGAACGACGTCATCACGTTCGGCAAGGTCGCCTATCGCGTGAAGGCGGTGACGACGCCGGCGCCGCGGCCGCAGGTCGTCCCCCCGTTCGAGACGCCCAAGACGGGCGGGCCGGGCGGTGGGACCATCGTGCGGCAGCTGCCTGTGAGCCCGTCGGGGGGCGTCCCGGCGATCGTGGGAGCCAGCCCCTCGGGCGCGTCCCACCTCAAGGTCACCGCGCAGTCCCTGGAGGAGCGGCGCGAGAAGAAGCTGTCGCTGCTGCTCGAGATCTCGAAGGAGCTGTCCAAGCAGCAGGAGCTCGACCGCCTGCTCGACAAGGTGGTGGATTTCACGTTCCAGATCATGAACGTGGATCGGGTGTCGATCCTCCTGCTCGAGCCGACCACCGGCGAGCTGGTACCGCGCATCTCGAAGGGCCGCACCGGCAGCGCGGGGGCGGCGAAGCACGTGCCCCAGTCGATCGCGCGCAAGGCGGTCGAAGAGCGCGTCGCCATCCTCTCGGACAACGCCGTCGCCGACGAGCGCTTCAAGGGGAAGTCGATCCTCATCCAGAGCGTCCGCAGCGCCATGTGCACTCCGCTCATGGGGACCGACCAGAAGGTGCTCGGCATTCTGTACGTGGATAACCTCACGGCCACGCATTCCTTCGCCGACGAAGATCTCGAGTTCTTGATCGCCTTCGGCAGCCTCGCGGCGGTGGGGGTGGAGAACTCGCGGCGCTCCGAGCAGCTGCGGCGCGAGGCGCTGGTGCTCTCCAACTTCCAGCGCTACTTCGCGCCCAACCTCGCCTCGCAGATCGCGGAGTCGGAAGGGGCGATTCAGCTGGGCGGCACGAAGCGGCCCGTCGTCATCTTCTTTTCCGACATCCGCGGCTTCACGCCGATGTCCGAGACGATGGGGCCGGACGAGATCGCCACCCTGCTGACCGAGTATTTCACGGAGATGGTGGAGATCGTGTTCGAGCACTCCGGCACGCTGGACAAGTTCATGGGGGACGCGATCATGGCGCTGTGGGGCGCGCCGATCGCCCACGAGGACGACGCCGATCGGGCGATGGGCTGCGCGCTCGACCAGCTCAGGGCGCTCGAGAAGATGAACGCCAAGTGGAAGAGCGTGGGGCGACAGCAGGTCGGTATCGGGATCGGGATCAACTTCGGTGAGGTGTTCGCGGGCAACATCGGCTCCGACCGCCGGCTCGAGTACACCGTGATCGGCGACGCCGTGAACACCGCGAGCCGCCTCTGCTCGTCGGCGGGCCCCGACGAGATCCTGATCTCCGAAGCGTTCTACCAGCAGCTCAAGCGGCCGCCGAAAGTCGAGCCCCTCCACCCAGTCCAGGTGAAAGGGAAGGCGAGGAAGGTGCCGGTCTACCGCGTGAAGCGGTAGGTCATGCCGAACCGCTCGAGCAGCTCGAGCGCGAGCCGCAGCGGCAACCCCATCACGCCGAAGAAATCCCCGCGGATCCAGTCGACCAGCGCCGCCCCGCGCCCCTGCACGGCGTAGGCGCCGGCCTTGTCCATCGGCTCGCCGGTGGCCACGTAAGCGGTGATGGTCGCGTCGTCGAGCGGCCGGAACGTCACGTCGGTCACGTCGAGCGCGTGCTCGATGCGGTCCCCCGACGCGACGGCGACGGCGCTGAGCACTTGGTGGGTGCGGCTCTGCAGCTTCGCCAGCATCGCGGCGGCCGCGGCAGGAGACGTCGGCTTGCCGAGCACCTCGCCCCGCACGACGACCGTCGTGTCGGCGCCGAGCACCAGCTCCCCCGGCTCGCGGGCCGCGATTTGGGCGGCCTTGGCGCGCGCCAGTCGGACCACGTAGCCCTCGGGGACTTCGCCGTTGCCGCGCGTCTCGTGCAAGTCCGGGACCACGACGCGGAAGGAAAGCCCGAGCATCTCGAGCAGCTGGCGCCGCCGGGGGCTGCCACTCGCGAGGATGAGGCTCATCGCTCCAGGATCAGCGTGACGGGGCCGTCGTTCACGAGCTCCACGTCCATCATCGCTCCGAACTCTCCGGTTTCGACGCGGATGCCGCCGCTCCGCTCCTTGAGGAGGGCCACGAACCGCTCGTACAGCGTGCTCGCCACGGCGGGCGGCGCCGCGGCGGTGAAACTCGGACGCCGGCCCTTGTGGGCGTCACCGTACAGGGTGAACTGAGAGACCACGAGCACCGCGCCGTTCACCTCATCGAGATCGAGGTTCATCTTCCCCTGCGCGTCGCCGAACAGGCGGAGGCCGAGGATCTTTTCCGCCGTCCAGTCGAGCGTCTGCTCCGTGTCGGTGGGGGCGAAGCCGACCAGGGCCACGAACCCCACCCCGATTTGCCCGGTCACGCTCCCGGCCACGCGCACCTCGGCGCGCGAGACGCGCTGGAGGACCACCCTCATTCCACGGTGACCGACTTCGCCAGGTTTCTCGGCTGATCCACATTACACCCCCGCCGCACGGCGATGTAGTACGCCAGGAGCTGCAGCGGCAGGACCGTGAGAATCGGCGTCAGCAGGTCGACCGTCTCGGGCACCTCGATCCGCTGGTCGGCGAGCTTCGCGAGACCGGTGTCGCCTTCGGTGACGACGGCGATGACGCGACCGCCCCGCGCCTTCACCTCCTCTACGTTGCTCACGATCTTCTGGTACACCGCGTCCTTGGGAGCCACGAACACCACCGGCATCAGGTCATCGATCAGCGCGATCGGCCCGTGCTTCATCTCCGCCGCGGGATAGCCCTCCGCGTGGATGTAAGAAATCTCCTTGAGCTTGAGCGCGCCCTCGAGCGCGACGGGGAAGTTGTAGCCGCGGCCCAGGTAGAGCACGTTCGCCGCCCGCAGCAGTCGCTCGGCGATGCGCTCGACGTCCGAGGCCCTCTCGAGCACCCGGTGCACGAGCTCCGGCAGGCGGGCGAGAGCACGCACCACCTCCCGGCCCTGCAGGATCGACAGTGCGCGCAGCCTGCCGAGCTTGAGGGTGAGCAACGCGAGGGCCGCGATCTGACTCGTGAATGCCTTCGTGCTCGCCACGCCGATCTCGGGACCGGCATGCAGGTAAATCCCGCCTTCCACCTCGCGCGCGATGGTGCTCCCCACCACGTTCACGATGCCCAAGGTGCGCGCCCCGCGCCGCTTCGCTTCCCGCAGCGCCGCCAAGGTGTCGGCCGTCTCGCCCGACTGCGAGATGCCGACCACCAGCGTGCGGTCGTCCACGATGGGATTGCGATAGCGGAACTCGGAGGCGTACTCGACCTCGGTGGGGATGCGGGCCAGCTCCTCCATCATGTATTCGCCGATGAGACCGGCGTGCCAGGAGGTGCCGCAGGCGGTGATCACGATGCGCTCGACCTGCAGCAGGGCTTCGTCGGAGAGGTTGAGGCCGCCGAGCTTGGCCGTGCCTTCCTCCTCGAGGAGGCGCCCGCGCAGCGTGTCGCGCAGGCTGTCGGGCTGCTCCATGATCTCTTTGAGCATGAAGTGGGCATGACCGCCGCGCTCGATCGTGGCCAGGTCCCACTCGAGATGGGTCACGGCCTTTTCCTTCTCGACGGCGGCGAGGTCGAGGATGTGGTACTCGTCGGGCCGGACCACGGCGACCTCGCCGTCGTCGAGGTAGACCACCGAGCGGGTGTGGGCCAGCACCGCGGAGGCGTCGGAGGCGACGAAGTTCTCGTGATTTCCGATCGCCACCAAGAGGGGCGACCCGCGCCGCGCAGCCACGATCGTGTCCGGCTCGCGCGTCGAGATCACGGCGATGCCGTAGGTCCCCTCCACCTGAGCGAGCGCTCCGGCGACGGCCTCGACCAGCGAGCGGCCCCCCCCCTTCGCGTGCAGCTCCTCGATCAGGTGCGGGAGCACCTCGGTGTCGGTCTCCGAGCGGAAGGTGTGACCCCGCTTGGTGAGCGCCACCCGCAGCGGTCCGGCGTTCTCGATGATGCCGTTGTGGGCGAGGGCGAGAGTGCCGCCGCAGTCGGTGTGGGGATGCGCGTTGGCGGTATTGGGGACGCCGTGCGTGGCCCAGCGGGTGTGCGCGATGCCGGCGGTGCCGGCGGGGAGCCTCGCGCCCAGCGCGTGCTCGAGCCTGGCGATCTTCCCAGCCGCCTTGTGCACCTCGAGGCGGCCGTCCGCCACGAGCGCGAGCCCCGCCGAGTCGTAGCCGCGGTACTCCAGGCGTTTCAGGCCCTCGAGCAGGAGGGGCGCCGCCTGCCGGCCGCCGGTGTAGCCTACGATGCCGCACATGCTCGTCGTCCCTCCTCCACAAGTTGCCGCGCGAGCTCAGGCGCTGGGGCCTCGGCGATCAGGCGGACCACCGGCTCCGTATTCGAAGGCCGCACGTGCAGCCAGCGGTCGTCCCAGCCCAGCCGCAGTCCGTCCTGCTCATCCGGGGCCGCGTCGGGGAAGCGCTGCTTCAGCGCCGCGTACGCGCGCGCCAGCGACAGGGGGGGGCCGCGCGGCACCTTCGCTTTGACGATCGTATAACGCGGCGCCGCGGCCACAAGTTCGCTCGGTCGGCGGCCCTCCCGCGCCAGCAGCTCGAGGACCAGGGCCGCCGCCACCGGGCCATCGCGACCCACATGCAACGGCGCGTACATCACCCCGCCGTTCCCTTCTCCGCCGATCACAGCGCCGAGCTCCACCATCTTCCGTGCGACGTGCGCCTCGCCTACGGGGGTCCGGACCAGCTCCGCCCCGCACTCCCGCGCCGCGTCTGCGACGACGAGGCTGGTGGAGAGGTTGCAAACGACGGCGGTCGGGCGGTCGGGCGGTCGGGCGGTCACCGCCGGCTCGCGACCGCCCGACCGCCTGACCGCCTGACCGCCCAAGACGGCTCTCACCGCGAACGCCAGCGTGTAGTCCTCTCCGATCGGTTCGCCGTTCTCATCCACGATCGCCAGGCGATCGACATCCGGATCGACGGCCAGGCCCAGGTCCGCGGGCGCCCGTCGCACCAGGGCGGCGAGCTCCACCAGGTTCTCAGGTGTCGGCTCGGGGGGGCGCGGGAAGGCGCCGTCGGTCTCGAGGTTGATCCCGCGGACCGTGCACCCGAGCCGCTCGAGCAGCGCCCGCATCGGCGGGCCGCCGGCGCCGCGCACGGCGTCGAGGCACACGGTGAGCTTCCTGCCGCGGATCCGCTGGACGTCCAGCACGGGGAGCTGCACCACGGCGTCCAGGTGCCGTGCGATCGCTGCATCGTCCCTGGCTACCTTCCCTTCCCCCGCCCTCCCCCGTCTCCCCCCGCCCTTCTCCACCAGCTCCCGCACGCGCGCCCCGTCGGCGCCGTCCAGGAAGATACCATCCGGTCCGATGAACTTGAGGGCGTTCCACTCGATCGGGTTGTGGCTCGCGGTGATGGCGATGCCGCCACCGGCGCCATGGTGCAGCACGGCCAGCTGGACCGTGGGCGTCGGAGCCACGCCGACGTCGCGGGCGGAGCACCCGGCCGCTTGCAACCCGGCGATCACGGCTTGGGTGAAGCGCGGCCCCGAGTCACGCGAGTCGCGGCCTATGACGACGGACGCCCCCTTCGCGCCCTCGCGCACCCAGGTCCCGAACGCCGCCGCCCAGCGGGTGACGACGTCCGACGTGAGGTCCTTGTCGACGATCCCCCGGACCCCCGCCACGCCGACCATCAGGGTCCCGGTCAGGAGCGCCCGGCTTCCTCCGCGCGGACCGGGAGGTGCAGCGGCCGGACCTCCGCTGTCGCCACCGGGAGCGACGCCGCGTCGGGAAAGGCGGCGACAAACGCTTCCACCACCTGGGGGTCGAATTGCCGTCCCTTGCAGTCCTCGAGCTCCTGGACCGCCTGCTGAAGCGAGAGCGGGGGTCGGTACGGGCGCAGGCTGGTCATCGCGTCGAACGAGTCGGCCACCGTAACGACGCGGACTTCGAGGGGGATCGTCTCCCCGCCGATCCCGTCGGGGAACCCCTTGCCGTCGAGGCGCTCGTGGTGATGGCGCACGATCGCGAGCGCCAGGGGTGCGTCCCGCATCAACGGCTCGAGGATGCGTGCGCCGATCACCGGATGCTCCATGATGTGCCGGTACTCTGCCTCGGAGAGCTTGCCGCCTTTGTGCAGCACCGCCTCGCTCACGCCGATTTTGCCGATGTCGTGCAGCTCCGCGCCGAGCGCGATGACGTCCACGACGTGCGGCGGGAGTCCCAGCCGCTGGCCGATCCCGACGGCGTACTTGGACACGCGCACGGAGTGGCCCCGCAGGTAGTCGTCCTTCTCCTCGAGGAAGTGGACCAGTGCCTGCAGCCGTTCGAGCGACAGCTCCTCGATGCGGCGCGCCTGCGCCTGCACCCGCTCCTCCAGCTGCTCGCGGTAGCTCTTGTTTTCGAGGATGAGGCGGCGCTTGTCGAGGGCCTGCATGACGCGCGCGCGCACTTCGTCCAGGTGGAACGGCTTCGCCACGTAGTCGAGCGCGCCCATCTGCAGGCAGGCCACCGCGCTCTCGACTTCGGCCACGGCGGTCACGACGATCACGGCGGTATCGGGCCAGCGGGTCAGGATCTCCCGCAGCAAGGTCACGCCGTCCATCTGGGGCATGCGCAGGTCCGAAATCACGAGCGGCGCGGGCTGGCGCTGCAACAACTCCAGCGCCTCGGTGCCCGACCCCGCCTCGCGACAGGTGAAGCCGTCGCCCTCGAGCAGCCGCACCAGGACCCGCCGCAGGCGCGGCTCGTCGTCCACCACCACACACGACCTGCTGTTGTCCCCGGGCATGCGTGCTAACGTAAAGGTCGCTTGCTCGGCGCGAAAGGCGCCCTTACGTTCCCGCCATGACCGAGGTATCCGGGGACGACCTAAGCCGCCGCTTCGCCACGCGCGCGGTCCACGCGGGCGCCATCCCGGACCCGCTCGCCGGCGCGGTGATGACGCCGATCTACCAGACCTCCACCTACGTGCAGGAGGGGCTGGGCCGGCACAAGGGCTACGAGTACGCCCGCACCCGCAACCCGACCCGCGAGGCGCTCGAGCGCAACGTCGCGGCCCTGGAGGGGGGGCGCCATGGCTTCGCCTTCGGCTCCGGGCTCGCCGCGCTCGACGCCGCGCTCAAGCTCCTCTCGGGGGGCGATCACGTGGTGTGCGGGGAGAATGTGTACGGCGGCACCCACCGGCAGATGACTCACATCTGGGCGCGCCTCGGCCTCGGGTTCACCTTCGTCGACACGGCCGACCCGCAGCGGATCGCCGACGCGCTCACGCCCGCAACCCGGATGGTCTTCGTCGAGACGCCCACCAACCCGCTGATGCGCCTATGCGACCTCGCCGCGGCGGGAGACATCGCGCGACCCGCCGCGGCGCTGTTCGTCGTCGACAACACGTTCGCCACACCCTGCTTCCAGCGCCCGCTCGAGCTCGGGGCCGACATCGTACTCCATTCGACCACGAAGTACCTGAACGGTCACAGCGACATGGTCGGCGGCCTGCTCGTGGCGCAGCGCGCCGACCTGGCGGAGCGGCTGGGATTCATCCAGAACGCGAGCGGCGCGGTCCCGGGGCCGTTCGACTGCTGGCTGGCCTTGCGGGGCACGAAGACACTGGCCCTGCGCATGCGCCAGCACGACGCGAGCGGCCGGCGCATCGCGTCGTGGCTCGAGCAGCACCCTCGGGTCGAGCGCGTCTACTACCCGGGCCTGCCTTCGCATCCGCAGCATCAGCTCGCCTGCCGGCAAATGAGCGGGTTCGGCGGCATGGTCAGCATCGAGCTGGGGACGCTGGACCGGGCCCGGCGGTTCGTCGAGCGCACCAGGATCTTCGCGCTCGCCGAGTCTCTGGGCGGCGTGGAGA
>WNEY01004856.1_pt1 | contig 10324 bp, 10 predicted proteins | sample 5400531 | NCBI WGS metagenome assembly WNEY01 (sample SAMN13153338, study PRJNA577476) | soil metagenome | isolation source: 200 cm saprolite under Douglas fir tree site 1 | place: USA:California | collected 2015-04-18
GCCCGCCTCTGGAAGTACAGATAGGCGGCGCCGATGCCAACCAGGAGGGCCGCCACCAGTGCTGGTACGAAGTAGTAAGCAGGCATGTGACATGCACCTCATGTATTCGCTTGTCAAAGTGCGGAACCGTCCTCGAAGGACCCGGTCAGCGACCGGTCCCGAGATGGGTTGGCTCTATGACTGGAGGCGCCCAAGCGCCTCGCGTGGAGTCAAATCTTAGGCGTCCTGGAGCCCGTGCCGCTCCGCCAGCACGGCCCGGCAGGCTGCGCGAGCGATCCCCGCGGGAAACCCCCGTCGCTGCAGCTTGACGCCGACCCGATCGAGCATCTCCCGATACCCGATCTCCGCGCCTCGCGGGCACATCCGTTCGGCCAGCAGCGTGGCCGAGGCGAGCTGGCTCTCGCCGTCGAGCTCGGCCAGCGCCTCCGCCGTGCCCTGCCGATCGATTCCCTTGGCGGTGAGCTCGGCGGCAACCGCCAGCGAGCCCCGGGTGGCGCTCCTGCGCCGAACCAGGCCCTGTGCGAACGCGGTGTCGTCCAGGTAGCCCATCTCGGTGAGACGCGCCATCGCGGATCCGACTTCAACTTCCTCATAGCCCCGGCGCGCCAGCTTCTGGCGCAGCTCCGCCCGCGAATGGGCTCGCAGCGCCAGCAGCCTCAAGCCCGCGTCAACAGGCGTGCCTGCTGGTCGGACCGGGCGCTTGCGGCTAGAACTCCTCCCCGCCACCGGATGCGACCTTCATGGGCACCACCTTGGCCGGCGCCGCACCGCCCGCCGCGGTGGCCCGGACCTTGGCTTCGATCTCGCTCGCCAGGGTCGGGTTCTCGCGCAGGTAGTTGCGCACGTTCTCGCGTCCCTGCCCGAGGCGCTGATCGCCATACGACATCCACGTGCCGCTCTTGTCGAAGATCGCGTACTCGAGGGCTGCGTCGATGAGCGAGCCCTCACGCGAGATACCCTCGTTGAAGAGGATGTCGAACTCCGCCGCCCGGAACGGCGGCGCGACCTTGTTCTTGACCACCTTCACCTTGACGCGGGCGCCGACTGAGTCCAGCCCGTTCTTGATCACCTCGACCTTGCGGATGTCGAGCCGCACGGACGAGTAGAACTTCAGCGCTCGACCACCCGGCTGCGTTTCGGGGTTGCCGAACATGATCCCGATCTTCTCGCGCAGCTGGTTGAGGAAGATCACCGAGCAGTTGGACTTGGAGATCGCCGCGGTCAGCTTCCGCAGCGCCTGCGACATGAGCCGAGCCTGAAGACCGACGTGTGAGTCGCCCATCTCGCCTTCGATCTCGGCCTTCGGCACAAGGGCCGCCACCGAGTCGATGACGATCACGTCGACGGCGTTCGAACGCACCAGCACCTCGACGATCTCGAGAGCCTGCTCGCCAGTGTCGGGCTGGCTGATGAGCAGGTCGTCGATCTTGACGCCGATGCGGGACGCATAGATCGGGTCGAGCGCGTGCTCGGCGTCGATGAACGCCGCCACGCCGCCCTGCTTCTGAGCCTCGGCGATGACGTGCAGCGCGAGCGTCGTCTTGCCGGCCGACTCCGGCCCGTACAGCTCGGTGACCCGACCGCGCGGAATGCCCCCCACTCCGAGCGCCAGGTCGAGCAGTAGCGCGCCAGTCGGGATGACTGTGATCTCACGCTGTGCCGCCTGCTCGCCGAGCTTCATGATCGAGCCCTTGCCGTAGCTCTTAGTGATCTGGGCGATCGCGGTGTCGAGTGCCTTTTCCTTTTCCAATCCAGATGCCTCCTAGGTCGTTGCGGCGAGTGTTCTATGTCGAAGGGCGGAACGCAATCTCTTCTTTACAAGACCTGGCCGTCCGCACATGGTATCGAACAGGTGTTCGGAGTGTCAAGCATTCTTTATAGAGCTCTGGTTCGAGGCGACAGAACGAGCCGCCTCAGTCAGCATCTTGAGCGCCTCCACCGCGGCCTGATGGCGATTGGCCCAGCGATCTCCGTGGAAAGTGAACTGCCGGCTCGATGTCCGTGCAGGCGTGGCCACCGCGATATAGGTCAGGCCAACCCGCTTCTCGGTACCATCCGCGTCCGGACCCGCAACGCCGGTGACGCCGGCCCCCAGCGTCGTCCCAAATCGGGCCCGGGCGCCGCCGGCCATCGCCTCGGCGACCTCCGCGCTGACCGCGCCGTGCTCGGTCATAAGCTTGCCGGCCACGCCGAGCAGCTTCTCCTTCGCCGAGTTCGAGTAGGCGACGACGCCCCCGATGAAATAGGCGGAGCTGCCCGGAAGATCGGTGACGAAGGCCGCGAGCAGCCCGCCGGTGCAGGACTCAGCCAGCGCGAGCGTGAGGCCGGTCTCACTGAGGACGCCACCCAGCTCGCGCGCCGCCGGATCGACCGGTGACTCCGCGGGTGGAGCCGCGCCGGGCACGAGCACATGGCGCCACCGCCAGACGTAGTCGAGTCCGCTCGAGATGGTGAACAGCACCGCGAACGCGACGGCGAGCGTCGCCGGCAAGCCCAGCATCGGGTACGGCCGCTGCAAGATCAGCAAGGTCACTGCGACGACCTGCGTCACGGTCTTCGTCTTGCCCAGTGGCGCGGCCGCGATGTCGGTGCCTCGACCCGCGGCCGCCGTGCGCAGCAGGGTGATCAGCAGCTCACGCGAGAAGATCACGACCACCACCCACGCGGCGATCGATCCCTCCTGGACGAGCACGATAAGGACGGACAGGACGAACAGCTTGTCCGCCAGGGGGTCGAGGAACTTGCCGAGGTCGCTGACCTTGCCCTGACGCCGCGCGATCTGCCCGTCCATGGTGTCGGTGAGCGAGAACACCACGAAGACCGCCGCCGCGACCTGGTCGTGATAGTCGAACCGCGCGAGCAGCAGATACATCAACGGCGGGATGGCGACGAGCCGGCTGATGGTGAGCGCGTTCGGCAGGTTCACCGAGCTCAGCCTAAGCCCCTATTCGAGACCGAGTCGCTCCAGCAGCTCATCGACGTCAGGCAGGTTCATCATCACCTCGCGCGATTTCGATCCCTGGTATCCGCCGATCACGCGATGCTCTGCAAGCTGGTCGACGATGCGGCCCGCGCGCGAGTAGCCGACGTTGAACTTGCGCTGCACCAGCGACACCGACGCGGCGCCCTCGGCGGCGACGGCGCGAGCCGCGCGCGCAAACAGTGGATCGAGCTTGCGCTCGGAGCGCTCGCCTCCTCCCTCCCACGTCGAGCCGGCGCCCTCCTCGAGGATCTCCTCCATGTATCGCGGCGGGCCCTGCGATTTCCAGAAGCTCACGACCGACTCGACCTCGGAGTCGCTGACGAACGCGCCCTGGATGCGCGTCGGCTTGCCCGCATCGACGGGCTGGTAGAGCATGTCGCCGCGGCCGAGCAGCTTCTCCGCGCCGCCTGTATCGAGGATGACGCGGCTGTCGACCTGTGACCCGACCGCGAACGCGATGCGCGACGGGATGTTGGCCTTGATGAGGCCGGTGATGATGTCCGTCGACGGGCGCTGCGTGGCGATGATGAGGTGGATGCCGACAGCACGCGCCAGCTGCGCGATGCGGCAGATGAGCTCTTCGATCTCGCCGGCCGCGACCATCATCAGGTCCGCGAGCTCGTCGATGACGATCACGACGTACGGCAGCTGCCGCGCGGCCTTCAGGGTCGCCTTCTCGTTGTAGGCGGCGATGTTGCGCACGCCGTCTGCTGAGAACAGCTTGTAGCGACGGTCCATCTCCGCCACGGCCCAGCGCAACGCGGCCGCGGCCTGGTGTGACTCGACAAGCACGGGCAGTGCCAGGTGGGGCAGTCCGTTGAAGCCCGTCATCTCGACACGCTTGGGGTCGATAAGCAGCAATCGCATGTGATCGGGCGTCGTCTGGAACAGCAGGCTCGTGATGAGGGCGTTGATGCACACGCTCTTGCCCTGCCCGGTCGCGCCGGCGATGAGCAGGTGCGGCATGCGCGTGAGGTCGCCGACGATCGAGGCACCGGAGACGTCGTTGCCCATGGCGAGAGCGAGCGTGTGCGTGCCCTCTCGAAACGCGGCCGTTTCCAGGACCTCACGAATGGTCACAAGGCTCGCCGACTTGTTCGGCACCTCGATGCCGACCGCCTTCTTGCCGGGAATCGGGGCCTCGATGCGCAGCGGCGCGGCGGCCAGCGCCAGCGACAGGTCGTTCTGGAGTGCTGTGATCTTCTTCACCTGCACGCCCGCACCCGGCTGCACCTCGTACTGCGTGACCGCCGGGCCGGGGTTGACGCCAACGACCTTCGCCGGCACGCCGAACGTCTCGAGCGTCTGCTCGATGATCACCGCGTTGCGCTTGATCTCGTCTTTCATGCGCTCGCGGCGCACCGTGACGGTGTCGAGCATGGCTATAGACGGCAGCTTCCACTCGATCTCCGGCAGGTCGTCCTCGGGCTCGGCCACGACTCGCAGCACGGGCTTCAGCTCGGACTCCTCAGTCTCTTTCTTTGTCTCTCGCTCCTCGCGCACCGGCTCGCGTTTGGGCTGCGGCTCGGGATCGTTGTCGATCTCCCACGGGTGCGGCGCCGTCGGCACGGGCGGATAGGCAGGGCCGACCGCCGCGGCTGCGCCGTTGACCGCCTTGTGGGGCATGGCCTTCGGCTGGTCATGCGGAAGCTGCACCAGGCGCTCGATGCGGCCGCGCTCAGCAAAGAAAGACTTCATGGCATCGAGCAACGACTGGATGACCGCGCCCGGGCTGAAGTGGATCGTGACGATGAGCCCGATCACGAGCCCGGCGACGAGCAGCGCCCACGCGCCCCACGTGCCGACGACCTCGGTGAGCGCCTGGTCGATGCCCGCGCCGAGACCACCGCCCTGGGCTTTCGCCATGCCGAACAATCCGACAAGAGAGAACACCGCGACCAGACCGCTGACCACATCGAGCGGCCGCGGTCTCGGAGCCTTCGGCCACAGCAGGTACGCACCGGTGCCAAGCGACGCCGCGACGGGCACGAACCACGCGCGCCCGAAGCTGCCCAGCAGCCACCCGCGGATGCCGGCGAGGATCGAGCCCTGGTTGCTCGCCGCGGCCAACAACCCGAGGAGCCCGACCAGGAGCAGAAGCACTCCGCCGATCTCGCGCACCTGACGCTGCGTGAGCCGAGGTTGCACGCGGCGGTGCGAACGCGTCGAGCGACTCCGCGCGGAGGACGAGCGCCGCGCGCCGTGAGAGGAAGAACGTGAGCTGCGTGCGGTGGTGCGAGGCATGCTGCGTTACCGGGGCCCGGTTCCGATGGATTCTACACCCCACCTCTTTGCCCCACGGAATCTGACGATTCCGCGGGGACCCCAGGACCGCGCCGCGTTCGGCATCACGTCGCGGGCGATACTGTCCCCGTGGCGGTCGACCCATTCGCCCAGGCCGAGGCGAGATATCGAACGCTGGTCGCGGAGAGGCGCGCGGGCAGCCTGCAGGCGCGTGCGTTCAGGCTCGCGGTTCGCGATCTCGCAGTGCTCGACGGCGAGGGCCATCGCTGGATGCTGGGACCGGAGGACGGAATCTGGTACCGCCGCGAGCATGAACGTTGGCTGCAGGCTGATCCCCCTCGCCGGCTCGTGTGTACGTACTGCGGGCATCACAACCTGGGCCGCCACAGCTATTGCGTGGAATGCGGAAAACGGCTTAACCGATGAGTTTTGCCGCCTCATCCAGTCTTCTATCTTGTTGGCCAACGTCCGTTTGCGGATTTGGAGGTAATTGCTCGTGAGCAAAGTGCGACTGCTGGTCGGCACCCGCAAGGGTGCGTTCATCCTCAACTCGGACGGAACCCGGAAGAGATGGGACGTTGAGGGCCCGCTGTTCCCGGGCTGGGAGATGTATCACCTGAAAGCCTCGCCGGTCGATCCTGACCGCCTCTACGCCTCACAGTCCAGCGGCTGGTTCGGGCAGGTGATGCAGCGCTCGAGCGATGCGGGCAAGACCTGGGAGACCGTGGGCAACCAGTTTCTCTACGAGGGCGAGGTTGGACCACACACGTGGTACGACGGATCGCCGCACCCATATGAGTTCAAGCGAGTGTGGCACCTCGAGCCTTCACTCGACGACGCCGATAGCGTTTACGCGGGGGCCGAGGACGCTGCGCTGTTCCAGTCGAAGGACGCCGGCAAGAGCTGGACCGAGCTGCCTGGTATTCGGACTCACAAGACGGCGTCCGGATGGGCCCCCGGTGCCGGCGGGCTCTGCCTGCACACGATCATCATCGACCCGACCGACCACGACCGCATCTTCATCGCCATCTCGGCGGCGGGCGCTTTCCGCACCGATGACGCTGGTAAGACCTGGCGGGCCATCAACCATGGCCTACGCTCCAACCACATCCCGGACCCCGACGCCGAGGTCGGGCACTGCGTGCACCGCCTCGCCATGCACCCATCCAAGCCGAAGACGCTTTACATGCAGAAGCACTGGGACGTCATGCGCACCGACGACGGCGGTGAGAACTGGCGCGAGGTGAGCGGCAACCTGCCGACCGACTTCGGTTTCGTCGTCGACGTCAACGCGAATGACCCCGAGACCGTCTACGTGCTGCCGATCACGAGCGACTCGCACCACTTCGTGCCCGACGGCAAGCTGCGCGTGTATCGCAGTAAGACAGGCGGCGACGATTGGGAGGCGCTCACAAAAGGGCTGCCGCAGAAGGACTGCTACGTCAACGTCCTTCGCGACGCGATGGCGGTCGACGGCCTGGACCCGTGCGGCGTGTACTTCGGCACAAGCGGGGGCCAGGTCTATGCGTCGGCTGATGACGGCGACAGCTGGAACGCGGTCGTGCGGGACCTGCCCGCCGTGCTGTCCGTCGAGGTGCAGACCCTGTCGTGATCCAGGTCGTGTTGCCCCGCAACCTGCAGTCGCTTGCGGGCACGGGCCGGACCGTCGAGCTGGACGTGTCCGGCCGGGTGACGCAGCGCTCGGTTCTAGACGCGCTCGAGGCGCGTTACCCGGCGCTGCTCGGGACCATCAGGGACCCGGGGACCAAGCGCCGGCGGCCGATGCTGAGGTTCTTCGCGTGCGAGGAGGACCACTCGGACGACCCGATCGACGCGCCACTGCCTCGGGAGGTCGCAGCCGGAAAGGAGCCCTACCTGATCCTCGGAGCGATCGCCGGGGGCTAGTTCCTCCCCACTGAGTGGGGAGGCCAGGAGGGGACGTCAAATCCGCTACTTGATAGGGTGAGAAGCGGCCCAGACCACGCCGTAGACCAGCCCGACGATCAGGGGTATCAGGCCGGCCAGCATCCACAGCCGCCAGTACGGAGCTCGCTCCTCGCCGCGCACCAGCTCGTGGCCGCAGAAGCCGCAGTAGCGGTCGAACGGCCCGGCCACGCCGTGGCAGCTGCCGCACCTGTGCAGCTGCAGGCCGCAGTGCGCGCAGCGCTGGTCTTCCAGCTGGTCCAGAACCATCGCGGGCTGGTCGCAGCGCGGGCACAGGCTCGGGGCGACCAGAGCGAGGGGCGGCAGCTTCATCGCGCTAGATCTCGGTGACTACCGGGATGACCATCGGGCGCCGTCGTGTCTGCCTCCACACGGTCTTGGAAACGGCGTCGTGGATCGCCTCTTGCAGGATGTTGAAGTCGCGTGAATCGGCCAGGCGCTTGATGACGTCCACGGCCGCTTTGCGTGCGTCGGCCATCAGGCTGGACGAGAGCTCGGGCTCGATGACTCCGCGGGACAGAAGATCGGGCCCCGCGCGCAGCTTTCTGGTGTCGCGGTCGAGGGCCAGCGTCACGACGAGGATCCCGTCCTCCGCCAGGTGCCGGCGGTCGCGCAGCACCACCTGCTCCACGTCGCCCACCCCCAGGCCGTCCACGAAAACGAGGCCGGTGCTGATCTTTTCGCCTCGCTGGATCGAGTGCTCGTCCAGCTCGACGGCCTCGCCGTCCTCCACCACCACGACGCGGTCGTCGGACACGCCCGCCTCCCTGGCGAGCTCGGCATGCTGCAGCAGCTGGCGGTACTCGCCGTGGACGGGGATGAAGTAGCGCGGGCGAGTTGCGTCGAGCATCTCACGCAGCTCATCGCGCTGCGCGTGGCCGGTGACGTGCACGTTGCCGACCTCGGAGTAGAAAACCCGCGCGCCGTGCCGGTACAGGTTGTTCACGGTCTGATGGACCATCCGCTCGTTGCCCGGGATGGGCCGCGCTGAGATCACGACCCAGTCGCCTTTGCGCACGTTCACGAGCGGGTGGCGTTGCGCCGCAAAACGCGTCAGGGCCGACATCGGCTCGCCCTGGCTGCCGGCGGTGAGCAGCAGCAGCTTCGACGACGGAATTTGATCGGCCTCCTCCAGCGGCACCGTCAGTCCCTCGGGGACTTTGAGGAACCCGAGCTCGCGCGAAGTCTTGAAGTTCTGCTGCAGGCTGCGCCCGACCACGGCGACGCGGCGATCGAACTGGATCGCCATGCGCACCAGGTGCTGGATGCGGTGGATGTTGGAGGCGAAGTTGGCCACCACGATTCGACCTGGCGCTGTGCCGAAGATGCGCTCGAAAGGCGCGTGCAGGTCGCGCTCGGAGCCGGAGTGTCCCTCGCGCTCGGCGTTGGTGGAGTCGCTGAGCAGGAGCAGGACGCCTTCGTCGCCGAGGCGCTTGAACCGGGCCATGTCCGTGGGTAGACCGTCCGGTGGCGCCGGGTCGAGCTTGAAGTCACTGGTGTAGACCACGCGACCGACCGGCGTTTCGATCGATAGCCCGACCGCGTCCGGGATCGAATGGCAGACAGCCACCGCCTCCACACGAAACGGGCCGAGCTGCACGGCGTCGCCGATACGGACCTCTCGGAGGTCGGACTCGCGCAGGATGCGGTGCTCGCGCAGCTTGGGCTTGAGCAGGCCGAGCGTGAGGCGAGTCCCGTAAACAGGCACGTTGAGCAGCTTCAACGCATACGGCAGGCCGCCGATGTGGTCCTCATGGCCGTGCGTGAGGAAGATCCCGACAACGTCCCGACCTTTCTCCAGCAGGTACGAGATGTCGGGTAGGACGAGGTCGATGCCGAGCATGTCGTCCTGCGGGAACATGAGGCCCGAGTCGACGACGAGGACCTTGTCCTCCCACTCCAGGGCCCACATGTTGATGCCGACCTCGCCGAGGCCGCCCAGCGGCAGGTAGCGGAGTCGACCTTGCGTCACAACAAGCGCAGCTGCTCGGCTTCCTGCCTCTCTGGCTCGGGTTCAGGTGGCGGAGGCGGGGCGAGGAATCGGTCGAGGTACTTGCGCACGCTATCGAAATCGCGCTCGAGGTCGGATACGAGCGATCCGTTGTGCAGCGCGGCGGCCGGGTGATACAGCGGCACGTACGCGATGTCGCCGCGCATGACGAGGCTGCCGTGGATGCGCGAGATCGATCCCTGGCCGGGCAGGAGGCGCTCGAGCGCGTGCCGGCCGAGCACCAGCACTACCTTCGGCTGGAGGAGCTTCAGCTGTCGCTGCAGGTAGGGCTCGCAGGCCTCGGCCTCGTTGGGCATCGGGTCCCGATTCTGCGGCGGACGGCATTTCAGGACGTTGGTGATGTAGACGTCGGCGCGGCTGAGCCCGATGCGGCTGAGCAGCGTGTCGAGCAACTTGCCGGCGGGGCCGACGAACGGCTCGCCCTGCCGGTCCTCATTGAAGCCAGGCGCTTCGCCGACGATCATCACGTCGGCAGGGCAGGGACCCACGCCCGGAACCGCCTGCGTGCGGGTCGCGTGCAGGCTGCATTTGGTGCAGGCCCGCACCTCGGCATGAAGAACCGCCAGCTCGAGGGAGGCGGCGGGCATCATCGGCGCAAGATTCGGCGATCCAGGTGGCCGAGATTCGGGCGAAGCGACGAGCAGCGGAGCGAGCGCATTGGACAAACTGCGTGAGCGAGCAGCGCAGGAGCTGAGCCCGAAGATCGGCCGCATGGGCGCCGAAGATGCGTCGATGACTGCCCGGCCGGCTCCCTCATGACGGCGCTAAGCGACTTTAACCCCCGCCTTGAAGGTGATGAGGTCGCCCGCCTCGCGGATGACCTTCATGACCGACTGCAATTGCTCGTCCGTGAGCGGCACAAGCGGCAGGCGGAAGGGTCCGGCGGGGAATCCCATCGCGTGCAGCGCCGACTTCACCGGCACCGGGTTTGCGGCCGTGGTCATCAGCGCCCTGATGACCGGCAGCAGGCCAAGGTGAATGCGCCGTGCAGCCTCGTTGTCGCCCGCGAGGTGCGCCTCGATCAGGCGCTTCATCGATTTGCCGGCGAGGTGCGAGGTGACACAGATCACGCCGTAGCCGCCGACCGCCATCAAGGGCAGGGTGAAGCTGTCGTCACCGCTCCACACGTGAAAGCCCTTCGG
>WNEY01004857.1_pt1 | contig 10323 bp, 7 predicted proteins | sample 5400531 | NCBI WGS metagenome assembly WNEY01 (sample SAMN13153338, study PRJNA577476) | soil metagenome | isolation source: 200 cm saprolite under Douglas fir tree site 1 | place: USA:California | collected 2015-04-18
TCGGCTTAACCTGACCGTCAAGTCCAACATCCTGGCCCGGCGCGTGCTCTTCGATGGCCAGCGGGCGGTTGGCGTGGAAGTCGAGAGCGGCGGGGAAGTCTTTGTCGTTGAAGGGGCAGAGATCATCCTCAGCGCCGGTGGCCTGAAATCCCCGCACCTGCTGATGCTGTCCGGGGTGGGGCCGGCGCAGGCATTGCGCGGCATGGGTATCCCGCTGGTGCATCCCTTGCCGGGCGTGGGCCAGAATCTGCGGAACCACCCGATTGCCAGCGTCAGTATGCGGGTCAAAGAGAGCGTAGACCTGATCCCCGATAACCGCGGCACCCGGATCGCGCTGCGCTATACCGCCAGCGGCTCCAGCACGCGCAATGACATCATGATTATGACCAACGCGATCTACTCGCCGCTGAGTGGGGACGTGCTGCCAGAGCGCACCATTCGCTTTTCCTGCGCCCTGGAACTGCCCACGGGCGCTGGGGAATTGCATCTGGCTTCCACCGACCCACACGAGCAACCGTCCTTCAATTACCGCTATCTGGAAGACCCCTGGGACCGGCAGCGCCTGCGGGAGGCGGTACGCCTCTGTCTGCGGTTGGCCGAGCAGCAAGCGTACCGCGACATCCTTACCGCCAGGATAGCGCCCACAGACCAGGATCTGGCCTCAGACGACGCCCTGGATACCTGGCTGCTCAAGACGGTGGGCACGGCCCGCCACATCTCCGGCACCTGCAAGATGGGGCCAGCCTCAGACCCTATGGCCGTGGTGGATCAATATGGTCGGGTGCATGGCGTGGAGAATCTCCGGGTGGTGGACGGTTCCATCCTGCCCCATGTGACGCGGGCCAATACCCATGCCACGATTATCATGGTTGCAGAGCGGATTGCCGAGTGGATAAGCTCTGCCTCAGGCCACAGTGCCATTGCCTGAGGTTTCCATCCCCTCTCCCCGCGGGAGAGGGTTTTAACGAGGGTGAGGGGCTTTTCCCAGGGCCTGGTGGCCCTGGATACAAAGACACAGGAGAGCAACGCGTATGACTGCCAGTCCAATCAATATTTATGAGTACGAGGCGCTCGCCAAGGAGCGGCTCCCACAGGCAGAGTATGACTTCATCGCCGGCGGGGCAACGGATGAGCTCACCCTGCGGCGCACGCGTGCGGTCTTTGACGCCATCATGCTGCGCCCGCGCATGCTCGTGGATATTAGCCAGCCGGACCTGTCCACCACGGTACTGGGCCAGCCGATCCCGTTTCCCATCCTGGTCGATCCCGCCGGTGGGCATGGGCGCGCCCATGCGGACGGCGAACTGGCCACGGTGCGCGCGGCAGGGGCCATGGGGACCGTGATGATCCTCAGCTCGGGATCGACCTATCGGCTGGAAGAGGTAGCCCAGGCGGCGACAGGCACCATCTGGTTCCAGCAATACCTGTACAAGGACCAGGGCCTGACCCAGCGCATGGCCCACCGCGCGCAGGAGGCGGGCTATAGCGCCCTCTGCCTCACCCTGGACTCGACAGTGCGGGCCAAGCGGGAGCGCAACATTCGCAACAACTACTCCAGCCCCTCGTCCCCCAACTACGCCGGGCTGGAGGTGCCGTCGGAGTATTCCTGGGGCCTCAGTTCGGATGCCCCGCGTGGGGTCAATCGGCTCATCGATCGTGCCGCCACGTGGCCCTATATAGACTGGTTGGCCGATCACACCCCGTTGCCCCTCGTGGTCAAGGGTATCATGACCGCCGAAGACGCCAGGTTATGCGCTGAGCATGGGGTGAAAGGCATTATCGTCTCTAACCATGGAGCGCGGCAACTCGACACAACTTTCGCCAGCATCGAGGTGCTGCCTGAAGTCGTGGAGGCGGTGGACGGGCGGTGTGAGGTCTACCTGGACGGTGGTATCCGACGGGGCACCGACGTGCTGAAAGCGCTGGCGCTGGGCGCCCGCGCCGTCCTCATTGGGCGGCCACTATTCTGGGGCCTGGCTGTAGACGGGGAGGCTGGCGTACGCACCATCTTGCAGATGCTCCGGGACGAGCTAGAAATGGCCATGAGCATGTGCGGGCGTCCCACCATCGCGAGCATTGACAGGAGCGTGCTCGGCACCATGTCGCCACTGCTCTCTGTGCTGCACCCGCCCCAGGGGCTGCAGCTCCCGCACCTGTAGACTCTGCCTCTTACCCCCTCTCCCTGTGGGAGAGGGCGGGGGTGAGGGGCCGGTTTATGCCAACAGCTGTCGCATGAGGTACTGATAGAAAGCGTCCCGGAGCCACTCTTTCTCAATATTCAAGGCGCAGACACAGGTCTCAAAATTCGCTGCCAACTTACGAAACAAGACCGCTGTGGGGCGCAGACCATCCATTTCTGACACGGTGGCATACGCCTGTTTGCCCTGCGCGACATAGTAATCCGGACTGATCGGCCGCCGTCGCCGTTGCAGACTCTCCGGGAACATGCCCACGATGAACAGCGCGTAATCGCCGAGATGTTTCTGGGTTTCACGCGCATGCGCGGCGTCACCGCGCTGGCTTTCCAGCTGGAAATCGACCAGGTACTCCAGGCGCCGCCCCTTGGCATCACGTATACGATAGAGGTTCTCCACGTGCGTGAAGTCCACGAGCAGGCCCGTCACGTAAACCGTCAACTCCGGATCAGTGGTACCGGCTTGCTCGAAGCTCGCTGCCGTGAGGTTGCGAAACAGCTGGCGCAGTGGATGATCTTCAGGTATGGGCATGGGTCGTGAAGGCTGAAGCGGCATAGAGTCTCGAATCTCCTCCCCAAAGAGCCTGCACAGGTGTCCCTATCATATTATAGAAATGCTGCAACTATCAGTCAAATATCTAGTTATCATAATTATTAGCAGCCGCACGAGCTACTGGCTACTCGCCTCTCCAAGCGACATACATATGGCCAAATTGCTTTACGCACCCCGGTCAGATACTCTATACGCCTACGCTGATCTTCTCGCAGAGGCAGGCCTATGAACACCTATCGCTTGGGCATAGATATTGGTGGGACGTTTACCGACGCGGCGTGCGTAAACGAACAGACGGGAGAGGTGCAGATCGTCAAGGTGCCGAGCACACCGGCTGATCCCTCCGGTGGTTTCATGGCCGCCGTGGCGCGTGGGTTACAGCGCTGTCACGTTGGCGGGGAGGCCGTACGTCTGGTGGTGCATGCCACCACGGTAGCCACCAATGCCCTCATCGAGGGCAAGACGGCGAGCCTGGGGATGTTGACCACCAGAGGCTTTCGCGACATCCTGGAGATTGGGCGCCAGATCCGCTCCCGCCTCTACGACGTGCACCTCACCAAGCCCCGACCGCTCGTGCCACGGCGTTGGAGCTTTGGCATCCGCGAACGCTTGGACGCCGAGGGCAGGATCCTGGAGGCGCTCGACGTCGACGAAGTGCGCCACATTGTGCGCCAGTGCAAAGCTGCCGGCCTCGAGGCTATGGTCTGCTGTTTTCTGCACTCCTACCTCAACCCGGCACACGAGGCCATGGCCGCGGCCATTGTGCGTGAGGAGTACCCCGAGGCCTTTCTCTCCGTATCGTCCGAAGTCTGCCCGGAGTTTCGCGAGTACCTGCGCGCCAGTACTACAGCGGTCAATGCCGCGATTATGCCGCTGGTGTCGCGCTATCTGGATGCGCTGGAAGCGCAGCTGCAGGCACGCCGGATTACGGCGCCGTTTTATGTCATGCAGTCGAGCGGTGGGGTGATGAGCGTGCAGTCGGCAAAGCAGAAACCGGTGTATATGATTGAATCCGGTCCTGCCGCCGGAGTCATTGCGGCAGGCGCGTTTGCGGCCCCGCACGGTTATGCCAACGTGATCTCGTTCGATATGGGTGGCACAACCGCCAAGGTGGGCCTGATCCAGGACGGCCAGGCCAAACTGGCGACGGAGTTCGAGGTCGGGGGCCAGGCCATCACGCCGCTGGGAGAAGGCAGAGGTAGTGGGTACCCAGTGCGCACGCCGGTGATCGACCTGGTGGAAGTCGGGGCCGGTGGCGGCAGTGAAGCCTGGATCGATGCGGGTGGCGCGCTGCGTGTCGGACCGCGCAGCGCCGGGGCAGTGCCTGGTCCGGCCTGTTACGGCCAGGGGGGCACCACACCGACGATTACGGATGCCGATCTGCTGCTGGGCCGGCTGAACCCGACGTTTTTCCTGGGCGGTGAAATGACCCTCGATCCAGCAGTGAGCCGTGATGCTATCGTGCGCCAGTGCGCCCAGCCGCTGGGGCTCGATGCCCTGCAAGCGGCTCATGGCATTATCGAGATTGCCAATGCCTACATGATGGGCGCCATGCGCCTCATCTCCGTGCAACGTGGCTACGATCCGCGGCACTTTGTGCTCGTCGCTTTTGGCGGAGCTGGCCCGCTGCACGCCAATGCCTTAGCGCGCGATCTCGATATCCCCACCGTGTTGATTCCTCCCAGTCCTGGTATCGCCTCAGCGCTCGGCCTGCTGATGACCGATATCAAACACGAATTTGTCACCACACGGCAACAGGTGTTGTCCCAGGTGCAGCCGCAGGCCCTCGCAGCGCTGTTTGCCGACTTTGCCGCGCAGGGTGAAACCTTGTTGGCCCGCGAGGGGGTCACCGCAGCGCAACGCCGCTTGCTGTGCAGCGTCGACCTGCGCTACCAGGGGCAATCGCACGAGCTCGCGGTGACTGTACCGTCAGGTCCACTGACGTCCCAGGGGCTCGAACAGCTCCACGAGCAATTTCACGCCGCGCATGCACGTGCTTACGGCTACGACGCCCGTGAGGATGCCGTCGAGCTCGTCAATGTGCGCCTCACTGCGCTGGGTGTGAGTCCCAAGCCCCGTCTTCCAGCCCTGCCCCAGGGTAGCAGTGACCCGGCAGAGGCGTTGAAAGGACAGCGTCCGGTGTGGTTCATCGAGACGGCTGGTTTTGCGCCCTGCCCGGTGCTGGACCGCGCGCGTTTGCGCTGGGGGAATATCGTGCCCGGACCAGCCGTCATCGAAGCACTGGATGCCACGACGCTGGTGCATCCTGGCTACCAGGCCACGGTGGACCAGTATGGGAATCTCTTATTGCGTCGGTGCGAAGGCAGGCATATTCTTTCCCCTCTCCCAGGGGGAGAGGATTTTATCACAGGGTGAGGGGCTTTTTCCAGAGCCAGGTGATTGACACTACATGCGTCAAACAAACCTTGCTGCTCTATTAGAGAAAGGACTGTATGCAAACCGTCGACAGAATCGTGGAAGTACTAGAGGAAGCGGGTATCGACCATGTCTTTGGGATTCCCGGTGGGGACACCGGACGCATCTACAAGGCGCTCTATGACAAGCAGGACAAAATCAAAGTTGTCCTGGCCCGCGACGAGCAAACCGCGGCCTGCATGGCCGAAATGTATGGCCGCCTGACCGGTCGGCCCGGCGTCTTCATGGCGCAGGGCTGCTATGCGGCGTCGACCGGGCTGTTTGGGGCGATTGAAGCGGCCTTGGGCAGCTCACCGATGGTGATCATTACCGACATTACGACCTATGGTGTGCCTCCCGGTCACGGCTCCATCCAGTGCGGTGGGGGCGAGTATGGCAACTTTGATATCGCCGCGATCTTCAGAGCGGTGTGTAAATTTACCGCCGTGGCGCACAGCCCGGCGGAAGGCGTGCAGGCGGTGCAACGGGCGATCAAACATGCGATCACTGGCCGCCCCGGTCCCACTGCGGCCATCCTGGCCATTGAGGCCATGCGTGGCGAGATCACCGACGAGACGTTTCCCCGCATCTATGACACGCGCGGCTATCTCCAGAATGCCGTCAGCGTTGCCCCTGCCAGTGAGGTGGAACGCGCCGCAGATATGCTCCTGACCGCGCAGCGCCCGGTGATCGTGGCCGGGAATGGGGTGCACGCCTCCAAAGCCTACGCCGAGCTGCAGACCCTGGCCGAAAGTATTGGCGCCCCGGTGGCCACGAGCACGCTTGGGAAAGGCGTCTTCCCGGAAGTGCACGCCCTCGCTGTCGGACCCATGGGCACTTTTGGCGCTCCGGTGGCCAATAAGGTGATCAGCGAAGCTGATGTGCTCCTCGTGGTCGGGTGCCGCTTGACGTCGCCTGATACCCTGACCGAGAGCCCGCAGTTGATCGATCCGCGGCGTCAGACCTTGATCCAGATTGACGTGGAGCCACGCAATGCCGGTTGGGTCTTTCCCATTAACCTGGGGCTGATTGGCGATGCCCGCGCCGTCATCCAACAGCTCAATGAGGCCCTTGCCGACGATAGCAAGACGCGTCCCCCCTACACCCAGCAGCCACGTTTTGCCCAACTGCAACAGGACAAACAAGAGCTGTTCTATTTTGTCGATGACTACAGCCGCTCTGGTGCAGTACCCATCTTGCCGCAGCGCCTGGCCAAGGAACTGTCCGACAGCCTGGCGCCAGATGCTATTGTCTGTGCCGATGCCGGCAACAACCGCGTCTGGATGTTGCGCTACTTCCAGACCAAACAGGCCGGGGCATACTTTGGCACCTATGGCATTGCCGGTATGAGCTGGTCCTTGCCAGCGGCGCTGACAGCCAAGCTCCTTAACCCTGACCGGCAGTGTGTCTCGGTGTGTAGTGACGGCTTCGCCATGCAGAACCACGTCCTGACCACGGCGCTGCAGTACGACGCTCCCGTGACCTATGTGGTGATGAACGACGCCCAGCTCGGCATGGTACGGCAGGGACAGGGCGACCGGCCGATCGCCTCGGAATTCGTGCGCACTGATTGGGCCACAGTAGCACGCGGCTATGGCTGCGTGGGCCTGCAAGTGAGCCGTCCTGAGGACATCAAGCCAGCGGTATTAGAAGCGCTTAGCGGCCAGAAGCCAGCGGTGGTGGACGTCACGATTGACCCTAAAGAGCCCATGCAGGAGCGTCTACGCTCGCCTCTGGGGGTTTACGGCAGCTATTAACGTGCGGTGAGGCGAGTGGCATGAGGGGCGGACAACACTGCCGCCCCTTCTATCTTCGAGGGGGGATAGACATGGCTTATAGCGACTTTACCTTGGACGACATCAAGACAAAATTTCAACTGTTGATTCGCGAAGATACGGATGTGTTTGCACATGTCGATGGTGTCGAGGTAAGTGAGACTTTACAGACGATCTTACAAGAATACATTCCGTTGGCCCTGGCTATAAATACTGAAAAATCTCGCTCGGAAATGATGATAGCCCCGATCTTAGTCGAGTTTCGTAGAATGGCAAGACGCCAGGTAAGCCTGTTTTCTGGCCTGGAATTCAATGTGGATGTTCAACAAGGTCTGAATGGTGTGTGCGATTTTATTGTCAGTCATTCGACCGAACAGTTATACATCACGACACCCATTATTATGATTGTCGAAGCCAAGAATGAAAATATGAAGGCAGGATTACCCCAGTGCATAGCGGCTATGGTGGCTGCCAGGCTCTTCAACGAACGGCAAGAACATAGTATAGAAACGCTGTATGGGGTGGTGACTACAGGCAATATTTGGAAATTTTTGCAGTGGGCAGAAGGAACGGTGTATGTCGATCTCGCCGAGTACCATATCAGCAATCTCGGCAAGCTGCTGGGCATTCTGTTGAGTATGGTTACTTGAGAAGCAGGATGCTCCCATTCCTCTCACGCTCCTCTCGTCAGTCGACCAGTGCTCCACGTAACACGGTCACCGCCTGGCCGCTGAGCCCTATCCGAGAACCGTGGAGCTGGACACGTACCACGCCACCGCGTGCCGAAGCCTGGTAGGCTGTGAGGGTATCCTTATGCAGTCGCTGGCTCCAATAGGGTCCAAGACAGCAGTGGGCTGAGCCGGTCACCGGGTCCTCAGGTATGCCAGCGCGTGGAGCGAAATAGCGCGAGACAAAGTCAAACCCGGCTGAGGTGGCCCGGCTGGTGACCATGACGCCCTGCACCGGGAGCGTTTGCAGCAGCGCGAAGTCCGGTTGCAATGTGCGCACGCTCTCCTCTGTGGCGACCTCCACCAGATAGGACGAGCGGTTTTGACCCACATACAGGGGTGTGACGTGTAAGGCTTGCACCAGTGCCTCAGGGGCCCTGACTGATTTGGGCGGTAAGGCAGGAAAGTCGAGACTGATCCAGGCGTCCTGGCGCGTGGCGGTCAAGAGGCCACTGCGCGTGTGAAAGCACGCCGGGGTGTCCACCGACAGATGGCCATCCTCCCAGAGCACGTGCGCACTCGCCAAGGTGGCATGACCGCACAGGTCGACCTCGACGGCTGGAGTGAACCAGCGCAAGTTAAAACTGTCTGAGTGTCGGCAGAGAAAGGCCGTCTCAGAAAGGTTCATCTCACGCGCCACATGTTGCATCCACTGGGCCTCGCGCGGCGTCGGCAGGACGCAGACAGCCGCCGGATTGCCCGCAAAGGGCGTGTCTGTGAAGGCATCAACCTGGACAATGCGCAGTCCCATGCGCTTTTCCTCCTCTAGTGGTCCTCAACCTAGCTCTCTACCGGGGGGAGATAATTATGACTGTTATAGGTGCGCAGCTGCAACATTTCTGGTAGGGGTGTGTGCAGGGGATGCCCATGCCGCGCTGCCATGGAACTCTCAGCGAACAGGCGAAAATACGCCTGCAGGATACTGCTGGCGGTAGGCTCCGCGATCTGTTCCAGCAGCGCAATGGCCACTTCCACGGTGGAGAGGTGTTCAGCACAGCGCTGTCGTCGCAGGCGATAGGCAGAAGGTCTCTGGGGTTGAATGGCTATCCTGGGTATGCCATGCAGATACAGACTGCGGCTGAACATCTTGCGGGCCTGAGTCCAGGTACCATCGAGCAGCACGAAGGCTGGTACTCTGTCAGGCTGCCATGGACGCTCACGTAGGCGCGCAAATAATGTCGGGTCACCATGGGGGAAGAGCAGATAGGGCATAAAGCGGCGATCCCTCAGGAGCGCCACGAGTGCCGTGGGGGGAGCGGTACGGTGCCACGGAAAGAAGCATGTGTGCGGGATGGTCGCGCCTATTAAACGCGCCGTATTGGTCGGCTTGATGCCTTCGTCGGGGTGGATGAGAATCCACCACTGGGACTGGGTGTGAATTGTGGGCGTGAGTGGACAGATGCACCCCGGCAGCGGGAGATAGCAGGTAGGACACCGCGGCAGTTTATAGCCGCGCGCAGGGGAGGGAAGATACACCGTTATGTTCCTTCCACATGCATCACTACCCGTGCCTCTGGCTCCCAGAGCTGCACATGCGCGCACAGCTGATACTGCTGCGCTCACCCATACATCCGTCCCCCTGGGGCCGGTATGGCACAGCAACGGTCGACCTCGGCCTCACTATATAATACTGTACAGAGGCCATAACGGCGAGGAACGGCTTGCGTCGCGGCAGGAAGTAGGTTACATAGAAATGATGGCACGCGACCAGGCAGGAGTACAGGAGAGGAAAGGAGACAGGTATGGCATTGACCGATAGACTCGGGCTAGCAGTATCCACCGCGTCCTTAGAGGCGCTGACAGCGTATGAGCAAGGTATAGAACTGGCCTTACGCTGGCGCAGTGGTGCGATGGAGGCGCTCACGAGCGCAGCGGCCGTTGATCCGCAGTTCACCCTGGCGCACTGTACACGGGCCTACGTTGCCCTCCGCATGGGGCAGGTTGACACCGTCGTGGCAGCGCATCAGCAGGCCATGGCGCTGCAAGACAGTGTGCACACAGAGCGCGAGCACCTGCACGTGCAGGCCATTGACGCCCTGGCACGCCACGATCGGGCCGCAGCCCAGACCGTCCTGGATCAACTCATGGCACAATACCCCACGGACCGTATTGCCCTCTGGCAGCTCAACCTGATGCACACTGCGCAAGGCACGCGTCGAGAGGCTCTGGCCCTGGCACGTCGCAGTCTCGCAGCCTGCCCGGACGAGCCGATCTTCCAGACCATGACGGGCTTTTTCCTGGAGCAATTGGGGTACAATGAGGACGGTCTCGCCCTGAGTCTGCGCTCGTTGGCGACCGATCCCACGAACCTCTACACCTACCACGCCGTGGGCCATGCCTATCAGTCGCGCGGCGATTACCGTAATGCGCTCTCCACCTTCGAACGCGCCGCGTCGTTGGAACGTTATCCGCACATTCTCTGGCACCTGGCAGAGATGCGCGCCATTCTTGGCTACGAACAGTTCACCCGTGACTACTGGGCCTCGACCGCACCGGCGTTGCCGCTGTTCGAGCGCATCGAACTCATGTGGCGCCTGGAGATTATCCGCCATGCCAGCGTCGACGAGGCCGTGTGGCAGGATCTGGCCACCCAGGGTGAGCGTCTCCTGCAGCATGCCAACTACCTGACCATCTGGATGCACCACTGGATCGGCCTGG
>WNEY01004858.1_pt1 | contig 10322 bp, 9 predicted proteins | sample 5400531 | NCBI WGS metagenome assembly WNEY01 (sample SAMN13153338, study PRJNA577476) | soil metagenome | isolation source: 200 cm saprolite under Douglas fir tree site 1 | place: USA:California | collected 2015-04-18
CGGCGATCACCATGTTCCGCCCCGTCTCCCCCACGATAGAGTACTGCACGCCGGGTACGCGCGCCGTGGCCCGGTCGGTAAACACCACCACCCGCACGCCGCGGCCGCCGGCTCGCTGCGCGACGGCCATCGCCACGGCCTGCTCCAACCGCGCTGGCGCGTCCGTCGGACGAAGCCGCAGGAGCGCAGCGCGGGCGGTGCCGCGGTCTGCGAATCCCGTGCCGGCACGAGGCTGCGGTCCCGCCTCCACGACCATCATCGGGCCGGCGCTGCGCGCGACTTCGGCTAGCGCGTCCTCCCTGGCGGCCTCAAACCGCGACGGCACAACGTCGGTAGCCTGCATGCTCGCCGACGTGTCCATCACTAGCGCGGTGGCCAGACCACTGGCGGCTGGCAGCGCCAGCTGCGGCCGGGCCAGTGCCAGCACGACAAGAGACGCCGCAAGCAGCTGCAACAAGAGGAGCAGACTGCGCTCCAGCCGGCGAACCGGCATGTGGGCCAGGAGATCCTGGCGGGCACGCTGCCACAGCAGCACCGAACTGATCGGCACGTCTTGGCGGCGCGCCCGCAACATGTACAGGAGGGCGATCACGGGTAGCACGGCGAGGAGCCACAACGCCGCCGGGAGCCCCAGCGTCATTGCAGCAGGCCTCCCAGACGCAGGTACCGCAGGATCAGGTCCTCGAAGGGAACCGTCGTCGTCGCCCGCACATAGTCGATCTGATGCCGCAGGCAGAACTCCTCCAGCCCGCTCAGAAAGGCATCGCGCGCCCGTGCGTACGCCTCGAGGGCCGGACCGTCCACACTGACCTCCATCGCCCGCTGCGTCTCGGCGTCCACCAGCCGCGCGTCGCCCCGAACGGCCGGCACGAGCTCGTCGTCGCTGAGGACGTGGATGACGAAGGGGTCAAAGTGATGATACCGGGCCAGCTTGAGCCCCTCTTCGTAGCCATCCGGATAGAGGAGGTCACTGATGATGAGCAGCAGACCCCGCCGCTTGGTCTTGTGCACGTACTCCCACATCGCCTCGCGAAGGCTGCTGCTGCCCTGGGCCGGCGTGGGCAGCCCGCGGAGGAATTCGAACAACCGGAAGATGTGCCCCCGCCCTCGCTGCGGAGGGAGCAGACGCTCCACGCGGGTCGCAAACGCAACCGCGCCGACGCGGTCGAGGTTCACCAGCCCAATGTAGCCTACCGCGGCGGCGATCTGGGCGGCGTAGTCTCGTTTGCGCGGCGAACCCCATGCCATCGAGCCGCTCGTATCGACGAAGAGGTGGACGTTGATGTCCTCCTCCTCGCTGAACAGCTTGATGAACAGACGGTCCAGACGCGAGTAGATGCTCCAATCGATATGCCGGTAGTCGTCGCCAATCTGGTAGCTGCGGTAGTCCGCGAACTCCACCCCTCGACCCAGGGTGCGGCTGCGTCGCTCTCCGCGCAGACCTGCGCGCACGAGACGGCGGGAGCGCAGACTGAGGGTATCCAGCTTCCGCAGAAAGTGGGGATCCAGCAGTGTGGTCATTCTCTGATCAACGTGACTCGTGATTCGCGATTAGGGATTCGTTAATCCATCCAACGTCGCCATGCGCATCATCCGGTCATGGCGAACCACGAATCACCAATCACGTCTTCGCGCTCTGAAGTTCAGGCGTCTCCTCCAAGGCGTTCTGGATGAGCGCATCGGGGTGGATGCCTTCGGCTTCCCCTTCGAAATTGAGGATGAGGCGATGCCGCAGCGCCGGCAGGGACAGCACTCTCAGATCACTGAAGGCCACGTTCGCGCGCCCGGCGATCAGTGCACGCACCTTGGCAGCCAGGATGAGCGCCTGCGCCCCACGCGGGCTACTGCCGTAGCGGACATAGCGCCTGGCCATGGACGCGGCGGCGGGCGTATCGGGATGCGTGGCCTGAATCAGCCGCGCCACGTAGTCCTTCACGTGTGAGGCGACCTCGACCTCGCGGGCAAGGCGACGCATGTCAAGAATCTGTCCCGCGGTCGCGGCGACTTCCGCCTGCGGAACCGCGGCGGCCGTGGTGCGGTCAATGATCTCGACGAGGTCCGGCGCGCTCGGGAACTCCACCCGCAGTTTAAACAGGAATCGGTCGAGCTGCGCTTCCGGCAGTGGATAGGTCCCCTCCATTTCGATCGGGTTCTGGGTCGCCAGCACGAAGAATGGCTCCGTCAGTGTGTAAGAAGTACCGGCCGCGGTCACGGCGTGCTCCTGCATCGCCTCGAGCAGCGCAGACTGCGTCTTCGGCGTGGCGCGATTGATCTCATCCGCCAGCAGCAGCTGCGTGAAGACCGGGCCGCGCTGGAACTCGAAGTACCGGCGGCCGGCAGCGTCCTGCATCACCACGTTGGTCCCGATGATGTCGGCCGGCATCAGGTCAGGCGTGAACTGGATCCGCGAAAATCCCAGGTCGAGCGCCTGCGACAGCGTCTTCACCAGCAGCGTTTTCCCCAAACCTGGGACGCCCTCGAGCAGCACGTGCCCCCCGGCCAGCAGCGCGATCACCACGTGATCGATCAACTCCTGGTGACCGACGATCACGCCACGCACTTCCTGGCGGATCCGATCGAACGTCCTGGCGAACTCTTCTGGTGTCATGCATCCTCCCTGCGAACCGTGATTCGTGATGTGTGATTCGCCGGACAGGGTAAGTGTTGTCCGTATCTTACGAATCACGATTCACGAATGACCGAATCACCGCCTTCCTCTCATTTGAGTTGCGCCAGCCTCTGAAAGTACTGGAGCACGATGGCCCTGTACTGCGCCGGAATGTGAGCCCGCTCGAGGGCGCGGTCCACCCGCGCCACCAGCGCGGGGGACACTGCCTGTAGTTGCGTCCGGGGGCTTCCGGGCCGTCCGGCGCCGACGACTTCTGAGCTGCTGACCTCCCCTTCGCCCTGCACGCCGCGGACCCGCTGAGGTGTCCGCTCAGCCTGGAGGCGCGGAGTGGGCGGGCCGATCTTCTCGTCGACGCGCCCCGCCCCAGGCGTGGATCCTTCCCGCGGGCCTTCGGGGGGAGAGGGAGACTCCGAACCGGGCTGGGAGGCGACCTGCCGCTCACCCGGACCCGGGGGCTCCCGCGTTTGGTCCGGCGAGGACTCACCCTGCTCACTGGCCCGCGGACCCGGTGGACCGGAGGCGATGGCCGCGCGCGATCGCTCCAGTTGCTCACGCGCGGATTCCAACCCCTCGCGATCGGACATCAGCGTCTCCATGCCCTCCAACATGCGCAGCGCTTGGGTGAGCGACTCGCCCGCCCCGGCCAGATCTCCGCGGTCCAGTTGCTGCTTGGCCTGCTGCAGCTGCTGGCGTACCTGCGCTGGCTGCGTCCCGCCGCCTTCTTGCGTGATCTCAGACAGACGTTCTAAGACGTCTTTCGAGACGGTGCCGGCGTCCTGACGCAGCCGTGAGGTTAGCTCTTGCAACTGCCGGATCTGGCGTTGCAGCGCCTGGCGACGCAGGAGTTCCGATGGGGGCGCAGGCGACGATTGTGGCCTGCCCATCTCGTCGAGACGCTGGTCAATCTGGCGGCGCGTCGATTCGAGCTGTCTGGAGAGTTCGGTAATCCGCGCCAGCGCAGTGGCGCGATCAACGCGCTCCTGCTGCAGCCTGACGCCAAGATCGCGGAGTTGCGGCGCAGTCCGTCTGGTCAGGGGCAGCCGCTCTGCTCGGGCGCGGGACTGCAGCGTCTGCGCGAACTGCTCCAGCCGCGAACCCTCCCGCCGGATGATCTGCTGCGCTCGATGGGCCGGCGTCCCGGGCAGCGCAAGGCCACCGACCAGCACCGGCCACACCACCAACAGCGCGAACAAGGCCGGGACCCACCACACGGTTCGGGAGAGCCCCAGCGGAATCGCCTGGCGAAGATCTACGACGCGCAGGCGCGCGGACGCATCGGCGATTACTCGGGCACCGAGTGACGTCAGCGCGCGCGGGGCGAGTCCGAGTTCCGTCGCGGTGCTGGCCCGCTCGTCCAGGTGCAGCGCGCGATCGAGGGTGCGCGCGGCAGTAATCAGGTCGGCGCGGGTGAGGAAGATGACTCCCGCGGCCACCAGCGCTGCGGCCGCGGCGGCCAGCATGGCGGCCCAGGGAGAAACGGCAGGCACCGGCACGACCACGCCGGCCGCGGAGATCGCAACGAGCGCGGTCATCGTCCACACCGCCGCGCGCACCGCCACCCGCAGCGCGCGATCCAATCGCAGACGCCGCGCGGCCCCGCCGACGATCCGCGTCACCGCCGGGTCCGGCTGCGGTCCCATAGGAACATGATAGCACTCGCTACGTCGGAGGAGAGTTACCACCCAGTACGCAGTAGCCAGTAACCAGAAGCCACTCGCCACTCTTGCCAGCGATCCAACGGCTGTCCTTTCCTGGCCACTGGTTAGTGGCTCCGGGCTCCTGCAGTTCTTTAAGGCCTGCGCGCTTCGATGCGGATCCGCTCCACGCGCCGACGGATCAAACCGACGCAGAGGATGGCGGCGATCGCATAGGCGCCTGCCACCACCCAGACGACGGGCCGCGCCCCCTCTCGCACGACAATTGCCAGGACCCGAACCGGACTGAGCGCAGACCATGGCGCGGGAAGGGCGTTCGCGCCGACGACCACGGCCAGCAGGGTGGTCCAGTGGGCAAAGCTCCGCGCAAAGTCTGATTCGAACACCGCGCTATACAGCGTACTCAGCGCCCCCATCGCGGTCGCCGCCGGGATACCGACGAGCGCCGCACGCCAGAGGACCACGAGGGGCTCCCCGCGGATTCCGGCGACCACGGCGAGAAACGGCCCCGCCAGCGCCCACTGCAGCACCGCGAACGATGCGCTGGATAGCACCTTCCCCGCCGCGATCGTCCCTGCGGGGAACGGCGAGGCCGCCAGATCCCACACGGATTTCTCGCCCTCGATGCCAATTTCGCCGCACGCGCAGGCGGACGTGAAGTACATCGTCAGCACGGTGCTCACGACGAGGAACGCCAGCAGGAGGCCTTCCTGCCGGAGTTCGTCGAGCCGACCCAGTTCCGGTGGCAGGGAGAGAAACGTCAGCAACGCGACGACAACCAGGAAGATGGTATGCAGGGCCAGCGCCTTCGGGCTGCCCAGACGATACCGGACATCTGCGCGCAGCACGGGATTCACGGTCTGTCCTCCGAGGATTCGCGCAGCGGCATTACCACCAGCCGGTAGGCATCCACCCGCATCGATCGTCGCGCAGCCGGCTGCCCGTCGCCGAGCCGCCCCACGAGCCACGCCACAACGTCTGGCGATGACGGCTGCCCCTGCAGGCGCGCCAGCACCTCCTCCGTGAACCGGTCACCCACATCGGGCGGGGGATTCGGCTGGCGTGCGAACGGTTCCCACCTGGTCGGATCCAGCAGCGTGGACAGCGTCGCGCCGATTCGCGGAAGCCGGTAGACTTGGCCGCCGCGAAAGATCTGGGCATCGGTGATGCTGAGTCCGCCGCGGTTATCGATCTCCACACGCAGCCCCGCGTCGCTAACCGCTGTGCGCCCGTTCAACGGCATCGCCACCACCTGCACGGCGTCCACGCGGAGCCCGGAGGCGGGTGCGCTGCCGCTGATGGCGGACGGCGCGTCGAACGTCAACGGGCGTGGCTCCACCGGCTGTATCCAGACATCATCGGCCATCGTAAGCTGAAACGCGCCCCCGTATGGACTAATCAGGGATGCGAACGTGCGGACCCGCGCCAGGCCGGTACCGGGGATGACCTCGGCGATTGAGGCCTCCACGACCGACGTCCCGGCGCGGCGGGCCTGCAGCGCGAATCCGTACATGACGGTCATGAAGCACACCGCGATCCCGGGCACGGCCAGCCAGCCGCCGCGCGCGCGACCGGCATGCCTGAGAACTCTGCGCACAGCCACGACGTAGACGATGGACAACCCCGCCAGCCACACCTGGATCGCCCCCGCCAGCGGCCGGCTGGATGGCAGCGCGCTGCCGATCTCGGCCGTCGCGACCCAAAGACGCACGGGGGCCTCAAGCGCTGCTGCCCACATGGCCGCCCTGCCGCTCCAGGACCGCAGCTCCGGCGCGAACGGGTCAAACGCCCAGACCAGGACGTGGCCGGCCCCCCAACGCCATCGCGCGCCCATCGGCCCGCCGGCCGCGCCCCGGCGGAGCTTCAGCGTCGTCGCCGAGATCGGACCGCGCAGGCCGGGCAGAACATCCCGCCCCTGCACGTCGGTCAGCCCTGCCGGATCAGCAGGCAGCATCCGGAGCAGCCAGGGCGCCCGAAGCACGGCCAGCGGGGCACCCCCGGTCACGAGGAGCCGCCCTCCCTGTACCACCCATTGCTCAAGCGCGCGCTGTTGTGGGGGCGACACGGCGCGCTCGTCGAGATCGCGAACGACCAGGAGCTGGACTCCCGCGTAGCCCTGCCACTGGACTGGAAGATCTCCTTCCGTAATATAGGCGGCCCGGATCTTGCGCGGGAGATCAGCGAGAAACTCGAGGCCGGCAGGCTCGTGCGTCAGAGCCAGCACCACCGCCTCGACCGCACGCGAGGCGGACAGAGGGACTTCGCGGCGCGTCACCTCTCGCCCCGATGCGACCAGACGCACTGTCAGGGCGCGACGTGCGTCAGGAACGAAGACATCGACGGCTATCCGCTGGGGAGCACCGGGCAGCACCCGCACCGGCCGGCGAAAGGACAGCGGCGCGTCGTATCCTTGTAGCGGAACCTCGACCACGATCTCGCCGTCAACTGGCATCGAGACCTGCAGATGAACCAGGACCGGCAGCCACGCGCGCAGCGGAATCCATCCGGCCCATCCAACTTCGGCCTGAAGATTGACCGCGGGAGCGCCAGCCTCTCCCCGCGCCGGAGGGGATGGGGCCGCCGGGAGCGCCGCGCGCGATACCGTGTAGGGAATCGCGAGCATGCCCAGCAGGAGGACGGCCCACAGACTGCGCCGCCCTCCACCGTACGGTGCGGGGCGCCGCCGGAGGATGCGTACCGACCGCAGGCCAACGAGAGGAGTCACGCCACGGGCTACGAGGAGGGCTTCGGAGAGGCGTCCTTTGAAGGGGCGTCTGGCGGAGAGGCGCCCGTGGGGGTCCTCGTTTCCGGGCTCTTCTTCTCCGTGCTTTTCGTTTCTGCGCTCTTCTTGTCCGCACCGTCGGAGGGCGACGGCTTCCGATAGTCGGTGATGTGGAACCCCGATCCCTTGAAGATCAACCCGACCGACGTAAAGACCCGCCGGGCCGGGCCGCCGCAGACGGGACATGGTCCCGGCGTTCCGCCAACCTCATGGTGGACCTCAAACAGGTGATCGCAGCGTGTGCAACGGTATTCGTACAGCGGCATCAGCCAGACCCCTCTTTCTGCCATCAATCCCATATATAGAAATGCCCTTCCACGATGTCAATATTCCCCCCGACGACTGTTGAAGTGTTGAAACGTTGAAGCGCCAAAGCCGGCTGGCGCGGGGACCGTTTCCACGGTCCAACGGTCCACCGTTTCAACGCCGTTCCAGCGTGGCAAGCCAGATCGGTCCCTTGAAGCCGCCGGTATTCGTGCCAAACGCGAGATGGCGGCCGTCAGGGGACCAGGCGAGTGCCACGCCGATCCCAGGATCCGCGTACTCCATCAGGTACGAGTACAGATGCAGGTGCCCCGATCCGTCGGCGTTTGCCATCCAGAGCTCGGCGTGAGCTTCGGTAGAGACTTGCGCAAAGACGACCTTGTCCCCCTGCGGAGACCAGGCCAGACCTGTATACCGTCCGGCCGCCGGCGTCACCGCGAACCGGGCGCTGCCATCCAGGCGGCTGAGCACCACCTGCCCCACTCCAACCGCAACCTGATCACCACTCACCGTGGCCAGGTAGCGACCGGTCGGCGCGAGGCGCAGCATCGTGGCGAGCGCGGGTAGCAGGATCCGCTGACGGTCCGGATAGCTGATGCGTACCCGCCATACCTCGGTCATCGCCGAATCTGTCGCGGTTGACAACCCGTACAGCAGGTAGAGGCTGTCGGCGAACCACTGGAGATCATGGATCGCGCGGCCCAGCGTCGCCCGGGTCACCATTCGTCTGAATCCGCCGTCGCGGCTTACCAGCCACAACTCAGACCGCGGCTGGCCCTCGACGGTGCGGCGAATCACGACGGCCAGCTTATCGCCGCCCGGCGCCCATGCCAGCTCCATCGCTGATCCGGACAGCGGGATGGACCGGCGGTCGGTCCCATCCGGTGACAGCGTCCACACGGCGCCCCGGTCGATGAGCGCGAGCAGGTTCAGGGGCCCCGACCACGACAGCGCGGTCACCGCCTCGGCCGGCGCGATGTCCTGTTCCCCGCGGTCCAGCGTGTACACCCGCAGCCGGCGCTCGCTGCTGTAGGCCAGGGCCCGGCCGTCTGGTGACCATACCGCAGGCGATAGCGCGGGACGATCCGCAATACGACGGACCGCGGCGACCTGCAGCTGCCGCGTGCTCTCCGGCGCCGCCGCGCGCCGGACCTCACAGGCGCTCGCCAGCAGTGCGGTGAGTGCGATGGCGGCGAGCGCCGGTCTCGCCAGTCTCCCCGATCTCCCTGCGCGTGGAGGCCTGCAAGGATGTGTCATCGTGATGTGCGGGGAGAGCCACGCATTCAGACTGAGCAGACAGGGAAGACCGGGGAGACTTGGGCGTGGGACGTGTTACACAACAGGGTATTTGCCTTCGGCAAGTTCGCGGGTCAGGGTCGTGATGTTGACCAGTTCGCGCTCCATAATCTCCTGCACGCGGCGCCGTGCCACTCCCTGGCGCGCCCGCTTGGCCAGGATGATCTGCGCGGCGGCGATCTTGGGATGGTCGATGGCGGCGCCGATCTGGCTGAGCATCCACACGTACACTTCGCGAATGCCGCTCACCTCCCGGTAGATGCAATCCGCGACCTGGTGCGTCATGATAGTGTAAATCTTGCCCACGTGCGACACGGGGTTCTTCCCGGCCGCCGCCTCGGTGCCCATGGGCCGGTTCAACGCAATCACCCCGTTCACTTTGTTGCCGCGACCGATCTGCCCGCTGTCGCCGCTCTCCGCGGAGGTCCCGGTCACGGAAAGGTACATGCCACCCAACCCCCGGCCCCGGACGTCTAGGGTGTTGAGCGCCACCGTGATCTTGTGCAACGTCTTCGCCTCGGTGCGCGCGAATTCCTCGATCGCCTCATGCATCTGGCCCTTGCGCTTAAAGTACGTGACCTCCGAATCGATGAACCGGTCCACGAACGCCACGGCGGCCGTCAGGTTGAGTTCATCGCCTCGCCGGAACCCCATCACCTTGATGTCCTCGCCGGCCTCGGGGAACTGTTGCTTGAACGCCGGGGAGTTCATGTAGCGCTCGGTCTGCAGGACCAGCCGCTCCGTTTCCGTCAGGGGGGCGTAGCCTACGGCGGCGGAGGTGTCGTTGGCGCCGGGGACGTCCCGGCTGAAGATATCCACGAGTTCGGGTGAACCGGGCTTGATCTGCACGTCGTACCGGACGTGCTCATCGGGGTCGACGAATCGCAGGTGCTCGCGGATCCACCGCTTGGCCGTGGTGATGGCGATATCTTCGATGGGAATCCGCTTCCCATCCATCTCGGACGTCGCGCGGTCGCCAAAGATCAGCCGCATGGGATCTGTCACCCGGCCGCCCCCCAGGCGGATCTCTGCGTTCCCGGCGACAAGGAAGCCCTTGTCGATGTTATGGTGGAGGATGACGCCGAACTGCCGCAGGTACTCCCGGCTGAGTTCGATGCTGACGCGTTCCATGATGGCGTCGCAGATGGAATCGGGGTGGCCCTGCCCCTTCCGCTCCACGATCTCTACTTCATGTTCGGACACCGGCTTGCCCGAGAGTACCTCGACCGTAATCGACCGCACGCCCGTCCTCCCGCGCCGTCAGGCTCGCGTACGACCCTGGAATTCGTCTACCGCGCCTGCATTCCTACACCGCGCCCCCGTCTCAGGTAAGTTTTCCCAAGTTCCCCCGCCTCCCTCATCATCGCACGGGCGAGCCGTCGCCATGCTCCAGCGCGTCGGAACATCTGGAAGAGGCGAGCGGGTCAGGGAGCGTGCGGTTATCGGCGGCGCCGGGCGAAGATGGGGACGAGCACGATCCCGGCGATAAACCCGCCGACATGCGCCCACCAGGCCACGCCGGTCCCGGCGCTCGCCAGCGAGGCCAGCCCGGAGACGAACTGCATCAGGAACCACAACGGCAGAAACAGCACCGCCGGAATGGCGATCAGCCTGGTGAACAGGCCCAGGGGCAACAGAGAGACGATGCGGGCCCGGGGGAACAGCACCGTGTACGCGCCCAGCACGCCGGCGATCG
>WNEY01014135.1_pt1 | contig 10322 bp, 16 predicted proteins | sample 5400531 | NCBI WGS metagenome assembly WNEY01 (sample SAMN13153338, study PRJNA577476) | soil metagenome | isolation source: 200 cm saprolite under Douglas fir tree site 1 | place: USA:California | collected 2015-04-18
CCTCGCATTCGTCGAGGTCGCTGTCAGTCTCTGCCGAAGCCGGGGTCGATGTGGGCGGTGCGGAATGGACTGGCAAGGAGCCGTCCAACATACCAGCTTTCGCTTCGCTGTCCGTGAGGCTCTTTGCTGGTTGACACCCAGGCGCAGCGCCTCGGACCATTGCAATTGCGCGTTTAAGGAGGCCTTCGCATTCGTCGAAGTCGTAGTCTTCTTCAGACGGGACCAATGTAGAGAGCGTGGTTGGGAGCGACATGACGTCGGCAGGGCGTAACGAAGCGGGCGGATCTGAAACCACCGGCCGAGCGGGGGTTGACGGTAATAAGCTATCGGGGCCAACGAACAATGGCCGGTCGCAGTCCGAGCACAGAAACCTGCCATGCTCATCGCCGGACACCAACGTGGTGCTGTCCAGCCTTGACTGCGCAAGTCGCAATTCTGCGCCGCACGCAACACAACGCATCGCACTACACTACGCACTACACCAACGGCGCGTCATCATAAGGTCAAATGGATGTTGGTGGGTGGTAGGGACTTAGGGCGACTTCACGAAAAACGATCGGGTGCCAAGGCTCACACCGCGCGCCTTAGCGTCCACAACAATGGGAGATTTCGACGGAAAGCAAACGCCGCTAGACGAGAGGGGGCCCGTTCGAGCCGGGCTCGGTGCTGCGAGCTGGTCAGCGGTAGATCGGTTGTGCCGTGTGGGGCCGGTCACCGCTCGGCGCCTGATAAAGCATCGACTGGGTGGCGGTGCGCGCGGGACGAGCGGGCCGGCTGGCGCCGGCTCCGGAGGCCACCTCTTGGTCTCGCTTGCGCTCCGGTGCAGGCTCCACGATGCCGCGCTGGCTCTTGATTGCCGCAACAGTGCGGCTATCGAGATTGTAGACGTCACGTCGCATTTGTAGCTTGCGGGCGTTATCGGCAAAAGCCGTTTGATAGGTCAGGTGCACCCAGATCTGGGTCGGCTGCAGCTGAATGTCCTGCTCTGCGCTGCCGAACATGCTCTTGATCTTCTCCGCCGTCCAGTGCTCGCGCGGGCGCGCAATGTTGAGGACGACCTCGGCGTACTTGGCCGGATCCTGTACGCGCATACAGCCGTGGCTATAGGCGCGGAACTCCTGCCCAAATAGCTGCTTGTCCGGCGTATCGTGATGATAGACTGAAAAGCGATTGGGAAAATTGAAGCGAATCCGTCCGAGCGCGTTCCCATCGCCCGGCGGCTGGGTGATCTGCACTTGCCCGCCGTTGTAGCTCACACGCAAGCCCATGCGATCGAGCACCGTCGGATCCTGCGCCAGCGCCGGCAGATATTCGTTATGCACGATCGACTGCGGCACGTGCCAGGTCGGATTGACGGTCATGGTTTTCATCGCTTCGCTCAGCAGCGGCGTCGGCATGCTGGGCTTGCCGATTACGATGCGCGTGGTCCACGCCTGCGCGCCGTTGTGCATCACCTTGAGCGTGAAGTCCGGCAGGTTAACGAGCACATGGGCGTTGCCGAGGTCGCGCGGATACCAGCGCCAGCGCTCCATGTTCGCGATGATGGTCTCGATCTGCCTGGAGCCCTCGCTGTTCACGGCGGCCGGCTTGCTGCGCAGCTCCGCGAGCATTGCCTTGAGCTTGCGATAAGGCTCCTGCTGAGGGCTGAAGGCGTCGAGTGCCTTGCCTGCATCCGCGGCATCCGCGACGCTGTTGAGGATGTCGGCGGGTTCGGGCGCCGCCTGCGGCAGCTCGATGTTGCGGCTCACGCGAGTGTAGGGAAAGCGCCCGGCCTGCAGGTGTCGCGCATAGGTGAGCACGGTTTGAGTGAGCTTGAGCTCGGCCTCAGCCAGTGTGTCGGGTCCAAAGCTGGCAAAACTCGGCGGCTTGTATTCGCTCGGCTCGAGGCCATCGGTATCGGCGGCCTTCAGTCTGGCGATGACCGACTCGGCGCGGGCATTCGCGACACCCTTGTCGAGCCAGAGCGGCGCCGGATTGCGATTCTGGTAGAATGCGACAGCCGCCGCGCGCTCGTTCTTGCTGGCAAAAAATCTATCCGCCTTCGTGGCCAGGAGGTCACGAATCTTTTCGGCAATGGCGCGGTCGGCCGCATCGAGCGATGCCAGGGGATCAGTCGGGGCGGTCTGCTCCGTTGCGGTCGCCGGATTCGCCGGAGTATCGATGGACGCCGCAGGCCGATCGTTCGCCAGGAGTGCCGGCGCCGGTGGGGCTTGCGTGGGAGATTGCTCGGCAGGTGTCTCCGCGCCCGGCGCGGCGGCGAGCTTGTCGGGGTTTATCGCCATGCCGCCGAGCGGAATGGCAAGGACCAGTGCCAGCGCCGTGCTTGCCAGGACGCGGTTATTATGTGGGTGGCACATAGGACATTCTCCCCAAGGTCTGCATTCACATGGCCGAGGGCGCCCGCGGGCACAGGCGAGCGCGAGGGCCTCAAAAGCCGTTGAGCGCCAGGAAGGAAACGGCGCCGATCCCGATAAGGAGCGCCGCGAGCGAGCCAAGATCGAACGAAAGTGCACGTGTTGCGTGCATAGCCCCCTCCCCATTTACCACTCGAGCCCGCGCTGATCCCCGGCAGGGCTCCTGCTCATTAGTCGCGCCGGCAGTGGAATTGGTTCAAATGACAACACTCGGAAAGGCTGTTGACCGCTTCATCGACCATTTTCGCGGCTTCGCGCGCTCGACGGCGGCGGTCAGGCCGGGCGTGCACGATGAGACTCGGCGGGTCGAAGGCTCACGATCGGAGCGGGCCGCCACATCCAGAACCACAAAGCAACCCTTAGGCTGAATGCCCGCCCGCACTAGGCTGCCGATCTCGAATGTCCGCTTTCACGGCGAGATCGGAGGTAGCGGGGACGTTCCGCGGACATCGCGAGAACGACGTTCAAGACCCAATGCGGCCGCGGGCCACCGAGCTAAATCGGACCGTTCGTGGCTTCGACTAGGCGGGGAAGAAGAATAACGACCGCCGCCATCGAAAATAGACGCGATTAGATCGTGCCTTTGCAAGCGCCTGGGAAGGTCGCTCGTGAATCTCGTGCCCGGCCCAGTCCGAGACTCGGCAGCCATCAAAACGAATTCACGGGCTCCGCTGAGTCAGCGCCGGCCATTGCTGGCAAAACATCAGGTCGACTGCGCGCGACCGTGTAACGGCCGCAACGCGTGTAACGCTTGTAACGGACTGGCGGGGAGTAGAGAGGGGCATCGTGGCGAAAGAAAAAGCCCCGGTCTTGGCCCGGGGCTGAGGGGCTGAGATCAGAGGATTTGAGATTGTCAGGCCGATCCCCTTCCCCGATCCGGCCGTACAGCAGATTAGCGGCTCGTGGCGGTTTCCGGTGGTGAGTAATCACCGTCGAGCAAAATCGAAATCGATGTGACCAATCTGCCACACCATCGCGACTGACGTGACGCTGCGAAATCATTTGTGCATGCGAAGTGGTGTCGAGGTGTCGACCGGAGGGCCAAACGGGATTCGGCGCTTATTCATTTTCCCAGAGTGGCGATGTAGGCAGCGAGATCGGTAGCCTCGGTCCGTGTCAAAGACATGTTGGGCATTTTGGGATGGGGGTCGAGCAGAAAATATGCCAGTCCATTCTGGTCGAAGCCCTGCCGGCGGGCAATGCTGGGAAACGAAGGCGCTTCGGTCGCAGGTCCGGTCTGGTCAACAGCGATGATATGGCAGGCGACGCACCAGCGTCGCGCCAGCTGCTCGCCATGGTCCAGGTCAACTGCCAGTCCTGCGGAGCCACACAGCGCTAGCGCTAGAATCGACCAGAGCACAGCTGTCAGACTCTTCATCCTGCGACCCCTTCGCCGACCATGAAACCATGGCGAACCGAGCCAAGCGAAGGACCTGCTTTGGCCCACTCCAGTTTGGAAGCATGAACCGCTCCGCAGACCATCGCAACCTCCTATGCATCAGGCAATCGCGAGCGCTGGCCAAGCGCCGCGGTGCTGCAGCTGACCATGCTGTCGGGCGAACGGTGGTGCCGAGGTATGCTACCCGCCTCCCGCTCAGCCGCGAAGTCGTCACATTAAACGCGCCAAAATAAAGGGTCGCCGAAGTCGTACTCTCAACGGGGACTTCAGCGCTCAACGGGGACATCAAACATGAGTATCTTTAAGCGTGAGACAATCGAGCTTGAAGAGATCGAAGAGGTGGAAGGGGAGATTCGCGAATTCGTCCGCCGCGATGTCGCAGGGCTGCGACGGGAACAAGAAAATGACGGCGAGATGGTGGCCAACAATATCAGCTCGCTGCTGCAGCGCGTATCAGTGAATTCGACGCAGGAAATCGACCGACTGATTGGTGATCTCAAGACGTTACGCGACCGGCTGCAGTACGAGGCCGAACGCGTACAGCGCGAGATTGTCGAATACGCGGACATGAGCCAGGCCGCGATGCAGTCGACCAAGATCATTGGAGAAAGTCTGAACCATTGGAAAAAGGTTCCTGATGCTCCCTACCATTAGCGAATGAGATTCGTATTTGCTCGTTCGACTTGGCGCACCGTCGCAGTGGGTCAGACCTTGAGCCCGCTCCCTTCGGATCATACTGAGGAAAATTGCAACCTTTGCGGTGTGGACGCGGATTTTTTCGAACGCCTCGCGTCACGCAAATCCATTGGACCGCTTCAGCGGCGAATGCGCGCAGGTCGAAAACTAGATTCCCTTAGGGCTAGCTAGCCAGCCGTTTCGTTGGTCAAATTGTGTGAGTAGGTCGATGAGCCGGGCGGGGAGGAGCTGCGCAAGATGGGGGGGCCTGTGAGGCGCGCAACCCTTTTATGCACCCCCTGTTCGTGCGAGGAAGAATCTATGCAGCAGATCAGAATTCGTTGGGGCGATCTAGGCTCGCCTATAGAACCTGGCGAATATCGTCATGGGCAAAATAACGTGCGCGTCACGCCCGGAGACATCAAGCTTGCGAATGGAAACCCGAATGCGGTGTTCATCGCGATCCACCCGGACTTTTTTTATTCCGATGAGCCCTATCTTCTCACCGGCCTCGAACTCACCGAGTCGGCAAAATGGCAGCGCGTGCCATTGATGCGGCGATATCGGCTGATTGGCCAAGACGCCAAAGATCAACAGCCATTCGACGAGACGGTTGCAGCGTCCAATAAGGCCGTCGCGCAGGTGATGCTCCTCGCGCAGCTGTGCCAAAACGTTGCCACTGCGCAGGTTGCCGGTCACGGCTCGCCGGCGGTGCCTCGGGCCGCTCGCATGGCAGCTAGTCTCGGCGCAGGACGACTAATCGTTCCTGCTGTTCAGGATCGTTGATCTCGTATTTCTCGATTGCCTTTCTTTTTGCCGTCTCGGCGTCGGACGCCTCGACAGTGCCCACTTGGCCGGCGTGCATGCTCTCGACGCGGAAAATCCACCAAGTATGGAGGCGTTCCTTCGCCATGGTGGCGAGCATAGACTGCCTAAGTCGTCGAGTCTCGCCCTCGCGTTGGCGGCGGGACGCGCAGGGTAGGGAACGAACCGACGCGAATAGCCTTGCGACGATAGCGACGCCGTTCGCCCAGTCAGCGCGTGATCTTCCACCGCGACAGGCGTGAGCGCAGCGCGCCTCGCGCATCAACCCGAACGTTGCTTTTTGACCATGCGGCGCCGACTCCGCGGCGACACGCTCTCACGCTGGCAGAGGCCCCCGCCCTAAGGTCGCTGTACTTAAATGGCGACAACAGCGGCCAACATCTGTCGCGTCGCGTGGCGTCGTTCGTGTGCAGAGGCTCGTTCACGATAGATGCCGAAGACAAAGAGGCGGATGGCTGATGACAGGTTGCCCTGTTGCCGATCCGTATCAATGCCCGCAACCAACTGTGACAAAGTCATTTTGCGCGAGCTGGCGACTTCCTTGAGCGCCTTCCAGAACGCGTCTTCAAGGCTGATACTCGTCTTGTGGCCAGCGATGACGATAGAGTGTTTGATGACCGTCGATTTCATCGCCCTCCTCCAATACGAATCGCGATAGCCACGACAGTGCTCCGCAATGATTGAAAAATGGTAGTAGTATCATCTGCGCCGCGGGTTTGACGTTACTCGTTACGGTCTCCCTTTACCGTCGGTCGTTGCATAATACCGCAATTGAAGCCAATCAGACCTAAAATTGGAATATAATTGAATTTTAAAGGGCTCGCCAACGACGCGGGAAAACGCGCCGCACAGTGGCCGTGCTTCGGGACGTGAGTGGCGACGAATTCCGCGAACATCTTAAGCGCGCGAGAATTGTCTATGGAGAAAGTCGCTTGGCATCACGCTGTTACCATGGTCGGCTGACTTTAGCCCATTTTGATCCGGCAATTCGGATTGTCGGCAACCGAAAGTCACGTCCTACGTCAACCGGGGTCAAGAGGATGCTCCGGAATAATATCAGGCCACCACGTAGCCCTAGCGCCGACGGATGCCGCGCGCTCATCATGCTCGCCGCTTCGTCCAATGGCCTGACCGAGCATGTGCTCACGGCCAAAGGCATCACGAGCGAGCTGATGGTCGAGCTGGTCAGCGCCGGACTCGCGACCACTGCCACCGAGCGCGTGCGCCTCAGCCAGCGGCGCACGCTCGAGAGCATTCGTGTGCTGATCACAAATGAAGGGCGGCGAGTGCTTTCCGGGCATCGCCATGAGCTGACCGCGCAGTTATGGGGGCGAGGAGGTCGCTGCGACAGTCCGTTGGGCTGAGCACCTCACGGGCCGTCGTTGAACGCCGATGTGTCAGCAAGGTGGGCTGCAGCATGAAACAGCGAGGCCTCCCGGCCCCACTACATGTTCTGCAAAACTTCATTCGGAGTGTTTATCGCGAAGGCCTCGACACGATCCCGGGCGCCATAGACGCTGCTTCCAATCTTTTCCGTGAGATCGAGAAGCATCATGGTCTCACCAAAGCACGCCGCATCTTTGCCAAGCTTGCCTCGCCCCCGACCGCACGGCGGCTTAACCAAATCAAAAACGAGTCATTGCTCAATCAATTGGACATCACGAAACCTGGACCGGATGCGCAAAGGCTGGCGAGGAAACTCGCTGAGGAGAATATGGCTCTCCCGCGAAAACAACATCACGGGCCGCGTGGCAGCACAAATCCGGTTACCCTCGAGAAGCACATTCGGCGGCTGCGCGACAAACGTGACCACCGTCGAGGCTGGTGCGACTTCCCAAGATACTAAGCGTCCCTAGGTCGGCAAGCTCTCAATTGGAGACCCGTCATGCGGCTTGAACGCGGTCCTCAAGTGAACTCGGGCGTTACGATTAGTCCGATAGATGGCAATTCCTGCCCGGAATGCCATGCACCATTGGTGTCTGTACCGTGCAGCTCCTGCCGAGGAACGGGTCGATGGCTGTTCTTTTTCAACTGCAGACAATGTGGTGGCGTCGTCAATAAGATGCTGTGTCCAAATTTTCTTTTCCACTCACGCTACGCTCAAGACCGCACAAAACTGGAGGCTCGTTGAGCAGCCATTGCGACCGCGCTCAAATAGCTGACCCACACGTGGCAACTGATGGCCGCCCCAGTTGGCAGTCTCTTTTTTGGTGGTCACGTCGCGACGGAAAAGGCCCCAGGCTCGCGCCCGGGGCCTCCGCTGCTCCCCGTCCAACCTACTGGGTGGTAGGATTGTGAATCTGTGGAGGAGCTGCGGACTGATCCTACTCTCGACGCGATTAACGAAACCGCTACCACATCTAAGGTGGAAGAGTTCATTGGAGTAAAGACCCGGCGGTCGTGCAACCAACAGCCGGGGTTCGTTAGGACAGCAGCGAATGGATCACCCTGCCGAACTGCACTGCTCTATCTTGCACAAATGAGGAATTCGCAAAGCAAGGCCTTCAACCGTCTGCGAGGCAGGGGCAAGCCACACGAGCCGGGAGATGCCACGGGAAGGACGCCGCAGAACCGCTAGACCAGCCTGCGTAGCGCCTTCTTCAGTCAACCGAGCAAGTTTGCGGCCGCGAGAACGACGCCCACGGAGAAAGCGCCCATGCAGGAGAAGAGTAAAATGTCGTCCAAGAGTCGGCGCATATAGGGTCCCCATGCGCGTTAACGCCGCGCCCAGGACATACTCGCTTAGGAGAATGAACGCGTCGTTAAACGCGCTGTTGCCAGGGACCGTCGGGTCCGGAGGTCGCGTCGCCCAGGACGCCGCCCTGAGTTGCTGAGAACACCATGAAAATGAGCGGTCGAAGGCGGACAGCACCGCCTCATGGCGACCGTTTTACGAACTGGCACCCTTTATAGGTCAGCATGGCGGCGCTTCGGGCAAATTCCGCAAAAGATGCCTCGACGCGGCATAAAGGCCTCGATCGCGTGGTGGCGATCGGGGCCTTCTCTTTATTTCGAGGCACGTAACCAACCGAGGGCCCGCCATCGAGGCTCGATCCGCGGCGCGCGCTGCGCCGGCATCGCGGGTAACCGTTCTTTCTGTGCCACCCGGCAATGACAAGTCCTCCCTTCCACGAATCAAAGCTCGCTAACGACCTCGCCTTCATCTAACTCGCGTCAATCGGGGCATGGCTGCGCGATAATGAGCCCACGTGCCAGCACGGCCGTCTGTTCTCAACCGCGAGCCGCAAGGAAGTTTCGCTCCGAGATGAGATGAACAATGCAAATCATCACGATACGGCATTTCAGGTCATTACCTGGGGCTGACGCACGATGCCGCCTGGTCAGAGCGGGAGCGGCTTCCATTCAATGCTGCACTTTGTCACTATCTTCCGATGACTTGCGATCTTCGATCATGTCCACAAGCTCATCTGCGGCACGCATCAATTCGAGCCGGATGGGCAAATCGTTGCACCGCTGGGCTATTCCAATGAGGCGCACCACAAATCTCTCCATGGCTTCATGATCCATGGGAGGAATCCCCCGCCCAATATTGCCGCGGTTCCACGGTATCAAAATACCGTGACCTAGTCAAGCCGAAAAGGTCCCCAGAAAACCGAACCGCTCGGGCGCTGCTTGGGGGCCCCAGCGGCGACGCTTGCAGCGTAGCTCTCGATCGATCATCCGCGAACAATGATCGCCGTTTCGATGGCTCGCGGACCGGCTGGCATGGCGTGGAACGAGGTAGATGCGGCGGCAGCTTGCCGGAATCAACCGAAAATCGGACACGCCGGTCGCAGGTTCGACAACAGGAATGGCCCGATCTGAGACGATGTTGGCGGCGTGCTTTTCATGGCGAATTCGGCGAGCAAATTAATATTGCCGCCCACAGGCTGGTGGCTGGCGGGCAGAGACCGTTTGTTAGCGCTCAATCAGCTCCACGAGCCGATCGGCCGATTGCATCAATTCGTATTCGATCGCAGAATCCTGGAAGCGACTAGGCTGATGACGGCAGAACTGCGAATTCGCGAATTTCTTGCACCAGCAGCATCAAGTCCTGTTGCGCTACGAGCTTCGCTGGAGGAGCTTTGCAATGCCGCTAATCGAGAAGCCGAGCTTAGGCCACGCGAGGCTTCTTTTTGGCAAGGGATTATGGATTTCATTGACCAGCGATTGGCAATGCTCGACGTTGATTGATGTAATGTGAGCACCTGAATTCATCGGTGGTCTTGAGTCGTTTCGCGTGGGGAGCCGATGATTTTACTAAGAGGAGTACGACGTGAGACGCATACTCGGTGTAATCGCAATACTGATGATATCTCAAGGTGCCGCAACGGCGCAGCCTCAACAGATCGATCTCGATCTGCCATCGACGACCGTGGCTGCGACCGTACAAATCACCGTTAAACCCGCAAGGGGCGCGATCTTACTTTACACCGGGCCCAACTATGACAGGGCCATACGGTTTCCTGGACCGTCAAGCATACGGGTGGTGCCAACTTCATCGCGGACGGTTCGGGTCGAATTGGTCGATGGGGCAACGTCATTCAAGGTCAAAATCCTTGGCCACATTGATGCTCTCAATGGGTCGAAAATCGAGCCTCCGTCGAGATAATGAGAGAGCACCTCCGGCGATCATAACAGCGGGGCAGGATGATGCTGGCATTTGCGTAGCCGCGCCAATCTTCAGGAAACAACCGGCGTGGGCATCAGCTTCTCGATGGCTTGTCGGTGGCTTCCGCAGGAGGAAAGCGGGGCCAGCGGAGCACTCACGTGTTTGGAACTGCTGCGGATGCCCATTCACCGCTGGAGGATGTGCCGGCGGCCCTCATTCTCTTTGATGAAGTCACCAGCGTCTCTCTGTTTTTGCCTCTCCTCAGCGAGCAGCTTGAGAATTCGCTGCCGTTCGTTCTCGTCCGTGATTATCTCGTCGAGCCGGTGACGGAAATGCTGGACGTTCTTACGTTTAACAAAGCTTTCCATGGCGCCCTCGAAGGCCCCCGCCCGCAGTG
>WNEY01004859.1_pt1 | contig 10320 bp, 9 predicted proteins | sample 5400531 | NCBI WGS metagenome assembly WNEY01 (sample SAMN13153338, study PRJNA577476) | soil metagenome | isolation source: 200 cm saprolite under Douglas fir tree site 1 | place: USA:California | collected 2015-04-18
GTCGTCGGGTTGCTTGCCGAGCTCGACCTGTTTGTTCTTCAGCGCCGCCTTCATCATCCGCAGCACCGACAGCCTCAGACCGTCCTGCGCCTTCATCGCAACCGGCAAGTCTTTCTCGATTTGTTCAACCAGGCCCATGATCAGCAGTCCTTGAAAAAATCCACGGCGACTATACCACAAACCAGGCTGTACCCTCGGAGGCCCGGCTTTTGCCGGCGCGCAGTCCCAGACTCTTCGAGGGCTCTTCGAGGGCTGGTTCGCCGGCGCGATTTCATTTATCATCTACGCTCATGTGGTCAGACGTGTAGCCGTAAGACCAGGGAGGGTTTCGCCGCTTCCTCCCGGAACAGAAGAGTTTTGACGTGAGACAACACCAACGCCAAGCAGCGCAGGATGAGCGCGGCTCCCGGCGACGGGCGCTCCGCTGGCTGGGACTGGTGCTCGCTGTTTCGCTTTTGACGGCGACGTTCGGCCTCGATGCCGCAGGCGCAAAAAAGAAGAAGCGCCGCTCCCTTCCTCCTCCGCCCCCCGACCTGCCCGGGCAGATCGACTACTACGCGCGTCAACTCGCGGGCGTGCCGCTCGATGAGTCCGCTCCCCTCGCCGAAAAAATCCAGAAACTGGTGCTCGACCATCTCGGGGGATGGTTTGCCCAGCAACCGCCGAGCGACGTGCCCACAGGCGTCCAGGTGCGCCGCGAACTCGAAAATGTTTTTTCGAAACTCCATTATCCGTTTTTCGGTCAGCCCGCTGTTTTTACCGAGCTCTGGAAAGGCGGCACGCTGATTGGCGCGGGCTACACGCTCGGCTGGACCGACTACGACCGGGCCAACGTTGTGGCGCTTTTTGAGAGCCGCGAAGGCAAGACCCGCCAGGCCGCGCTCACAAACTTTGTCCCGCGCACCGATCTCCATTACGAGCGACTCATCGTCCCGGGCACGGACGACTTCCGCTTCTTTGTTTACGGGACCCGGCTGGGGAAGAGCCAGCCGCGGCTGACGGTGGTGCTTTACTCCTACGACGGCCAGTCGCTGAAGACCTTGTGGGAAACGCGAGACGCTTACGACGGCAAGATGGACGTTGACAAGGAAAAAGTGACGATCCGCTACCTCAAAGAAGAAGAGTACATCCGCGAGACGCTGCGCAAGCGCAAACCGCCCCGCTACGAGGCGACTTACAAAATCACTCCCCAGGGCCTCGAGCTCGAAGCCGAACACGAAATTCAGTTTTAAATTCTGCTTGCCGCAGGCGGCAGGGAGAGCGCCCGAGGAGCGCTCGCGCTAGCCGGCCCGTTCGAGGTAGGTCCCCTCGCTCGTATCCACGCGGATTCTTTCCCCTTCGCTGATGAAAGGCGGGACCTGCACCACCAGCCCCGTCTCGAGCTTGGCGGGTTTCATCACGTTGGTGGCGGAGGCTCCTTTCATGCTGGGCTCGGTCTCGACCACTTTCAGGTCCACGGTCGGCGGGAGCGCGATGTCCACCGGCCGCCCCTCGTAGAATTCTAGTCTCAGCGTGATGTCCGGCACCAGGTACGATGCGCGGTCTCCGACCACGCTCTTGTGCAGGCGGATCTGCTCGAACGTCTCCGTGTTCATGAAGTGGTAGGCATCGCCGTCGGAATAAAGGTACTGCATTTCGACCTCGTCGAGGACGGCGCGCTCCACCGTGTCCTCCGAGCGGAAGCGATGTTCGATCATCGCGCCGGACCGCAGGTTGCGCATGCGGGCCTGGACGAAAGCGCGAAGGTTGCCCGGCGTGCGGTGCTCGGCCTTGTGAATGGAAAAAAGCTCGTTGTTGTGTTTGATGATCATCCCGGGGCGCAGTTCATTCGCGTTCATAACAGTTGTTTCACCGGCATCTGGAATGGGGCGTCTTGCCAGGGAGGAGACTTACGGAGTCCAATCCCAAATTAAGCCCGAAGAAGACATGTTAACCTCCACCGCAAGCCTCCGTCAACTTCTGCGCGTCCGGCTGATTGCTCAAGAGACGGCGGCGACCCGAAAGGCGCGGACGGCCCGGCTTTTGCCGGCCTGAGAGGCAGGCCGGCGGCGTTCATGGAACATAGGGGTTCACTTCCGGCGTCTTCTATGAAGCGGAGGTCTGCCCGCCAAGCCGGCGGGTCTCCTGCCAGGTGTGCACGCAACGGTGGATGACGGTCAGGTTCGAGAGGACCGCGATCACCCAGAGGACGGCCCCCATGCGGTCAGACAGCGCTCCGATGATGATCAGCACCACGCGTTCGGCGCGCTCGAGGAAGCCCACCTTGCACGAAGTGATCAGGTTTTCAGCCCGCGCCCGCGTGTAACTGGTCATGACCGAGCCGATCATCGCCATCGCCACGAGCGCGACATAAAAGAACCGGTTCACGCGCCCGTAATAGATCAGCAGTCCGATGAGGAGGCCCAGGTCGGAATAGCGGTCCATGACGGAGTCGAAGAAGCCGCCGAAGGGCGTGACGCGATTGGTGGCGCGCGCCACCGGGCCGTCCGTCAAATCGAAAACGGCCGCGCCGAGAATGGCCAGCCCTGCGCCCCGAAAGTAGCCGTAGGCGAACAGGTACGCGGCAAACAAGTTGATGGCAAAGCCCGTGAAGGTGAGGAGGTTCGGGTTGACGCCGCTCGCTGCAAGCGCCGCCACGAGTCTATCGAAAAGGTACTTGCCCCCCAGTCCGATCTGCCGGGTGATCACGGAGGTTAGTATAGCCACGGCCCAAGCATCCAGTCTACGGGAGAAACGCCGGACGAGCCCTTGGGCGTGACGCCGAATACAAGTTGAACTTTCACCCTCGAGTCACAATAATGGCGCCTATTTCCGAACGTGAGGGAGAAGACATGTTGAAGCTGCGATGTTTTCCTCTGCTGCTCGGTTATCTCGTATTGCTTGTCCTCCCGGCGCGCGCGGCGGGAGCGGTCTCCATCGAAGGCGCTCCCGCGGACACGGGATTCAACGTCGGCTCGACGGCCGTCATCCGGGCCGCCGTGAAAGGACTCGCCGGCGACGCGGGCGGCTTCACCGCATTCGCTGACATCCAATACGCCGGCGGCGCCAGCGTGACGAGCGTCGAGATGGACCACCGCGCGGGCGGGAGCCTAAGCGGCGAAATCCACTACGAAGCCGACTGGCCGATCCCCGCCGACGCGCCCACCGGCCTCTATACCGTCGCAGTCAGGGTCGAAGACCGCTCCACCCGAAAGACCGTGGCCACGCACAGGCTGAGGGGTTTCGTGGCCTATAGGAAGCTCGTGCGCATCACGCGCTTCAAGCTGGACAAGACTTTTTATTCAGTGGGCGACCCGATCCAGTGCGAGGTCGTGCTTGAGAACCTGACCGACCAGCCAATGAAGGGGCTGCGTGTGGAGTTTTCGAACGCGAATTATCCCTGGATCTCTTTATTTTCGGCGGGCAAGGAAACGGAGAACCCCGAACTGGCGCTGCGGGTCCTGAAGGACGGCTTGAGCATCTCGCCCGAGAGCGAGGCGGTCATCCCGATGATGTCTGCCGGCACAGCGGCAATCTTGCAAGGCACGCAGGTCGCGGTGCTCGGCGCCGGCGGGCCGGCCCGGCACGAAAAAGTCCCGCCGCCCGAAGTTGACCAGTACACCCTGGCGGTCTGGAACGCCGAGCGCACCGTCCTCTACGACATGCAATTCTCCCCGCAGGCGATTGTGCGCCCGCCCGACCGCGACCTGCCCAAGCCCTACAGTCACAACTTCACGCACCCGTACAACTCCGACATCGACTTTGCGAAATACCGTGAGTTCTATTCGCCCGGCGAGATTTCGCCCGCCATCCGCGTGGACCACTCGCGGACGCTCTACCGGCGCGGGGACCGTGTCCGGGTGAAGGCAACGCTCAAGAATCCCGGCGAGGAGGCATGGCGTGGACTCGAAGTGCAACTGGAAATATCGGGCGCGGACCATCAACGCGTTCACGCGGCCACGCTCGGCGCGAAGTTCGACCTTGCTGCGGGCGGATCGCGCGACGTCGAGGCCGACGGCTGGGAGGTCCCAAGCTCCGCCGCCGGTGGGGCCTATCAGTTGAAATTGTCTCTGGTAAGTCAGGACGGCAAGCGAGTGGCCGCCACGGCCACGGAGATCGCGGTGAACGACCTGCCGGACTCCTTGATCGTCTTCGCCCCGCACGAAGATGACGAGCACGCATATGCCGGCCTGATCCGCGCCGCCCTCGAGGCCAGCGTGCCGGTCCGCGTGGTGGTCTTCACGGGCGGCGATGTAGGCGCCTGCGAGCGCTATTATTCGAAGCCCTGCGGCCCGAACGAAGCCCGCGAATTCGGCCTCGTCCGCATGGAGGAGACCGCCGAGACGCTCGAGCACATCGGGCTTGCAAGGGACAAGCTGACCTTCCTGGGACTGCCCGACGGAGGGTCAGGCGCGATCTGGTCCCAGCACATCAGGTCTTCGGACCCCTTCTTTTCGATTTACCTCGCCACCGACCGCGCGCCCTACGAAAACGTGTTGAAGCCCAACCTGCCGTTCGCCAGGGATGCGGTGATTGACGCGGTGAAGCAGATCATCACCGGCTTCCGTCCCGCCTTGATCGCTACTCCGCATCCTGACGAGCGGCACGTGGACCACCGCACGGCCAACTGGTTCGTCGTCAAAGCCTGCCAGGAGCTTCTCCGCGAAGGACGCATGGACCCGCGGACTGTCATCCTCGCCGACCAGGCTTACGGCGCAGGCGGCTTCAAGCCCGCGCCTTACCGGTACGAAAAGGCGACCGTATACCTCACCGGTGAGGCCGCCGCGCTCAAACAGGAAATGGGCTGGATTTATCAGTCTCAGGACGGCAACCTGGCCGAAGGCATGCGGCAGGCGTTCGCCGAACTTCCTCGCGAGGAAGTCCATTACCGGATTCTCGACTGGCAGGAACACGCGGGGTGGAATGAATGACGGCGCTTCCGAGCGGTCGGCGCGGGCGGCGGGGGAACCCGCTCAACCCCGGCCGGCGGCGAGCGCCATCTCCCTCGCGGCGCGCAGGGCGGCGACAGGGTCGCCGGTCGGAAGAAATTCCATCGCCGCGTACCCGCTGTACTTGAGCTGGCCGAGCTTCTTGAAAATATTCACGTAGTTGATCTCTCCCGTGCCCGGCTCGTGCCGGCCGGGAACGTCCGCGATGTGCACCAGGGCCACCTTCTCGATGTTCTTCTCGAGTTTCTCGATCAGGTTTCCTTCCGAAATCTGCTCGTGGAAGAAGTCGTAGAGGAACTTGACTTGGGGGTGGTTCACTTTTCCGATGATCTCAAACCCTTCCGCCACGGAAGTCAGGTAGTACTTGGGGTTCTCCTCGGGATCAATGTTTTCGAGCAGCAACTTAATGTTTTTCCCTTCCACGAGTTCCGCAGCGCGTTTCAGCCCTTCGACGCAGCTCTCGTGCTGGTCACGCCGGGGCACGCCCGGCACGCGGTTGCCTGACATCACGATGAGCGCCGCGCAATCGAGCTTTTCCATCACCTTCAGCTCTTTGCGCACGTCGGACAGGAAAGCCTCCCGCGCGTGAGGGTCCGCGACGCCGTGCACCAGGCCGGCCGTCGTGTCGAATGTGATGCCGAGCTGCTCCCTCTTCCTGCTGGCCTTGCGGAAATCTTCCTCCGTCCAGTTGTGGTACTCGCCTACGAGTTCGACGTTCTTGTAGCCCGCCTCCGCCACTTTTTCGAGGCGCTCCTCAAAAGGGAGTTTCTGAAACACCGTCCAGAGCATGACGGATAACTTGAAAGGGACGCCAGCCTCTTCGCCGCCCACCACAGCCGGCGGCGTGCCAGCGAGCGAATTCCTGCCAAGCGCCGTCGCGCCCAGAACCGCACCCGCAAAATTTCGAGAAAAAGTCCTTCGGTCCATGGATTCCTCCTCCGGCTCAGGCCCGTTCTCCCTCAGGCCCCGAATTCCCCTTTTTTCGCTTGATCGAGCAAGTAGTCGCAAGCGCGGCAGACCAGCGCCATCATGTTGAGCGTCGGGTTCTGGCAGCCTGTAGAAACAAAGGAACTGCCGTCCATGACGAACAGATTTTTCACGTCGTGGGCCTGGTTGAACCTGTTCAGGACGGACTTCTTCGGGTCGTTGCCCATGCGGCACGTGCCCACTTCGTGGATCACGTCGCCCGGGATGTTGATGCTCCGGTCCGTGCGGATGTTTTTGGCGCCGGCCGCCTCCAGCATCTCCGCCGCGCTGTTCGCCATGTCCTCGCCCATCTTGACCTCATTCTCACCGTAACTCGCGCTGATGTGGAGCACGGGGATCCCCCAGGCGTCCACCACGTTCTTGTCCAGTTCGCAGTAGTTCTCCCAGCGGGCCAGACATTCGCCGAAGCCGCCCAGGCTGATCCGGTACTCGCCGCGTTTGACCTGCTCCTTGAAGTTTTTGCCGTAACCCTCGGCGTCGAAGTTGAACTCCGGCTCGCTGTTGCCCTGGTAGCCGTACCCGCGGATGAAGTTAGGATGGCGGTCAGTGACGTTGCGGAAGCGGACGACGTAAATTCCGTTCGGCCGCTGGGGAGGCCCCGCCCAGGGGCGAGTCTCGAGCATGGGCATCGTGCCCGAAGCGCCGAACCCCCAGAAGTGGTCCATCAGGTAATGGCCGAGGACGCCACTCGAATTGGCCAAGCCCTTCGGGAACCGGGGCGTAGCGGAGTTGAAGAGGATCCGCGTGGACTCGAGCGCCTGCGCGCACACCACAACGACGCGCCCACGCAGTTCCCGCACGTCCCGCGTGACCCGGTCCACGTAGCGCACGCCCGTGGCCTTGGCGGTGCCGGGGTCAGTCGTCACATGGCTCACGATGGCGTCCGTGATCAGCGTCAGCCGCCCCGTAGCCTGCGCCGGCGGGATCGTGACGCCCGGGCTGTTGAAGTACGACCGCGTCATGCAACCCCGCTCGCACGGCCCGCAGTAGTGGCACGGCGCCCGCCCGTTGAGCGGCGCCGTCAGGTGCGCCGCCCGCCCGATTGTCACTGTCCGGCCGAGTTTTTCTTTGACGGCTTTGCGCAGTCTGATTTCACCGCAGGTCATCGCCATGGGCGGGAGGAACTTCCCGTCCGGAAGATGCGGCAGGCCTTCCGTAGCGCCGCTCACGCCGATGAATTGTTCCACCTTGTCGTAATAGGGCGAGAGTTCCGAGTAGCTCAGGGGCCAGTCATCGCCGTAGCCGTCGCGGCTCGCGGCCTTGAAGTCCAGATCGCTGAACCGGTAACTCTGCCGACCCCAGACCAGCGACCGCCCGCCCAGGATGCGAAGCCGGTACCAGGTGAAGGGCTTGTCCGGAGGCGTCGTATAGGGGTTATCGAAGTCGTCCACGAACCACTCGTAGTTGTATTCCATGCAGGCGTAACACCGCGCCTGAACAGGACGCCTCTTCGCGAATTCCGACGAGATCCCACGGTACTTGATCTGGTAAGGAATGACGTGCTCGGTAAAGTCCTTCCGGGGATCGAGGTTTCTTCCAGCCTCGACGAGAGCGACTCGGAGCCCGCCTTCGGTGAGCTCCTTCGCCGCCCAGCCGCCCGTCGCCCCCGAGCCGACCACAATGACGTCGAAGACTTCCCTCGTGCCAGGGACGCTGCTGGACATAGTCGCTCCTCCGAGGCCGGAATGGATCGGACTTCGCCGTCCTTGCGGGCGAAGGGTGCTAATGTTTGCACCAACCGCCGTGCTGAGGCAAGAGCCTTTTCCCGCCGGCGGCTTGATTTTCAGAGCCTCGCTGGACGATACTTCCTTCGCCATCGGGCGGAAGGGGAGGGCCGAAACTTGAAGAATCGCCATCGCGAGCGCGCGATAGGCCGGCGGGAGGCGCTGCGTCGCGTGGTGGCCGGCGCCGGGGCCTCGGCCGCCCTGCCTGCCCTGGGAGCCGCCACGGCAAAGCCGGCCGCCACCATGCCGCACGCGTCGATGCTGGAAGCTCCCGCCCTGGGCTCGGCGGAGCCTCCCGATCCTTCTTTGAGCGCCGCAGACTGGAAACCCAAATTTTTTGACGAGCACCAGAATAAGACCGTGATCGTTCTCTCCGACCTCATCATCCCTGAGACTGACACGCCCGGCGCCAAGGCCGCGTACGCGAACCGGTTCATTGACCTCCTGCTCAGCGTCGAAGCCCCCGAAAAACAGAAGCAGTACCTCGAGGCTCTCGGCTGGCTGGACGGCTACTGCCTGTCGAACTTTGGGAGTCCCTTCGTCACCCTCGGACCCGCGCAACAAAACGAAATGCTGGGGCTCCTCACCCGCCCGAGCAACGACGCGCGGATCAGTTACGGCGTCAAGCTGTTCAGCCTGGTCAAGCAGTCCATCGTCTGGGCCTACTACAGCTCCGAGATCGGGACGCTCAAGGAGCTCAAATACGAGACCAACCCCTTCCAGCCCGAATTCCCCGGCTGCAAGCACCCCGAAGGTCACTGAACCATTTCTTCGGGCGAGAAGAAAAAAAAGTTCCTGCTTCGGTCCAAGTTTGGCAAAATGCCCCCTGAGGTTGGTGAACAGCTCGCCTAATCTTTCGCAGGAGGAGAGGTACCAAGCGATGGCGGAGAGGACCATGGCGGCAGTCGTGCATTACGCGCTCCGGGAGGGCGCGGTGGAACTGCGCGAGGTCTCCCCACCGGCGGACCTGGCGGACGACGAAGTGCTGCTCGCGACGCGCGCCGTGGGAATCTGCGGCAGCGAAGTCCACCAGTACCACAACACCCATAGCTGGAACGTCCGCGTGCCCGTAATCCTGGGCCACGAGTTTTGCGGCGTCGTCGCGCGCGTGGGGAAATCGGTGGCGGGATTCCACGAGGGCGACCGCGTCACGTCCGAGACCGCGGCGCGCATCTGCGGCCGGTGCATCTATTGCCGGACGGGAGAATACAACCTTTGTCCCGAACGGCTGGGGTTCGGTTACGGGCTGGACGGCGGGATGGCGGAATACGTTAAAGTCCCCGCCCGCTGCCTGCACCACCTTCCCGATTCGGTCTCCTTCGAAAAGGCTGCGCTCACAGAACCGTGCTGCGTCGCCTACAACGCGACGTGCGTCAAGACGAGTATCCGCCCGGGAGACTCCGTCCTGGTCCTCGGCCCCGGACCCATCGGCCTGCTGTGCCTGGCGATGGCTAAAATCTCGGGGGCCGGCTGGCTGGGCGTCGCGGGGCTCACAAAAGACGAGCAGCGTTTGGCGGTCGGCCGGAGTCTGGGCGCTGACCGGACCATCGTCTACGGAGAAACTGAACTTCCGGAAGTTGTCCACTCGGTGGGCGACGGCCTGGGAGTGGACGTTGTGATTGACGCGACGGGCGTCTCCTCGACGCTCGAGGCCGCCCTCGCCGCAGTCCGCCCGGGGGGACAAATCACCAAAGTCGGCTGGGGTCCCCAGCCCCTCGGCTTTTCCCTCGATGCGCTCGTGCAAAAAGCGGCGCGCATTCAGGGGAGTTTCAGTCACAATTTCCTGATCTGGGAAAAAGTGATCGCGCTGCTTGCCGCAGGGAGGTTCGACCCGCTGCTCCTGGTGGGGCGCACCGCGCCGCTCGAGCAGTGGAAGGATTGCTTCGACGAAATGGCGTGCGGGAAGATCGTCAAGGGGGTGCTCAAGCCTGCGGAGGCCGGCGCCGCCTGAGCCGGGGCGGCCTCATTTTCCGGAGCCCCCGGCCACCGCTTCAATTTCTGTTGCGGCCGTCAGTCCCGAACTGGTCCTGCACCGTTCGGCTGAAGTCCCGAACCTTGGAAGGAAGATCTTGCACGGCGTTAAGGGCTGTCTCCTTGATGTCCTCGACGGCGGTCAGGAGGACGGCAACGAATTCAATCGCCGCCTTGAGAGGGTAATCAATACCAACCAGCAAGGAGGGGTTGTAGCGGACGGAGTCCTTGAGCTCGCGTTCCACTTTCTCGGCGGTCAGGAGGACGCCTTCCTGCTTTTCAAGAAACGAGTCCCACGTCGGCCCGGCACCGGGGAAGCCCTCCAAGGCGTGCTTGTGGCCGAAGTACTCGAGTTCGCAACCTAGCCACTCGAGGTCCTGCGCGAGTTTGATCAGCGAGTCGGTCATCCGAGCCCATCTGTATGGATGTCAAGCATACCGGAATGGATGCTGTGGCGGAAGACCCCGCCGGGCGCCGGCGGGCGCGACCTGCCCCTGCCGGCTTTTTCGGGGTCAGCCGCGCTCTCGGACGCCAGGCACGTAGGCTACGTTTTTACTGAAGGGGGCCCGGCAGGGGAAGCGGCCCGCGCGCGAGGAAGAGATGGAATACCGAAAGCTCAGCCACACGGACCTCGAAGTCTCGCGGATGTCCTTCGGCACCATGACCTTCGGGTCCCAGCCCGACGAGGCGACGGCTTGCCGCATGGTTGA
>WNEY01004860.1_pt1 | contig 10320 bp, 9 predicted proteins | sample 5400531 | NCBI WGS metagenome assembly WNEY01 (sample SAMN13153338, study PRJNA577476) | soil metagenome | isolation source: 200 cm saprolite under Douglas fir tree site 1 | place: USA:California | collected 2015-04-18
AGCATCAGTGCGGCACGATACGCGTTGCCGGACTGGGCGAAACAGTAGAGCTGATACTCGGCCATCTGATTTCCGTTCGAGTTGGTGAGGAAAGGGCGACTTTTCGGGAGTGACGCCTCGCCACGGTCGGAATGCAAGCGCCCTCATCCGGCGCGCCGCGCGTCGGGCAGGTCACCGGCCGGCGCCGCCGCTTGGGCGGGCGCCACATTTCCGTCACGAGTGTCACCAAAAAATGAACACCGTGCAATGCGTCTGTGGAGAGGTTTCGTGCCATGACCGGACCCGTTCTCGACATCGGCCGCGCCAAGCGGTTCGCCGCTCTGCTTCCGGCTCTGCTGCTGTTGCTCATTGTCGCGGGGGCGCCCGCTCCGGTGCTTGCCCAGGGCGAGCAATCGGCCGCGCCCGACGTGCGCACGGCGGACGACGAATTCTCTCGACAGCTCACCGAGCTCAAGAAGACCTTCGCTGAGCTCGGCAAGAAGTTCGAGGACAGTGCCAAGACCATCGATCGCCTCAACAGCGCCGAGGCGGCGCGCAAGGAGATCGAGGAGCTCAGGGATTACGTCGGCAAGCTGCTCGGCGCGGTCGCCGACAACGGCACCGTCTGGAGCCTCGGCGCCAAGGCTTTGAGCCGCGCCGACGACAAGCTCAAATCGCTCGAGCAGGAGACGCGCTTCAAGCCGGAAGACAAGCAATTCCTGATCGAGCGGTGGCGCGAGCTGAGAATCGCGACCGAAGCCGCCATCAAAGAGCTCGAGAGCGCGCGCAAGGATTTCGCCGAGCTCCTGCGCAAGCTGCAGACGAGCGAAGACTTCATCGACGAGCTGTTGCAGATCCGCGAGCACCAAAGGGCGCTCGACGTCATTCACAAGCTCGCCGACGGGATTCGCGATGCCTCCGACAAGCTGAAAAAGCTGCTCGGTGCGATCAAGACACCGGGGGCCTAGCGCGTGTTCCGGAAAAAGCATGCCCCGGACGTGATCCGGGGTGGGAGCCGGTTTTCCGACGAGAACACGCGCAAAACCCAAGAAGGCGTGCGCCCGGCTGCCGTCGGCTTGTTGGGCACGTTGCTGGTGCTCGGACTGACGTCCTGCAACATCGACGACAGCGCGGGCTATGTCGAGATCAAGGCGGTCCCGGCGTCGGCAACCGTTCCGCTCTACCTCGACTCAGTCAAGCTCGAGCCGCTGCGCAACGGCAATGCGGTGTTGCGGCAAAAGGTCGGCATGAGCAAACTGCAGGCCGACGTCGACGGCGGCCACTTGTCGTTCCTCTGCAATATCGAGGTGAAGAAGAACCGCATCACCAGCGTAACGGTGTCGATCATGAGCCGGCAGCCGCGCTGCCAGTGCGGCAGGACCAGCGGCACCGATGCGGCCGCCACCCGGACATGCATCGGGTAGGCAGGTCCTTGACGCAGGCCGGGCGATAGCAGCTGGCGTCGCCGGACGTGAACATCAGGGCGATGCATCGTAGGCGATGAAGCGGGATATCTTCCAGGTGCCGTCAGGTTGCCGTCGGAAGATGTCGATGCCCGGCTCATCCGACGTGATGTCGCCGGGCGTATCTTTCCGTTGCACCTTGAGCGTCCAGGTGAGCCGCACGATGGCGAGATCGCCGGCGACCAGGATCTCCTTGATGGCGAGGGAATAGGTGTAGGTCTTGGTGCGATCGGTCAGCGAGCGCTTCAAGACGTCGCAGAGCGCATCCCAGTCGCGCTCGGGTTGGCCGCGGTATTGCGCGATCAGATCGGGGGCGAACAGCCCGCACACCTTATCGGCGTTGCCGGCATTGAAGTCAGCCATCCACTGGGTGAGGGCATTCCGGATCTCGGCCTGCGCCGGGCTATCGCCCTGCGCCGCGACCGGAGATGTCAGAGCAAGAGACAGCAAGCCGAGCCACGCCAATGCGCGCATGTGGCAAGCGGCCGCTCCCATGCGGCGTGCGCTCACTTCATCGTCGGGATGACGAACTCGGCGCCTTCCTTGAGGCCGGTGGGCCAGCGCGAGGTCACGGTCTTGGTCTTGGTGTAGAACCGCACCGAATCGGGACCGTGCTGGTTGAGGTCGCCGAAACCCGAGCGCTTCCAGCCGCCGAAGGTGTGGTAGGCGAGCGGCACCGGAATCGCGAAATTCACGCCGACCATGCCGACCTGCACCCGGTTGGTGAAGTCGCGGGCAGTGTCGCCGTCGCGGGTGAAGATGGCGACGCCGTTGCCGTAGTCGTGCTCGGAGGGAAGCCGCAGCGCCTCCTCGTAGTCCTTGGCGCGCACCACCGACAGCACCGGCCCGAAAATCTCTTCCTTGTAGATGTGCATATCGGGCGTCACGTCGTCGAACAGGCAGCCGCCCATGAAGAAACCGTTCTCGTAGCCCTGCAGCTTGAAGCCGCGGCCGTCGACCTTGAGCTTGGCGCCTTCCCGGACGCCGAGATCGACGTAGCCCTTTACCTTGTCGAGGAGCGCCTTGGTGACCATCGGGCCGTAATCGGCCTGCGGGTCGGTCGAGGGTGCGACCTTGAGGCTTTCGACCCGCGGGATCAGCTTCTCGACCAGGATGTCGGCGGTCTTCTTGCCGACCGGCACCGCCACCGACACCGCCATGCAGCGCTCGCCGGCCGAGCCGTAGCCGGCGCCGATCAGCGCGTCCACCGCCTGGTCGATGTCGGCGTCCGGCATCACCACCATGTGGTTCTTGGCGCCGCCGAAGCACTGCACCCGTTTGCCGTTGGCGCAGCCGGTCGTGTAGATGTATTCGGCGATCGCGGACGAGCCGACGAAGCCGATCGCCTGGACGCGCGGATCTGTGAGCAGCGTGTCGACCGCCTCCTTGTCGCCGTTGACGACGTTGAGCACGCCGGCCGGCAGCCCGGCTTCGAGCAGCAGCTCGGCGAGCCGCATCGGCACCGACGGGTCGCGTTCCGACGGCTTGAGGATGAAAGCGTTGCCGCAGGCGAGCGCGGGCGCGAACTTCCACATCGGGATCATGGCCGGGAAGTTGAACGGCGTGATGCCGGCGACGACGCCGAGCGGCTGGCGGATGGAGTGGAGGTCGATGCCCGGCCCGGCGGACTCGCTGAACTCGCCCTTCATCAGGTGCGGGATGCCGCAGGCGAACTCAACCACCTCCAGCCCGCGCTGGATGTCGCCCTTGGAGTCGGCGATGGTCTTGCCGTGCTCGGAGGAGAGCAGCTTGGCGAGGCTGTCGAACTCCTTCTGAACGAGCTCGAGGAACTTAAAGAGCACGCGCGCGCGCCGCTGCGGATTGGTGGCGGCCCAGGCCGGCTGGGCCATGTCGGCCACCGCGATCGCGTGCTCGACCTCGGAATGCTTGGCGAAGGCGACCTTGGCCTGCACCTCGCCGGTGTTGGGATTGAACACGTCGCCGAAGCGGCCGGAGGTTCCAGCCACTTCCTTGCCGCCGACAAAATGGCCGATCTGGCGCATGGTTTCCTCCTGTATCGGGATGTCGGCCGGGCAGGGCCGCTCCTTCCCCTGTCAGATAGCGCAGCTTGCGCCGTGCGGGAAGCGGGAAGCCGACAGGCCGAGACCGCTGCTTTATCGCGCTTGTGCCAGCGGCTCGGGGTGGCGCGCCGACGGCAGGTCTTCCGATCTGGCAAATTCGGGCATCACCCGCTGCGCAAACAGCCGCATGGACTTTTGCGCCTCGCCGGCATCGATATTGCCGAAATTGATCTGCAGCGAGGCGTGCTCGAAGTTTCCCATCACACCGACCACACGGTGGATGATGGCCTTGATCTCGTCGGGTGTGCCGACCCAGGCGCCGCCGGATTCGATCTGGCCGTCGAGCGTGAACGAGCGCAGCCGGCGCATCGATTTGTCGTAGTCGCGATAGTCCTTCGAGGTGGTGCCGCGCGCCCAGTCGCCGACCGCCTCGTTGAGCGCGCGGAAGTACTCCTCGAACGGCGGCCGCGCGATGTCGCGCGCCAGCCGGGCGTCCTCGTGGCAGAACATGTGGAACGCCACCATGACCTCGCCGTCGCCGGGACGGCCGGCCGCGCGCCACGCGTTGCGGTAGAGCTCGAGCAGCGGACCAATCGGGCCGATCGGGATCGCCATCAGCGAATAGCCGTTCTGGCCGGCGAACTCGAACGATTCCGGCGTCTGCGTCGCCGCGATATAAAACTTCGGACGCGGCTTCTGGGTCGGCCGCGGTAGCGAGGTGACGTTATCGAACGCGTGGAACTGGCCGTGATGGGTGGCGTTCTCCTGCGTCAGCAACAGCTCGATCTGCTCGAGCCCCTCGCGGAAGCGCGCCTGCGATTCATCGATCGAGATGCCGAAGCGGCGGAACTCGTGCGGCAGGAAGGCGCGCGCGAATCCGACGTCGAGCCGCCCACCCGAAATGCCGTCGAGCATGGCGATCTCACCCGCGAGCTTGAACGGATGGTTGAACACCGGCAGCACCGCGCCGGTCACCAGACGGATCCGCGTCGTGCGTTGCGACACCGCCGAGAGAAAGACGATCGGGTTCGGGCTGTAGCCGCCGTAGCGGGTGAAGTAATGCTCCACCGTGCGCGCATGGGTGAAGCCCAACCGCTCGGCTTCCTCGGCGATGGCGAGCGATTGCGCGTAGTAGTCGGCGGCGCCCTTGTCGGTATGGTCGACGGCGGGAAAAAACTGCACACCGAATTGCATGAGCCGCCGTCCTCCCGCTCCGCTCGCGTCGAAGCCTGTCATGATGGGATTTCGCGCACTATAGGGGTACGTGCCTGCCAGTCAATCGAACGCGTTATCGCGCGGGGTGGGAGCCGGTTTCCACTTCGCCGGAAAACGCTATAAACTCACCTTCAATCGATCGTCGCGAATTCCAAGAAAGGTTGCCGCCATGTCCGCAGTCGCCGCCAGGAACGACGCCGCCAGGGACGATATCGACGCGCTGCGCCGGGCGTGGCGGGAGGCCAATCTCGCGCCGCTGTGGGAGAACAGGTTTGCGCATCGGCCGGCGCCGCCGCCCGAGGCCACCTATCTGTGGTCGTGGGAGAAGATTCGGCCGCTGATCGCCGGCGCGATCAAGGTCGCCTCGCCGGAGGCGGTTGAGCGCCGCGTGCTGCAGCTCGTCCCGCCGGCACGGGCCGAGCTCGAAGGCGGGCAGACGTCGAAGACGCTTGCGGCGAACATCCAGGTGCTGTTGCCGGGCGAGCGCGCGCGTCCGCACCGTCACACCATGAATGCGTTGCGCTTCGTGCTGGAGGGCTCCGGCGCGAGTACGACCGTGGACGGCAAGCCGTGTCCGATGGAGGAGGGCGACCTCATCCTCACGCCGGCTTGGACCTGGCATGAGCATGCGCAGAGCGGCAGCGCGCCGATCATGTGGCTCGATGTGCTCGACGTGCCGCTCCATCACTATCTGGGGACCGGGGTGTTCCAGCCCGGGCCGGTGGCCGACATCCCGGAGACCGTCGCCGATGCCGCCTTTGCGGTGGCGAACGTCATCCCCGACACGAGCTACGCCACCACCGAATATTCCCCGGTATTCCGCTATCCCTACACGACGGCGGCGACCGCGGTCGCGGCCGCTCCGTCCGCGCGCGACGGTTCGCGCCGCGTGCGCTACGTCAACCCGCTCAACGCCGGCTCCGCGATGGCGTTGATCGACTGCTTCCTGGTGCAGCTCGATCCCGGCGCCACCACACTGCCGTTCCGCACCAGCGCCAGTTCGGTGTGCTGCGTGGTGGAAGGCGCGGGCGAAAGTCAGATCGGCAACGAGACCATCGCGTGGAAGAAGCGGGATATCTTCACGCTGCCGCAGGGCAACCGCATCGTGCACCGGAGCGTCGGCGGCACCGCGCGGCTGTTTCAGGTCTCCGACCGCGACATCTACGCCCGGCTCGGGCTGTTGAAGGAAGAATACGGGAACATCGCGGCATAGCGTGTAGGGTGGGCAAAGGCGCGCGTACCGTGCCCTCTCCGCGTGGGCAAAATCGCGCGCGCGCCGTGCCCACGTTGCGTCAGCGCGACAGGCGATTTTACCCACCCTACGAAAAAGGATACGGGAACGGCCCGGCGCCTTCCTTCACGCCTCGTTAACGTGAAGCATTGGTAACCGTCCCTTAAGCGCCGCAGGGCTAGGGTCGTAGCCGGCGTCGCCGGGGGCTTGGCAGGCGCCCGTTCGCGTTTTTGGGCGGGGTAAAGTCGATGGATTTCGCAACCGGCATCGGCCTGATCGCGGGCGGCGTCGTGCTGGTCTCGCTCATCTTGATGGGCGGCGACTTGCGGATGTTTGCCGATACCCACGCGGCGATCGTCATCTTCGGCGGCTCGTTCGCCGCCACCTTGATCCGCTTCCCGCTCTCCTCGATCTTTCACGGCCTCCCGCTCGGCGCGAGATTCGCGTTCACCATGCGCCGCATCACGCAACGCGACCTGGTCGACGAGATCGCCGGCCTCGCCGAGATCGCCCGCAAGCAGGGGCCGATCGGGCTCGAAAAGATCGAGATCGAGGACCCGTTCCTCGCCAAGGGCATCCGCTTCGTCGCCGACGGCTACGACAACGATTTCATCCGCGACAACCTCGAGCGCGACCGCGACAACTTCTTGACCCATCTCGACGAGGGGCAAAAGATCTATCGCGCGATCGGCGACTGCGCGCCGGCATTCGGGATGATCGGCACCCTGATCGGAATGGTGCAGATGTTCGCCAACATGACCGATCCCTCCAAGCTCGGTCCCTACATGGCGGTCGCGCTGTTGGCGACCTTCTACGGCGCCGCCGTCGCCAATCTGTTCTGCCTGCCGATCGCCGACAAGCTGCACCTCAAGCTGGTCGACGAGGAGATCAATCGCACCCTGATCATCGACGGCGTGCTGATGATCCGCGAGGCCAAGAGCCCGACCTTGGTGCGCGAGATGCTGCTGGCCTATCTGCCGGAGAAGCACCGTCACCAGGAGGAGCCCGAGCCGGTGCCGGCTTAACCAGGGGTCAGTCATCAGTGGTCAGTCATCAGAGTCGTCGTGCGGTTCTGTTCTGATTACTGAGTGCTGATTACTGAGGACTGATACCATGGCCAAGAAACGAGGCGCGGCACATGGCGGTCACGGCTGGTTCGTGACCTTCGCGGATCTCATGGGCCTGCTGGTCGCGTTCTTCGTGATGCTGGTCGCGTTCTCGACCCAGGATCAGGTGAAACTGCAAATCGTCGCCGGCTCCATGCGCGATGCCTTCGGCGTGCAGGACCGCGTGCGCTATTCCGGGGTGATCGAGATCCCCGGCCTTCCGACCAGGCCCAAGCTCAAGAACACCGCGCCGATTCCGCCCGAGGAGGCGTCGGCCACGCCCACGCCCGACGAGCGCGGCCAGCAGCATGCCTACGGCGCCAAGTTCGAGGACGATCGCGCCTTTGCGCTGGCCTCTGCCTCGTTGCGCCAGGCCATGCAGGATATGCCCGACATCACCGAAATCTCGAAGCACATCATGATCGAGGAGACCAAGCAGGGCCTTAATATCGAGATCGTCGACCAGGACGGCCGCTCGATGTTCCCGGAAGGCTCGAAGGAGCCGCATGAGCGCACCCGCCGCCTGATCCAGCGGCTGGCGGCGCCGCTCAAGGCCACCGCTTTTCGCCTCTCGATCACCGGCCATACCTCGGCGAGCCGCGTGCCGGCGCGGCCCGGCTACGGGCCGTGGGAGCTCTCCGCCGACCGCGCCAACGCCGTTCGCAAGCAGCTCGAGATGGAAGGGATGCCGAGCTCCCACATCTACATGGTGGCCGGCAAGGCCGACACGCAGCCGCTCTTCCCCGACGATCCCTACGTTGCGGCCAACCGTCGCGTGACCATCACGTTGATGCGGGAAGAGCCGCCGATCCCGCCGAATTTCAAGCCGTAGCGCGATTTCGGGCGGGTAGGGTGGGCAAAGGCGCGCTGCGAGGCATTTCCGCGTGGGCAAAATCGTGTGCGCCATAGCCCGCGAAGACGGGCGTGAACGCCCTGATGTTGCCCACGCGGAGCGTGCACAGTAGGCGATTTTGCCCACCCTACGCTCGTCGGCAATCCCGATCACGCGCATCGAAACAAGAGTCAAGCCCCGGCGGAACTTGTCCCCGTGGGCCATGTTGCTTGGTGGTGAGCGGTGATATAAGGCGCCCTCTTTTTGCGGCGCGTCGAGACCGATCCGGGCCATGGACCAGGCAGCGAACGGAAACACCGCGTCCGCCGCGACCCATTCGGCTGCCGTTCCCGCATCGCAAGACCAATCCGGCCTTTGGGCGCTTGCGCTCGGCAGCGTCGGTGTCGTCTACGGCGATATCGGCACGAGCCCGCTTTATGCGTTTCGGGAAGCCGTCACCGCCGCGGCCGAATCCGGACCGGTCACGCGCGACACCGTGCTCGGCGTGTTGTCGCTCATTCTGTGGGCGCTGATCATCGTCGTCACCATCAAGTACGTCCTGATCCTCTTGCGCGCGGATAACAACGGGGAGGGCGGGCCGCTTTCGCTGACCGCGCTCGCCACGCGCGCGCTCGGGCGGCGCACGCAGTTGGTGTTTCTGCTCGGCGTGGTCGGCGCCGCCATGTTTCTCGGCGATTCGGTGATCACGCCGGCGATCTCGGTCTTGTCGGCGGTCGAGGGATTGAAGCTCGTGACTCCGGCGTTCGAGCACTATGTGGTGCCGCTCACCATCGCCATTCTATTCGTCTTGTTCGCGGCTCAGAGCCACGGGACCGCGCGGGTCGCAAGCTTGTTCGGGCCGGTGATGGTGGTCTGGTTCGTCGCCATCGCGGTCGCCGGTCTCCTGCACATCCGTGACGATCCGGGCGTGCTGTGGGCGGTAAACCCGGTCTACGGAATTCAGTTCCTGCTGCGCCACGGCCATATCGGCCTGGTCACGCTCGGCCTCGTCTTCCTGGTGGTCACCGGCGGGGAGGCGCTCTATGCCGATCTCGGCCATTTCGGGCGCAAGCCGATCCGGCGCGCGTGGTTCGGTCTCGTGCTGCCGGCGCTGATCCTCAACTATTTCGGGCAGGGCGCGCTGGTGCTCGCCAATCCCGCAGCGATCGAGAATCCGTTCTACCGCCTCGTTCCCGACATGCTGCTGCTGCCCATGGTGGTGCTGGCGACCGCGGCGACCGTGATCGCGAGCCAGGCCGTCATTACCGGCGCCTACTCGCTGGTGCACCAGGCGATCCAGCTCGGCATGCTGCCGCGGCTCGCGATCCTGCACACGTCGGCGGCGCAGGCCGGACAGATCTACATCCCGCGGGTGACCGCGATCCTGTTTATCGGGGTCCTGTCGCTGGTCGTGGTCTTCAAGACCTCGAGCGCGCTGGCGTCCGCCTATGGCATCGCCGTCACCACCACGATGGTGGTCGACGGCATCTTGGCGTTCATCGTGGTGTGGAAGCTGTGGCACTGGCCGCTCTGGCGGGTGGCGCTGGTCATCGCTCCGCTCGTCGTCGTCGATTTCACCTTCTTCTCCGCCAACCTGCTCAAGCTGTTCGAAGGTGCCTGGGCGCCGCTGCTGTTCGGCGTCGCCGTGGTTCTGCTCATGACGACTTGGCGGCGTGGCACCAACCTGCTCACGCAGAAGACGCGGCGCAGCGAAGTGCCGCTCGACACGCTGCTGACCAGCCTCGAAAAGAAGCCGCCCCACATCGTGCCCGGCACCGCCGTGTTCCTGACCAGCGAACCCGAATTCGCGCCGACCGCGCTCCTGCACAATCTCAAGCACAACAAGGTGCTGCACGACCACAACGTCATCCTCACCATCATCACGACCGATACGCCTCGCGTTCCCGAAGACGAGAGGGTGAAGATGACGGTGGTGTCACCGCACTTCAGCCGGGTAGCGCTCAAATTCGGCTACATGGAATCGCCGAACGTGCCGAAGGCGCTCGCCGTCGCCCGCAAGCAGGGCTGGCACTTCGACATCATGTCGACCTCGTTCTTCCTGTCGCGGCGCGCCCTCAAGCCGGCCGCCCATTCTGGCATGCCACGCTGGCAGGATCGGCTGTTCATTGCGCTGGCCAAATCGGCGAGCGACGCCACCGACTTCTTCCAGATTCCGACCGGGCGCGTCGTCGAGGTCGGCACCCAGGTCACAGTCTAACAGGCCTTGCCGAGTAAGCAATTGAAATGACTAATAAAAGACTTCAAGTCTAGGGCACCCCTCTGCGGGTTCCGCATGGCTGCCGGGCGAATTGATGAGGATCAGAGCGGAGGTGCCCAGCGGTGCGATGATGTAAGACCCACCCCATATTGTGCAGTGCAGCATAGCCCAGGCAACACACATATGTCCAATTCCATTGCCGCGCCTCACGGAGACGCGGCTCCGGCGCATGCGAACGGTGAGACGCGTCCCAAG
>WNEY01004862.1_pt1 | contig 10319 bp, 11 predicted proteins | sample 5400531 | NCBI WGS metagenome assembly WNEY01 (sample SAMN13153338, study PRJNA577476) | soil metagenome | isolation source: 200 cm saprolite under Douglas fir tree site 1 | place: USA:California | collected 2015-04-18
CCGCTCTACCGCAAACCCTTATCGTAGCGAACGCGCTGTCCGGGTGTCAAACAATCACCGTCAGTCGAGAAACCGCGCCCTCACCTGCGGGGTCGGCACCAGGCACCCGTCCCGCCGGCCGAACCACTGGTAGCGGTGCCGCGCGACGACGTCGTACACCCAGTCGCGTAGCGGGCGTGGGACGGCGATCAAGCCGTAGGCGAGCCGCCACGGCAGGCCCAGCCCGCGTGCAATCCGCAGCGCGGCCGTCGATTGCGTGAACACCTGATCGCCCTCGACCAGCACGACGCTGGCGAGCGACGCGCGACCGGCCGCATCAGGCTGGCGGAGAAGCCGGCGCGCGGCGTCAGACTGAAGCGCCGCGAACCGAAATCGTCCTGCGGGATCGCGGGCGATGACGAACTGCACGAACCCGCTGCAGACGTTGCACACGCCGTCGAAGAGAATCACCGGTGAGAATTGGTAAGTTGGTGAGTTGGTAAGTTGGTGAGTTGAAGGCACGCCATTCACCAATTTTGCACTTACCAATTTACCAACGTACCAATTTACCAACTACACGGATGACAGTTTGTGTCCGAGCTTTTCCTTCTTGGTCGTCAGGTATCGGCGAGTGGAATCGGAAGGGGCGATTTCGAGCGGCAGCCACTCGCTGACCGACAAACCGTAGCCCTCAATCCCCACCAGCTTGCGCGGGTTGTTGCTGAGCAGACGCATCGAGCGGACCCCCAGCTCGCGCAGGATCTGGACACCCATTCCGTAATCGCGCTGATCCGCTTTGAAGCCGAGCCGCTCGTTGGCTTCGACCGTGTCGAAGCCCTGGTCCTGGAGCTCGTACGCGCGAATCTTGTTCGCGAGCCCGATGCCGCGGCCTTCCTGATTCAAATACAACAGGATGCCGCGGCCTTCCTCGGCGATCCGCTGCATGGCGGCGTCGAGCTGAGCGCCACAGTCGCAGCGGATCGAGTGCAATCCGTCGCCGGTCAGGCACGACGAGTGGACGCGGACGAGGACGTCCGCGCCGTCGTGGATGTCGCCGCGAACGAGCGCGACGTGCGTCTGGTGGTCGACCTGATTCTCGAACGCGTGGACGCGGAATTCGCCATACTCGGTCGGCATCTTCGCCGAGGCGACGCGCTTGACGAGCGACTCCGTGCTCATCCGGTAGGTGATCAGATCGGCGACCGTGATCATCAGCAGGCCGTGCCGCCTGGCGAACCGCGCCAGCTGCGGCACGCGCGCCATCGTGCCGTCTTCGTTCATCACCTCGCAGATGACGCCGGCCGGGTACAGTCCGGCGATCCGCGCGATGTCGACCGACGCCTCGGTTTGCCCCGTGCGCGCCAGCACGCCGCCGGTCCGCGATCGCAACGGAAACATGTGCCCGGGACGGAGCAGATCGGAAGGCCGCGTCGCCGGATCGATCGCGGTGAGCACGGTGGCCGCGCGGTCCGCAGCGGAAATGCCGGTGCTCGTCCGATCCTTCGCTTCGATCGGAATACAGAACGCGGTATCGAATCGCGAGCTGTTCTGCGACACCATCAACGGAATCTCGAGCTCATCGAGCCGCTCCGGCGTCATCGAGAGGCAAATCAACCCGCGCCCGTACCGGGCCATGAAATTCACCGCTTCGGGCGTGATCTTCTCGGCGGCGATCGTCAGATCGCCCTCATTCTCCCGATCCGCGTCGTCCACGATGATGATCATCTTGCCGGATCGGATGGCCTCGACTGCCTCGTCGATGCGCGCAAACGGCGTCTTCGCTTTCTTTGCGATCTGGAGTTTCTTCACATCGTCCTCTGCCGTTTAACGGCGGCGGCCTGGTAGCGCAGGCCTTTCAGGCCTGCCGACGGCCGCCGGGCAGCCCTGAAGGGCCGCGCTACGAGTAACTGCTCAGCGCGCTCTAAGGTCCAAGGTCCAAACTTCAATGCGTCACTTCTCCCGGCCGGACGCTGGTGAGCGTCAACCCGGCCAGTTCGGCGGCGCGGACGACGTACTTGCCGACCATGTCGCCCTCGAGGTTGACCCGATCGTGGATCTGGACGCGACTGAGGTTCGTGTGCGCCATCGTATAGGGCACGACCTGAACGTCGAATCGATCGGCTCCGAGTCCGGCCACGGTGAGGCTGACGCCATCCACTGCGATCGACCCCTTGTGCACGATGAACGGCGCGAGATGCGGCGGAAAGCTGATGGTCAGCCAGTGGAAGTCGGCATCCTGGCGGAGCTCCTCGATGTGGCCGATCGCATCGACGTGCCCCTGGACGAAGTGTCCGCCGAGCCGGCCGTCAGCCCGCAGCGGGCGCTCCAGATTCACCGTGCTTCCGCGCGCGAGCGACCCGAGCGTCGTCACGCGGACGGTCTCGGGTCCGATGTCCGCGTGAACTTCGTTCTGTTTGGCGAGGATGACGGTGAGGCACACGCCGTTGACCGCCAGGCTGTCTCCGGGGACGAGCTCGGGCGCGAGCCGCGATCCAATCCGCAGGCGGAACCCGCCGCTGGTCGGCTTCCGCTCGACCAGCTCGCCGACGCCTTCAACGAGACCCGTGAACATAGCCCTCTATCAAGACATCAGGACCGAGCGCCGCGATTCGCCGATCGCGCAGATCCGCCGACGAAAAAGCCCGTTCCGGCAGCAGCGCCACGCCGCCGCCTCCGATCACGTGCGGCGTGACGTACAGCCGCACATAGTCGACCAGGCCCTCGTCCCAGGCCGCCGCGTGCACCGCGGCGCCACCCTCGAGCAGCAGCGAACCGACCTGCCGCGCAGCGAGACGTTGCAGGGCCGCGCGAAACGTCCCGTCGCGGGCCACCTCAACCTGCGCGCCGCACGCTTCGAGCCGCGTGCGCAGCCCGGCGCGTTCCGCCGCCGGTGCGGTGGTGACGATGATGACAGGCCCGGCGTCACGTGTCGAGAGCACTCGAGCATGCGGCGGTGTCCGAAGGCGCCGATCGAAGATCACGCGGATCAGCGGGCGCTCGCGGTAGGCGCCTCGCGGGGTCAGCTCGGGGTCGTCGACGAGAATCGTTCCGCTGCCGACGCCGATCGCGTCGATCTCGGCCCGGACCCGATGGGCGTGGCGATTGGCCGCCGCCGACGTCAGCTGGGTCCGCTCCCCCGTCGTTGCGGCGATGCGGCCGTCCAGGCTGGTCGCGGCCTTCAGAACGACAAACGGCCGTCCCTCGCGCATCAGCGTGAAAAACGGCAGGTTCAGCTCGACAGCGGTCTGCGCCGCCAGACCGACGTCGACGGCGACGCCGCCCGACCGCAGAACCGAGAAGCCGCGGCCGCACACCGCCGGATTCGGATCTTCCACCGCGGCGACGACGCGCACGACGCCGGCGTCGACGATCCGGCTGACGCACGGGCCGGTGCGTCCCTGGTGACAGCACGGCTCGAGCGTGCAGTACAACGTCGCGCCCCGCGCCCGCGCACCCGCCGCCTCCAGCGCGTGGACCTCGGCGTGCGGCTCGCCCGCGCGCTCGTGGAAGCCCTGACCGACGACGACGCCGTCCGCCGATACGACGACGGCGCCGACGAGCGGATTGGGACTGGTTCGCCCGGTGCCGCGCGCCGCGTGAAAGAGCGCCCGCTCCATGTAGCGCCGATCGGCGCTGCTGAAGCGATGCTGAACGTCGCGCTGGACACCGGCGGGCTCTACCATTTCTCTTCGAACAGGCCGTTCACGTACTCGTCGGCCGAGAACGGTACGAGATCGTCGATGCCTTCGCCGACGCCGACGTACCGGATCGGCAGCTTGAGATCGTGGGCAATGGCGACGGCGACGCCCCCCTTGGCGGTGCCATCCAGCTTGGCCAGCACGATACCGTTCACGCCGGCCACTCCCATGAATTCTCTGGCCTGGGCGACGCCGTTCTGGCCGACGGTCGCATCGAGCACGAGGAGCACTTCCTGCGGCGCGCCCGGCACTTCGCGCGCAGCGATCCGCCGGATCTTCTCGAGCTCGTTCATCAGGTTCACGCGGGTGTGCAGACGTCCGGCCGTGTCGATGAGGATCGGATCACGTCCTTTCGCTTTGCCCGACGAGATCGCATCGAACACGACGGCCGCCGGATCGGCGCCTTCTCGCGCCCGCACCATGTCGACGCCGGCGCGGCGCGCCCAGATCTCGAGCTGCTCGACCGCCGCGGCGCGGAACGTGTCGGCCGCGCAAATCAACGGCGTCCGCCCTTCGCTCTTCAGGAGGTTCGCCAGCTTGCCGACCGTCGTCGTCTTCCCCGTTCCGTTGACGCCGACGATGAGGGTCACCTGGGGCTGCGCCACGACGGTGATCGGACGATCGACGGCGGCAAACACGCCGCGGATCTCCGCCTTCACCAGATCGCGCAGGCTCGCGCCGTTGCGCGGCTGCATTGTGACAGCGGCGATGATCCGCCCGGTGGCGGCGACGCCGATGTCGGCCGAGATCAGCAGCTCTTCGAGCGCGGCGACCGTCTCGACGTCAACCGGACGCGACCGGCGCTCGGGCGCATCGGAGCGGCGGACGATGTCGTCGAAGCGTTCGACGATCTGCTGCGTCGTGCGCGCCAGCCCCTCACGGAGGCGGGTAAAGATGCTCACGTCACCAGATTACCCGATTACCCGATTACCCTATACCGACGTCAGCCGGTCTCCGCCTCCGCGCGCTGCTTGCGCAGCATCAGCGCCTCGAGGGCGGTACGCACGTCGGTGCGCCCGTTGAGCACTTCCGCCATCTGCGTCGCGATCGGCAGCTCGACGCCGTACTGCGCGCCGAGCGCGAGCGCCGCGCCCGTGGTCAGCACGCCTTCCGCCACCATCTTCATCCCGTCCAGGATGTCGGCCAGGGCCCGGCCGCGAGCCAGCTCGATCCCGACGTGCCGGTTCCGGCTGAGAGTTCCTGTACACGTCAGGACGAGATCGCCGAGGCCGCTCAGACCGGCGAGGGTTTCGCGGCGTCCTCCGGCGGCGCACGCCAGCCGCGTCAGCTCCGCCAGCCCCCGCGTGATCAGCGCCGCGAGCGCATTGTGCCCGAGGCCAAGGCCTTCGACGACGCCGGCGGCGATGGCGATGATGTTCTTCATCGCCCCGCCGATCTCCACGCCGATCACGTCGTCGCTCCCGTACAACCGGAAATACGACCCGCGAAACTCCGCCTGCACCAGCTCGATCGCCGCGGCATCGCTCGACGCCGCAAGAACGGCCGTCGGCAGTTGGCGCGCCACTTCGAGCGCAAAGCTCGGCCCCGACAGGACGACCACCGGATGCGCCGGCCCTGCTTCCTGCGCGACGACCTCGGACATCCGGAACATCGTCGCGGCTTCGAGACCCTTGGTGGCGCTCACGATGACCGCGCGCGGTGCGAGCGAGTGCGCGGCGCTCTGAATCACGCCGCGGCAACCGTGCGACGGAATCGCCGAGACGACGAGGTCCGCGCCGCGAAGCGCGTCGGGCAACGCGTGCGTCACCACAACGCTGTCGGGCAGCCGGATCTCGGGAAGGTAGACGGCGTTCGCGCGACGGACGACGATCTCGTCGACCAGCGCGCGATCGCGCGCCCACAAGCGGACGTCATGTCCGATCCGCCCGAGATGCACGGAGAGCGCGGTGCCCCAGCTGCCCGCGCCGAGCACCGTGACGGTCCGCATCAGGCGCGCTCTCCGAGGCGGCGCTCCGTTCTCGTGCGCAGCCGCAGCACGTTCGAACGATGTCTGAAGATGATGATGGCCGACGCGCCGAGCGCCGCGAGCACGGCCGGCGCAGGGCTCCCCACCGCATAGGCCAGCGGAGGCAACGCGATCGACGCGAGGAGCGAGCCGAGCGAGACGTATTTGGTCAGCCAGACGACGGCGGCAAAAATCGCAAGGGCCGGCACGATCGCAAGCGGCGTCAGGATCGTAAACACGCCGCAGGCGGTGGCCACGCCCTTGCCGCCGCGGAACCGGAGCCAGACAGGATAGATGTGCCCGACGATCGCTGCGAATCCGGCGGCCGCCGGGAGCGCGGCGCCAGCGCCGACCCGTTCTGCCAGCCAGACGCTCGCCGCGCCTTTCGCCATGTCGAGCAAGGCCACCAGCAGGCCCGCAGTCACCCCCGACGCGCGCATGACGTTCGCCGCGCCGAGGTTGCCGCTGCCGACGCGCCGCACATCGGCCCGCCCCCAGAGCCGGGAAAGAATCAGCGCGAACGGAATCGATCCGATGAGGTACGCGGCGAGAATGGCGGAAACCATCAGGTACGCGCCAGAGTAGCACGCGCACGCGCGAGGTAGGTCGGACCGGAAGACGACAATCGGCTCTCGTAAAGCGTCGCGTACTCGACCGGGACCCGAGCGATCGCGCCGGAGGGCGCCGCCGCGAGCGCCCGGTCGCGATCCGCCGGACGCGACGCCCGCCAACGTCCCAGCGTGAGATGCGGATGGAACGGCCGGTCTTCGAGCTCGATCCCGAGCGCAGTCACGCGCTCCGCCATCAGGCGCTGGAGGTCACTGAGCTGCGCCGCACCGGCAGCGACGCCGACCCACAGAACGCGTGGCGCGCCACGTGGCGGAAACACGCCCACACCATCAAGGATCATCTCGAACGGCGGCCTATCGACGTCGCGGCCGAGCGCGTCGACAACGGATGGCACAAGGCTGCCGTCGACGCGTCCCAGGAATGCCAGCGTCAGATGCACGTGCTCGGGCGTGACCCACTTGAGCGACGCGGTCGGGCCGCCAAGCGCGGCCGCGATCCGTTGTTGCTGAACCGCGATCCGCCGCCTCGCGTCCTCCGATAGATCGACGGCGACGAACAGGCGCATGCGAGAACGTATCTCACAAACTCCAGGAGAACACGACGTTCCTGTCCTTTGTTCTTAGTCCTTGGTCCTCAGTCCGTCCGGAGTCCTGAGTCCGTCCGTCCTTGGTCCCTGGCCCAAGGGACGGACCAAGGACCAAGGACCAGGGACTAAGGACTCATTTGCGTTCGGCCCACTCGCGCCCGCTCTCGAGCTTCGCCACCATCACGCGCGTCATGTTGAGCGCCGACTGTGCCGACTGGAACTTCACCATGTCGCGGCCGCCGATGAACTGGAATGTGCGCACGCGCACCTCGTCGTCGACGGCGACGGCGATGGCCACGGTTCCCACCGGCTTCTCGGGCGTGCCGCCGCCAGGTCCCGCGATCCCGGTAACACCGATGCCGATGTTGGTACCCGATCGCCAGCGGATGCCTTCGGCCATCGCCCGCGCGACCGGCTCGCTGACCGCACCATGCGCGACGATGAGCGCGTCGGGCACGTCGGCGAGCTCCGTTTTGGCGCGGTTGCTGTAACACACCACGCCGCGCTCGACGTACTCGGAGCTGCCCGGCACGTCGGTCAGGCGTGACGTCAGCAGCCCGCCGGTGCACGACTCGGCGACGGCGATCGTCAGCTTGCGCTCGCGCAGCAGGTCGCCGACGACGACTTCGAGCGGCCGGCCGTCGGTGCTGTAGACGGCCGGGCCCAGGGCGTCCTGCAGCTCGCGAACGGCCGGCTCGAGCGCTTCGTCCGCTTCGATCCGGTTCGCCGCCCGCGCCGTCAGGTGCAGTTCGATCTGACCGAGGACGGCCAGAATCGTCGTGCTGATCGGCACGGCTTGCGCGGTCCACTTGCTGTAGACCGGCTGCGCCCGCGCATCGACGTCGGACTCGGCCCGTCCGGTGATCTTCAGGACCCGCCGGAAGAGGCCGCTGCCGCCCATCTTCGGCGCCAGCCGCTCGCGAATCACCGACTCCAGCATCGGCGTCATCTCGCGCGGTGGTCCCGGCAGCAGCACCAGCGCGGTCTTGTCCCGCTCCAGCCACAAGCCGGGGGCGGTCCCGTTGGGGTTTGGAAGCACCGTGGCGCCGCGCGGCACCATCGCCTGACGCCGGTTGATCTCCGGCATCGTCATGCCGCGCCGGGCGAACCGGTCGCGAATCCGTTCGACGATCTGCCCGTCGACGTCGAGCGGCGTCTCGAGCACCCGCGCAACCGCGTCGCGCGTGATGTCATCTTCCGTCGGACCAAGCCCGCCCGTCACGACGATGAGATCGGCCCAAGCGAGCGCGCCGTTCAGCACGCGCGCGAGCTCGTCGACGTCGTCGGCGACGACCGCCTTGAGGCGCACGTCGTAGCCAATCGTGTTCAGCCGGTCGGTGATGATCAGCGAGTTCGTGTCGACGCGAAACGGCGTCAGCATCTCGCTGCCGATCGCCAGGATGCAGGCCCTCATCGGGTAATCGGGTGATCGGGTGATCGGGTGATCGGGTGATCGATTACTCGATTACCAGATTACTCGATTACCCAATGCGAGGGCCGCGCGCAAAACGAGATTCGCATATATCGCGGCCATCGCGTCGTCGGCCATGACCCCGACGCCGCCGTGCAGGCTCTCGAGGCGGTCGGCGGGAAACGGCTTGATCACGTCGGCAATGCGGAAGAGGAGAAATGCACCGAGCGCGCCGAGCCATCCGACCGGGTTGAGAAACAGCGTGATGAGCATGCCCATCGCCTCATCGATGACGACGGGCGCCGGATCCGTTCGATGGAAATGGCGCTCACAGACTCCGCCGCTCCACACGCCAGCAGCAAACAGGGCGACGATCGCCGTGCCCTGTATGACCGCGGACGGTCCGAGCAGCCACCAGGCGAGCAGGCCCGCAGCCGAGCCGAACGTCCCGGGTGCGACCGGCACGTAGCCGACTCCGCCAACCGTGGCCATCGCCAGTGCGACGGTAGTCGTGATGCGGGATTCGGGGTCGGGGGGTCGTCCGTCCGGTGAGCGAATCACGAGTCCCGAATCCAGCCGTCACGCCGTCGCGCGAACGACGCGCGTCCCCGCGAAACGGTCGTGAAGGCCCCGATGATCCCGGCTGAAGAGGGCGGTCACGAATCCCAGACCGGCGGGGACGGCGAGCAGCAGCCACATCAGCGTGCGGAGAAACGCGCGGCCGAGGTCGAGCGACGATCCGTCGCCTTCGGGCACGACGCGGATCCCGACCGCCATCTTGCCGAGCGTTTGTCCGCCCGCGGTGAATGCCACCAGATAGCCGCAGTTCTGCGCGAACAGAAATGCGAGGAGCGGCCCTTTCGGCAGGACGTCGATGTCCTTGACGTCGACGCCGCAAATCTGCATCGTGAAATAGACGACGACGGCATCGATGACCATGAGAATCAGCAGATCGATGACCACTGCGAGAAATCGCGCGCCGACTCCGGCATCCGGCAGCGCGTCGTCGTCACTCCACGAATCCTCGCTCGCCTGGCTCTTCCCACCCCGCGCACCCGGCATCTGGCCCGGCGTCGCGGCCGAGCTGTCGAGGTCGAACGCGAGGTCGAATGTGGCCGAGCGAGGCTGCCCGGCGCGCGGTTTCGCCACTTCCGGCGTCGAGCGGCGGACGGCGAGCGGCGGACGCGGCGGCGACGCCCGAGTGATGAGAGGCTGATCATCCGGAATTGGCGGTCCGAAAAGCGGAAGCTCCCCGCCGGGCCGTATCGGTGCCGCCCGCACAGACGGCGCCGGTGGCGCCGCTGCCGCCGGGCCCACGTCCTCCGGCTCGCCGAAGGCGTGGTCGGGATCGGCAACGATGCCGGATGCGCGCGCCGGCGGCCTCGCGGTCGCCGCATCGACGAGCGACAAGTCGTCGAGCGGGTCGATCGAGCGGGTACCGCTGCGGATGGAAAGATCCGGATCGGGGACCGACGACCTCAGCGAGAAGTCATATCCACAATTGCGGCAACATTCGACGCGATCGAAGCCCAGATAGCCGCATTTGGGGCACTTCATGGCACGCGGCGATCCCCTTTCTCGCCTTCCGGAGCTTCCGCAGCCGGAACAGTCGTGAGGGCGAGCAACTGGCGCTGGATGTCGGCGCGCAGCCGATCGGCGTCGGCTTTCTGTGGATCGGTTGCACGGATCGACTGGAGCAACGACGCTGCATCGCGAAGATGACCGCTGGCCGCCAGCGCCCGCGCGCGGCTCAGGGTCGTTTCGCCTCGCCGTGGGAGCGGCAGGGAGGAATCCCGCGCGACCGGCAGAGGAGACGCCGTCACCGGAGCGTCGGCGCGTCCCGCGCTTCGCGCCAGCGCCACCAGCGACCGCCAATCCATCCGCACCTTCCACGCCGCAAAGCCACCCAGGGCCACGATCGCGGCCGCCAGTATGATGAAGGCCACGATGCGGCCGATCGAGCGTCGCCGTCCGGGTGCCGTGGGCGGCACCCGCGCGCGGAGCGCCCGGCCCGATCGGGTGGTGGCCGCGGGAGTGACCGCTGTTTCGAGACGGTTCAGCCGCTCGAGCACCGCGAGCGCCTCTTCGGAAGGCGCGCCGCCGTCGATC
>WNEY01004863.1_pt1 | contig 10318 bp, 10 predicted proteins | sample 5400531 | NCBI WGS metagenome assembly WNEY01 (sample SAMN13153338, study PRJNA577476) | soil metagenome | isolation source: 200 cm saprolite under Douglas fir tree site 1 | place: USA:California | collected 2015-04-18
GAACGGGTTCGTCGCCGGGCCCATGAACAGCTGGCCGAGCAGGTTGATCACGGCGACGCGTGTCCCGTCCGCCGCCGGGGCGACCGTCCAGCCGCGGCCCGGCGAGCTCGCCGGGAGGTTCGCCGGCCGGACCACGCGCTCGGAGCCGGCGATGTAGGAATCGAAGCCCGGACGGGCCCACACGTGGTTGCCGAGCGTGATCACGTCGGCGCCGGCGCCGAGCAGCCGGTCCGCCAGCTTGCCGGTGATCCCGCGCCCGTCGGCGACGTTCTCGCCGTTCACGACGCAGAAGTCCACCCCAAGCTCCTCGCGCAGGCCGCGCAACCGTCCCTCGACGGCACGCCGCCCGGCGGCGCCGAAGACGTCCGCTACGAAGAGGAGCCGCATCTCGGGTTCCCGGGGCGCCGCAGGCGGTGCGAGCCATCGCCGCGCATCTGACGGCCTCCTGTGGAGCTGGGTTCACGCGCGGACAGCCTTGCGCCAGCGACGTCAGGCAGGCGCGGAGGCCGGCTTCGCCCGCCGGGAGCGGCTGACGGCCAGGGACGGGAGATCAGGGGAGGGCCAGCGCTGCGGCCGGATGCACCGACACCGCGACGTGGTCGCCGGCGTCCTGCGTGTAGCGCGCCAGCGCCTGCCGCTCGACCGACGAGAGGCCCAGCACGGTGCCGACGCGGGAGGTCGCTGACGCGACCGTCGAGCCGACGGTGAGGCTTGGGTCCGGCTTCAGATTCGTCAGCGAGACGACGACCGACGGCGCGTCCGACGGCTGGATGTCGATCCGCTGGCCGTACGTCTTGCCGTCGATCACGTACGGGGTCAGGCCGACCACGGTGCCGTCCACGGGCGAGTAGACGTCTGTCCCGGGTGCCGCGCCGACGTCGAGCTCGCCGGTCGTCGGGCCGCCGCCGCCCTCGAGCGAGTAGTAGGTGAGCCCGCCGTGGCCGCCCCCGAAGATGCGGTGGTACAGTCGCGCGACGAAGCCCTGGTTCGCCTGCCGGCCGAGCGGGCTGAGCGCGAGCGCGGCGTCGCCGGCGCCGTGGTAGCCGATCGCCGTCACCTGTCCGCGCGCGATCGGAAGCTGGAGCCGAAGGGCACCCTGGATCGCGACGACCAGCGGCGCGGGCGGCCCTGTGGGCAGGAGGTGCGAGACGGGCACGAGCGCCGTCGCCTGGCGGGACGGCGAGCCGCCGCTGAATGCGGTCAGCGCGAGCGTGACGACGAAGACGATCGCGAGCAACGCCAAGAGCGCGGTGCGGCGGCGTGCTCTGCGTGCGTCCCGCCGCTGGGCTCTGGCGGCCCGGCGAGGGGCTCGGGGCGCGGGCATCCGCGGGACCGTAGCGAACCTGTTCGGCGGTTTCAACCGGGCGACGTCCGGTGGAGCTTGTAACACCTCGGTCTCAGGAGCTGAAACGGGTTCCTCCCAAAGATCGTGACGGTCGAGCGCGAGCGCCCCCTCTTCGGCCAGGGACCAGTCCCAGGGCGGGGGTCGGAGCGCGACGAGGTTGGAGGTACGATGGCCGGAATGCCGGGCGGGGCGCCCAAGATCGAGATCCCGCGCTGGATCCAGCTCGTCGGGCTGCCGCTGCTGCTCGTGTTCGGATGGCTCGTCGCGGGCGCGGCGCGTCACGTGGTCTTCCTCTTCCTGATCGCCGCGCTGATCGCGCTGCTGCTCGACCCGATCGTCCGCACGATGGGTCGGGCCTGGATCCCGCGTGGGTTCGCGGTCGCGATCGTGTACCTGGGCTTCGCCGTGGCGACGATCGTTGTCATCGGCGCTCTCGGGACCGTCATCGTCAACGAGACGAGGACGGCCGCAAAACGGGTCGATTCCTACTTTACGAAGCCAATCGGTCAGACTCGGCAGGTCGCGGCCGACCGCGACGTCGACCGTCTCCAGCAGTGGCTCGACGGCCACCGCCTGCGAGGAATCAAGATCGAGCAGCGCGGTCACCACCTCGCCAAGCAGATCCGGGACAAGAACCCGGGCAAATACACGCAAAGGGTGGTCAGGTTCGTCGAGGGCGCCGCGATCTCGCTCGGCAAGTTCCTCTTCGACCTCGTGGTCGTCGTCGTCGTCTCCATCTACATGCTGCTCGACCTGCGGCGGTTCCAGCGCGCGGTCGACCGCCGCTTCCCGCCGCGGCCGGGGAGCGAGTCGCTGGTGCCGCGGATGGAGCAGGCGCTGCACAGCTACGTGAAGGGGCAACTGCTCGTCTCGCTGATCATCGGGACGAGCGCCGGTGTGGGCCTGTGGCTGCTCGGCGTGCTCGGCTGGCTGCCGGGCGGCGACCGCTACGCGCTGCTCTTCGGCGGCTGGGTCGCCGTTGCCGAGTTGATCCCTTACATCGGGCCGTGGATCGGCTCGGTGCCGCCCTTCCTCTACGCGCTCGTCGTCCACCCGGTCGCCGCAGTCTGGGTCGGGCTGCTCTTCCTCGCGATCCACCAGGTCGAGGGACACGTCGTGATTCCGAACGTGATGGGCGGCGCCCTGCGGCTGCACCCCCTGCTTGTGATCTTCGGCCTGCTCGCGGGCGGCGAGATCTACGGGCTGCCGGGCGTGCTCGTCGCGCTGCCTCTGCTCGCCGCGGCGCGTGCGATCTGGGAGTTCTTCGGCGAGCGGGTCGAGTTCGAGCGCTGGCGCGGCGGCGGCGAGCCGGCCGTGCCGGTCGAGGTGGTCGCGAACGAGCCACCGGTCGAGCAGCCGCCCGCCGCCGTGCAGCACTGACGGGCGGTCAGCCGATCCTTCGCGCACGGGGCTGCCCGGCGCTGCGGCCCACGCACGATCGTGCGCCGACTGAACGGAGCTGCGGCGGGCGGGAAACGTCGGCGCTCGTGGGCCCGAACGGCGCCGGTAAGTCGACGCTACTCGCGATCCTCGCCGGCGCGCCCGAGACGAGCGAGGGAACGATCGAGCGGCCGAGCAGGCTCTCGCGTAGAGGCCAGGCCGAGCAGGCTCTCGCTAGAAGTCACACTCTCGGCACGAATTGGACGATGCGGAGCGGCCGCCGCGAAGTTACGCTGCGCGTGGAAGGCGGGTGGGTTGGGACCCGAGTTACCCGCACGTGAACCTGTAAGCGGCACGGCGCGTTGCGGGCGGCGTACCCTGTAAAACGTGAGCACGCTGCGCGTCCATAGTCCCCGAATCGGCCGCTGCGCTAGCCCTGCCGCCCGGCGGCAGGAGATGCCACGCGCATGACAGGTGCCTTCCCCGTCACCCGGCTCCGCCGCCTGCGTTCGAGCGGATCCCTGCGCGGGCTCGTCCGCGAGACGCGGCTCGACCTCGAGTCGTTCGTGATGCCGCTCTTCGTCGGCCCGACGACGGAGCCGAACGCGGAGCTGCCGGCGCTCGGCCGCTTCTCCGTCGACGACCTCGTCGACGAGGCCGGCGAGCTCGTCCGGCTCGGCGTCCCGGCGGTGCTGCTGTTCGGTATCCCGGAGGAGAAAGACGACGAGGGCTCCGGCGCATGGGACGACGCTGGGATCGTGCAGCGAGCGCTGCGTGCGCTGAAGAGCGAGCTGCCCGAGCTGCTCCTGATCACCGACGTCTGCCTCTGCGAGTACACGGCCCACGGCCACTGCGGCGTCATCCGCGACGGCGAGGTCGTAAACGACGAGACGCTCGAGTTGCTCGTCCGCACCGCCGTCAGCCACGTCGAGGCCGGTGCCGACGTCGTCGCGCCGAGCGACATGATGGATGGGCGTGTCGGCGTGATCCGCGAGGCGCTGCCGCAGACGCCGATCGTCGCCTATTCCGCCAAGTACGCGTCCGCCTTCTATGGCCCCTTCCGCGAGGCCGCCGACTCGGCGCCCGCATTCGGCGACCGGCGCGGCTACCAGATGGATCCGGGCAACCTTCGCGAGGCCCTGCGCGAGTGCGAGCTCGACGTCGCCGAGGGCGCCGACATGATCATGGTCAAGCCGGCGCTGCCCTATCTCGACGTGATCCGGGCCGTGCGCGAGTCCTTCGATCTGCCCGTCGCCGCCTACAACGTCTCCGGCGAGTACGCGATGCTGAAGGCCGCGGGCGCGAGGGGACTGATCGACGAGCGCGCCGCCGCGCTCGAGTCCCTGACCTCGATCGTCCGCGCCGGCGCCGACGTCGTCATCTCCTACTGGACGAAGGAGCTCGCAGCATGGCTGTGAGGACGTCGTTGTATCGCCGCGCGCAGGAGCTGATCCCCGGCGGCGTCAACTCGCCCGTGCGCGCGATGCGCGCGGTCGGGCTCGACGAGCCGCTCTTCGTCCGCCGCGGCGACGGCGCGTACCTCGAGGACGCCGAGGGAAACCGCTACGTCGACTGGGTGATGTCGTGGGGCCCGCTCATCTTCGGCCACGCCGACGCCGAGACCGTCGAGGCGGTGATCGAGGCGGCGCGGAACGGCACGAGCTTCGGTGCCCCCACCGAGGCCGAGGTCGAGCTCGCCGCCGAGCTCGCCGACGCCGTGCCGTCGATCGAGAAGGTTCGGCTCGTCTCCTCGGGCACCGAGGCGGCGATGTCCGCGATCCGGCTCGCCCGCGCCGCGACCCGCCGCGACCGGATCCTCAAGTTCGCGGGCTGCTACCACGGCCACTCCGACGCGCTGCTCGCGATCGCGGGTTCCGGCCTCGCGACCCTCGGCATCCCCTCCTCGCCGGGCGTGCCTTCACCGGTCACGCACGACACGATCGTCTGCCCGTACAACGACGCCGACGCCGCCGCCGAGGCGGTTGCGCGCTACGGCGAAGGGCTCGCCGCCGTGATCGTCGAGCCGGTTGCCGGCAACATGGGCGTCGTCCCACCCGAGCCGGGTTTCCTCGAGGTGTTGCGCCGCCTCTGCGACGCCTCAGGCGCGCTGCTCGTCTTCGACGAGGTGATCACGGGCTTCCGCCTCGCGCGCGGCGGCGCGCAGGAGCGCTTCGGCGTCAGCCCCGACCTGACCGTGCTCGGCAAGATCGTCGGCGGCGGCCTGCCCCTCGCCGCGTTCGGCGGCCGCGCCGACATGATGGACCTGCTCGCGCCGACCGGCTCCGTCTACCAGGCCGGCACCCTCTCCGGGAACCCGCTCGCGACCGCGGCCGGGCTGGCGGTGCTGCGCCGCCTGCGCGACCCGGCCGTCTACGACGAGCTCGAGCGCCGCTCGGCGCGGCTCGAGCAGGGGCTCGCGCCCTACGGCCGTGTGCAGCGCGTCGGGGCGATGCTCACGCTCTTCATGGGGTCGGGCGCCGTGAGGAACTTCGAGGACGCGTCCCGCTCCGACACGGAGCGCTACGGCGCGCTCTTCCGCCACCTACTGGCGCGCGGGATCTACGTCGCGCCGTCGCAGTTCGAAGCGTGGTTCGTGTCGCTGGCGCACGGCGACGCCGAGATCGACAGGACGATCGCCGAGGTTGCGAGCTTCGTCGCCTGAGCTGTGGGAGGCGATCGCCGTAGGAGCGACGGGCGAGAGCGCGTTGTGGGCGGAGGCTCTTCGCCCCGGCGCGCAGCGTGAGCTGCGCGCTGTCTTCTCGCCGCTCGCCGAGAGCCGGTACGCGCTCGGGATCGAGACGATCTACGAGGGCTACCTGCTCCACTACAGGCGGCCGCGCCTGTTCGAGCCGGCGGACGGCGACACGCGCCTCCTGCTCGGCGACTACCTGTACGCGCACGGGCTCGTCCGCATCTCGGCGCTCGGCTCGGTGGGCGCCGTCTCTGATCTGGCGGAGCTGATCTCCCTCTGCGCCCAGCTCCAAGCCGACGGTGGTGGCGGCGGCGACGGCGAAGCCTGGGCCGCGACCGCGGCGCTGCTGGGGGCGGGCGGGCTCGCGGAGGCCCGCGCGACCGCGCGCGAGACCGGCGACGCCGATGGGCTCGGAGTGCTCGCGCGGGCGGCGGCGGGCGACGAGGCGGTGGCGCGGGCCCTCGCTGCGCATGCCTCCCGGCTGCGGTAGAGTCAGCCGCCGATGCCGGCCGCCGCACTGATCTGGCTCGCGGATGCCGCAAGCGAGGGCAAGAAGGTCATCCTCGCGATGCTGATCGTCGGGCTGATCTTCATCGCGGTGATCGCCCTCGGCGAGCTGACGCACTGGGCGGGCGCGCGCCGACGCGCACGCGGGCGCGCGGCCCGCTGACGCTCGACCGAGCACGCACGCAGGCCGAGGCGGGCGGGCTCCACCTGCACGACGCCTGGCAGCTCGCCGAGGAGCTGCCGCCGGGACGCACGCTCGACGACCTCGAGCAGGCGCTCCGCCGTGAGCGGCTGCCCTTCACGGTGACAGCGCTCTTCGCGCTGCGCTCGGCGCTTGGCCGGCTGCTCCGCCTCGACGTGGGCAGCGCCGGTTTCGAGCCCGTCTACGCGGAGCCGGTCGAGCGCCTCTACAGGATCGAGAACCGCACCGTCACCGCGCTCGCGCACATCGCCCTGGTCGACCGCCGGCCGCGGCTCGCCGTCTACGTGCGGCCGCACGGGCAGCTCGGCCGCGCGTACCTGCGGGCGATCGAGCCGTTCCGCCGTCACGTCGTCTATCCGAGCCTGATCCGGGCGGCCTCGCGCGCGGTACGAGGACTAGACTCGAACGCGTGAGGGATCTCCGCGACTGGATCGCGCTGCTCGAGCGCGAGGGCGAGCTCGTTCGCGTCCAGGCCGAGGTCGATCCCGACCTCGAGATCACGGAGATCGTCGACCGCACGGTGAAGGCGGGCGGCCCGGCGCTCCTGTTCGAGCGCCCGAAGGGCTCGAGCCATCCCCTGCTGATCAACCAGTTCGGCACCGAGCGCCGCATGTGCCTGGCCTTCGGCGTCGAGCGCCTGGACGACGTCGCGGCGAAGCTCGAGGACGTCCTGGAGATGCAGCCGCCGCAGGGCCTGATCGACAAGGTCAAGGGCCTGAAGAAGCTGAAGTCGATCGCGGACTCCATGCCGAGGACCGTCTCCCGCGCGCCGTGCCAGGAGATCGTGCTCACGGGCGACGAGGTCGACCTCGGGCTCCTGCCCGTGCAGCGCTGCTGGCCGGGCGATCCGGCGCCGTTCATCACGCTGCCGGCCGTGATCACGAAGGACCCGCGCACCGGCGCGCGCAACGTCGGCATGTACCGGATGCAGGTAATCGACCGCGCCTCGACGTTCATGCACTGGCAGATCCACAAGGACGGCCGCGCCGACTGGCTCGCCGCCGAGGACGGGCGCATCCCGGTCGCAGTCGCGCTCGGGCTCGATCCCGTCACGGCGTACTCGGCCTCGGCGCCGCTGCCGAAGCACATCGACGAGCTCATGCTCGCCGGCTTCCTCAAGGGCGAGCCGGTCGAGCTCGTCCAGGCGAAGACGGTCGAGCTCGAGGTGCCGGCCTACGCCGAGATCGTGGTCGAAGGCTGGGTCGCCAGGGACGAGCTCGGCAGCGAGGGCCCCTTCGGCGACCATACCGGCTTCTACACCGCGGCCGAGCCGTTCCCGGTCTTCCGCGTCACGGCGATGACGATGCGGCGCGACGCGATCTACCCCTCGATCGTCGTCGGCAAGCCGCCGCAGGAGGACGCCTGGCTCGGCAAGGCGACCGAGCGGATCTTCCTGCCCGCGATCAGGACGACCGTGCCGGAGATCGTCGACTACGACCTGCCGGTCGCGAGCGCGTTCCACAACTGTGCGATCGTCTCGATTCGCAAGCGCTTCCCGGGCCACGCGCACAAGGTGATGCACGCGATCTGGGGGCTCGGGATGCTGAGCCTCACCAAGTGCGTCGTCGTCGTCGACGCGCACGTCGACGTGCACGACTACGAGCAGGTCCTGTTCTACGTCGGCGCCAACGTCGACCCGAAGCGGGACGTCGTGATCAGCGAGGGCCCGCTGGACCACCTCGACCACGCGCCCGCCCGCCAGTTCGTCGGCGGCAAGCTCGGCATCGACGCGACCGCCAAGCTCCCGGAGGAGGACGCGCGGCCGTGGCCGGAGGAGATAGCGATGAGCGACGAGATCAAGGAGCTCGTCGGCAGCCGCTGGGCCGAGTACGGGATCGCGCTGGATGCCACAACGGCGAACGGCGCCATCCGTCATAGTTCGCACCCGTTGCGGCAACTGTTACGTCGTTGACAGCGACGCCGGGCGAAGGGTTGAATCGGAGGCTCTAGTGGACCCTCACGGGGAAGAGAAGCCCCACCTGCCGTCTCCGACCCTGTGGCCGGTCGGCTTCGCGGTCGGCGTGGCGGTCCTGCTCGTCGGCCTCGTGATCAGTCCGACGATCATCGCGCCGGTCGGCGCCCTCATCGCGATCGCCTTCGGCTTCCTCTGGGTGCGCGGCGTCACCACCGACCTCCGCACGCCCGTCGTCGTCGAGCCGGAGACGAGGGAGGTCGCCGCAACGCCTGCGCCCCCCGCACACGAGGGCGAGCCGGCGTTGCCGCAGATCTCCGTGGAGGAGGTCGAACGCTACCCACGCAGCAAGTTCATCGAGGGCGCGACGATCGGCGTCGGCGCGCTGATCGGCGGCCTGGTCACGGTGCCGGCCGTCGGCTTCGCGATCCTGCCTGCGTTCACGAAGCAGCACCCGCACAGCGTCGACCTCGGCCCGCTCGACGGCTTCCCCGAGGGGAAGTACGTCGTCGCCACCTTCATGCTCGACCCGAAGGAAGGCGAGGTCACTCGCCGCACCGCCTACGTGCGCAACAACGGCCTGGCCGGAAGCGCGCCCAGCCTCACGATCCTCTCCAACCGCTGCGCGCACCTCGGCTGCCCGGTGCAGCCGAACGGGCCGGTGTTCGACAAGCAGAAGAAGACCGTGCAGACGAAGCAGGGCGAAGAGGTCACGCTGATCCCGTCGCAGCCCGCCGGCTTCGGCTGCCCGTGCCACGGCGGCCAGTACGACACCGAGGGTAACCGCGTCGCCGGCCCGCCCGTGCGCGCGCTCGACCGCTACGAGTTCTCGATCCGCGACGGCCACCTCTGGCTCGGCCGCACCTACAGCGTCGGTCACGTGGACGGCTCCGGCGCGGGCGCGAAGATCCACAAGTACAACCTCGCCGGCCCGGGCCAGCACGTGAACGACTGGGAGCAGTTCCTCTACCCGCTGCAGCCGCCGCACCAGTGATGGCCGCGCGCAAGTCCGCCCGCCGGCAGCAGCTCGAGGCCGCCGCCCTCTACCCGCTCGACTGGCTCGAGGAGCGCTCGGGTCTCGTCGGCGGCCTCAAGTACTTCCTCTTCCGCAATGTCCCGGGCGACGTCAACTGGATGCAGACGCTCGGCTCGGCGACGCTGACCGCCTTCCTCGTACAGGTGGTCACCGGCGTGATCCTGGCGATGTACTACAAGCCGGATCCGAACTCCGCCTACGAGTCGATCCAGCACATCACGAACGACGTCACCCTCGGCTGGCTCGTGCGCGGCATGCACCGCTGGGGCGCCAGCGTCTTCATCATCCTGCTGTTCTTCCACATGGCGCGCGTCTTCCTGTTCGGCGCCTACAAGTACCCGCGCGAGCTGAACTGGATCGTCGGCGTGCTACTGCTCGCGCTCGCCCTGTTCGAGGGCCTCACGGGCTATCTGCTCCCGTGGGACAACACGGCGTACTGGGCGACGGTCGTGGCGATCAACATCAACGGCACGGCGCCCTTCCTCGGGCCCTACATCGCCTCGATCCTGCGGGGCGGCTCGGAGATCGGGTCGGACACGCTCGCGCGCTTCTACTCGCTCCACATGCTGCTGATCCCGGGCGCGCTGATCGGCCTGATCGGCCTGCACCTCTATCTCGTCGTACGCCTCGGCGTCACCTCGCCGCCCTGGTCGAAGGAGGCCGCGGGGCGCGAGCCGGTCGAGGAGCCCGCCGCCGGCCGCGCCGGCCTCACCCGCCCGACCGCGCGCGGGGGCGCGGTCGATTGAGCCGCCGGATCGAGCAGCGGCGCGCGGAGTTCGCGCGCTACAAGGAGGACGTCAAGACGCGCGGGAAGCCGTTCCACCCGGGCGCGATGTTCCACGACACGGTGATGAGCCTCGTCGTGGTTTGCGTCATCATCGGCCTCGCCTGCATCTGGAAGTACACGCACCTGATCGGCCCGCTCCTCGCGGAGAAGGCCGACCCGGGCACGACGAACTTCGTGCCGCGCCCCGACTGGTACTTCTACTTCCTCTTCTACCTGCTTCGGATCTTCAAGTGGCCGGAGTCGGTGATCCTCGGCACGGTCGGCATCCCGACGATCTGCCTGATCCTGCTGCTGGCCCTGCCGTTCTACGACCTGCGCCGGGAGCGCCGGCTGGGGCGCCGGCCGGTCGCGATCGTGGCCGCGATCCTGGTCGTGCTCTCGATGGGCGTGCTCACCTACAAGGGCGCCGTCGCGAAGGAGGCGCTCGCCAGCGAGGTCAAGGGCGCAGTCCCGAGCT
>WNEY01004865.1_pt1 | contig 10317 bp, 9 predicted proteins | sample 5400531 | NCBI WGS metagenome assembly WNEY01 (sample SAMN13153338, study PRJNA577476) | soil metagenome | isolation source: 200 cm saprolite under Douglas fir tree site 1 | place: USA:California | collected 2015-04-18
ACCGGCTGCCCCTCGCGGACGGTGCGCTCGACGACGCGACCGGTGATCTTCGCGCCTATCTCCACCTGCATCGCCTCGATCGTCCCGGTCACGGCCACCACGTCGCTGCTGTTGAACCGGCGCGCGGCCCAGGTGGCGGCGAGGGCGGCCACGGCCGCGAGCAGCACGAGGACGACGACGGTGACCGACTTCCGCATCAGTGGATTATAGCGCGATGGCTTCTCAGCCCTCGAGCGCGTCGGGGTCAATGCCGTGCTCGATCAGCTTTTTCCGGAGCGTGTTCCGGTTGATGCCCAGGATCTGCGCGGCGCGGACCTGGTTGCCGCCCGTCTCGCGCAGGACGGCGCGGAGCAGGGGCTTCTCGACGAGGCCGATCATCAGGTCGTAGAGGTGCGCGCTCGCGTGCTCGCGGAGCCCGCGGACGCACTCCATCAGCTTCCGCTCGATGATCTCCTCGAGCGTCGCGTCCACCGCGACCGACGCGGCGGCCGAGACGGGCCCGATCGGCAGGTGCTCGGGCAGGATCACGCCGCTCGTCGCCATCACCATCGCCCGCTGGACGACGTTCTCGAGCTCGCGCACGTTGCCGGGCCAGTCGTGGCCGACGAGGCGGTCGAGCGCCTCGGGCGCGACGCCGCGCTCGCCGAGCTCGGCGGCGTGCTTGGCGAGGAAGTGCTCGACCAGGAGGGGGATGTCGCGCCGGCGCTCGCGCAGCGGCGGGAGGTTGATCGTCACGACGTTGAGCCGATAATAGAGGTCCTCGCGGAACCGGCCCTCCTTCATGAGCGTCTCGAGGTCGCGGTTGGTCGCGGCGAGCACGCGCACGTCGACGCGAATCGGGTCGGTGCCGCCCACGCGCTCGATCGTGCGCTCCTGGAGCGCGCGCAGGACCTTCGTCTGCAGCTCGACGGGCATGTCGCCGATCTCGTCGAGATAGAGCGTGCCGCCGTGGGCCAGCTCGAGCCGGCCGAGCTTGCGCTCCTTGGCGTCGGTGAAGGCGCCGCGCTCGTGGCCGAACATCTCCGTCTCGAGCAGCGTCCCCGGGATCGCCGCGCACGAGACGGCGACGAACGGGCGGCCCGCGCGCCGGCTGTAGTGGTGGATCGCCCGCGCGACCAGCTCCTTGCCCGTCCCCGACTCGCCGCGGAGGAGCACCGTCACGTCGCTCCCCGCGATGCGTCCGATGGTCTTGTAGACGTCCTGCATCCGCGGGTGGCGGCCGATGAGCGCGCCGAACTCCCACACCTCCAGGAGCCCGCTCTTGAGCCGCGTCACCTCCTGGGTGAGCCGCCGCGCCGCGAGCGCGCGCTCGGCGAGGAGCAGGACCTCGTCGAGGTCGAAGGGCTTGGCGAGGTAGTCGTAGGCGCCGCGCTGCATCGCCTGGATCGCGGTGTCCATCGTGCCGTGCGCGGTCATCACGACCACCGTCGCGTCGGCGCGCACCTCGCGCAGCCGCGCGAGCGCGGCGAGCCCGTCGACGCCCGGCATGCGCACGTCCAGGAAGACGATGTCGAACGGCTCGGCCTCGAACGCCTTGATCGCGCTCATCCCGTCCTTGACGGCCGTGACCTCGTAGCCCGCCTGGCGCAGGCCCTTCTCGAGGACCCAGCGCAGGCTGTCCTCGTCGTCGGCGATCAGGATCCGCGCGCTGACCTGGTTCATGCGCCGCCTCGAGTCATTTGGCGATGGGCAGGAAGCAGGTCACGGTGGTGCCCCGTCCCTCGGCGGACTCGAGCTGGATCGCGCCGCGATGCTCCTCGAGGATCCGGTGGCAGATCGCGAGGCCGAGCCCGAGGCCCTTGTCCTTGGTCGTGAAGAACGGGTCGAAGATCCGGGCGCGCACGGCCGCCGGGATGCCGGCGCCCTCATCCCCCACGCTCGCCTCCACCATGCTCCGCTGGCCCGCGCCGAGGTCCATCTTGCCGAAGAGCGGATTCAGGCTCACGCGCGTCGTGAGCGTGATCCGCCCGCCGCCCTTCATCGCGTCCAGCGCGTTGCGCACGAGGTTGTGGAAGACCTGGACCAGCCGGTCCTCGTCGCCGAGGATCGGCGGGAGGCTCGGATCGTAGCGGCGGACGATCGCGACGCCGCCCTCGCGCGCGCCCTCCTCGGCGAGCAGCGCGACGCGCTCGAGGAGCTGGTGGAGGTTCAGCGGGACGAGGCGGAGCTGGACCGGACGCGCCAGGTCGAGGAGCATCTCGATGCTCCGGTTCACCCGGTCCACCTCGGTGAGGAGCACGTCCGTGTACTCGGTGAGCCGTGACTCGGGGCCGAGCTCGCGCCGGAGGAGCTGCACGGCGCCGCGGATCGCGCCGAGGGGGTTCCGGATCTCGTGGGCCAGCCCCACCGCCATGCGGCCGGCCGCGGCGAGCGTCTCGCCGCGCCGCACCTCGGCCTCGAGCTGGCGGATGCGCGAGAGGTCGCGCAGGACGGCGACGGCGGCCGCCACGGTGCCGTCGTGGCCGAAGAGCGGCGCCGTGACGATCGAGACCGGCACCGCCTTGCCGTCCGGCCGCTCCACGAGCGCCTCGGGCTCGGACCGGCTCTCGCCCGTCGCGAGCGTCTCGCCGAGGCGGCGAACGACGGACGCCTCGGCCGGGAAGAGCTCCTTCACGAGGCGCCCGTCGGCGCGGCGGGCCGAGCGCTCGGTCAGCACCTCGGCCGCGGAGTTCCAGAAGACGATGCGGAGGCTCGTGTCCACCGCGATGACCGCGTCGGGCAGGCCCGCCAGCACCGCCTCGTAGTTCATGACGCCAGCGCCCAGTCGGGGATGGCGTTCAGCGTCAGGTCCGCGCGCTCGCCGGCACGCAGGCGCTCCGTCCCCGCGGCGGTGATCATCGCCGCGTTGTCCGTGCAGAGCCGGGGCGGCGGGACGTGGAGCGTGAGGCCGTGCTCCGCGGCCTCGGCCGCGAGCCCCGCGCGGAGGGGGCCGTTCGCCGCGACGCCGCCCGTCAGCACGAGGCGCTTCACCCCGAGGCGGAGCGCGGCCTTCACCGACTTCCGCACGAGCGTCTTCACCACCGCGGCCTGGAACGAGGCGGCGACGTCGGCGACCTGCTGGGCGGACAGCGGCGCCTGGCGCTTGACGTAGAGCGACACCGACGTCTTGATGCCGCTGAACGAGAAGTCGGGCGCGCGGTCGGTCATGTGCGCGAGCGGGAAGGTGATCGCCTTCGGGTCGCCGGAGGCCGCCGTCCGCTCGATGACCGGCCCGCCGGGGAAGCCGAGGCCGAGGAGCTTCGCGACCTTGTCGAACGCCTCGCCGGCCGCGTCGTCACGCGTCTGGCCGACGAGCGTGTAGGCGAGCGGCGCCCGGGCGTGGTAGAGCGCGGTGTGGCCGCCCGAGACGACCAGGGCGAGGAACGGGTGCGCCGGCGGATCGTCGGTGAGGAACGCCGCGTAGATGTGGCCCTCGAGGTGGTTCACGCCGACCAGGGGCTTGCCGTGGACCCAGGCGAGCGACTTCGCGACGGCGCAGCCCACGAGCAGGGAGCCGACGAGCCCCGGACCCTGGGTGACGGCGATCCCGTCGAGGTCCGGCACGCCGACGCCGGCGTCGGCGAGCGCCTGCTCCACGACGGGCACGATGACCTCGAGGTGGCGCCGCGAGGCGAGCTCGGGGACGACGCCGCCGTAGGGCGCGTGGATCGCGTCCTGCGAGGCGACGACGCTCGACCGCACGCGCCGCCCGTCGACGAGCACCGCCGCGGCCGTCTCGTCGCACGAGCTCTCGATTCCCAGCACCAGCATCCCGATGGGCCCCTCCCGCGAGGCCGTAGAAACAGCAAGGGCGACGCGGCCGCCGCTCCGGCCCGCGTCGCCCCCGGACGCAGCAGCGGAACCCTACTGCGGCCGCGCCTGGACCTGCGTCGGCGGACGCTGCTGTTCGATGATGCGCATGGTCTTGATCACGTCGATCGCCCGCTGGACCTGGACGTCCCGCCGGAGCTCCTCCGCCGGCTCGAGCGCGGCCTGGACGCGGTCGCGTGGCGTCTGCTCCTTCGGCACCTCGACCACGATGTCGGGCGTGATGCCCTTGCCGTGGATCGAGCGGCCCTTCGGCGTGTAGTACTTCGCGGTCGTCAGCCGGAGCCCCGACCCGTCGGAGAGCGGGATGATCGTCTGCACCGAGCCCTTGCCGAAGGTCTGCGTGCCGACGATGATCGCGCGCCCCCAGTCCTGCAGCGCCCCCGCGACGATCTCCGAGGCGGACGCGCTGCCCTGGTTCACCAGGACGACCATGGGCAGGTTCGGGTACGACTTCTTCGCGTGCGCCGAGAAGCGCATGTTCTGGTTCCGCACGCGCCCCTCCGTGTAGACGACCAGCTTGCCCTCGTCGATGAAGTCCTCGGTCACCTCGACCGCCGCCGTGAGGAGGCCGCCGGGGTTGTTGCGGAGGTCGAGGACCAGCGCCTTCATGCCCGCCTTCGCCGCCTTGTCGAGCGCGGCCGACATGTCGCCAGGCGACTGCTCCTGGAACTGGCGGAGCTTGAGGTAGGCGATACCGCCGCCGAGGTCCTGGGTGCGCACCGACTGCACGCGGATCTGCTCGCGCGCGATCTCGAAATCCTTCGGCTCGTTCCAGCCCTCGCGCGCGATGGTGATCGTCACCTTCGTGCCGGGCTTGCCACGCATGCGCTTGACGGCGTCGGAGAGCTGCATGTCCTTCGTGGAGAGGCCGTCGATCTTGACGATCCGGTCGCCGGTCTGGAGCCCCGCGCGGTACGCCGGCGTGCCCTCGATCGGCGAGACGACCGTGAGGATGTCGTCCTTCAGCGTGATCTCGATGCCGAGGCCGCCGAAGCTCCCCGAGGTCTCGACCTGCATCTCGCGGTAGCTCTCGGGATCGAGGAACGAGCTGTGCGGATCGAGCCCGCGCAGCGTCCCCTTGATGGCGCTGTAGATGAGGTCCTTCGGGGACACCTCGTCCACGTACTGGTTCTGGACGATCGAGAGCACTTCCGTGAACAGCCTGAGCTGCTCGTACGTCGCGCCGCTGTCCGTCCCCTTGCTCACCGCCGAGCCGCCGAGCGACAGCGTCAGCACGACGAGCAGTGCGCCGATCACGAACGCTTTCTTCATGGAGTCCCCCTCATCGCGATCCCCGCGCTACCCCCGCTGGCGGAGCCAGTCCGCCGGATCCTGGGCCTTCCCCTGGTAGCGCACCTCGAAGTATAGCCGAGGGCCCGTGAGCGAGCCCGTGTCGCCGACGGTCCCGATCCGCTGTCCCTGCCTGACGTCCTCGCCCTCCTTGACCTCGATCTCCGCGACGTGGGCGTAGAGCGTGTAGTACTCGTTGCCGTGATCCAGGATGATCAGGTTGCCGTAGCCCTTGAACCACCCCGTGTAGATCACATTGCCCGCGTAGACGGCCGCGACGTCCTTGCCCTCGGGCGCCTCGATGTCCACGCCATTCCGGAAAGTCCGCGTGCCAAAGCGCGGGTGAACCTGGGCGCCGAACGACGCCACGATGCGTCCCTCGGTCGGCCACGGCAGCCGCCCGCGGAGGGTCCCGAACCCTACGCTCGGCGGCTCGACGCCGCCCTTCGGCGGCGGGATCTTCGCCAGCTTCCGCTGCTTGGCCTGGAGCTCGCGGATGAACGCCTCGAGGCGCTTCGAGGCCTCGGTGAGCTCGCCCACCATGCGCTCGTGGTAGGCCCGCTCGTCACGCACCTTCGCGAGGAGCACGCGGCGCTTGGCGCCGTCGCGGTCCACCTCGGCCTGCTCGCGCTGGGCATCGGCGTGCAGGCCCCCCAGCTCCCGCTGGCGCGTCTCCTCCCGGCCCTTGCGGTCCGCCAACTTCTCTGACGTTCCACGATACTCCTGGATCAAGCGAGCGTCCAGGGCGGCGAGGTTCGTGAGGTGGCGGACGGCCGCCGCCCGGGCGATCGGGTCGTCGTGGCTCAAGATGACGGGGAGCGCGCCGCCCTGGGCGTGGACGCGGTACATCGCGCGGAGCCGCCGGGCGAGCGCCTCCTCCTGCCAGGCGCGCTGGCTCTCGAGGCGCGTGATCTCGACGCGCAGCACGGTGACGTCGCCCTGGGTGCGCTTGATCCGCGCCTCGAGCCGGTGCACCTCGGCCTGCTTGGCGGCCAGGCGCCGCTCGATCTGCTCGAGCTCGGCGAGCAGCGAGGTCTCGCGCGCGCGCGCGGCGGCGGCCTTCGCGCGCTCCTCTTTCAGGCGCTGCTGCGTCTGCTGGAGCTTCTTCTGCTCGCCCGTGACCGGATCCTCGCGCTTCGGCTGCTGCGCGCCCACGGGCGCCGCGAGGGCGAGGCTCACGAGCCCGATGAGCGCGAGCGCGATGAGCCGTGGGAAGACGCGGCGCCGGGGTCGGGACCCCTCCGAGACCCGTAGCTTCTGCGCGTTACTCGGGCGCGACGCCGCGTCAGAGGACACGGCGGATCGGTGGCTAGCGTGGTCGAGGAGGGCTCCCCGGCGCGGCGCCGGCACCGTCAGGGGGCTCATGGCTCGCGGCTCCCGCGGGCGAGCCAGCCGCCGAGGGCGCCGAAGACCGTGCCGGCGATGAGCAGCGCCGCGAGGCTCGTGGGCGGCAGGAACCGCAGGTGCGAGAGGCCCAGCGTGATGTTGACGAGCGGCTCGAGGCGTGGGGCGACGAGCTCGTGGGTCAGGACGAGGGCGCCGAGCGCCAGGAGCGCGCCGAGCAGCCCCTGCAGCATCCCCTGGAGCAGGAGCGGCAGCCGGATCGTCGCCTCCGGCGCGCCGACGAGCCGCATGATCTCCATCTCGTCCCGGCGCGCGTGCAGGATGATCGTGGTGGCCGTCGTGACGGTCAGGATCGCGGCGACCGCGAGGACGGCGCCGACCCCGAGGCCGATCGTCGTCACGAGGCGCTGCCACTGCGAGAGTCGCTCGACCCAGCCCACGCCGCCCGCGACCTCGTCGGCCTCCGGCAGCGCCTGGAGCCGCGCGAGCAGGGCGCGCGCGCCCTCGGGCGTCGCCCCCTCGGCGGCCGGCGTCACCTCGAGCGACGCGGGCAGCGGGTTCGTCGGGAGCTGGGCGACGACGCTCGCGTCCTTGCCGAGAACCTGCTTCAGCGACTTGAGGGCGTCCGCCTTGCTGATGTAGGCGACGCCCGCGACGCCGGGCACGCGCTGGACCCGCTCGAGGAGCGCTCCCTCCTCGCTCGGCGCCGGCTCGCGCTTGAGATAGACGATGATCCGGACACGCTCGCGCCAGTTCGTGACGGCGCGCTTGAGGTTCGACGAGAGGAGCCAGAAGCCGCCGAGCGCGGCCAGCGAGAGCGTGATCAGCACGATCGCGCTCACCGCGACGCGCCCGGCGCGCCGGAGGTCGCGGAGGGCCTCGCCGATGAGGAAGCCGAGCACGCCTAGCCCTCGTCCTTCACGAGGCAGCCGCCCTCGAGCGTGATCGTGCGGCGGCGCAGCATCTGGACGAGCCGCGCCTGGTGGGTGGCGAGGACCACGGTCGTCCCGACCGCCTGGATGGCCTTGATCACGTCGATGATCTCGGCCTGCATCGCGTCGTCGAGGTTCCCCGTCGGCTCGTCGGCGAGGAGCAGCGCGGGCTTCCTGACGATCGCCCTGGCCAGGGACGCGCGCTGAGCTTCCCCCTGCGAGAGCTGGGCGGGATAGGCCTGGGCGCGGGCCGAGATGCCGACGGTGCGGAGGGCGTCGAAGACGCGCGGGGTGATCTCGCGCCGGGGCGTGCCGAGGACGCGCAGGACGAAGGCCACGTTCTCGTAGACGGTGCGCGCGGGCAGGAGCTTCGCGTCCTGGAAGACGACGCCGATCGAGCGGCGCAGGGCCGCGACCTGCGAGCGGCGGAGCGCGCCGACGTCGTACCCGAGGACCTCGACCTCGCCCTCGCTCGGGAGGTCGTCGCGGTAGAGCAGGCGGAGGAGCGTCGTCTTCCCCGCCCCCGACGCGCCGGTGAGCACGGCGAACTCCCCTTTGCCGATCCGCAGGGAGACGTCGGTCAGCGCTGGGACCTTCACGGGCCCGACCGAGAACACCTTCGATACGCGATGAAGCTCAATCATGGCGGGCACTTCGATTATAGCGGCCCGCGTCAGATTTTAGAGAGCTTCTCCTCGAGCAGGCGATTGACCATGGCGGGGTTGGCCTTCCCCTGGGTGGCCTTCATGATCTGGCCCACGAACGCGCCCTTGGCGGCCGTCTTGCCCTTCCGGTAGTCCTCGAGCGCCTTCGGGTTCTCCGCGATGACCTGGTCGATGACCGCCGCGAGCGCCGACTCGTCGGCCACTTGCACGAGCCCTTCGCGGGCGACGATCGCCTGGGCGTCCTCGCCCGACGCGAACATCTTCTGGAAGACGTCCTTGGCGATCTTGCCGCTGATCGTCCCGTTCTCGATGAGCTTCAGCAGGCCGGCCAGCCGCGACGGCGTGATTTTGGCTTCGCGGATAGCCGCTTCGTCATCTGCCGGCAGCACATGGAGGAGCTCGGACATGATCCAGTTGGACGTGCTCTTGGCCGCTTGGCCGAGCGTCAACGAGGGCGCCGCCCGCTTCAGTGCGGCGGTCGCCTGTTCGTGATACTCGGCCAGCGCCCGAGCCTGAGTCAGCACACCGGCGTCGTACGGGGGTAGGCCGTACTGGGTCACGAAGCGCTGTCGCCGCGCGCGTGGCAGCTCGGGCAGCCCCGCGCGGATCGCGTCCACCCACGCGCGGGAGATCTCGAGTGGCACCAGGTCCGGCTCGGGGAAATAGCGGTAGTCGTGCGCGGACTCCTTGGAGCGCATCGACCGCGTGTAGCCGCGGTCGGCGTCCCAGAGCCGCGTCTCCTGCACGATCCGCTCACCAGCGTCCAGCGCGCGGGCCTGACGCTCGACCTCGAACTCGAGCGCGCGCTGCACGTTGCGGAACGAGTTCAGGTTCTTGATCTCGACCTTGGTGCCGAGCTCGGTGGCGCCGCGAAGACGCAGCGAGACGTTGGCGTCGCAGCGAAGCGAGCCCTCCTCCATGTTCCCGTCGCAGACGCCCAGGTAGACGAGCACCGCGCGGAACGCGCGGAGATAGATCGCCGCTTCCTCGGGCGAGCGCAGGTCGGGATGCGAGACCGTCTCCATCAACGGCACCCCTGAGCGGTTGTAATCGACGAGGCTCGCGTGGGCGGTTTCGAGCGTGCCCTCGTGCACGAGCTTGCCCACGTCCTCTTCGAGGTGCAGGCGCTGGATCCCGATGCGGCGGCTCACCCCGCCCGGCAGATCGATCTCGAGACCGCCGTCTTCGGCGAGCGGCTCCTCGTACTGGCTGATCTGGAAGTTCTTCGGCATGTCCGGGTAGTAATAGTGCTTGCGGGCGAACCGGCAGCTCGGGTTGACCCGGCACTCGAAGGCCAGCGCCGTGCGCACGGCCAGCTCGATCGCCCGCCGGTTGATCACCGGCAGCGCCCCCGGCATCCCCAGACACACCGGGCACGTCTGCGTGTTCGGCTCCGCCCCGAACGTGGTCGGACACCCGCAGAACATCTTCGACCGCGTGGAGAGCTGCGCGTGGACCTCCAGCCCGATGACCGTCTCGTAGACTTTGGTCTCGTTGCTCATGTCAGCCCGCTACTCTACCGCGGACGCTTGTGACGATGTTCGTGGCATCGGCCAGGGACGTTCGCGCATCCTCGTCGGAGATTTCGTCCATGACGCCGCCGGGAACCGCATCGACATACCGTGTCGTGAGATAGAACTGGCTGAGGCGCTGACAGGCTTCTTCCAACTCGCTCAGCTCACCCGACGTGTCGAATGCGAGCAGATCCTCCAGGGAATGGGTCCTCGGATACGTGCCATGGCGGGTGAGCAGCAGGGCCTTCAGCGCCTTCTCCGCGGCCTGCTGGGCGTGAAAGCACGTCTGCCGATAGATGCGCTGAGCGAGAGCCAGTTGGGCCATCGCGAGGTCCTCGTCGGCAAGCTGAAGCCAGAGAGCCGGCTCCCCGGGACTCACGGATAGAGCTGATGCCCTCGCGCGAGGATCTCGTCTTTCACGAAGAATCCGCCCTCGCGCTCGGCGCGATCGAACTCGTCCGGGGTATACACGAGGACATTCAGCCCCACCCGCGGTCGAACGAGCCTCAAGACCTCCCCGATGCGATCGGAGAACCGCGCTCGGGTGTTGGCGACGACCGCCAAATCGATGTCGCTCCATTGGTGGACCCAATCACCCGGTTTGCGGAGCTCCGTCGCCAGGGACCCAAAAAGAATGATCCGCGTGGCATGGTATTGGTCGACAAGAGTCCGCGTGATCCGATCGACCTCACTCTGAAGCGCGGTTCGGCGGTCGAAGACCCTCTCCAGGGCCGATTTCACTTGCGGGGGCAGTGGATGGGC
>WNEY01004866.1_pt1 | contig 10317 bp, 11 predicted proteins | sample 5400531 | NCBI WGS metagenome assembly WNEY01 (sample SAMN13153338, study PRJNA577476) | soil metagenome | isolation source: 200 cm saprolite under Douglas fir tree site 1 | place: USA:California | collected 2015-04-18
ACGGCAGCTCGCCCCACGGCTGGGAAAATCTCGGCACGGGCAAGGCCCGCGCCCTCTGGGTGATTCTCGGATGAGGACGGACAGCATGGACACGTCACCAGTCGACTTCCGCACCGAGCCGCAGCGCTACAAGCACTGGCGGCTCGCCTTCGATGGCCCGATCGCCACGCTGACCATGGACGTGCAGGAAGACGGCGGTCTCCGGCCCGGCTATGAGTTGAAGCTCAACTCGTACGACCTCGGCGTGGACATCGAGCTGTACGACGCCGTCCAGCGGCTGCGCTTCGAGCATCCCGAGGTCGCCGCCATCATGCTGGTGTCCGGCAAGGAGCGCGTCTTCTGTGCGGGCGCCAACATCCGCATGCTCGGCCAGTCTTCGCACGGGTGGAAGGTCAATTTCTGCAAGTTCACGAACGAGACGCGCAACGCCATCGAGGAGGCGTCGGCGGAGTCGAAGCAGGCGTGGATCTGCGTGGTGAACGGTCCGTGCGCCGGCGGCGGGTACGAGCTGGCCATGGCCTGCCAGCACATCGTCATGGCCGACGACGGCAACACGTCGGTCGCCCTGCCCGAGGTGCCGCTGCTGGCGGTCCTGCCCGGCACCGGCGGTCTCACGCGCCTGGTGGACAAGCGGCGCGTGCGTCGCGACCGGGCCGACGTCTTCTGTACGCTCGAGGAGGGCGTCAAGGGCAAGCGCGCGGTCGAGTGGGGATTCGTGGACGAGGTCGTTCCTCGGTCGAGGCTGGCCGAGACGACGCGCCAGCGCGCGAACGAGCTGGCCGCGCGCACCGATCGCCCGAAGGGCGCGCGGGGCATCGCGCTGACCCCGCTCGAGCGCACGATCGCGAGCGCTCGCATCCGCTATCGGTTCGTGACGTGCGAGATCGATCGCGCTCGCGGTCGCGCCGAGATCACGGTGCAGGGGCCGGACACGGCCCCGCCCACCGACGTCGCCGCCATTCACGCGGCCGGAGTCGGCTTCTGGCCGCTCGCCGTCGCGCGCGAGCTCGACGACCTCATCCTCCACCTGCGCGCGAACGAGGAAGCGATCGGCCTCTGGGTGCTTCGGACCGCCGGTGATCCCGAGCGCGTCGAGGCGCACGATCGGCTGCTCGCCGATCACGCCGGCGACTGGCTGGTGAGGGAGATCCGCCTCTATCTCAAGCGCACGCTGAAGCGTCTCGACGCGTCGTCGCGCTCGATCTTCGCCCTGATCGAGCCCGGCTCGTGCTTCACGGGCACGCTGCTCGAGCTGGCGCTGGCCGCCGACCGCTCGTACATGCTGGCCGGCCCGCGCGAGGGCGACGACACGCCGCCGGCTACCGTGCGGCTCACGTCGACGAACTTCGGCGCTTACCCGATGTCCAACGGGCTCACGCGGCTCGGCACGCGTTTTCTCGGCGAGCCGGGACGCGTCGACGATCTCAAGGGCAGGATCGGCCAGGATCTCGAGGCCGAGGCGGCGGGCGAGGCAGGGCTGGTGACCTTCACGCCGGACGACATCGACTGGGGCGACGAGGTGCGCCTGGCCCTCGAGGAGCGCGCCGCCTTCTCACCGGACGCGCTGACCGGCATGGAGGCCTCGCTGCGGTTCGCGGGACCGGAGACGCTCGAGACGAAGATCTTCGGCCGGCTGTCGGCGTGGCAGAACTGGATCTTCCAGCGGCCGAACGCGGTCGGCGCCAAGGGCGCGCTGCACGTGTACGGCACCGGCCAGCGCAGCGAGTTCGACCGGAGGAGAGTGTGATGCCCGGCGTGGACTATCTCGAGCGTATTCCGAACAACATCAACCTGCGCGGCGACCGCCGGCTGCTGCGCGCGCTCGAGGAGTGGCAGCCGCGCTTCCTCGACTGGTGGAACGAGATGGGGCCGGAAGGATTCCAGGCCAACGACGTCTATTTGCGCACGGCCATCGGCGTCGACCGTGACGGCTGGGCTCAGTTCGGCTACGTGAAGATGCCCGACTACCGCTGGGGCATCTTCCTGGCCGAGCCCGAGCCCGATCGCCGCATCGCCTTCGGCGATCACCTGGGCAAACCGGCGTGGCCGGAAGTTCCCGGCGAATACCGCGGCGTGCTGCGACGGCTCATCGTCACGCAGGGCGATACGGAGCCCGCGTCCGTGGAGCAGCAGCGTCATCTCGGGCGCACGTGCCCGTCGCTCTACGACCTGCGCAACCTCTTCCAGGTCAACGTGGAGGAGGGCCGTCACCTGTGGGCGATGGTGTACCTCCTGCACGCCTACTTCGGACGCGACGGCCGCGAGGAGGCCGAAGCGCTGCTGCAGCGGCGCTCGGGCGATCACGACAAGCCGCGCATCCTGGGCGCCTTCAACGAGCAGACGCCGGACTGGCTGTCCTTCTTCATGTTCTGCTTCTTCACCGACCGCGACGGCAAGTACCAGTTGGCCAGCCTGCAGGAATCCGCCCTCGACCCGCTGTCGCGCACGTGCCGGTTCATGCTGACCGAGGAGGCCCACCACATGTTCGTGGGCGAGATGGGCGTGGCCCGGATCGTCCAGAAGAGCTGCGAGCTGATGCGGCAGCACCGCAGCGACGACGTGCGCCGGCACGGCGGCATCGACCTGCCGACGATCCAGAAATATGTCAACTTCCACTACTCGGTGTCGCTCGACCTCTTCGGCTCCGAGGTCTCCACCAATGCCGCCAACGCGTTCACGATGGGGCTCAAGGGCCGCTTCGAGGAGACGAAGAAGGACGACGATCACCGGCTGGCCGAGGCCACCTACGCGGTGACAAGCCTCGAGGGCGAGCGCATCATCACGCGCGACTTGCCGGCGCTGACCGCGCTCAACGAGCGACTGCGCGACGACTACATCGCCGACTGCCAGCGCGGCGTCGACCGCTGGAACCGCATCGTCAAGGAGCACGGCATCGAGCTCGAGCTGCGACTGCCGCATCGCGGTTTCCACCGCGCCATCGGATCATTCGGCGAGGCCAAGATCTCGCCCGACGGCCGCGTGATCACCGAGGCGGAGTGGGACGCCAAGCACCGCGAGTGGCTGCCCACGCCGGAGGACGCGCAGTACGTGGCCACGCTGATGCGGCCGGCCGCGGAGCCGGGCCGCTTCGCCGGCTGGATCGCGCCGCCGGCCCGGGGCATCAACGGCTTGCCGCTCGATCACGAATACGTGCAGCTCACGCGCAAGGAGGGCTGACCATGGCCAAGGCGATCACACCGAAGGGGTTCGGCGCGCCGCTCGGGATGTACTCCCACGGCATGATCGCGCCGGGCGGTGAGCTGGTGATCGTGGCCGGGCAGGTGGGGATGGCGGCCGACGGCCAGGTGGCCGCCGGTGACGTCATCGCCCAGACGAAGCAAGCGCTCGAGAACGTGCGGGCCGTCGTGGAAGCGGGCGGGTGCACGATGCGCGACGTCGTCCGACTGCAGACGTTTCTCACGCGCGCCGACGACGTCGCCGGCTTCATCAAGGCGCGCACCGAGGTGTTTCCGCAGTATTTTCCCGATCGCGTCTATCCGCCCAACACGCTGCTGATCATCAGCCGGCTCGTGCGGCCGGAGCTGCTGGTCGAGATCGAGGCGATGGCGGTCCGCCCGCGCCGCGCCGCCGCGCGCCGCCCCTCGCGCAAGCCCACGCGGCGTCCACGCCGCTGACCCGACGACCACGATGGACGCGTCGGAGCACCTGCCCGCCCAATTCAACGTCGCCACCTGGTTCGTGGATCGTCACGTGACCGAAGGCCGCGGCGCGTCGCCCGCGTTCCACTATGAAAACCGCGTGCTCACGTACGGCGACGTCTCCGATCTCGCCAACCGTACCGGCAACGCGCTCCGCGCGCTGGGCGTCGGGATGGACGACCGCGTGCTCCTGCTGTGCCTCGACGCGCCGGAATTCCTCGGCGCCTTCTGGGGCGCCATCAAGATCGGCGCGGTTCCGATCCCCGTCAACACGCTGATGCGCGCGTCCGACTACCTCTACTTCCTCAACGACAGCCGGTCGAAGGTTGCGGTCGTCTCGGCGCCGCTCATGGCCGAGGCCGGATCGATCCTCGGCCAGGCGTCGCACCTTCGTCACGTGCTCGTCGCCGGAGGCGCGGCCGGCGGCCACCTCTCGTTCGAGGAGCAGGTGGGCAAGGCCTCACCGCGGCTGGACGCGGCCCCGACGTCGAGGGACGACGCCGCGTTCTGGCTCTACTCGTCCGGCTCGACCGGGTTCCCGAAGGGCGCTGTCCACCTCCATCACGACATGTGGGTGTGCGCGGAGACGTATGCGAAGCAGGTCCTCGCCATCCAGCCCGGCGACAAGGTCTTCTCGGCGGCCAAGCTCTTCTTCGCCTACGGCCTCGGCAACGCCGGTTACTTTCCGATGGCGGTGGGAGCGCAGAGCGTGCTCTTCCCTCATCGACCGACGCCGGAAGGTGTCTTCGACGTCTTGACCCGCCACCGTCCGACGATCTTCTTCGGCGTGCCCACGCTCTACGCGGCCATGCTCGCGGTCAAGGAGGCCGAGAAGCGCTTCGATCTCTCGTCGCTGCGCGTTTGCGTGTCGGCGGGCGAGGCGCTGCCCGAGGAAATCTACACGCGCTGGCGGGAGCGCTTCGGCGTCGAGATCATCGACGGCATCGGCACGACGGAGATCCTTCACATCTTCCTCTCGAACCGCCCGGGGCAGGTTCGTCCCGGCTCGTCGGGACTGCCCGTGCCCGGCTACGAGACGATGATCGTGGACGACGACGGCCGCCCGGTGGTGCCGGGCGAGATCGGCAATCTCCGCGTCAAGGGCGACTCGACCATGGCCTTCTACTGGAACAAGCACGACAAGACCAAGGAGACGCTCTTCGGCGCGTGGATCCAGACCGGCGACAAATACTCCCAGGACAAGGACGGCTACTTCTGGTACGCCGGCCGTGCCGACGACATGTTGAAGGTCGGCGGCATCTGGGTGTCGCCGGTCGAGGTGGAGGCGACGCTCATCAAGCATCCGCAGGTGCTGGAAGCCGCCGTCGTCGGCCGGGAGGACAGCGACCGCCTGGTGAAGCCGCAGGCTTTCGTCGTGCTGAAGGAGCCGGCGGGGGCGTCGGCGACGCTCTCCGAGGAGCTCAAGGGCTTCGTGAAGGACAAGATCGCGCCCTACAAGTATCCGCGCTGGATCGAGTTCGTGGACGAGCTGCCCAAGACGGCGACCGGAAAGATCCAGCGGTTCAAGCTGCGCGCTCGTTGATGTTCGATCCGACGCTCGAGACGCTGCCGCCGGAGCGTCTGCGCGAGCTTCAGCTCCGGAAGCTGCAGACGCTGGCCGGCGAGCTGCTCGCGCCCGGTGGCAACGCGTTCATCCGGCACAAGTGGGCAGCCGCGGGACTCGGTAGCGCGAGCGATCTCAGGACGTGGGACGATTTCCACCGGTTGCCGCTGACGCTCAAGCAGGAATTCGCCGTCGACCAGGCCGAGCACCCGCCCTTCGGGAGCAATCTCACGCATCCGCTCGAACGCTACGTGCGACTCCACCAGACGTCGGGCTCGAGTGGGCCGCCGCTCCGCTGGCTCGACACCCAGGAATCGTGGGAGTGGTGGGCCCGCTGCTGGGGCTTCGTGCTGCGCGGGGCCTCCATCACGGCCGCCGACCGCGTGTTCTTCCCGTTCTCGTTCGGCCTCTTCATCGGATTCTGGGCGGGCTTCGAGGGCGCGCGCGCGCTCGGCGCGATGGTGCTGCCCGGCGGCGGTCAGGATTCGCCCACACGCCTGGCCGGGATGGAAAACCTCGCCGCCACCGCGCTCGTCTGCACGCCGTCGTACGCGCTGCACCTGCTCGAGGTGGCCCGCGAGCACGGCGTCGAGCCGGCCAAGCTTCCCGTCCGCGTCACCGTGCACGCGGGCGAGCCGGGCGCCGGCATCCCGGCCGTGCGCGCGCGCATCGAGGAGGGATGGGGCGCCCGCGCCTACGATCACGCCGGCATGACCGAGATGGGAGCCTACGGCTACGAGTGCGTCGAGCAGGCAGGCCTGCACGTCAACGAGTCGGAGTTCATCGCCGAGGTCATCGATCCCGTGAGTGAAGCCCCCGCGCAGGAGGGTGAGCTGGTGCTGACCAACCTCGGGCGCGCCGGCTCGCCGGCGATCCGCTACCGCACCGGCGATCGTGTCCGTGTCGCGAGCGCGCCGTGCGCGTGCGGGCGCACGTTCCTGCGCCTGGCGGGCGGCATCCTCGGCCGACTCGACGACATGCTGATCGTCCGCGGCGTCAACGTGTTTCCCTCCGCGATCGAGGGCATCGTGCGGCGCTTCACCGCCATCGACGAGTTTCAGGTCGAGGTCTTTCGAGACGGCGAGCTGGACGAGGTGCGCGTGCTGGTGGAGGTCGAGGATGCGAGAGTCGCCGAGGCCCTGCGCCGGACCTTCAGCGTCGATCTCGGAATCCGCCTGGACGTCCGAGCGGTGCCGCCGCGCTCGCTGCCCCGCCACGAGCTGAAGGCCAAGCGCGTGGTGCGCCCCCGCTGAGCGAAGCGCCCGCCTTCCGCGTTCAGTAGTGGAGCGCGAGCCAGACCGTGGGCCGCGCCGTGTCCGTCCACTCGACGCGATGCCGGCGATGGGCGGGAATCACCAGATGGTCGCCGGGAAGCATCTCCACGACGTCGTCGCGGTCGGCGAAGCGGAGCCCCGCGCGGCCTGACAGCAACACCACCCACTCGTCGCGCTCCTGGTCGTACCACTCGCCGGCCGGCGTCGCGTGGCCGATGGAGACGATGCGCTCGAGGCGAAACGCGCCCGTCTCGAGCAGCGTCTCGACCAGCTCGTCGGGTCGCGACGATGGGGCCCCCCCGAACAGGTTCTTCACGGGCACCAATCTACCGGCAGCGTTGGCCCGTAGTAAATGACGGGGGGCGGACCTTGTCCGTGGCGGGAGGGTCTGATACTGAAGGGGGGCATGGGCAATGCGGGCGAGGAGCTCATCCGGCGAATGGCCGCGGGCGATAGCGAGGCGTTCGCCCGGTTCTACGACCGCTACTCGCCCCTCATCTATCCCCTGATCCTCCGCATCGTCCGCGACCGACCCGACGCCGCCGACGTCCTGCAGGACGTCTTCTGGGAAACCTGGCGATCGGCGGGCACCTACGACGCCGGGCGGGGGACGCCGGAGGCGTGGATCGTGACCCGGGCTCGGGCCCGGGCAATCGATCGGATACGGTCCGTTCGTAGAAGAAGTGAGACGTTCGTGGCGCCGTTGGACGAGGCACTCGCCGCCGCCCCGTCCGACCCCGGCGGCGATGCCGCCGAGCGCGCCGCCAATCGCTCGGTCGTCACCGGCGCGCTCGACCGGCTGCCCGGCCCGCAGCGCGAGGTGCTGGAGCTGGCCTACTACGGCGGGCTCACGCAGACCGAGATCGCCGAGCGCATCAAGCAGCCGCTCGGCACCGTGAAGACGCGGACGCGACTCGGGCTGGAGCGGCTCCGGGAGATCATGAAACGGTGAGCGGCATGAGCCACGACACGTTCGACGAGCAGGCCGCGGCCTACGCCCTGGACGCGCTCGACGCCGGCGAGCACGCGGCGTTCGAGGCCCACCTGGCCGCCGGCTGCGCCCGCTGCGAGAGCACGCTCCGCGCGTCGCGCGAGGCGCTCGCCGCCGTTGCGCTCGAGGGCCCGGCCGCGGTCCCGCCGCCGGAGGTTCGCGCTCAGCTCATGCGCCGGGTGGGCGGCCGCACCGACGCCCGTGGCCGGACGGACGTGCGCCGGCTCTGGCTGCGCTGGGCGATGGCAACGGCGGCCGCGATGGTGGTCGGCGGCTTCCTCACCGGGATGTTCGTGGCCGCGCGCTACGAAGCCGAGCTTGGCCGCGTTGCGCGAGAGACGAGCCGGCTCCGCGAAGATCTCAATCGCCACGAGGCGGCGCTGCAGACGCGCGTGACCGCTTACCAGGCCGTCGTCGAGCTGCTGCGCGATCCGGCCACGCGCGTGATCACCATGAAGGGCGCCGGACCCAGCCCGACCGCCGAGGGCCGTGTCGTGTGGAATGAGACATCGGGCGGTCAGGTGCTCGTCGCCAAGCTGCCGCCGGCGCCGGAGGGCAAAGCCTACGAGATGTGGACGATTGCCGGCGGCCAGCCGACGCCGGCCGGCGTGTTCCAGGTCGATGCGTCGGGCCAGGCGATCCATCGCCTGCCGCCCGGGAGCGGACGCGTGGACGTGTTCGCGATCACGCTCGAGCCGGCGGCCGGCGTGCCGGCGCCGACGGGACCGATCGTGCTCGCGTCGACGAAGTAGCCTCGCTCAGCGTCCGAAGCGCCGGGCGGCGTGGAGGACGGCGATCACCGTCATCGAATCCTTGATCTCGCTCGTCTCCACCATGCGCAGGACGTCGGCGAACGGGAAGGCGCGGATCTCGAAGAACTCGGTCTCGTCGGGGTGGGACGGCACCGGCCGCAAGCCCTCGCCGAGATAGAGCCAGGCCCGCTCGTCGATGATGCTCTTGGACGTGTCGTAGACACAGAGCTCGGTGAGGCGTTCCGCTTCGTAGCCCGCTTCCTCGCGAAGCTCGCGCTGGGCCGTGGCCTCGTGGCTCTCGCCCGCGCGCCCGCCGCCTGTCGGCATCTCCCACATGAAGGCGCGAGCCACGTAGCGGTACTGGCCGACGAGGACGACGGTGTCGGCGTCGAGCATCGGCAGGACGCCGACGGCGTCGGAGCACGTCACGACGCCGTAGATCGTCGTGCGTCCGTCGGGAAGCTCGGCCACGTCTTCGCGCACACGGATCCAGCGGTTCTCGTAAACGGATCGGGTGGTCAGTGTGCGCCAGGCGGCGCGGGCCAGCTCACGGCGGCGGTCGGTCACGGGAGAACCCTAGCATGGAGGTATACTCGCGGCATGACACTTCCACGCGCGATTCAGGCCCTGTGGGACGATCTCGAGGCGGCGCGCGCCGACGTCTTGCGTGAGGTCGCCGGCCTCTCGCAGCTCCAGGCCGACTGGAAGCCGGCCGAGAAGGAATGGTCGGCCGGCGAGGTCATCAATCACCTCACCATCGCCGAGATCGCGACGGGCAAGCTCACCACGAAGCTCACGCGCGAAGCCGAGTCGGCGGGTGGGCTCGCCCCATATCCGGCTGACTTCGCGGTCCGGCCGTTGCCGCCATGGCCGCCGGGACCGGGCGAAGCGCCGCCGGTAGTCTGGCCGGAGCATGGCAAGTCGATCGCCGGGCTGATCGGGACGATCAAGGCGACACGCGAGCGCAGCCGTCAGTCGATGGAGAAGCTCGGCGCGCTCGATCCCCACCGGCTGGTCTTCAAGCACTTCCGTCTGGGCGATCTCGATCTGGCCCAGTGGTGGCTTCTGCAGGCGCAGCACGACCGCATCCATCTCGGCCAGCTCCGCGACATCAAGCGCGCGCGAGGATTTCCCGTCGCGTGAAGGTGATTTTGCGGAATCCGAAGCGCGAGGTCCAGGTCGCGGGCGGGCGGCGGGTGAAGGACGTCCTGCGCGAGCTGGACATCATCCCCGAGACGGTGCTGGTGATTCGCGGTGACAGCCTCGTCACCCCCGACCAGGTCGTTGCCGACGACGAGACGATCGAGTTGCGTCCCGTGATGTCCGGGGGCGCACCGTGAAGTGCCGGAAGTGCGGCGACGCCGCCGTCATCGAGCTGCGCCGGCACAACGCGGCGTTTTGCCAGCCCGACTTCGTCGAGTTCTTCCGCAACCAGGTCCGCGAGGCGATCCGCAAGCACCGGATGTTCACGCGCGAGGAGCCCGTGCTGGTCGCCGTGTCCGGTGGCAAGGACTCGCTGGCGCTGTGGGACGTGCTGATCGAGGAGGGGTACCAGACGACCGGCCTCTACCTCGACCTCGGCATCTTCGATTACTCGATTGAGTCCAAGAAGCGCTGCGAGACGTTTGCGGAGGCGCACGGCGTGCCCCTGATCATCACCGCCGTCGCCGACGAGGTCGGCGCGCCCGTGCCCGTCATCAAGAGCGTGACGCGCCGGCCGCCCTGCTCAGGCTGTGGGCTGAGCAAGCGGTATCTGATGAACCGCGTCGCGCTGGAGCGAGGATTTCCCGTGGTGGCCACGGGTCACAACCTCGACGACGAGGCGGCGACGCTGTTCGGGTCGGTCATGCACTGGCAGACCGACGCGCTGCCGCGGCAATCGCCGGCGCTGGCGGCGACGCATCCCAAGCTGGTGCGCCGCGTGAAGCCGCTCTATCGGCTCTCCGAGCGCGAGGCGGCGGCCTACGCGTTCCTCCGCGGCATCGACTACATCGTCGAGGAGTGCCCGTTCGCGGCGGGCGCGACGTCGATCGCCCACAAGGAGATCCTGAGCCGGATGGAAGAGGCGTCGCCCGGC
>WNEY01004867.1_pt1 | contig 10315 bp, 9 predicted proteins | sample 5400531 | NCBI WGS metagenome assembly WNEY01 (sample SAMN13153338, study PRJNA577476) | soil metagenome | isolation source: 200 cm saprolite under Douglas fir tree site 1 | place: USA:California | collected 2015-04-18
TGCTGGCTGTAGGGCACGTTCGCGCGACCGCCGCGAAGAGCCTGCGGGCCGATGACGAGATTCGGCGCGACGATGTGGAGCGAGAACTTGGCGCTGGCCGCGGTCGCCACGGGATCGGTCGCGCGGACCGTGAAATCGAAGGTTCCGGCCTTCGTCGGGATTCCGCTCAGCAGTCCGGTGTCGGACAGCGTCATTCCATCAGGCAGCGCGCCTGAGGCGAGAGCAAAGGAAATGTTCGTCCCGTTTTGCACGGACACCTGGCGCGTGTACGCGAGACCCACGGTGCCCGGCTCAAGCCACGTGTCGACGAACGCGAGTTGGGGCGGCGGAGGCGGAGGAGGCGGCGGCGGAGGAGGCGGCGGCGGGGCCGGGGGCGTCGGGGGGTTGGGCGGCTCAGGCGTGCCTCCGACGCAGACCTGGCTCGTCACCGCCGGGTTGCCAAACGTGTCGAGGAAGCCCCACTCCCACCAGTCGTAGGCGAGCTTGCCGTCCTGCGTGTAGTAGGTCGAGCGGATGCCGCCCCAGACCTCGAGCACGAAGCAGTGCCCGAAGTCCGCCGAGCTCAGCGGGTAGATGTTCGCGGTCGAATCGTCCGGATAGGCGCCGGCCGGAAGAGCGGACGTTCCCGGAGTCGACTTGGGCAGCGCGTCGGCCGGCCCCTTCACGGACACGCCGTCGCGCACGAATCGGAAGACGTACTTGCTGACCGGCCCCGAGTAGGACTGCCAGCCGCCGTTGCTGCCCACCAGCTGGTTGCCCTGGAGGGAGAGGCTGGGGGCCTGCGTCCAGAACGGCTCGTTGGCGAACGCCGGCGCCGCGGCCACGAGGGCCGCTGCGGCAGTTGCAGTCAGCGCAGCTAGGCGTGTGAACATGGAATTGATCATCGGGCCGGGGGGATGCGTTCTTGAGGCTCGCAGCGTCTCATTTTGCAATCTCTTTGCAATTTCCTTGCAGACCCCGCCGCGAGCGCGAACCAAAGTAGCACGCATTTCGGACGACGCCGGCTAAAGGTTCCGGCTCTTCGGCTTCTTCTTCGCCGGCTTCTTCTTCGTGACCGTCGGCGGCGCCTTCTCGACCACGAGCCGGAACGACTGCGTGATCGACACGCCGTTCGCATCCGCGATCCCGACCGTGAAGAGGTACGTGCCCGCCGTCGCCGGTACGCCGCCGAGAACGCCTTCGGCCGACAGCTTCATCCCCGACGGCAGAGCACCTTCGACCAGGGTGAAGCGGTACGGCGTGCTGCCTCCAAACACGACCAGCGCCTGGTTGTACGCCGAGCCGACCGTCGCCGACGGCAACGCGAGCGAGGCGACGTAGATCGTCGGCGTCGTGAGCTGGAGCGTGAACGTCTTCGAGCCGGTGGCGCCGAACTGGTCGGCTGCGTGCACCGTGAACCTGAACAGCCCGGGCGCGTCATGTGCGATCCCCTTGAGCATCCCGTCGGAGCCGAGCGTCAGCCCCACGGGCAAGGCCCCGCCGCTGAGCGCAAACGTGTAGGGCGCCGAGCCGCCGGTCGCCGAGATCGGTTGGCTGTAGAAGATTCCCGGGGTCGCGGGGAACAGCTGCTGCGGGTTGATGGCGAGCTCCGGTGCGACGATCTGGAGCGAGAACGCTTGGCTGGCCGCCGTCGCGACGGGATCGGTAGCGCGGACCATGAAGTCGAACTTTCCGGCCTTCGTCGGGACTCCGCTCAGCAGGCCGGTGCCGGACAGCGTCATTCCATCAGGCAGCGTTCCCGACGCAACAGAGAAGGAGGGGGCCGTCCCGTTCTGCACCGACAGCTGCCGCGTGTACGCGATGCCCATCGTGCCTGACTGAAGCGTCGTGTCGACAAAAGCGAGCTGCGGAGATTGGGGCGGCGGGGGCGGCGGAGGCGGTGGCGGAGGAGGCGTCCCGCCGACGCAGACCTGGCTCGTCACGGCCGGGTTGCCAAACGTGTCGAGGTGGCCCCACTCCCACGCGTCGTAGGCGAGCTTGCCGTCCTGGGTGTAGTAGGTCGAGCGGATGCCGCCCCAGACCTCGAGCACGAAGCAGTGCCCGAAGTCCGCCGAGGTCAGCGGGTAGATGTTCGCGCTCGGATCGTCCGGATACGTGCCCGCGGGAAGCGGAGACGTCCCCGGCGTCGACTTGGGCACCGCGTCAGCCGGCCCCTTCACGGACACTCCGTCCCGCACGAATCTGAAGACGTACTTCTCGACCGGCCCTGAGTACGACTGCCAGCCGCCGTTGCTGCCCACCAGCTGGTTGCCCTGAAGGGAGAGGCTGGGAGCTTGGGCCCAGAAAGGCTCGTTGGCGAACGCCGGCGCTGCGGCGACGAGGGCGAGCGCGGCTATTGCGGTCAAAGCGGCCAGGCGGGCAATCATCGAGCTAGCGGTGTGTGCTCTTCCGCTTCTTCTTCTTGGCGACGGGCTTCTTCTTCGTCACCGTCGGCGCCGGGTTTTCGACCACGAGGCGGAAGGACTGCGTTACCGCGACGCCCTTTGCATCCGAGATGTGGACCGTGAAGAGGTACGTGCCCGCCGTGGTCGGCGTGCCCGACAGAACTCCAGCCGGCGAGAGCGCGATTCCCGACGGGGGCACGCCGTCGACGAGGGCGAAGCTGTAGGGCGCGCTGCCTCCCGAGACCGCGAGCTGCTGCGTGTACTGGGCGCCGACCGTTGCCGCCGGCAGCGCGACCGAGGTGACGTAGATCGTCGGCGTCGCCATTTGGAGGCTGTATGTCTTCGTGCCCGTTGCGCTGTACGTATCGGTCGTCCGCACCGTGAACGTGTACAGGCCCGGCACGTCGTTCGGAGTACCGCTGAGCGTGCCGTCGGGCGTAAGCGTCAAACCGGCGGGCAGGCCGCCGCTGAGCAGCTTGTAGGTGTACGTCCCGAGGCCGCCGGCCGTCGTAAGGCTCTGGCTGTAGAAAACGCCCGACGTCGCCGCGAAGAGATCGTCCGGCGATACCACCAGTGTCGGCGAAGCGATGCCCAGGGTGTACGGATAGGTGCCCCGTGAGCCGTACGGATCGGTCACCGTGACCGAGAAGGAGAAGGTACCCGACTGCGTCGGCGTCCCTTTCAGCTCGCCGGCGGCGTTGAACGTCACGCCGTTCGGGAGCGAGCCGCCGGCGACCACGAAGGTGTACGGCGTGGTGCCGCCGGAGGCCGTGAACGCCGTGCTGTACGACTTGCCGTAGGTTCCGCTCGAGAGCACCGCGGGGGCGATGGTCAGCGCACTAACGACGACGGTGTGGGCGTACGTGCGCAACGTGCTGATCCCCGTCGAGTCGGTCATCCTGACGGTGAACGAGTACGTGCCGACATGCGAGGGCACGCCGCTCAGCACGCCGTTCGGCGCGAGCACGAGGCCCGGCGTCAGGTTGCCGCTCGCGACCGTGAATGTGTACGGGCCGATCCCGCCGATCCCGCTCAGGACCGCGTTGTAGGTCTTGCCCGCGTTCGCGTTCGCGAGCGCCACGGGCGAGATGTCCATCGAGTCGACGTCGACCGTGAGCGTGTAGGTCCGCGAGCCGGACGCTCCATTCGCGTCGACCGCCGTGACCGTGAACGTGTAGGTGCCCGTGGCGCCGGGTGCGCCGTCGAGGAAACCGTCGTCGTACAGCGAGAGTCCGGCCGGGAGCGCTCCGTTCGTGACCGAGAAGGAATACGGCGCCGTCCCGCCGGCGGCGTCGATCTGCACCGAGTAATCGCCGCCGCGCACCGCGGTCGGCAGCGTCGGCGGCGAGAGCGTGACCGTCGCGGGCGAGATGCTGAGCGTGTATGCCTGCGAACCGCTTGCGCTCAGCGAGTCCGTCGCCGTGACGGTGAAGGCGTAGCTGCCGGCGCTCGTCGGCGTGCCGCTGAGCAAACCGGCGCCCGACAGCGTCACGCCGGGGGGCAAGTTGCCGGCCGTGACCGCGAACGTATACGGGCCTGTGCCGCCGAGCCCGGAAAGCGCCTGGCTGTACGCCGTGCCGGTGGTCCCGGCAGGCACCGTGGCCGGCGAGATCGTGATCGCGGCGATGCGATGCGCTGTCGCCCCGGCCACGGACGGGACGAGCAGCACGAGCAATCCGAGCAGGCAGAGAATGCGGCGCATACCGAATACAAAGGTCGGCGCGAACGGCATTTCTCATGTCCCTCATGTGAGGGATCAGTCCCTCGATCAAGGGACGTCTCGCAGCATGGGGAAACCATGTTTCCCCCATGAGCCCCCTGGATCGCGCGATACCCTGCCCCCTACTGGGAGAGGTGTCCGAGCGGTCTAAGGAGCGCGACTGGAAATCGCGTACGGGCTGAAAGGTCCGTCGCGGGTTCAAATCCCGCCCTCTCCGTAACACGGGGGAAACCATGTGTCACGGGGGAAACCATGTTTCCCCCGTGGGCCCCCTTCTTCTCCGTTGCGTTGTGTCCGGCGGCGCTTGCGCTCCCGCCGGGCCAAGCCCGGCTCCGCGCGCGGCTGGGTGTGTCTAGGCCGGCGCTACAGGAGGCGGGCTTGCGCGTTCTTGTGCTTCTCGGGCGGCTTCGACTCCTTGCCGAAGATCGAGACCGCGATGATCATGCCGGCGAAGAACGCGACCACCACAGCGAGGTAGACGCCGAGGCGCCGGCTGGGAAAATCGGGCCACGCGCGCGGGATCAGCATCGAGGAGATCAGCGCGAACAGGACGAACGCGAGACCCGAGAGCCCGAGGCCGACTTCGTGGCCAGTCGAGAGGGCGGCAAGCACTGCGGGAACCTACCATCCCCGCGTGGACGAGTTCGTTGGGAAGGCGTACCGGCTCGTCCTGCGGCGCGAGCCCGATGCCGACGCGATCGAGTGGGCGACGTCCCTCTCGCGCGCGGCACTGATCGCTGAGCTGGTCGCAAGCGAGGAGTTCGCGCGGCTGCGAGCGCTCGACGACGCGCTACTGCTCGCGGCGCGCGCGCGGGAGGCGGAGATGCGGCCGCGCGGGCTGCACGCGCCGCCGGGTACCGAGGAGCGGCTGATCGAGATCCCCTGGGTGCTCGCGCGCTACCGCGGCGAGCCGCGCGTGCTCGACGTCGGCTACGCGAACGCGGCGCGCGCGTATCTCGAGGCGCTCGTCGCCGCCGCACCCGGAGACGTCGTCGGTCTCGATCCGGTGGAGGCGCGCGTCGAGGGCGTGCGGTCGATCGTCGGCGACCTGCGCGCGCTCCCGTTCGCCGACGCATCGTTCGACGTCGTCTGTTGCATCTCCACTCTCGAGCACGTCGGTCGGAACAACCGCGTCTACGGTGCCGACGCAGAGCGCGACGACTCCGGGATCTCCGGCGCGCTCGGCGAACTGCGCCGCGTGCTCGCACCCGGCGGCCGCGTCTTGCTGAGCGTGCCGACGGGCGCGGAGGAAGACCACGGCTGGTTCGTGCAGCTGCCCGTCGCGACCTGGCGGCGGCTGTTCACCGCCGCGGGCCTCGACGTCGCGGAGGAGGAGACGTACGAGCTCGGTGTCGACGGCTGGCACGTGTCCGCCGACGACGCCGCCGGTCTGCACTACGGGGAGCGCGGTCCGGCGGCGTCGGGCGTGTACTGCGTCGAGCTACGCGCTCTCGAGCAGGCGGCGGTCGGCACGGCGGCGGCCGGCGCGGGCGCCGAGGACGCCGAGCGCGGCTAGTACGGCGATCGGGCCGACGACGATCAGCGCGTAGAGCAGCCACGCAAGCTCGCGGACGAGGAACGAGCCGGCGGAGTTCAACGTGCGCCCGATGCGTCCTTCGTGATGCGCCTTCGCGGCTTTCGGTTGCGGCACGTAGAAGGTCGCCGACACGGTGGCGAGCGTTCCCTTGCGGATCGTGCTCGCCTGCGCCTTCGTCTTCAGCGCGAGGGAGCGCTTCGCCTGCTGCAGCGCGTACTGGAGGCGGAACCGCTCCGCGGCGGACAGCGACGGGTTCTGCAGCTGCTCTTCGAGCTTCAGGATCGTCGTGCGCAGATCGAGGATCTGCTGCTGCAGCTGGTTCGCCCGCCGCTGCAGGTCCTGGATGCGCACGTGCTGTGACGTGACGGCGCCGAGCTTGCCCAGCCGGAGCACGGCGTCCTCGACCTTCGTTACCGGAATGCGCAGGACGAGGTACGCGCGCCCGCGCCTGCCGGGCGTGTTCATGTCGACGGTCACGACGTAGCCGCCGTAGCCGCGTGCGATCTGCATCGCGCGCGTCGCGGCGTGCGCGAGGTCGTCGCGCGCGACCTTCACGCGCAGCCACGCCTGGTATTGGTTGAGGCGCGTCGTGCTGGGCGGGAGCGGCTGCGGTGCGATCGCACCGAACGACTGCTGCGTCGTGGCCGGGCGAAAGGGCTGTTGCACGGTTGAAGTCGCGCCACGGCCGCCGGCCGCCAGGTGCGGCGTCTTCGCGTTGTCGGGCGTACCGGCCGCCGGAGCTTCGCGGGCCACAGCTCTCGGCCGCTCGGTCGTGCCGCCCGCGAGTACACCGTGGAGCGCGGCCGCGCCGACGCCGAGCGCGACGACCGCGGGTGCGAGCACGAGCAGCGTGCGGCGCATGTCGACGCGCGGCGGCGTCCAAGCGATGCGCGGCCTCGGCTCCGGCAGCGAGCGCACGCGCTCGCGCAGGCCGTCGGGCGCGCCGGGCAGCGCGCGCAGCTCGGTCAGGATTGCTTCAGTCGTCATCGGTTATTCGCTCCTCGAGTCGTTGCAGGGCCCGGTTCAGGCGCGTCGTGCAGGCCGTCGGGCTGATGTGCAGCAGGCGCGCCGTCGTTTCGGCGTCGAGATCCAAGACGATCCGCAGCGCGATCACCTCGCGGTCCGCGGCGGAGAGCATCCGGAGCGCGCGCTCGAGCTCCGGCGAAAGTCCGAGCTCGGGCGGATCCACCTCACGCGGTTCCTCCGCCGCGAGCTGCTCGCGCCGCCGGCGCCGCGTCTCGGCGCGGAAGTGGTCGAGCGCCGTGCTGCGCGCGATCGTGCACAGCCACGTGCGCGGCGACGAGCGGCGTGGATCGAAGCGGCGCCACGCGCGGAGCGCGCGCTCGAACGTCTCTCCGGCGAGATCCTCGGCGAGTGACGGATCGCGCGTGAAGACGAGCAGGTAGCGATAGACGTCGTCGAGGTGTCGCTCGGCTACCGAGGCAAAGCTCGGCGCCCGCTCGCCCGCAGTACGTCGCGCGGGCAAGGTCGTCGTTGCGGCGTTCACGTCTTTCATACGGCGCCGCACACAGTTTGGTCACACGAAGCTATCCTGTCCCAGCTCGGGGGGCATAGCTCAGGAGGAGAGCGCCCGCTTCACACTCAGGCGCGTAGCAGGAGCGGGAGAAACGGAAGGCTGCAACGTGCCGCTTTGCGGGTACGGCCGGGGTGGACGCTTAGCACGCGGAGCGTGTGATACTCGCGGCGCGATGCCGGTACCCAGACAGATACGTCAATCACAGACGGCGGTTCAGCTCGCCGCTCAGATGCACCGGAGAAGGACGACGACGTTCCTGAGCGTGCCCCCGATTCCCCCGTATTACCGGCAACTGCTAGACACAGCACAGGCCTACAGGCGGCAGGAGGAGTACGACGTCGCGGTGATCGTGGCGCAGACAGCCTCCGAGCTTGTTACCGAGTCTGCTTTCGAGACACTCTTTCGCGTGCACGGCGTGACGGAGAAGGACAGGAAGCATCTACTGCCGAGGAGCTACAACCTGACAAACGACAGGGTGAAAGCTCTTTACGTCCTACTCTCGCACGACAAGATTCAGCGCCAGACGTTCTGGTCCGGCTTCAAAGAGCATGTGGAGCTTCGTAACGGCATCGTGCATAAGGGAGAGAAGGCGAAGGCGCGGCAGGCCCAGGCATCTCTAGATGCCGTCACTGAGTTGATCGCTCACGTCGAGGCTGTTATCGCTAACGCGAGCGCCGTCGAGTAGCTCATAGGTCGGGCCGTGGCGGATTGGACGGTGATCATCACGTCGCTCGGGTCGGTAAGTATCGGTGGCGGAATCGGGCTTCTCAGCGCACGCTTGAGCGGCAGGGTCGCGTTGCGCGGAGTCGAGGCAGAGAACGAGCGTCGACGGGAACAGCATCAAGAGGAGCACTTCCGCCACCGGCAGGGTGTCTATCACGACTTCCTAAACGTCGAGCGCGCTCTCAGCCCGTGGAGCGTGCTGAGTAATGCGGTCACAACTGAGGACATGCCCGCGCTGTTCAGTCGCCTCAACGAGTCGTACAACGCTGTGACGCTCTTTGGAACCGATCCTGTAATCGAGTCGGCACGCGACCTGCTTGATGTCTACGCGAGGATGAGTGAAAGAGCGCAGATGTTGTTCGAGGGAGACCCCGCGGAGCGCCTCAGTATTGCCATGGACGACATGCGCGACGAAGTCGAGAAGGCGCGACAAGGCCTCATCCAGGCGATGCGTGACGATGTCGGTCACGGACGAGCGGGTAAACCTCTCTAGCCTTCGCTTTCCTCGAAGAGGTCGCGGCGCTCAACAACGCGCCGAAATCCAACCGACACGCCGCTCGACGTCACAGCCGCCAGAAGTGACAATCAAGGGATACGGCTTCGCGCCAGTTATTCAACACATCCTGAGCACTCGGATTGGGGCCCATGCCAGGGGCAAGCAAGACGGGGTGATTGAACGCGCATTTCAATGCCGTCTGAAGCCGGTTAACACGGCGAACCAGTTGCGGCAGCGTCTCCGCGCGCGCTGAGCGGCCACCGGCGCCTGTCAAGTCGGATGAGACGGTCGGCGGTCGAATTTAGTGAGCAACCTCCTCTGTGGTGGGCTTGTTGATCCACGCTGCCGACGGCAGCGTGGGCGATTGCGGCCTGGGCTGCATCCAGCAGCGGGTACGGCCCACTTGCTTTCGCCCCAGCGGTCGAGCGACCGCTCTACTTCAGCCGTCTCCGTTCTCGTCCTCTGGTTCGGGGCTGAAGGCTAGGCCAACGGGCGTGATCATCCCGGTGGTTGCGAAGTAGCCCAGGTCTGCTCCGCTCCGAGAGAACTTCCGAATAGTGCCGTCGCCACGGTTGGAGACGTAGAGATTGCCGTCCTTGTCGAAGGCCAGGCCAGCAGGTGTGCTCAGCCCGGTGGTGGCGAAGTTGCCCAGGTCTACACCAGTCGGTGAGAACTCGCGAATCGTGTTGCCGCCAAAGTTGGTGACGTAGAGGTTGCCTCTCTTGTCGACGGTGATGAGCGCGGGTGCGATAAACCCGGTGGTGGCGAAGTTGCCCAGGTCTTCTCCGGTCCGAGAGAATTTCCGGATCGTGTTGTTGCCAGCATTAGCGACGTAGAGATTGCCTCGCTTGTCGAAGGCGACGCCGCGAGCTACGTTTAGCCCGCTGGTGGCAAAGTTGCCGAGGTCTACACCAGTTGGGGAGAACTCCCGAATCCAGCTGGTGTTTGCGACGTAGAGGTTGCCGACCTTGTCGAAGGCGATGCCACGGGGAGAGCTCAGCCCGGTGGTGGCGAAGTTGCCCAGGTCTTCTCCGCTCGGAGCGAATTCCCGAATCGTGTTGCCATTGATGTTGGAGACGTAGAGGTTGCCGCGCTTGTCAAAGGCCAGGCCGGTGGGTCCATTCAGCCCGTTGGTGGCGAAGTAGCCCAGGTCTTCTCCGCTCGGAGAGAACTCCCGAATCGTGTTGCCGGTTTGGTTGGCGACGAACAGGTTTTGTGTCTGCGCGGGCGAGAACGGGTTTTGTGCCCGCGCGGACGCGATGGCGAGGCTGAGCGCGGCGAGAAGGCTCAGCACCAGGAAGGCGAGGCTGATCTTGAGGAACGTGCGTATCTGGACCGACATGTCTGTCTCCTTTCGAGTACTGCCTCGGTATGTAAGGCGGCCAAAAGGCCGGGCAAGAGACCTGAGAGGGCGAGCAGATACCGCTGAAACACACGAAAACTGGGCTGCCTTCATTGTGAGTTTCCTTTTCGGAAAAGTGGTTCCGATTCGCAAGGACCACGCGAATGGCTGCCCACTACTTCGGTGAGGAAATAGATTCCGTCTTTCGGCTTATAAGCCTGCCTCCGTTCTCCGCCGTGTAATCCCTGTGCGCCCAGGTGTGAGGGTGCACGCGCGGCACCGTGCGCAACATTCCCGGCCGCCACAAGAGACCCTAAGAACACCGCAGATGCGAGAACTGCCAGCGTTAGCGCGAAACGGAGCGAAGTCATTTTTGACTCCCTTCTTACGAAGGAGCGCGATTGCCTAAAGCTCGAAGGTTCAACTTGCCAAAACCGCTTGCCAAGCTGCACGCTTGGCTACTATCCGACAGTCTGGAACCGCTTAAATAAGCGGCCTCGGGGCGCATAGCTCAGCGGGAGAGCGCCCGCTTCACACGCGGGAGGTCCCTGGTTCGATCCCAGGTGCGCCCACTCC
>WNEY01004869.1_pt1 | contig 10314 bp, 8 predicted proteins | sample 5400531 | NCBI WGS metagenome assembly WNEY01 (sample SAMN13153338, study PRJNA577476) | soil metagenome | isolation source: 200 cm saprolite under Douglas fir tree site 1 | place: USA:California | collected 2015-04-18
GAAGTTCGGCTGCGGGGTCGCGGCCTGCGGCGCCTGCACCGTGCACGTCGACGGCAATCCCATCCGCTCCTGCATCACGCCGGTGTCGATGGTGGAGGGAATGTCGGTCACCACCATCGAGGGGCTTTCGCCCGACGGTGGCCATCCGCTGCAGAAGGCGTGGATCGCGGAGCAGGTGCCGCAATGCGGCTACTGCCAGTCCGGCCAGATCATGCAGGCGGCGGCGCTGCTTAAGCGCAACAAGAACCCCTCGCGCGCGGAGATCGTCGAGCACATGGACGGCAATCTCTGCCGCTGCGGCACCTACCTGCGGATCATCAGCGCGATCGAGCGCGCGGCGAAGGAGGGCTGAGCCATGACCACGCATCTCAGCCGCCGCGACTTTCTCAAAGACACCGCCGGGCTCACCTTTGCGCTAACGCTCGCGGCCGATCCGCTCGGCTTCGCCGCCGACGCGGCCGCCGCCGAGGCGCCCTTTGCGCCCAGCGTCTGGCTTACCATCGCCACCGACGGCAGCATCACGATTGTTTCGCCCGCCGCCGAGATGGGGCAGGGCTCGTTCACGACGCTGCCGCTGATCATCGCCGAGGAGCTCGACGCCGACTGGGCAAAGGTCAAGCCGATCCTGCCGCCGGCCTGGGACGACAAGAAATACGGCAACCCGGCCTATGGCGGAACGTTTCAGACGTCGGCGAGCGCGTCGGTGCACGGCTACTTCAAGGGCCTGCGCATTGCCGGCGCGCAGGCGCGGCGCGTGCTGCTCGATGCCGTGGCGGCGAAATGGAACGTGCCGGTCGGCGAGCTTGCGACCGAGCCGAGCATGGTGGTGCACAAGGCGTCCGGCCGTCGGATGAGCTACGGCGACGTCGCGGCTTTTGCCAAAGCCCCCGCCGAGCTGCCCAAGATCGAGGAAAAGGACCTCAAGCCGACCGCGAGCTTCCGCCTCATCGGCAAGGACGTGCCGCGCGTCGAGATGCCGAGCAAGGTCACCGGCGCCGCGAAATATGCCATGGACGTGCAGGTGCCCGGCATGGTCTACGCCGCCGTGCTGCAGTCGCCCTATCCCGGCGGCGCCCCGCAAACGGTCGACGAGACCGAGGCCCGCAAGGTGCCGGGCATCACCGAGCTCGTGCGGCTCCCCGACGGCGTCGGCGTGATCGGCTCGACGCTGGAGGGCACGCAGGCTGCCAAGAAGCTGCTCAAGGTCACCTGGTCGAACGCGGCCGGCGACGCCCACGACAGCGAGCGCGCGCTCGAAGAGTTCGCCGCGGTCGGCCGCGATCTCGGCCGCGCGGGCGTGCCCTACGAGACCAAGGGCGACGCCAAGGCCGCCCTGGCGGGCGCCGCCAAGGTGTTCCGCGGCGACTACCGCACGCGCTACGTCTATCACGCGCAGATGGAGCCCTTGAGCGCGACCGCGTCGGTCAGCGCCGACGGCAAGTCGGCCGAGATCTGGGCCGGCACGCAGGGCGCGACGGGCCTGCTCAACCAGGTCGCGCGGCTCTTACAGACCGACCGCGCCAAGCTCACGCTCCATCAGCACGTTCTCGGCGGCGGTTTCGGCCGGCGCGGCCAGCATGAGGTGGCGATCGACGCGGTGCGGCTGTCGAAGGCGGTGGGCAAGCCGGTGAAGCTCGTGTGGAGCCGGGAGGACGACATCGCGTTCGGAAAATTCCGTCCGATGACCGCCCACCACATCGAGGCCGGGTTCGACGCGAGCGGCAAGCTGATCGCCTGGCACCATCGCGTGGTCGCCGAGTCGGTGGTGGCCTACACCGCCGCGATGGCCGGTACGACGCCGGCGCCGCTCGACCGGATCGTGATGAAGGGCTCGCCGATCCCGCAATATCCGATTGTGAACAAGCTCGCCGAGCATGTGGTGATGCCGGGCCGCGCCCGGCTCGCGCCTTGGCGCGGCGTCGGGAACGGCCATAACGCGTTCGCGGCCGAAAGCTTCCTCGACGAGATGGCGAAGGACCTGGGCAAGGATCCGATCGCGTTCCGGCTCGAATTGTCGGAGGGCCAGCCGCGCATGCAGACCCTCCTGCGGGCGGTCGCCGAGATGTCGGACTGGGCGCGCAAGCGCGACGGCCGCGCGCTCGGCGCCGCCACCATGGTGAAGGACGACACGCTTGCCGCCGGCGTCGCCGAGGTCTCGGTCGACCGGGCGTCCGGCAAGATCAAGGTCCACAATGTCTGGGTCGCGATCGACGCCGGCATCGCCGTGCAGCCGAAGAATATCGCCGCGCAGACCGAGGGCAGCATCGTCTACGGCCTGGGCCACGTGCTGCGGGAAAAGATCATCATCAAGGACGGCAGGGTGCTCCAGGCGAATTTCACCGACTACGAGCCGGCGCGCATGTCGGACGTTCCCAATATCGAGGTGAAGGTGGTCTCGACCGACAACCCGCCGACCGGGGCGGGCGAGGATGGGCTGCCGCTGCTTGCCTGCGCGGTCGGCAATGCGATTGCCGCGCTGACCGGAGTTCGCCTGCGTGAATTGCCGTTCGCGCCGGAGCGGGTGCGCGGGGCGTTGGGGGCGTAGCTAACTGCTCGCGCCTTTGCTCATGAACGCCTCGAGCGCCGCGACCTCTTTCTTGTCGGCCGCGAAGTCGCGGGCGATCTGCTCGTAGAAGTGCGCGGCGCCGGCGTAGAGCTCGTGGCCTGACGGATCCTCGCTGACGAAGTCGGCGATCTCGTGCATCTCCGCGACCCAGCGATAGGCCTTGGGCGGCATCAGCGCCAGGTTGCGCTTGAGCCAGGCGAGCATCTGCGGCTGGCTTGATTGCAGCTCGGCGAACAGTGCGTCGGCGGAGCCCGCGCGGGTGGCGGCGAGCAGCATCACCGCGGCGAGCGCCTGCGTGCCCTTGGTGATGCCGGCGTAGGACATCTTCACCGCCGAGGCCGCGGTCAAAGGGCCGTCGAGCAGCCGCACGTCGAGCCCGTATTGCTTGAGCGCGGCAAAGCGCGGCGCGTGGGGTCCGGACGCATAGAAGCGCGGTCCGGCATCGCCGGGCTTGGGCGGCGCGCCGATGATGCCGGCATCCACGAAGGGCGATCCGGTCGGCGCGATGGCGGCGGCGATGCGCTCCGCGGTCGGCGGGCTCACCGCGTTGCAGTCGACGAAAACCGGCTTGCTGTTGCTGGCGGTGAGCGCGGGCGCAAACCGTTGCGCCAGCGCGACCGCGTCGCCCGGCGGCAGGATCGAGAGAATGAAGTCGCTCGCGGCGATTTCCTCGTCGCTCGCCGCCGTCAGCCCGTGCTTCTTGGCGCGCGCGACGGTGTCCGCGCTGCGGCCGGCGAGCGAGGTCAGCACCTTGAGGCCGTTCTCGACCAGGCGCCCCGCGACGGCGGCGCCCATCATGCCGGGCGCGATGACTGCGACCACAGGATTCATATGTTGTTCTCCAATCGGCTCACTCGCATTTCGCCTATGTTTGCACTGTGGCAGGGCCGCGGCGCAAGGGGTGGGAGGCTGCGGTCGAGCGCGCCGGCTTGGCAATTGCCGCCATTTCGGCTTTGCTCCGGCCGAGCCATTTCAACAACAGGACAATGCCCAGTGCCCGACGATCTTTCCGACCATCGCTACCAGGTCGCGCTCGCCAACCGCATGTTGGCCAACGAAGGCGTGCTCGACGCCTTCGGCCACGTCAGCATCCGCCATCCCGCCGATCCCGGCCGCTATCTGCTCTCGCGCTCGCGCTCGCCGGCGCTGATCGAGGCGGAGGACGTGCTCGAGTTCACGCTCGATTCCGCGCCGGTCGAGCCGCCGACCACGCAGCTCTATGCCGAGCGGGTCATCCACGGCTGCATCTATCAGGCGCGGGCGGACGTGATGGCGGTCTGCCACCATCATGCGCCGGCCGTGATGCCGTTCTGCATTACTGGCGCTCCTCTCATTCCCGTGATCCACGTGGCCGCGATCATGGGTGAGACCGTGCCGTTCTGGGATCAGCGCGACGATTTCGGCGACAGCAACCTGCTGGTGGTCAAGCCGGAGGAGGGCCGCTCGCTCGCGCGTGCGCTCGGCGCCCATTCCGCGGTGCTGATGCGGCGGCACGGCGCGACCGTGGTCGGCGCCAATGTACGCGAGCTTGTCTTTCGCGCGATCGCCATGTGCCAGAACGCCGAATACCAGATGCGTGCGCTGACGCTCGGGAGTTTCGGTCCGCTGACACCGGGCGAGACCAAGCTCGCCGCGGCCATCAATCTGTCGCCCGGTCCGCTGTCGCGCGCCTGGGACTATTGGACCGCGCGGGCCGAACAGGCAGGGGCAGGACCCAGGCTGGGACCTCGGCGTTGAACGACCGCGGCATGGTTTCCCAACCTCCTTGATTGCTATAGTATTTTGGGCGCGTGGGGTGGGCCGTAAGCGCGTTCACGCGCGTCTTCGACGCGCTATGGGCGGCGTCGCGCCCCAACGCAAGGAGATGGCGCAGTGAGTCTCTGGATCACCGAAGCCGAGGTCGTGCGCCTCATGGACATGAAGGGCGCGATCGCGGCCTTGGACCGCGGTCTGGCGCTGGAAGCCGCCGGCAAGGCCGAGAACATGGTGAAGACGCACGCGGTCTGGGGCGGTCACCATACGCTGCATGCGATCGGCGCCACCTTTGCCGACGAGGGCTTTGTCGGCACCAAGACCTGGGCGCATGCCAACGGTGCGGCGCCGCTGCTCATTCTGTTCGACAGCCACAACGGGTCGCTGAAGGCGATCATCGAGGCGTTCGCGCTCGGGCAGCTGCGCACCGGCGCGATCAGCGGGCTGGCGACGAAATACCTCGCGGCCGACGGCGCCAGCGAGATGGCGCTGATCGGCACCGGCAAGCAGGCCATGACGCAGCTCGCCGCGGTCGCGGCCGTGCGCCCGCTGCGGCGGGTGCGCGCCTTCAGCCGCGACGGCGCGGCACGGGCGGAGTTCGTTGCTCGCGCCAGGAAGGCGCTGGGATTGCACGTCGAGGAGGCATCCTCGGTCGCGCAAGCTGTCGATGGCGCCGGCATCGTCACCTTGGTGACGCGCGCGACTACGCCCATCCTCGATTCTGGCATGGTCGCCGCGGGCACCCATGTGAATGCGGTGGGCGCGATTTCGCCCGAGCGCACCGAGTTCGAGGCGGCGCTGCTCTCCCGCTGCGCGGCGGTGGTCGCCGACAGCGTGCCGCAGGTGAAGAATCTTTCGAGCGAGTTCATGCAATATTATGGCCATGACGAATCGAAATGGCGCGCGGTGCGCCCGCTGTCCGCCGTGGTGGCCGACGGCAAAGGCCGTCCGGCCGGCGCCGACCTCACGCTGTTCAAGGCCATGGGCATGGGCATTTCGGACCTCGCGCTCGGCATCGAAATCCTGCGCCGGGCGGCCGAGCAGCGCCTCGGCCGCGAATTTCCGCATCCGCAACCCGCAAAGCTGTTCGCCTGAAGGAGGCTTCCCATGAACGAGACCGTGCGTTTCATCGATCAATCCGGTGCCAAGCCCAGCGAGATGGATCTCTGGCCCGCGATCGTCATCCCCAAGGAGACGATCGATGCGGAGGTCGAGCGCCTGGCGAGCTTGCCGCGTCCGGTCAACGGCCGCCGCCGCTCGCTCATCGCGCATCCGTGCGCCGGCAAGGGCAACGGCCTCGCCGCCGGCATTCAGGTCGCGCTCGATGTGCTGCTGCCGGGCGAGCGGACCATTCCGTACCGCGAGAATTCGACGCAGGTGAACTTCGTCATCCGTGGCCGCGGCCATTCGATTGTGGGTGGCAAGCGCTTCGAAGTGAACCTGCACGACGTCTGGAACACGCCCTCCATGCACATCTACTGGCACGGCAACGACGGCAAGGAGGTGCAGGTCAGGCTCACCTATTCGAACGCTGCACTGCTCGAGCAAATGAACATCCACTACGTCGAGGAGAACCCCCCGCCGATCGAGCCGGTGAAGCACGAGGAGCTGAGCGAGGAGGACAAGCGCCGCCGGGTTTCGCCCTACGGCACGATCAAGCTCGACGATGAAGGGGCCTATCTGATGCCCTACGAGGTGCTGATCAATCCGCCGGCGGTGGAGTCGAAGGCATTGCATTGGCCGTGGGAGCAGGTCCAGCATCATCTCGACAAGTTGCAGGCGCTCGGCAAGGACTACATCGGGCGGCGCCTCTACATGCTCTACAATCCGATGACCGGCCGCACCAACGGGTGCACGCCGTCGTTCTTCGCGACCATGACGATCCGCCCGCCGAAGATCGTCGACCGGCCGCACCGTCACACCTCGGCCGCCATCAATTATTATTTCCACGGCACCGGGCGCTCGACCGTCGGCGGCGAGGTGCTGGAGTGGAAGGCGGGCGATCTCATGCTGTCCGCCCCGGGCTGGGCGGTGCACAACCATGCTTCCTACGATGATTTCGTCTACGAGTTGACCGTCCAGGACCAGCCGCTCAACATCGCCATGGAAAGCTTGCTGTGGCAGGAGAGCCTCAAGCTGCCGCTCGCGGTTCTCGGCGTGCAGGAGGGCTTCGGCACCAATCGGGCGGCCGGCTGAGGCGAACGCGCCAGCGGGTTTACTGCCGCCGTACTGGTACGCCGGCACAGTGATCTTGACTGATTGAACCCGATTCTTGGTGGTGAATCGATCGCGCCGCGATCTCGGTCTGCTCCCTCCCCCTGAAAGGGGGAGGGCATAGGCGGCCTTCGGCCGCCGTTCTTAGCACCAAGAACGCCGATGCGGAGCATCTGCTATGGTGGGGGTCACGCGACGATGCGAGGGCTTCGACTGTGGCGCTGCTGTTTGACCCCCACCCGACTGCTTCGCTGCGCGAAGCAGTCGACCTCCCCCTTTCAGGGCGAGGTTTGGAGGTCGCCGCGCGTACACGAGCCACGCCACGACAGTGCGGGGGCGACCCGCAAGGCGCGATGCCCGCGTCGCAGGACATGCGATGAAACCGATACGCGCTGCGATGCTGGCTTGCACGCTCGCGCTCGTCGCTTTGGTCGCCTTCTCGGTTGTGCCCGCGCACGCCCAAGACCAGCTGAAGCTCGCGATCGGACAGCTTGGCCTGTGGGCGGTGGAGGGGCCGCGGCTCGGCCAGCGCGCCGGCATCTTCAAGAAGCATGGCCTCCTTCTTGACATTTTCGGCACCGCCGGCGGAGGCGAGACCCTGCAGGCGGTGATCTCGGGCTCCGCCGATCTCACCGTCGGGATCGGCACGGCGGCGGTGCTGCGCGCCTACGCCAAGGGCGCCCCGATCCGTGTGATCGGGGCCAATTTCACCGGCGCGGGCGACCTCTATTGGTACGTGCGGGCGGATTCCCCGATCAGGCGGCTCGAGGACAATACCGACAGCACCACCATGGCCTATTCGGCCAGCGGTTCGTCGAGCCACAACGTCGTCCTCGCCTTCATGCAGGAGCTCGGCATCAAGGCGACGCCGACCGCGACCGGGACGCAGCCCGCCACCCTGACGCAAGTGATGTCGCGCCAGATCGACGTCGGATGGGGAGCGCCGCCGTTCGGATTGAAGGAACTCGCGGAGGGCAAGATCCGCATCATCGCCAACGGCAACGACGTGCCTTCGCTGCGCACCCAGACCGTGCGCGTCGATATGGTCAACGCCAATACGCTGCGGGACCGCAAGGAGACGGTGCTGCGTTTTGTGCGCGCCTATCGGGAGACCTTGGACTGGATGTTCTCCAGCCCGGACGCCGTCAAGATTTACGCCGAGGAGGTCAAGGTGCCGGTCGAGCTCGCCGCCATGACGCGCGACAAGTTTCAGACCAGGGAGGCGATGCGCAACGATCGGATGTCGGACATCGATGCGGTGATGGCCGACGCGGTGCGGTTGAAGTTTCTCGACAAGCCGCTCACGAGAGAGCAGCTGGCCGAATTGATCCAGATCCCGCCGCGGTAGGAGGGAGGGGCACTTGGACTTCGGCATACAGCTTGCGACATCGGCGCATTCCTGGAAGGTGGCGAAGCGCGCCGAGGAGCTGGGCTTCACGCACGCCTGGTTCTACGACACCCAGCTGCTGAACGCCGAGCTGTTCGTCGCCATGGGGGCGGCGGCGATGCAGACCTCGCGCATCCGGCTCGGCACCGGGGTGCTGATCCCGTCGAACCGGATCGCGCCGGTGACCGCCAGCGCGCTCGCCTCGCTCAATGCGCTGGCGCCGGGCCGTGTCGATTTCGCCGTCGGCACCGGCTTCACCGGGCGGCGGACCATGGGACTGCGGGCGATCACGCTCAAGCGGCTGGAGAACTACGTCCGTGTGGTGCAGGGCCTGCTCGCCGGTGAGACCGTCGAGTGGTTGCAGGAGGGCGGCACCCACAAGATCCGCTTCCTCAATCCGGAGCTCGAGCTGATCAAGCTCGATGACTCAATCCCGCTGCACGTTTCGGCATTCGGGCCGCGCGGACGGCGGCTCACCGCCAAGCTCGGCGCCGGCTGGATGGGGGCGATGCGCAACGCGCAATCCGCCAATGCCGCGCTCGCCGACATGCAGGCGGCCTGGAAGGACGCGGGCCGCGACGGCAAGGGTCTCTACGCCACCGCGTTCGGCGGCGGCTGCGTGCTGCGTGACGGAGAGCCTGCCGACAGCCCGCGCGCCAAGGCGCAGGCCGGACCGGCGGCGGCGATCGCGTTTCACGCCTACGCGGAGGCGGACGAGCTCGGCGCGCTATTCCCGGTGCCGCCGCCGTTGCAGGCGAGGTTCGACGCCTATCGCGAGGTCTATCGCAAGTACCAGCCGGCGGACTCCCGCTACCTGCAGAACCACCGCGGCCATCTGATGTTCCTGCGGCCGGAAGAGCAGGAGTTCATCACCGCTCCGGTCATCCGCGGCCTCACCTTCACCGGAACGCGCGCGGAGCTGATCGAGCAGCTGCAGGCGATCAAGGCCGCCGGCTATCGCCAGTTCGGCTTCCACGTCCGCAACGGTCACGAGATGGCGATGCTCGAGGACTGGGCCGAGGTGGTGGCGAAAGTCTAAACGGTTGAGACCCGCACGCGACGCGGCGGCAACACGCGAAGGAGAGGGCATGACGACGATGGCTTGGATTAGGCGCGGCGCATACATCCCATGTGCGGCGACCCTGGCTGTGCTCCTGTTCGCGGGCGAACCGGCGTCGGCGCAGACCTACGGGCTTGCCACCATGCAGCCCGGCACGCTGGCGCATGCGACCGGCTCCGCCATCGCCAAGGTGCTGAAGGAAAAAGGCGGGCTCAACACGCTGGTGCAGACCACCGCGGGCGAGAGCGTGCTGATTCCGATGGTGGCGCGCGGCGAGATCGATCTGGGCATCGCCAACCTTGCCGAGGTGCAGGCCGCCGCCGAAGGCAGCCCACGCCCACAGCAGCCGGACCTGCGCCTGATTGGCGCCATCCACCCGCTGCGCGCGGCCTTCTTTGTGCGCAAGGATTCGAGCATGCAGATCATAGCCGACCTCAAGGGCCAGCGCGTGCCGCTCGGCTACTCGGCGATGCGCACCGTCGACATGCTGGTGCAGGCGCAGCTCGCGCTCGGCGGCGTCACGGTCGGCGACGTCAAGCCGGTGCTGGTGCCGAACGTGATTCGCGGCGCCGACGATTTCATCGGCGGTGCGGCCGACACGCTCTATTTCGCCTTCGGCGCCCCCAAGCTGCGCGAGGCCGACGCCACCGTCGGCGGCATCCGCATGCTGGCGATACCGGATTCACCCGAGAGCCTGGCGGCGAGTCGCAAGCTCTTTGCCTACGGCTACCTCACGCAAGTCGTGCCGATCCCTGCGTTCGTCGGCGTGACGCGGCCGATGAAGTGCTACACGTTCGACTACATGCTGTTCGCCAGCGTCAAGACCAAGGACGATACCGTCTACAAGATCATCGACACGCTGGCCAACAACAAGGCGGACCTCGTCGCGGTGGCGCCGCATCTGCAGGAGTTCGACCCGGCAGCGCTCTACAAGACCTTCAACATGCCGTATCACCCCGGCGCGCTCAAATATTTCGCCGATCACAAGCTGCAAGCGAGGGAGATCAGGTGATCGACATCAGCAGCGCGTTCCGGAGAATTCACTTCCAGTCCACTTTAGTCCTGTCACTCCATGCGGTTCTCTTTGAGTGAGCGGTTCCCGCGAGGTCAAGATGACACAGTCCTCTTCAACGGTGTTGGTTGGCACGGGCTTTGTTCGGACGATGGCGCTCTACAACGCGGAAATGAACCGGCGAACCTTCGCTGCCGCGGCCCGTCTCACTGACCAGGAGCGGCTAGCGCAGCGCGGTGCATTCTGGGGATCGATCCACGGGACCCTCTGCCATCTGCTCTGGGGTGACCAGATGTGGATGTCCCGATTTGACGGCTGGGTAA
>WNEY01004870.1_pt1 | contig 10313 bp, 5 predicted proteins | sample 5400531 | NCBI WGS metagenome assembly WNEY01 (sample SAMN13153338, study PRJNA577476) | soil metagenome | isolation source: 200 cm saprolite under Douglas fir tree site 1 | place: USA:California | collected 2015-04-18
CCGGGCGTCGATCGAACCGTGGATAAGATTGCTCATTGGGTGCGCTGGGTCGTTGCCGGCAAGGGCAAGGGCAACGGGAACGTCAATGGCCGGGGCAATGTGAACGGTAACGCAACCGAGCTGGAGCTCTGGACGGTCAGTGATGGCCACGGCTTTCAGATCCTGCGCTTCACGGACAATTTCAGGGCGCACAACAAGGATCTCTTCGAGGACTCAGACGACTGAGCAAATAGGTGAGCGCAGAATGGCGGACCGGGCACGCGCAACGTAAGTTGTGCGGTCCGTCCGACGCCCGTCCGCCTCTCGGACGGCCCTCACCAACCTGGCTCGGCCGGTCCAGACTCGGCCCCACTGCGGCGACACAGAAGCTCTTCCCGCGCGTCGGCTCACACGACCTGCTGGCAAAAGCTGGGACCGCGTGGCACTCCGACGCAGCGCGCAGCCTCTGACAGAGGTGCCCAAGACGGAATCGAACCAGCGACACAGGGATTCACAGTCCGCGGCGCGAGGTGGCCAACGCCGCGAGATGACGATCGAATGCGGCACCTGCGGCGCCCTGCTTCAGCACAAGCTCAGCAGTAGGAACTGACTCGTTCGGGTTGAGACCGGTTGCCACTGAACATGCGCTGAACCTCGGCATGCTAGACTAAGCAGTGAGCCGGCAGCGTACCGCAGCCATCTCGCGTCCTGCGCTAGCGAAGCACGTTGCTGGCTTCGGCCGTGCTGACCCACGTATTCGCGTCCTCCTGGAGCAGGAATCGCTCGTGGACGAGCTCCATGGCCGCCTTCTGCACCGCCTTCACGAACCCCGCGTGGTCCTTGTACCGTTCCTGGAGTGACTTGCGTGGATCGCCGCTCGCCAGGCGCTCCGCCTTGGTGGTCGCGAACGGGACGTACGAGCCGGCCAGCGCGCAGAGATTCGGCGCCCGGAACCCCGGCGCCCGCAGTGCCCAGCCCAGGTTGGTGCCGACCGGCGCGCGGCTCTCGACGGTCCGGATGCCCGCGATGTCGAGGCCGTCCTCATCAGGCCTGGGCACGAAGGCCGCATAGCTAGTGCCATGCAGCGGCGGCAGCACCGTGAGCCGCCCGCCGACCGATCTGAACAGCGGCCCGTAGTCGAGGAGCTCGAGTTGGTTCAAGACCGTCGGGAAGTTGACGCCCGGGATCGCAGGGAATCCCCGGCGGGCTTCGCCGAGCGAGACAAGCGTCGCCCCACTGCGAGTCTCTTGCTGCCACTCACCATTCTCGTCGTCCTCACGCGCATCATCATCGTCACCGCCAAGGCGGGGATAGTTGCTCTTGGGAGGCTCGATGCCCGCGTCCGCCCATGCATCGAGTGCGATCAGCAGCGCCCGGAACGTCGGAGCGGTCCCGCCCGTGCCGTTCGTCGCCAGCTGGCAGGTGGCGGTCGAGCCGACGCCGGGTCCGGTTGGACCGGGCGGACTGAAGAGGCCCACGCCGCCGACGTGCGAGTAGCTGGAGTGGAAGTAGAGCCGGACGTTCTTCGGAATGGCGATGGGCTTTCCGAGACCATTGGCCACGTTGAGGGACGCCTTCATGTTCCAGAACTCGTTCGCCGAATCAGTCTGGAAGACGAGGGGGTCCGTCGCCGGTCGCTTCAGGATCCCATCGCGGACGCCCGAGATCGGGTCGGTCGTGACCCCGTACGTGAGCGGCGCCACGCTCGTCGAGACGAAATCTTGCCGGTCGTCCTGGCGCGAATACGTGTTCGGATCCGCGAACTCGACGTTGGCGAAGAGGCGATGAGAGCCTGGGATGGTGAGGTGGATGGCGTCAAAGACCTTCCGGTGGCCTTCATCCTCATTGAAGCCGAGGTAGAGGAACTCCCGCAGGTACATCCCGGTCGACGAGCCACCAAAACCGTAGACTCGGCGGATACCGACGTTCGTGGGGCCCAGCGCGAGGGGGTTCGGATTGCCGGCGTCGTCGCGGACCTGGTTGCGGAGGAAGGAGGTGATGTCGCGCGTCACTGCGTAGGCCAAGCCCAACACCATCGGGTCCGTGGCCGGATAGATCAATTCGTAGAGCTTGTCGGCGCGGAAGCCGTCGAAGAGGCAGATGTTCGTCGTGTTGCGAACCAGGGTGGCTTGACCGCCCGGGCAGTTCCCGAAGGCCCAGCGGTTCGACGGGATCGCGACCTTGGGTCCGTTCGAGCTGTCCCGGACCGTCAAGTTCGAGTGGGCCGTGTTCAGATCGGCCGTCGCGTACGACTGAAAGGCGGGACTACCCTCGAGCGTAAGGGTGAAGGTCCCGGCGGGAGGAATGGTCCGGTCAGAGTATTCGATGCGCACTGCGCTGACGATGGGGCTACCGTCCGCCTGCGTGGCCACCGGCAAGCGGGGGAAGAGGCGACTGTTGCCAGGAGCCACGTCGCCCTGCCAGCCGGCGTCGACGATGGTGTATCCCAGCCGCAGCTGAAGCCCGTCGCCCGAATACGTCAGCGGATCGTTCGTGCTCGGGAGAAGGACTGCCGGTGGGAAGCTCAGAAGACCTGATTTGTTCCCGCGGTTGTTGATCGCATAGTAGATCTTGAAGTTGCCCCGGGAGATGTCGGTCGGCTTGAGGATGAAGAACGGCGCGCTGAACTCGACCATGCCGCGGGCGTTCTTCGGAGCTCTCTCGAGGTTGACGATGATCGCGTTCAGTGAATCGCGGGGATCCACCTCCAGGTAAGCGGTGCCGTCGAGCCGCTCGTACGGTCCGCTCGGTCCCCACATCGCTCCGCTCGCGAATGAACGGCGCTGTTCGACTACGAATCGGACGACGCGCGCTTCGCTCGGCTGGACGACAACAGATGCCAGCAATAACCCAGCCCCCAAGAGAATCAGAAATCTATTTTTGCCCATGTTCGGTCTCCCTTCCCTCGCCTGCTGAACTCATCATCGTCCCGCGGTCCCGCGCGGCAGATCCGAGATGGCAGCGACAGCGTGAACGGTCCACTGAGTGTGAAGGCCGGCGGGCGGAGGCGTGGCCCGCACGCCGGCCTCCCATGTCTACCGCAGCACGTCGCTCGCTTCCGCCGCCTTGATGAAGGTCTGTGCATCCTCCTCGAGCAGGAAGCGCTCCTTGACGAGCTCCTTCGCCGCCTTGTCGACGGCCTTCACGAAGCCGGCGTGGTCCTTGTACCGTTCCTCCAGCGATTTCCGCGGGTCGCCACTCGCGAGCCGCTCGGCCTTCGTGCGGGCGAACGGGAAGTAGGACCCGCTCAGGCTGCAGAGGTCCCCTGCCCGGATGCCCTTACGCAGGTTCCAGCCGGTGTTGGTGCCGAGCGGCGCGCGGGTCAGGATCGTGTCGATTCCGTCGGTGCCGACGCCATCCTCATCGGGCCTCGGCACGAACACCGCGTACGAAGGTCCGAGTACCGGCGGCAGCAGCGTCTGCAACCCGCCCGTTGCATTGAATCCGGGACCGAAGTTCAGGACATTGATCTCATTCATAACGTTCGGAGCTTCCACCCCGGGGATCGCCGGGAACATCGCGTCGTACTGTTCCAGGGAGACGAGCGTCTTGTTCTGGAAGCGCGGGTACCTGCTCTTCGGAGGCTCGATGCCCTGATCAGCCCACTCGTCGAGCGCGACCGCGAGCGCCCTCGGCGTCATCGAGATGCCGCCGAGTCCCTTGGTCGCGTTCTGGCAGATGCCGGGCGGTTGAGGAGGGGCGAGCAGACCGGCCGCCCCGATGTGCCCGAAGCCATTCTGGAAGTACAACCGCACGTTCTCCGGGAGCGCCACAGGGTTGCCGAGCCCGTCGACGACGTTGAGCGATGCCTTCCACTGCCAGAACACGAGCTCCTCGTCGATCTGGAAGACGAGGGGATCGGTCGCAGGCTGCTTCAGGATCCCGTCGCGGAGGCCCGAGATGGGATCGGTCGTGGTCGCGAACGTCAAGGGCGCCACCGAGTTCGACGTGTAGTCGTGGTGCTGGTCCTGCCCCGAGAAGAAGGTTGGGTGCGCGAACTGCACGTTGGCAAAGAGGCGGTGCGTAGCGGCGGAGTAGATAGTCACGCCGTCGAAAACCTTCCGGTGGGACTCGTCCTTGTTGAACCCGAGGTACAGGAACTCCCGCTGGTACATGCCCGTGGAGGAGGTGCCGGAGGAGTAGGCCCGGCGAATGCCCGTCCGATTCTTGCCGTGCCGATCTTGGTCACCGTCGTCGCCGCCGCCCCGGCGGGAGCCATCGTCGTCACCGTCGACATTCACGACCAGCGGATTCGGGTTCCCAGAATCATCCTGCGTCTCGTACCGGAGGAAGGAGCCGATGTCTCGTGTCACCGCGTGGGCGAGGCCCATCACGATGGGGTTCTTGGCCGTATAGATGAGCTCGTAGATCTTGAAAGGCGTGAAGCCGTCGAACAGGCAAAGGTCCGTCGTCGTCGGCACGAGGCTGCCCGCCCCAGCCGGGCACCGGCCGAAGGCCCACCGATTGGAGGGGATCGTGACCTTGGGCGCATCCGAGCGGTCGCGCACGGTCAACGTCGAGTGGCTGGTGTTCGTGTCAGCCGCCTCGTAGGGACGCCAGCCGGTCACCAGCGGCTGGGTAAACGTGGCGACGGCTGTCTGGTATTCGAGCCGAAGCGGCCCGACAATCGAGCTTCCATTGGGGTTCGTGGCCACGGGGAAGCTCGGGTAGAGCTGGTTACCGGTAGGGGACGGCAGGCCGTCCCCATGCCAGCCCGCGTCCACGGTGGCATAGCCCAGCCGCAGGAGCACGTTGTTTTCGCCGACATCGGCGGCGGTGAGGGGGTTGCAGTTCGTCGAGGTTTGTGGGAAGGCACGAAACCCCAGCTCGATGCAATTCCCCCGGTTGTTGATGCCGTACCAGAGCTTATGATTACCGCGGGCCATGTTGACGGGCTTCAGGATGAGGAACGGGGAGCTGAACTCCACCATCCCCCGCACGTTCCTGGGCGCCTTGTCCAGGTTGACGATGACCGCGTTCAGCGGATCGCGGGGATCCACCTCCATGTACGCGGTGCCCTTGAGCCGCTCATAGGGACCGGCCGTCCCCCACTCCACCCCCACGGCGAAAGGCACCCGCTCCTCGACCGCGAACCGGGTAACCCGGGCCTCGGCGGACCTCGGAATGGCAGCTAACGAGAGCACTCCAACTGCAACAGACAGGATCCATTCTACGCTCGACTGGAATCTCATTGGGCACTCCTTGCTCTTCACCGGTCGCGTAGAGGTGCAGCCGACCGTCGCGGATGGCCGGCCGCGCTGCTCGGCAAACGCCACAAGAGCGAGTCTGCCCGCACCGCGAGCTAGCCTTTGATCTCTACTCCCGGGGCCATAGAACGGGATGCATGCTGGCCCGAGCCGCCAACGCGCTCATCGCAGGCTGAAGTCAAGTCCGGGTGCGTAGCACCGACCATCCCTCGGTCCAGTCCACCTTGTCGGCACTCCGTCATCACCGTCGAGGGACGTGGCCTGCTCCCAGCCGGCGGCAACGGGATCGCGACGGACGCCGGAGCCCACGTCCTCGCCACGGCGGCGCGAGCCAGAGTCCGGCCCGCCAGGATCGCCAGCGACCACAAGATGATCCCAGGGACAGCTGACGCCACACGCCTTGACTCCCCTGCAAGCGGGGGCGCATGGGTCGCCACGGGGAAATCGAGTCCAACCCGATGCGCAGCGATGAGGTTGCTCTGCGGTAATTCCCCGAAGCGAGGCCAGCGCTGATCGGGGCGCGGACGACAACGAAGGGACGCGCCTCGGACGCCGTCCTCGTCAGGAGGAGTCGCAATGGCGAGGCATTTCTTGATTCCGAGACGGACCGCGGCGAGCCTCCTGATCGGAGCGCTGTTGGCCGCGGCGCCTTACGCGAGCGAGGCTCGTGTGGTGCGGTTCGTGGTCGAGCAGCGGCGGCTCGTCGCCAGCGGCATGTCGTGGGGCGCGAGCGGGCCCTACGAGAGGCTCGACGGCACGGCTTACATGGAGGTGGATCCCCGCGATCCCGTGAACACGGTCATCGTGAACCTCGATCGCGCGCGGCGGAACGCGCGAGGCAAGGTCGAGTTCAGCGCGCCGTTCTTCCTCCTTAAGCCGGTGGACGTGGCGCGCGGCAACCGCAAGATCTTCTACGGCGTCAACAACCGCGGCAACAAGGTCGAGATCGCCCTGCGGACGTTCCCGGGCGCCCTGCTCAACGACCCGCTGACGGCCGCCGACTTCGGCGACGGCCTGCTCCTGCGGCTAGGCTACGTCGTCGTCGATGCTGGCTGGCAGGGAGACGTCGCGCCGGGCAACAACCGGCTCTTCCCGAACTTGCCGGTCCCGACGCAGGCGGACGGGAGCCCCATTGTCGCCGCCGTCCGGATCGAGTACTCGGATCGGACGATCCCGCAGGCGGGGACCTTCACGCTCACGCTGGAGGGGAACGCGGCCTTCCGCTCGTATCCCACGGCGAACAGCGACACGGCCCACTCGACGCTGACGGTCCGCGACGGCCTCGACGCCCCCAAGGTGGCGATCGCGTCCAGCCGCTGGGCCTTCGGGCGGTGTCCGAGCGGTGCTGGCAGCCTCGTGCCAACGACGACCGACATCTGCCTGTTCGACGGCTTCCGGCCCGACAAGCTCTACGAGCTCATCTACCCGGCGACGAACCCGATGGTGATGGGCCTCGCGTACGCCGTTACGCGCGACATCGGCTCGTTCCTCCGCTACCAGGCCCGCGACGACACCGGCACGGCGAACCCGATCGCGCAGAGCGCGACGGAGGTCGGCATCCGCCGCTCCTATGGGACGGGCAGCTCCTCGACGGGCATGTACATGCGCGACTGGCTCTACCTCGGGTTCAACGAGGACGAGAGGCATCGCAAGGTGTTCGACGCCATCCACATCCACGAGCCCGGTTCGCACCGGCTCTTCGCCAACGTGGAGTTCGCGGATCCGAACACATACTCGCGGCAGGACGACCGGCACGACTTCCTCTCCACGAGCGTCGCGCCGTTCACCTTCGCGGTCACGACGGATCCCGTCTCCGGCGTCCGCGACGGGATCCTGAAGCGGCCGGTGACCGATCCCCTAGTGATTCAGACCGACACGGCCAACGAGTTCTGGGAGATGAAGGCGTCCCTCAACGTCGTCGACGGGCGCGGCGCACCGGTGCCGGTGCCCGACAACGTGCGGCTGTACTTCCTCACCAGCAACTCGCACGTCGGGGCGGCCGGTCTCTCCGGCGCCGCGGGGCCACCGGGGATCTGCCAGCAGGCCACTAATTTCAACCTCAACGCGGTCAGCCCGACGTTCCGGGCCCTGCTCATCGCCATGGATGCCTGGGCGGATCGCCACGTCGATCCTCCGCGCAGCAACTATCCGAGCCTCGAGCAAGGGACGCTCGTCACTCGCGAAGAGGCCTCAGAGGCTTTCCCAGCGATCCCTGGCGTGACCTTCCCGACGGTCCAGAACGAACTCGAGGTCCTGAACTACGGACCCGAGTTCAGCTCGGTCGGAGGGCGGCTCACGGTGCTCCCGCCGCTGCTCGGCGCGGGCTATGCGCTCTTCTTGGCCCGGCCTGACAGGGAGGGGCTTGACATCGCGGGCGTGCGGGCGATCGAGATCCGCGCGCCTATCGGGACCAACCTGGGCTGGAACGTGCGAGCGCCGGGCTTCCGCGCGCCCAATCTCTGCGGGCTGAACGGCTCCTTCATCCCCTTCGCCACCACCAAGGCGCAGCGCCTGGCGGCGGGCGATCCGCGCAAGTCGCTCGAAGAGCGCTATAAAGACCACGAGGGATTCGTGGACGCCGTCGAGCAGGCGGCGAGGCAGCTCGTCCACGAGCGGTTCCTCTTGCAGGAAGACGCCGACAAGTACGTCGGTCTGGCGAATGCCAGCAGCGTCCTCCGCTAGCTGGCGGCGGCGTGGGCCGGCCGACGAAGGCTGGCCCCTTGACGCGCACCAGCGCTCGGGACGCTGAGGTGGTGCTTGGCTACTAGCGACGACTTCAGGCGTAGCAGCGGGCACCCGCTGTTACGCGCCATGACGCTCACCCGATGCTCCATTCCGCGGTGCTCACTCCTCGAGCGCGCCCTGAAGCGAGAAGCGGCGCCGCCGCGCGCCGCTCTTCAAGAGCGTAGCCTTGACCGAGGAAGAAGGTCGTTTAAACCATCGCCGGACGGCGCAGGTGACGGATGATGAGCAGCGCACCATCGGCCGGGTTGAACGCACCTGCCAGGACCAGCAAACCCGCCTGCTGAGCACTCTGTGCGTGGGCGAGGTGAGCTTCCCGGAACGGCTGCCGGCGGCGGACGAAGTCATCGACTGTTTCGTAGAACATGGTCCCCGGTCGAGCCAGTTGACACCGGTGTCGCACGTTTGCATAGCATCCCTTTCCGCCGCAGTGGAGACGGGGCGCGGCAAGGCATCCAGGGGCAGATCCCGCATCATCCGCGAACTGCTGGAGGTGACTCCATGATTGCTGCAGAAATTGCGTCTCTGCGCGCCTATCGGACTATTGGCGCGACGCTAGCCGTCCTCGCTTGTTTCGCGCTGACCTCGGCCCGCGCCGACGCCCGGATCAGCGCTGAGACGATTGCAGCGCGGCAGAAGTTCTTCGGGATAGAGAATGTCGATCCGAATACAGGCCAGGTCCGTAACGACCGGGTGATCTTCTCCTGGACGGGCGTCAGTGGCTTTGCCGCGTCGCTCAAGGGACACGTCGTCCTGATGGATTCCTACATCGCCAGGGATGGTGGCGCGCGTTTCGGACCACCGCCTGGTATTCTCAATCACTGGTTCGGGATGGCGTACGTCGGCGCGACACCGCAAGAGTTAGCGGCGCTGAAGCCCGAACTGGCTTTGATCGGTCACACGCACTTCGATCACAATGGCGACCTGCCTACGGTGGTTCGTGCGAATCCGGGCATGCCGGTGATGGGTACGGCCGAGCATTGTGACGACCTTCTCGCCTTCGTTCCGGACGCGAATTGCATCTCGATATTTGCGAAGGGCGCGCCGCTCGGCACCATGTTCTTCGTTCCGCAGAACATGCTGCCAGGCGTCAGCATCATTGCTGTTAAGCACCCGCATTCAAGTGCTTCGCCGAACCCCGTACTTGATCCGCCGTTCGCGTTTACGACGCCGTTAGCGAGCTGCACCGTGCGGACCGACTATCCGGTCCAACCGGATGAGCCACTGGCCTGGGGCGCTCCCGGCGTCGGGCCTGGGGCCACCGGCGTCGGCCCGCCGAGCGGGCTTATCTCTATCATGTGGCATTTCACGACGGGCAAGTTCGGCGTTGCGTGGGAGGACACGGCGGGCTACATCGCCAACACGCCCGTGGTGGACGCTTTCATGAAGCTGCCGAAGACCGACGTGAGGCTCGCCTCGATCGTCGTCTCCGGCCGAAGCGTGATGGAGCTGCACAACCAGCTCCTGAAGCCGAAGCTCTTCATCCCGCTGCACCACGACTCCTGCGGGTACCTCATCAGGAAGGACTTCGAGGCGACCATCGCGGCTACCAATCCTCGACCGCCGGAGGTGTGGTTCCTCTCCGACCCGAGCGACTACTTGCGGCCCATCGTCTTCGATCCCGACGACAAAGCTTGGCAGTGAGCACCTATCACGTGTGAGCGTGGGTCACGCAGCCCGCACGAGTTGTGACGGGCTCTCGGGTCGAGACAGGTCCGTCACCCTGCCCAGCGCCGCTAGGGCCAAGCGGCGCTCGTGCGCGGGCCGCGAGCGTAACGGTCGGCCTTGGGGATCGGCAGCCGGTAGACCTCGCATTCCGTCAACAGTGCGGAGCCTGCCCCCGCAACCAGTTCGGCCTTAGGCGACGCGCCGGGGTCGAAAGCGAATCGGCCCGAGGTCCTGTAACGGGGATTCGGGCCCTGCGCGGCGGGGGTGACACACTCCCGCCGCGTTCTGGTAGCTGAGGACGTGTGAGGGAAGAGGGCGGAGGCGACAGAACCCGGCGTTATCGGACCCCGACCTCACCGGCACGGTTCAATTTCCGGACTAAGAAAGACGAGTCCGATTGCGGCGGAGGTGATCGCGAGCGCGGACATCCAGATCTGCCAGGGAATGGAGGCGGCGTGCTCCTGCGGAGTGGCTTGCTCGAGCCCGGGCAGCGCGTCTCATCGTTGAATGGCCGTCGCCATGGCCCGCCTACGAATAGGGTACCACTTCATGCGCTCCTTCTGCCTCGGTCAAGGACTGGCGCCAAGCTCCCGGAGGGTCTGAGCGGGGGGACGAGGTCACCGAACGGCGGTTATCCGATCTCTGCAAGAGCCCATACGATCGATGCCGGCCTGCGCCTCACTCGCAAGGGCGGCAGAAGAGGACACCGGGGTCAGC
>WNEY01004871.1_pt1 | contig 10313 bp, 10 predicted proteins | sample 5400531 | NCBI WGS metagenome assembly WNEY01 (sample SAMN13153338, study PRJNA577476) | soil metagenome | isolation source: 200 cm saprolite under Douglas fir tree site 1 | place: USA:California | collected 2015-04-18
GTCAGGACTCGTCCTCTACTGGACGGTGTCGAATATCCTACAGATCGCCCAGCAATGGTGGATGAACCGCCCGGCGCGCGAGCGCGCCGGCCGCGAGGCCAAAGACGCCGGCCGGGCCTGATTCGGCCCCGCGACCTTCCGTCTAGACAAGTGACCGATCCGCTCGAGGGTTTGGCTGAAGGAACGCGGGAGATTCTCGGTCGCCCGCTGACCGAGCGCGAGCGGGGGCTTTTCTGTAAATATCTGGAATTGCTAATTAAGTGGAAGAAGTCGCAGCGGCTAATCGGCTCGGCCGAGCCCCACTGGATCGTCGAGAATCTCTTTCTCGATAGCCTGCTGTTCCTCAAGGTGCTTCCCTCACCGCCCAGCACGCTGCTCGATCTCGGTGCAGGCGCCGGCCTTCCAGGGATCCCGCTCAAGATCGTGCTAGGTGAGGTCGAGCTCGTCCTCGTCGAGTCACGCCAAAAGCGCGTCTCGTTCCTCTCGAGCGCGGTGCGAGAGCTCGCACTGGAAAATGTTCGCGTTGTGGGCGGGCGGATCGAGGACGTCATGGATGAGCTTGAAGGACGGTTCGACGCCGTCGTCATGCGCTGCGCCGGCGACCCGGGGCAGCTCCTGCCGATTGCCGCCCGATTGCTCAGGCGTGGAGGGACGGTGGCGGCTTCTGGTCCACCCAAGCCCCGGCCCCTGCCCCTGGGTGACTGGATCACGGTGGTGACTCGCCGAGGAGGTGGAAAGGCTCGTAGGTTCGCGGTCTACCGTAATTCTTGACGTGATCGGCCTCTTACCACGAGAATGTGCACCGTGGAACGCCCCTCGTTCACACGTCATATGATTGGTCACGTTCCGCGTGGAACACTCCAATAGCTAGGATTCTCTCGATAGCCAACCAGAAGGGCGGAGTCGGGAAAACTACCACCGCCGTTAACCTCGCAGCAGGCTTTGCCCTCGCCGAGCGCCCTACCCTCCTCGTGGATCTGGACCCTCAGGGCAACGCCACGACGGGGCTCGGTGTTAAGAAGTCTGGCCTCTACCCGACGGTCTACCACGCCATTCTCGGGAACGAGCCCGTTGAGAAGGCCATTCACGAGACCGAGTTGAAGTACCTCAAGCTGCTCCCGTCGGACATCGACCTGGTCGGCGCTGAGATCGAGTTGGTGTCCGTCGACCAGCGGGAGTATCGCTTGCGGGTCGCGATCGAGTCCGTGACCAAGGCCTACGACTTCGTGATCGTTGACTGTCCGCCCTCGCTCGGACTCCTCACGATCAACGCCCTTGTGGCTGCCGACCGCGTCCTCGTGCCCCTTCAATGCGAGTTCTACGCCCTGGAGGGGCTCACGCAGCTTCTCCAGACCATCAGGCTCGTGCGCGAGCGCTTGAACCCGCGCCTCGCCGTCGCGGGCATCGTGCTCACGATGTTCGATGGCCGGACGAGCCTGGCGCTTCAGATCCGAGACGAGGTGCACCGCTACTTCCCGGGCGAGATCTTCAACACGGTGATCCCGCGCAACGTGCGCCTCTCGGAGGCACCGAGCTACGGGAAGCCCGTGATGCTCCATGACCTGAGATCCAGTGGGTCGGTCGCATATCTCGAACTCACCGGGGAGGTGCTGAAGCATGAATAGGCGAGGGCTCGGCCGCGGCCTCGGCGCTCTGCTTTCTGCGACACCAACCGCGGACGACATCCTGCTCGACGTACCGCTCGACCAGATCGAGGCGAGCCAATCTCAGCCGAGAAAATTCTTTAATCCTGAGACATTAGACGAACTCGCTGCTTCGATCAGAGCGTCAGGGGTGATCCAGCCGGTGATCGTCCGGCGGCGAGGCGCCGGCTATCAGCTCATAGCGGGCGAGCGCCGCTGGCGTGCGGCGCGACAGGCCGGACTCGAGCACATCCCGGCGATCGTTCGCGACGCGACAGACGCCCAGAGTCTTGAGCTCGCATTGGTCGAGAACCTGCTCCGCGAAGACCTGAACCCGATCGAAGAGGCTGAGGCCTACGAAAAGCTCCTCGGACAGTTCGGCTGGACACAGGAGGAACTTGCCAAGCGCATCGGCCGCGACCGCAGCTCGATCGCGAACGCGCTGCGACTGCTGCGACTGCCGGAGGAGATCCAGGCGGATCTGCGCGGGGGGCGGCTCACGATGGGGCACGCGCGGGCGCTGCTCGCGTTGGCGAACCCGGCTGATCAGCTCAGGCTGCGTGACGATATCCTCGCGCACGCGTGGTCGGTCAGGGCGACGGAGGACTCGATCCGCGCCCTCGAGGAGGCGGTGCGCCCGCGCGACACCGCGTCGCGGCAGGGGCGTCGCCGCTCCGCGGAGCTGGCCGCGCTCGAGGCCGAGCTCCAGCGCGCGCTGATGACGCGCGTGCGGATCGTCGGCAACGAGAGCAAGGGCAAGATCGAGGTCGCCTACGCGACGCCCGAAGAGCTCGACCGGCTCGCCGAGTTGCTCGGCGCGAGACACTGAGCCGGGGAGCGTCTAAACTCTGGGACATGGCTGAGCGAATCGTCGTCGGGATGAGCGGGGGTGTCGACTCCTCGGTCGCCGCCGCGCTCCTCGTCGAGCAGGGCTACGACGTCGTCGGGGTCACCATGCGCGTCTGGCCCTGGTCCGAGCCAGCCGAGCCGACGAAGCGCTTCGGAAGCTGTTGCGGCACGGAGGCTGCGGACGACGCGCGGCACGTCGCCCGCGCCCTCGGCATCCGGTACTACCTCCTCAACATGGAGGGGGAGTTTGATCGCTCCGTCGTCGGTCCATTCGCCGACGCGTACCGACGGGGCGTGACGCCGGTTCCGTGCCTCGCGTGCAACAGCGATTTGAAGTTCGGCTCGCTCCTTCGACGGGCCCGTGCCTGGGAGGCGACGGCCGTCGCGACGGGCCACTACGCGCGCGTGAAGCGCGACGAGGTGACGGGACGGCATATGCTCCTGCGCGCGCGGGACGCGCGGAAGGACCAGACCGACTTCCTCTGGCCGCTCACGCAAGAGCAGCTCGCGGCGGCGCGCTTTCCGGTCGGCGAGCTGACGAAGGACGAAGTGCGGGATCACGCGCGGCGTCTCGGTCTCGTGACGGCGGACAAGCCAGAGAGCCAGGAGATCTGCTTCGTGCCCGACGACGACTACCGCGGCTTCCTGCGGCGCCGAGAGCCCGACATGTTCCGCTCCGGCCCCATCGTGGACCTCCAGGGCAAGGTGCTCGGGACGCATGGCGGCGTCGCTGGATACACGATCGGTCAGAAGAAGGGGCTCCACCTCGCCCTCGGGCGATCGTTGTATGTCGTCGACCTGGATGCCGAGCGGGACACCGTGGTCGTGGGGGACGCGGTCGATCTGGAGCGCGACCGGCTCGTGGCGCGCTCGGTGAACTTCATCGCGTGCGCTCCGCAGCGGGAGCCGATGCGCGTCGAGGCGAAGATCCGCCACAACCACGTGCCCGCGCTGGCCACGCTGCGCGTCGTCGACGCGGACACCGCCGAGGTCGTGTTCGACGAGCCGCAGCGAGCGATCACGCCGGGGCAGTCGGTGGTCTGGTACCGGGGCGAGTGCGTCGTCGGTGGCGGCGTGATCTCACGCTAGATCGTCCGCGCCGCGATTGACACCGGGCGCCGTCGCGTGATAGTTTTCACAAACCTTCGCGAGCTTCACGAGATCGGGAGAACCTCCTTGACGTATTGGCGTGGACGTGACTGGACGGGCGGGGTCGTGTGCGCCATCGTCTTGCTCCTGGCCGGATCGGGACTCCCAGAATCCGGCGTCGTCTGGGCAGCGGCCGAAGCCGGCGAGGAGGGCGGCCTGATCAACCTCGACAAGTCACTCATCGTCCAGGTCGTCAACTTCCTCATCCTGCTCGTCATCCTCCACCGCCTCCTCTACAAGCCCTTGCTCGCGAAGATGCAGGAGCGGGCCGCCGCGATCCGGACGGCGCTCGAAGAGGCGCGCGCCGCTCGCGCCGAGGCCGCGCGTCAGCAGGAGGAGAACGAGGCGCGCCTACGGGCCGTGCAGGCCGAGGCGGCCGCGATCCGCGCCCGGGCCCTGCAGGAGGCCGCGGAGGAGCAGAAGCGGCTCGTCGACGCGGCCCGCGCGGAGGCGCAGCGGCTGATCGACAGTGCGAGAGCGCAGATGGAGGCGGACGTCCGGCGCGCGCGCGATGAACTGCGGCGCGAGGTCGCGGAGCTCGCCACCGCGGTGGCCGAGAAGCTCATCAGGAAGAGCCTGCGGGACGAGGATCACCGGCGCCTCCTCGCCGAGGCGATCGCGAAGATCGGCGACTAGGTGACCGTGACGGCGGGTGTCGACCGCTCCTACGCGAAGGCGTTATTCTCGCTCGCGCAGGAGCTCACGCAGGCGGACGCGGTCGGCCGCGGGCTCGACGCCGCGGCGGCCCTCTTCGCCCACGAGCCCGCGCTCCGCGCCGTCTTCGGCCGCCCCTGGATTACCGCGGCGGTCAAGCGCAACGCGGCGGCCGAGGTCGCGGCACGGCTCGAGGGTGGGCCGCTCCTGCGCGACTTCCTGGCGCTCGTCGCCGCGCGGGGCCGCGCCGAGCACCTGCCGGGCATCGCTGCCGCGTACCGCGAGCTCGTGGACGCCGCCGCCGGCCGCGTGCGCGGGCGCGTGCGCACGACCATCGTGCTCGCCGACGGCGAGCGCATGGCGCTGGCGGGCCGGTTGAGCCGCGTGTTCGGCGGCAAGCAGGTGGTGCTCGAAGAGGCCGTGGATGGCGCGCTCCTGGGCGGGTTCGTCGCCGAAATCGGCAGCCTCCTGGTGGACGGAAGCCTGGACGGCCAGCTGGCGCGGTTGCGCGAGCGGCTCGCGCATGACTAGGCCGCGTTCGAGCGCGGGCTTTGCCCGCGCAACCCTAGGGGGGGAGGTCCGGAAGGGGGGCGCAGCCCCCCTCCGGGGATAGCGATGATCAAGGCCGGAGAGATCAGCGAGATCATCAGGCAGCAGCTCGCGGGCTACGAGGCGGAGGTGGACCTGCAGGAGGTCGGCCGCGTCATCGAGGTCGGCGACGGCATCGCGCGCATCTACGGGCTCGAGGGGGCGATGGCGGGCGAGCTGCTCCAGTTCCCCGGCGACGTCGTCGGGATGATCCTCAACCTCGAGCAGGAACAGGTCGGCGCGGTGCTCCTCGGCGACGATACGCTCATCAAGGAAGGCGACATCGTCAGGCGGACGAGCCGGATCGCCCAGGTGCCGGTCGGCGAGGCGCTGACCGGTCGGGTCGTCAACGCGCTCGGCCAGCCGGTGGACGCCAAGGGCCCGATCAACGCCAACGAGTTTCGGCCGATCGAGCGTTACGCCCCGGGCGTCGTGGACCGCCGGTCGGTGAAGGAACCGCTCCAGACCGGGCTCAAGGCCATCGACTCGATGATCCCGATCGGGCGCGGCCAGCGCGAGCTGATCATCGGCGACCGCGGCACGGGCAAGACCGCGATCGGCGTGGACACGATCATCAACCAGCAGGGCCAGGACGTGTACTGCTTCTACGTGGCGATCGGGCAGAAGCGCTCGACCGTCGCGCAGGTGGTCAAGGTCCTCGAGGACGCCGGCGCCATGAAGTACACGACGGTCGTCGTGGCCTCGGCGTCCGAGCCGGCGCCGCTCCAATACATCGCGCCGTATGCCGGCGTCACGATGGGGGAGTACTTCCGCGACTCCAAGCGCCACGCGCTCTGCATCTACGACGACCTCTCCAAGCACGCCGCGGCATACCGGCAGCTCTCGCTCCTGCTCCGGCGGCCGCCCGGGCGCGAGGCGTACCCGGGGGACGTGTTCTACTTGCACTCGCGGCTGCTCGAGCGCGCGGCGAAGCTTAACGACGCGCTCGGCGGCGGCTCGCTGACGGCGTTGCCGATCATCGAGACCCAACTCGGCGACGTGTCCGCGTACATTCCGACGAACGTCATCTCCATCACCGACGGGCAGATCTACCTCGAGTCGGACCTCTTCTACGGCGGCACCCGCCCCGCGGTGAACGTCGGCCTGTCGGTCTCGCGGGTCGGCGGCTCTGCGCAGATCAGGGCGATGCGCCAGGTGGCCGGGAAGCTGCGGCTCGACCTCGCACAGTTTCGCGAGCTTGCCGCCTTCGCGCAGTTCGGGAGCGACCTCGACAGGGCGACCCAGCTTCAGCTCGCGCGCGGCCAGCGCATGGTCGAGATCCTCAAGCAGGGCCAGTACCGGCCGCTGCCCGTCGAGAAGCAGGTGGCGATCATCTTCGCGGGCACGCAGGGGCTTCTCGACGACCTCCCGGTGGACGCGATGCGGGACTTCGAGACGCACTTCTTGGGCTGGCTCGAGCGAAAGGCGCCCGGGATCCTCACCGAGATCCGCGAGAAGAGGGAGATCTCGGACACGCTGCGTGAGAGCCTCACGAAGGCCGTGGGCGACGCGAAGGCGGAGTTCGTGGCCGCCGGGGGCGTCAGGGCCGCGTAACGGCCCTCGCGCATGGCGACCCTCCGCGACATCCGGCGGCGGATCCGGTCCGTCGAGTCCACGCAGAAGATCACGCGGGCGATGAAGCTGGTCGCCGCGGCGAAGCTCCGGCGGGCTCAGGAGCGCATTCTCGCCGCGCGCCCGTATGCCGGGAAAATGGCCGAGCTGCTCGGCAACCTCGTGAGTAGCGCAGACGCCGACGAGGCGCCGCACCCGCTCCTGATCCAGCGTGCGGGACCGCGCCGACAGATCGTGATCATCACGGCGGACCGCGGGCTCGCGGGCGCGTTCAACTCGAACATCGTCCGCCGCGCGCTCGACTTCATCCGCCAGTCGAGCGCGCCGGACGTGACGCTTGTCGTCGTCGGCCGCAAGGGACGCGACTTCTTCCGGCGGCGCGGCTGGCCGATCAAGCGCGCCATGATCGGCTTCTGGGACGGGCTCGCCTACACCCACGCGACCGAGCTGGGCAACTACCTCATGCAGCAGTACCTGGACGGCGAGGTGGACGAGGTGCACCTCATCTACAACGAGTTCCGTTCGGTCGCCGTCCAGCGTCCGCGCCGCGAGCAGCTCCTGCCGATCCCGCGCACGGAGACGGGCGAGGGGAGCACGACGCCGGTGGACTACATCTACGAGCCGGCGCCGGACGCGATCCTCGGCGACCTGCTGCCCCGCCACGTGCGGACGCAGATCTTTCGCGCCCTCATGGAGTCGCTCGCGGGCGAGTACGGCGCGCGGATGACGGCGATGGAGGCGGCGACCAAGAACGCGAAGGACATGATCGAGGTCCTCACGATCCAGTACAACAAGGCGCGCCAGGAGAAGATCACCAAGGAGCTGCTCGACATCGTGGGCGGCGCCGAGGCCCTCACGCAAGGAGCGGAGGCATGAACGTCGGGAAGATCGTCCAGGTCATCGGGCCGGTCGTGGACGTCGCGTTCGAGCCGGGCAAGCTGCCCGGGATCTACAACGCGCTCGAGGTGCAGGGCATCGAGCTCAAGGACATCTTTTCCTACTCACAGCGGCTGGTGCTCGAGGTGGCGCAGCATCTTGGCGAGAGCGTGGTGCGCACCGTCGCGATGGCGTCGACCGACGGCCTGACGCGCGGCATGACGGTCAACGACACGGGCGGACCCATCTCGATCCCGGTCGGCCGAGAGACGCTGGGCCGGATCCTCAACGTCATCGGCGAGCCTGTGGACAAGGGCCCCGCGATCCACGCAAAGAAGACCTACCCGATCCATCGCCCGGCGCCGGCTTTCGAGGAGCAGTCCACGAAGGTCGAGATGTTCGAGACGGGGATCAAGGTCGTCGACCTGCTCGAGCCCTATACCAAGGGCGGCAAGACCGGCCTCTTCGGTGGCGCCGGCGTCGGCAAGACCGTCATCATCATGGAGCTCATCAACAACATCGCGAAGCAGCACGGCGGCATCTCGGTCTTCGCCGGCGTGGGCGAGCGGACGCGCGAGGGCAACGACCTCTACCACGAGATGACGGAGTCGGGCGTCATCGAGAAGACCGCGCTCATCTTCGGCCAGATGACCGAGCCGCCGGGCTCGCGCCTGCGCGTGGGCCTCACCGGGCTCACGGCGGCCGAGTTCTTTCGCGATGAGGAAGGGCAGGACGTGCTGCTCTTCATCGACAACATCTTTCGATTTACCCAGGCCGGGTCGGAGGTGTCCGCCTTGCTCGGCCGCATGCCGTCGGCCGTGGGGTACCAGCCGACGCTCGCCACGGAGATGGGGACGCTCCAGGAGCGGATCACGTCCACGAAGAAAGGCTCGATCACGTCCGTGCAGGCGATTTACGTGCCCGCCGACGACATCACCGACCCCGCGCCGGCGACCGCGTTCGCGCATTTGGACGCGACGACCGTGCTCAGCCGGCAGATTGCCGAGCTCGGGCTCTATCCGGCCGTCGACCCGCTCGCGTCGACCTCACGGATCCTCGACCCCGCGATCCTCGGCGACGAGCACTATCAGACGGCGCGGACGGTGCAGTCGATCTTGCAGCGGTACCGCGACCTGCAAGACATCATCGCGATCCTCGGCATGGAGGAGTTGTCCGACGAGGACAAGCTGATCGTCGCGCGCGCGCGCAAGCTCCAGCGGTTTCTCTCGCAGCCGATGTTCGTCGCCGAGGCCTTCACCGGGACGCAGGGACGCTACGTGAAGCTGGCCGAGACCGTGAAGAGCTTCAAGGAGATCGTCGAGGGCAAGCACGACGACCTCCCCGAGCAGGCGTTCTATATGGTGGGCGACATCGGCGAGGCGATGGACAAGGCCAAGAAGCTTCGCGAGGTCGCGTAGTGGCCGATCGCCTCAGGCTCGAGGTCGTCACGCCGACACGCCTCGTCGTCGCCGAGACCGTCGACGAGGTCGTGGTCCCCGGGAGCGACGGATACTTCGGCGTGCTGCCGGGCCACGCCGCGTTCCTCACGACGCTCGGGACCGGCGAGGTCACGTACCGCATCGACCGCGACGAGTACTATCTCGCCGTGTCGGGCGGCTTCGCGGAGGTTCGAAGCGACAAGGTCATCGTCCTCGCCGACGCCGCCGAACGGCCCGAGGAGATCGACCGTGGTCGTGCCGCGCGGGCGAGGGAGCGGGCCGAGCGGCGCCTCTTCGGAGGAAGCTCCGAGGAGGCGATCGATTACGCGCGGGCGACGGCAGCGCTCGATCGCGCGCTCGCGCGCCATCAGACTGTGAGCCGCGATCGCTAGCCCCAACGTGGACAGCAATCCATCACCAGCCACCCGGGAGGCATGACATGAAGCGACCGAGCGTCGTCTTTCTCGTGGCCGCGGGAGCGCTCGCCGTGGCCGCGACAGCGATCCAGGCGGGCCCCGAGAAGATCGCGTTTCCCTCGAACTACAAGGACCACGTCCTCTACGCGACCATCGATCGGTACGACACCAAGCAGTACCGCGAGCTCTACGGAACTCCGGAGGCGGTCCGGGCGGCCAAGGAGGGCAAGCCGATCCCGAGCGGCTCCGTCCTGACCTTGGTCCAGTACAAAGCGCAGGTGGACGCGCAGGGTAATCCGGTGAAGGACGCCAACGGCCGCTTCGTCAAGGGCGAGATGGTTGCCTTCACGGTCATGGAGAAGCGTGCGGGCTGGGGCGCCGAGTACCCTGACGACGTCCGTAACGGCGAGTGGGAGTACTCGGCGTTCACCGCGGAGGGGAAGTTCAACGACAAGGCGAACTTCAAGGGGTGCTTCCAATGCCACAAGCCCCACGAGAAGCAGGACTACGTGATCTCGCTCGCCAAGCTGGCCGGCACCTTCCCGGCCGGCCCGGTCGCGATGCGCACGGGCGCGAACGATGTGAACATCGCAGGGTTCGCCTTCGGGCCGAGCAAGCTCACGGTCGGGCGCGGGCAGTCGGTCACGTGGACGAACGCGGACGACTCGCCTCACCAGATCGCGTTCCCGAAGACCCAGGAGCGTTCTCCCGTGCTCCTCAAGGGCCAGAGCCACACGCAGGCGTTAGCCACGCCCGGCACCTATGACTACATCTGCGGCCTGCACACGAGCATGAAGGGCACGATCGAGGTCAAGTAGCGCCACGCGCCGGCTGCTCAGCGGGGAGGGCACTCTGCCCGCCCCGGTTTGCAGTCGGGCCGCCCCGCGCTCGCTAACTCCGCGCCGCTGCAGCCACCGCCGTCTGGCATCGCGCTTGCGCCTCACCGGGCGCGATGCCAACGATCCTGATCGTCGACGACGAGGCCAACATTGTCGAGGTCGTGCGGGTGACGCTCGAGGACGAGCGGATCCAGGTCATCGAGGCGCTCGACGGCGTGACGGCGCTCGCGCTCGCCGAGGCGCACCGGCCCGACCTGGTTCTGCTCGACGTGAACCTGCCGGACATGA
>WNEY01004873.1_pt1 | contig 10312 bp, 8 predicted proteins | sample 5400531 | NCBI WGS metagenome assembly WNEY01 (sample SAMN13153338, study PRJNA577476) | soil metagenome | isolation source: 200 cm saprolite under Douglas fir tree site 1 | place: USA:California | collected 2015-04-18
GGTGATCCGGCCGGCATCTCCAGTTGGAAGGAGCATGGCGCGGCGCTCTTGGCAACATTGGCGCCCAAAGTCGAGATCCGCTGGTTCGACACGCCGCACGACATTCCGATCTTTGCCCCAGCCGAGGTGGCGAAGGAGATCGAGCGCGTCAGCTCGGCCGCAGCTGCGAGCTCCGACTCATAGCCGGCCGCCCGAGACCAACTTCAGCACCGCGAGCAGCGCCGCCGCGCCGATAAACGCCACAACGATGCTGCCGAAGAACCCTACGGTCCCGGTGATGTGGAAGATGGCGCCAAGCAAATAGCCGCCGATGAGGGCGCCCGCCACTCCGACCACGATGTCGGCGATACAGCCGAACCCTCGGCCGGCGACCACGCGGGCCGCGACCGCGCCCGAGATCAACCCGACGATGATCCACGAGACCCAGGATCCGGGCTCGAGGTTCATTTCGCCAACCAATGCGCGATCACCGAAAAGACCTCCTCATTGTCCAGGTCGTTGAAGGGTTCATGGTAGCGGCCATCCAGCAGCCTGAGCTCGCTGACTGATGGGGCCAGCTGATGAAGTTCCTTGCTGCCTTCGGGGTCGATCAGCCGGTCATCGGTCCCAGCCAGAATCAGGAACGGGAGCCTGATCTCCCCAGCGCGCACAAAGATGCGTTGGCATGCATCCGTCCACTCGGAGTACATGCGGAGGGAAATCTTGCTGTGGACGAGCGGATCGGTGCGATAGGCCTCGACCACCTCTGGTATGCGCGACAAGGTCCTGGGGTCGACCTCGTTGTTCAGGGTCAGCCGTGGCAATATCTTTGACGCCGCTTTGCCAAGCGTGAGCTTCAACGCCGGCACTGACACCTTCAACCGAAGCGCAGGGCTGGACAGCACGAATCGATTGGTATTCGGCAGCTTGTGCTCCAGCACCGTGCTCAGCAGCGCTGCACCGCCGAAGGAATGTCCGAGCGGCACCACCTCTCTACCCACAACCCCCTCGACGTGTTCTACGAACGCGGCCACGTCGTCCGTCCATTGGGACCATTTGCCAACGTGCCCGCGCGAGCCCGCGCTCTTGCCATGGCCGCGCAGATCAACCGCAAACGTCCCGAACCCATACCTGGTCATCGCCTGCGCGAATCGCTCATACCGGCGCGCATGGTCTCCAAGGCCATGTACGACGGCAAACGTCAGCTCAGCGTCGGCTTTCGGCCACGCGCGGTACGACAGTTTGGTTCCGTCGGCGGACGCGATTGTCCCCTCGCGGGCGAGGGTACCCTCAGCCGGCAAGGTGGCCGAAACCTTTCAGGATCTTGAGCGCTTCTTGTTCAGCCTCGAGCAGCGTCGGCGCGTAGGCCCGGATGCCGAATAGGGCATAGGCCCACTCGGGGCTCGGAGGACTCTGCGAGTGAAGCCGAAACGTTGGCGGATAGAACAGAATGCGCTCGCCCTGAACCTTCTTGATCACGGGGCGCTTGGCAAGAATCTCCTCCAGCGTGTGACCGCTCGGCAGCCGGCCGTGATCGAACTCCAGCCTGCGTAGCTTGGCCAGCGGATGGTCATCGTCCTTCAGCGTGGTCTTGATCCCGTACTCGGCGCTCAGGTCGCGCATGAAGATGGCGAGGATCAATGCGTCGGTCTCGTCGCCGGCCATTTTCACGAACCCGGCGGCGCCGGTGCCGACAACGTCCTCGAGCTTCAGATGGCGGAAGAACTCCATTTCGAACAGCCCACGAGAGTGGGAGCTCGCCACCCACGGTGGCTCGCAGCGCCACGTACGGGCGGCCGCGAGGGCTTCGAACTGGGCGTGTACTCGTTCGAGACGCTGCTCCGGCAGCCCATACAAGCGGTAGTGGAGGACCCTCCGCACGCGATTTAGCCTACCGGTAATTGGCGGCGGTCGCGCCGTCTCCCTGGCCAGCCGCATCGCTTCGTCCTGCCAGGGCGGCGCCTGGACGCGCACGGCGAGTCGGTCCGGGCCGGCCGAAAGCAAGAAGTCGCCACGCCTCGCAGCTTCGAGAAAAGCCCGCTGCTGGTGGCTCAGATGAAACGCCGCCTCGAGCTTGGCCGCCTCGCCGGGTCGCTGCGCGCCCAGAAACAGAAGCGCCGGGTTCGTCGCCACGACCGCTCCCTGGTCTGAGCTCAAGAGGTCGCCCGGATTCTGTGTCGCAAAGACCAGGGATCCGTCGTACTTGCGAATCCTGCGTGCAAGACTTACGACGAAGCGGCGAATCGTCGGGTCTTCAAACAGAAGGCCGAGCTCATCGACCACGAGCATGCGGCGGCGGTCTTTGCGCTTGATGCGCGTCCACAGCGCTTCGGCGAGCAAGAAATGGACTGGCGCCACCATCTCGTCGCGCAGCTCGCGCATGCCGAAGACCACGATCGGAGCCTCGAGGTCGATGTTGGTCGGGGCGCTGAACATCTGGCCGAGGCTGCCATGCACCCAGCGGCGGAGAATGGCGGCCACCCGGGATGCATCCGGCAGCACGCTCGCAACGTCGCGCAGCAACGGCTCCTCAACCTGCCTGTAGGCAGTCCGGACGGCGACTTCGACCAGGGCCCGCTCGGACTCATCGAGGCCGCCGCAGATCGCCGAGCAGAGGTCGACCGCGTCGGCGGTCGCGGGACCGAGCCACGACTCGTCGCGGCGATCGGAGGGACGAAGTTCGAGCACGTTCAACGCGTGGCCCGACCCGAGGGCGAGCTGCACGTCGATGCCTCCAAGTTGGCGCGCAAGGTTGCCGTACTCGTGCTCGGGATCAATTACGTAAACCTGGATGCCTCGCCCGAGCGATCCCATCAAGAGCATCGAAAGCAAGTACGTCTTGCCCGCTCCCGAATAGCCGAAGACCCCGATATTGGCGTTCGCATAGCGCTGCTGGTCAAAGGGATCGACGAGCACGGGTGCACCGCTCGCGCAATTGCTGCCCACGATCAGGCCGGCAGGTTGCTGAATGTCGGCGCCTGACCAAGGGAAGAGAGTGACCAGCGTGCTCGTGTCGAGGACACGCTTGCGGGCGAGGCGATCGACACCAATCGGAAGAGTCGCGATATGGCCTTCGAGCATCCGAAACGTGCATGGCTGGAGCTCGCAGAGGATCGCGCGAGCGGCGGCGCGAATCTGTTCGGATCCCTCTTCGAGGGCGTGCCAGGTGGCCGCTATCAGCGTGATGTAGACGGAGACGTGGAACGCCTTCTCCTGGCTGCCCACCAGGCGCCGCTGAAGATCCTCTGTTTGGGGCAGGGCGCCTGCAAGCATCGGATCGTTGGTACCCGAGCTCAGCTCCTGCATGCGCGAGGCCCTCATGTTGGTGAGCTGGCGTTGCAAGTAGTCGACGATCCAGGCCACCGGCAGCGGCTCCGCGTGCCAGGCGAGCCGGATCTTCACGCCGGGTGGGATCAGCCGATTCAACCAGCCGGCTTCGAGCTCGGTCCCAGGCATGCGCTCCACGTACCAGGACCGGCTCCAACCCTCTGGCACGAGCAGATGGTGTGGGCGTTCTTCCCCGAACGCGGGCCGATTGACGGGATTCGAGGTCGCATATCCGACGCCCATCTCGCGCAATGCCCCCTCGAGACGGTGCGAATGGCCTTTCGAGATGACCAACGATGTCAGCCTGCGGTGCGCCGACGGCGATTGAGCCATGTGGTCGACGAACCAGAGGTCCGCGCCCCTCATGTCGTCGAAGTCACGCGGCCGTGGCGGGCTGACTGTCGCGTCCACACCGCAACCAGGCTCGCTTTCGATCAGGACCTCCAGTGGCGCGTCGAGCCCGTCCAGCAGCCGCCTGAACGCATGCAGCAATCGCGTCCGATCCCCTTCTGCCGCGCCCTCGAACCCGACCGGCTGGGTGGCAATTTGCACCATATCGGAGGCGCCCTGCCACAAGACCGAAGGACCGCGCGCCGCTAGTCGGACCGGGCCCAGGCTCAAGTGCTTGATATCGATCCCCGCCGCCGCTTTGATCGAATGCGGATCAACCATTGCGGGGTGCGCGAGGTCCACGTGACGCGATAGCGCCGCACCAAGAAGATCGCGATATCCAACAGCCACTGGTCGGCCGCACGAGCACGCCACCGGCCCCACGCCATCGTCCCGCCCAACCCGATCACAGCAAGGCACGCGCCCGCCCGGATTGGTTGGATTGCCCAAGGCGATGACCAGAGCGCGAATGCACTCAGAAGGGACACCAGCATGTAGGCCAGACGTATCGGCGTCAGGCCGTAGAGGAGCTTGTCCTCGAGGTCGACGTCCAATGGCACCCGCGCGGACATGCCAGGCAATCTAGAAACGTCGGGCGCCGGATGGAACCCAGCGTGTTAAGTCCGTAGGAACCTTAGAATCGACACTCGGTCGTGGTCACGCTCGCGTAGCTCAACTGGCAGAGCAGGGGACTCTTAATCCCAAGGTTCAGGGTTCGATTCCCTGCGCGAGCACCATCATGTTGTGTCTCAGAGTGTCAGGACGTGTCTCTGTGGTGCCTGACGTGTCAACTAGTGGGCGACACCTTGTGGCCAATCGGCGGTTGACAGCTTATCTGACAGCTTAGCGGTGGCGAAACAGCCCCTGAATGATGGTCGAGCAAGGGCCGCTATGAACTGAGCAGCCGCGTTCTTGACGGACTCGAACCGCACCGCCGGAGACCAATAATCCCCTGCCTCTTTTTTTGGTTAACGTGCTGCGTCATGTGGCCTAACCGAGTTTCTGAACTGCCTAGTGTGGGCGGCGTCTCACGCTCGAATCTCAAAACGCCAGCGTGAACGGCGGGAGGATGCGCCCGAATATCGACGGCTTCGCTCAAAAGTCAGGCAGCCACGGGACTAAATCTAGGTCTAGACTCGCCCCACCAGATAGCGGGAGGTGGGTCGGATGGCTATTGCGGCCAGGGACGTGGCGGCCGAACGGGCCGAGCTCCTGAACGAGATCGAGGGTAGAACGCTCCTCACGGAGTTGGCGAGCATGGCGGAGCGGCTGGGCGACCAGCCCGCCCTCAAGTGGAAGGCGGGCGACGCCTGGCACTCGCTCAGCTGGCGTGAATACAGGGAGGCGGTGCTGGACATGGCGGCCGGGCTGCGGACGCTGGGCTTCCAGCCAGGCGACTTCACCGTGATCATGTCGCGCAATCGACCGGAATCGGTGATTGCCGACCTCGCCACGCTGCACGCCCGGGGCGTCCCCGTCCACCTCTACAGCACGCTGCCGCCTGAGCAGGTCGAGTACATCGCCAACCACTGCGGCGCCACTGTCGCCTTCCTCGAGGACTTGAGCTTTCTGGACAAGTTCGAGACCGTGCGCGACCGGCTGACGAACCTGCGGCGGGCGGTCCTCTTCGAGCCCGACCCGGCCGCAGGCGATTGGGCGACCAGCTGGGCCGACGTGCTGGCCGCCGGCCGGGCCGAGCGGGCGCGCGAGCCGGGTTGGGCCGAGGCGGCGTTGAGACGAGTGGGGCCGGACGACGTCGCCACCGTCATCTACACCTCGGGCACGACCGGGCCGCCGAAGGGCGTCATGGACACCCAACGCGCGGTCCTATACATGGTGTTCGCGACGCTCCGGATAGTGCCCTCCGAGTCGGATTCCCGGAGCATCTCCTACCTGCCGCTGGCCCACGCCACCGGGCGGTGGCTGGACGTCTGGGCTCCGCTCCTGGTCGGCGGCACGGTCCACTTCTGTCCCGACCCGCTGCAGCTCATCCAGTACGCGCTGGAGGTGCGTCCGACGCTGCTGTTCGGCGTCCCCCGGGTCTGGGAGAAACTGTTCGCTGGGCTCGGCGCAGCTATCGCAGCGATCCCGGATCCCCAGATGAAGGCGGCCGTCGAGGGCGCCGTAGAAGCCGGCCGCCAGGTCGCGCGGCTGCGCCAGCACGGCGAGGAGGTCCCGGCGGCGCTGATCGAGGCCTACGAGCGCGCGGCCCCAATCCGGCGCTCGCTCCTAGCCAAGGTCGGGCTGGAGGAATGCGAGCAAGCGGGGAGCGGTGCGGCTCCCATCGATCCCGCGATCATCGAGTTCTTCCAGGCGCTGGGCATCGCGATGGGCGAGGGCTGGGGCATGACCGAGCTCACCTGCGCTGCGACGATGAACGAGCTGGACCGCGTCCGGAACGGGATGGTCGGCTACGCATTTCCCGGGATGGAGATGAAGCTGGCTGAGGACGGCGAAGTGCTCATGCGCGGCCCGCTGGTGATGAAGGGTTACTACAAGGACGCGGAGAAGACGGCCGAGACGATCGACGCCGAGGGCTGGCTGCACACGGGTGACGTCGGCGAGATCGACGCCGATGGTTACCTCAAGATCATCGACCGCAAGAAAGAGCTGATCATCACCTCGGGCGGCAAGAACGTCTCACCGGCGAACATCGAGTACCTGCTCAAGACACATGAACTGATCGGCCAGGCGCTGGCGATCGGCGACCGCCGCAAACACATCACGGCACTCCTGGTCCTCGACCCTCTGACGGCGCCCCTCTGGGCGAAGCAGCGCGGGATCGCGGCGGCCTCGCTGGACGAGCTGAAGCGCCATCCCGAGGTGCTGGCCGAGGTGCAGCGGGCGGTCGACGCAGCCAACGAGCACCTAGCCCGCGTCGAGCAAGTGAAGCGGTTCCTGCTGCTGGCCGGGCAATGGACCCCGGAGACGGGCGAGCTGACGCCGACGATGAAGCTCAAGAGGCGGGTCATCCTCGAGCGCAACGCGGGCGCGATCGAGGCTATGTACGCCGACTGACCACAGCACGATCGGGGACGGGCCGGCCCACTCGTGCGCCGTGGGCGCGGCGCGTATGACAGCTTATCTGACAGCTTACCCGGGGCAGTCTGTGACACGCCAGGACGCTCTGTGACACAAACGCGTCAGACCGCCGAGTACGTGAGACACGCCCTGACATGTCCTGACACGTCCAGACAATGACGGTCAATCTCCTCTTAATCCCAAGGTTCAGGGTTCGATTCCCTGCGCGAGCACCAATCCTGTGTAGAAGTTCGGCTGAAAGACGACAAAAGGCCTTCGGCTGATGGTTGTCGCTACTTCGGGTGATGCGTTACACCTACTTCGGCTGATTCTTGACACGCCCTGGCATGAGGGAGATGAGCGTGGGTGAGCAGAGGTACAAAGCGGTGGGCGAAGTCGCGCAAAGCGTTGGGGAAAACGGCTGTCTCGATAACCATTATCCCACTGGCAAGGGGGCTTGCCACAAGCCCTCGCCGCCGTGCGAGACTGCGCTTTCGACAGCCCACTTCTGCTTGTGAGACGAAGGAGGTGCGGCCTCGCCTTACGACCGCCGTCCGTTAGCCGACTACTACTTCGTGCTCGGCGTCCCGCCTGACGCAACGGAGACAGAGTTGCACGCCGCCTGGCGTCGTCAGCTCAAGTACTGGCACCCTGACCGCGGCAACCATCCGGACGCGCTCGAGCACGCGAAGTTGATCAACCTGGCGCGCGACGTTCTGACCAACAGCACCAAGCGTGCGGCGTACGACCGACAGCGGGCAGCCGTCGGCTGGCGCCCCACCGCGTCGGCCCCGTCATACAGCGGACCGGTCCAATGGAAGACGGTCAGCCGCGAGGGCCCGCCCCGCGCGCCGAAGGGATTCGACCGGCACGGTTTCGTCGCGCGCCTGGAGGAGATGATGAACCGGGGCCGGCTGATGATTGAGAAGCGCAAGGACCTCGCGTCGGCGTCGAAATGGGAGGCGCAGACTCAGGCGTTGCTGCGAGATGAGCTCGGCGACCATCCGTACACAAAGCGATTCGAGGTGGCCCTGAGCCAGCCCCGCCCCGAAGGCCTGGTGGCGGCGTATGGGGTGCTTTGGGCCGCGTATGAGGATGCGCTGAAAGGCGATCTGAAGCCGGTGGTGAAGGAAAGGCGCCCGACCTGATCTGAGCACCACTGTCGTGTTTGGTTGCGGTCAAACTCAGCGTCGATGACCTACATCGCTTTTCTGAGGGGTGTGAACGTCGGCGGCAAGAGCATCGTCTCGATGGCGGCCATCAAAGAGGCCCTCGTCGCCCTCGGTCTGTCAGATGTACGGACCTACATCAACTCGGGCAACGTCATCTTCTCGACCCGAGCATCGGACGCTCAGCGGCTCACGGCCCGGATCGAGACGGCGCTCGAGCAGCACACGGGCATGGCGATCAAGGTGCTTGTCCTGGACGACAGGACCTTGAAGAAAATGGTCGACGCGATTCCGCGTAATTGGGTCGACGACAAAACGATGCGGACCTACGTCCTGTTGCTGTGGAAGGAGCTCGACGATCGCAGGATTCTCGACAGTCTCCCGATCAAGCCCGGCGTCGATGAGCTCAGGTACACGCCTGGGGCTGTCGTCTGGCGCGTCGATCGCGAGAACGTGAGCAGGAGCCAGATGAACAGAATCGTCGGCACGCCCCTGTACAAGAAAATCACCATTCGCAGCGCGAACACGATGCGAAAGCTCAACGAGCTAACCGTGGCGCCGACACGGCTGCCTACGGCAGACTGAACTAGACTCCCGCCAGTCTCCGCCAATCGTCGAGTGACATCACGACGTCGCCACCACGGGTTTGATCTCGCCTTTGCGTCCCTGCTAGGCGCTGTCCACATTGACAGGGCCCCGGAGTTGCGTCGTCGCTACGTAGCCGGCGCCAAGCAAACCAATCGCGAAGCCGGCGAAGATCAGCTGGTGCGGAGGCAACGCGGCCATCGACGTTCCCACTTCCATCGGATGGGTCTGATGCCAATAGAGATCCCAGACAGTGCCGATCGCTACGACCACGATGCCCAGTGCTGCGGCTACACGCCACCAGCTCAGGGGGGCGAGCGACAGCCAGCGCCAGGCGCCCCAGCCTGCCAATAAGACAAGCGGCGCGTAAGCGAGCAAAGCCCCGCTGGACATCATCGAGTGCATCAGACTCGCCATCAGAGAACTTCTCGGAGCTGCCATCATCAATACAAAGGGCCCAAGTCCAACGAGCGCGACGACAACGAGCAGGACGTACAGCGCCGTGAACGATCGTGAACGGAAATCGGTCTTGCCGCTGAAGGCCAGAACACCGAGCACAAGCAGCCCATCTATATCGATGACGATGTGTGGCGGCTGGGTGCCTGGGCCAACGAGATGTTCGTGCCAGTCCCAGATAGTTCCCACGACGACCAGTGCGTAGGCCACGGCTAGCAACTGGACTGCACTCGGATCGCGGACTTTGCTACGCATGTGGACCAACCCGACTTGAAGAATACTGCCCTCTTCTGACACCTCATTTGACACCTTGACCCGGAGACCCCGTGATCCTCGTCTCGTGACGGAGGTTCACGATCAATTAGTGCGGAGTCGGTCAGTAAGGTCTTGGAGGTTTGGACATGACGAGCGGATCCATAGAACCCAAGCGGACTCCAAGGCTCCCGCCGCGCTGGGTTATCCGCAGCGCATGGGTGGTGCACCGCGCGATCCATCGGTTCACGGGCGGGCGGCGCGGGCTCGCGACGCCGACGCCCGGCGGCAAGTTTGGCTACCTGCGCTTGAAGACCGTCGGGCGCCGCTCTGGTCAAGAGCGCGCCGCCATCCTCGGCTACTACGAGGATGGACCGAACCTCGTGACCCTGGCCATGAACGGCTGGGCCGATGCCGAACCTGCCTGGTGGCTGAATCTCCAGGCCCATCCCGATGCCGTCGTCGAGCTCAAAAACGGCTCACGAGCCGTCCGCGCGCGGGCCGCGGAGGGGGAGGAACGGGCGCGCCTATGGGCAAAGGTGCGCGATTACAGCGGCTACGGCAACGACGTCGACGCATATGCCACCTTGCGGTCATCCGAGACGGCGGTCGTCGTCCTGGAGCCGAGGCCGGATAGCGGGCACACTCTCGTTGCGGTCAAAGGGGCGTGACCGGGATGCAGATCTCACTTTCGAACTCGCCCGTCTTCGGGTCGAAGCTCGCCTCAACCGGGTAGTGCTCGAAGGACGGGCGTGAGTCGAGCTGCATGCCGCTGCCCGGGAGCCAATCACGCAACAGCCAGTCCCACGCCTCACCAATCTGTTTGTCGGTGCCCTTGAACTTGCCGACCGCGTACTTGCCGCCAGGAATCACGGTCAGTTGGTGGTCGCCCGCCCCGACGAAGTTCTCGGGCACCTCCACAGCGGCGTCGTAGCGCACCTTCTCGGGTGCGGTGATGCCCGGGTCATCGTGGCTGATGCCGTACCGCGGCCGACCGTACAGCCCGTTCGTTTGCATCCATGGATCGACCTTCGAAATCCAGAAGTCTGAAACGGGTTTGCCAACGGGCCCGATATAGCGGAGGTAAGCGACGGTGGTCGGCTGTCTGTCGACGATTGTGACTTTCATGCTTC
>WNEY01010438.1_pt1 | contig 10312 bp, 8 predicted proteins | sample 5400531 | NCBI WGS metagenome assembly WNEY01 (sample SAMN13153338, study PRJNA577476) | soil metagenome | isolation source: 200 cm saprolite under Douglas fir tree site 1 | place: USA:California | collected 2015-04-18
TCCTCGAGAAACCGCGCCACAATAGCGCGTCCAATGCCTGAGCCCCCACCCGTCACCAGCGCCACTTGCCCATCGAGCCAACCCATTGCCGTACCTCCCCTTGCATAGCAGCCCTGCCTCGCTATGCCTCATCACCCGCGCCCGCGCCCCTCTCCGCCATGGTCCTTCCCCACGGCACAAAGTTGCCATGGCGCAAGCGGGTCAGGGCGACCAATGCCAGATGCCACCCACTCCGCCGTGCCTCCGCCTGCCTGGCGACCTCATCGCGGCTCCTCGCGTCGCACCAGGCTCATCCTTTTGCTCCCTCTGATGGCCGGGTGCCCTTGGTGCTGTGGGGTCTGTGCTCCGCGCTGTCGTCGTCCCGGAGAAACGCCGAGATGCGCTCCATGACCTCCGCCTTGGGATAGATGGCATTCAAGGTCCGCGCCCGGGTCAATGGGTCACTGGCAAAGAAGCGCTCGTAGAGCACCTGCCGGCTGCCAAAGGCGCTGCCGGCAATGTCCCAGGCGAGGCGAAAGAGCTTGACCCGGTCGCGCGCCGTGGCGGTGTCGGTGGCCAGGTATTGCTCGATGTCGGGGGCCAGCGGACTGCGGAAGTCTGCCTCGCTTGGGGTAAGCATAAAGCTGCTGGACCCGAGGAGCTGGAGGATTTCCACCATGCGGGGATAGGCGGTCATGAAGAGGTTGCGGGTGATTTCTACTGGCAACTGCGCGGGACACATCACGCCCCAGGCATCGAGCTGTGCATCGGCTTCGGCGGCTCGCATGCAGGCTTTCATGAGCTCGGTGTCCAGCATCAGCTCGGCCAGCCGCTCCTCAGAGTGGGGCAGGTGGGCATTCCCCAGCGTCTGCGTCATCAGGAGCGCCACCCCCAAGACCACTTCGCACTTGGCCACGTTCTTCGCCGCGCCCTGGTGCGCCGTATGCAGCGAGGCGTGGGTGGCGGTGGCCGTGCCGTTGACCAAATCGACATCGCCGAGCAGGAACACGCGCTCCCAGGGCACCAGCACGTCATCAAAGAAGACCACGCAGTCCATTTCCTCGAAGCGCGAGCCCAGGGGGTGGTCGAAGTGCGAGCGGCCCAGGTCAAAGCTCTCGCGACACAGGAATTTCAGCCCCGGTGTGCCGCAGGGGATGGCGAAATTGAGCGCAAAGGGGCTATGGCCCTCGGTCATGCGCGCCAGGCGGGGCGAGTATACCGCAATCTCGTCGGCCAGTGGCCCCAACGTGGCCAGAATGCGGGCGCCGCGCACCACGATGCCGGCAGCGGTCTCGCGCATCACCCGCAGTGCCGTCCCCTCTTCCAGGTTGAACATGCCGGAGACGGTTCGGCTGCGTTGCAGGTTGATCAGCGAGTGTGTCAGGGTCAGGTCATGTTCCCGGATGTACTCATAATAGCACCGCATGTTTATAGCGCACTCGGGTCGGTTCTGCCCAAAGTAGTCCGCCGCCGCGGCCCAGGCGGCAAAGTTGACGTTCATAAAGTCGGGCGAGCGGCCCATCATGCCACACGTCGTGCGCGCCCAGTGCAGCATCATGGTGCGCCGCTGCTCCAGCTCCTGCCTGGTGCGCGGGATAATGAAGGACAGCCCGACGCGGTCGCCGCTGGTCGGCGAGACGTACGTCATCTCATCACGCCGGTTGGGGTCGTGCTGCATGTCATACAGGGCCGCAATGGCCTGCACCCCATTGCACAACCCAGGGTGGGTAGTCACGTCCTTGACGCGCTCCCCACCCAGCCAGACCTCCCGTGCTTGCTCTTGCAAGCCCTGGATGTACTCCTGTCCTGTACGCGCCGGCATAGCGCTTCTCCCTCCTGCCGGGACATGGGGCACCATGCCCTGGCAGCGCTGAGGTTTTTCTGCCCTGGGGGCTTATGCCAGGTCAAAGCCATAGAGCCTGGCGGCATTGTCCCAGACGGATCTTCTGTGTGTCATCCTCCGGTACGCCACGCAGGTCGCGGGCCACCACCTGCCGTGCAGGCGGCCACGTGGAAACGGTGGGGGGGTCATCCGACGACCACATGATGTGGTCCGCGCCGATACACTGGCGCGTGGCCACCCCCAACGGGTCGTCCATGCAGGTGGCATAGACCTGGCGACGGACATACGCACTGGGCTTCAGCTTCACTGGCGTGCCAGCGCTTGCTGTTGCATCACCCTGTCGGCCTCCTCGTACAGCTTGAGAATGAGTTCCCGGTCGGGGCAGTAGCGGTCCACGTCGTCCTCATTGCAAGCGCTCCACTGGATGTCGCGGCGTCCAGGCTACCTGGAGGCCGCCGGCTGTACGGCCTGATGGGCCTCTCAGGATAGACTCAGCGGTACTTCCGCTGCTCAATGGCGCCGCGATAGACCCCCTACACGACCCAGGAAGCCCCATAGTCGTGTAGGGGGATGTACGATTGGCCGGGCCATTGTACGGCACACATAACGGGCAACCCCGGCGCGGGATGACCGTACTCCCCATCCACAAGAAATCGTACCGGCCAAAGCCCCCCTCGGCGGGAAGCGGCAACAGTTCCTCCAGCCATCTGGGTATGGTGAGGAGTCGACGGAGATGCTGTCTGAGGACTTCCGCACGCGCCACGAGGTCTGATGTCATCGCGCACGCCTTCCGCACCACCGCCACAAAGTCGTCCAGGGCATCCGTGGCAGTCCGCATCATGGTGTCCCTCCCTTGATAAGATTAGGGCCTGAAAAACGCGAAGCATTTGCTGGAGTTAAAGATGTGCGTTTGGATCAGCTCAGTCTCGTCCGGGCGCCGTCCCAGTTCCGCCATCGCCCCGACCAGGCACATCCAATTCAGGAGCTCCTGTTGGCCGCTCTCTTCGATCGCGGCCAGGGGCGTCTTGCGCCAGGTCTCATAATCGCCCACTCGCAGCGCTTCGTAGAGGGCTCGGTCCGCCTCGATGTCTGGGTACAGGTAGTGATGTTTCGCCGTGAGAAAGGCGTGCGACCAACTCGACGAGGCCACCCGCGCCACCGCTGCCCCCAGGTCGAAACAGCGCCAGGGAGCTGGCGACGGAGGGTCGAGCTGGGCTTCGGTGGGGAGGTTCATCAGGTCGGGGACCCCGCCGTACTGCGCAATCACCCGGCGGCCATAGCAGTTGACCTGGAACGGCACGATCGGATACGCGAAGCCATGGCGATCATAGTCCAGGAACAAGAGGGCGTTGAGAAAGGCATGGCCCAGGTCATGATGCAAGGGCCTGTACGCATAGGCCATGTCAAACCCCGCTTCCAAGAGACCGCCGGTAATGCACTTCGCGCCGGTGCGATGGCCCTTGAATACATACATCTGCTCTTTGGGTTCACCCCAGGCGTTAGCACCATGAAACCGTGCCCACGGCTTGGGTTCACACACATCATAGGCCAGCACACAGAAGGGCGGGACGATGTCTTCCTGGAAATTCTCGTACTGGTCATCGCCCCAGATCACCACGAAATCCGGTGCGAAGTCATCCAGCCGCCGCCGCGCCTTCCGGAACTGCGCCACCAGCGCCTCCCGATGGCGTCGCGCTGCGCTGAGCCCCTGGTCCTCACCGTATTCCTGCCGCATCGCCACTGGCCAACTCTCCGGGTGCCGATAGTGATCAGGGAGCCCAGGGTCTTGGAGAATGTGTCTTAAGATGCCGGCCATGTTTTCATCCCGACCCGCCAAAGGCGGATAGTGCGTCAGTCCAATGCCCAAGATCTCTCCCATGTCGCTTCTCCTTAGCGCTGTGTAAACGTGCAACGATCCATGGGCAGTGAGCGAGTTCAAGCGCCCCTGTCACCCCTGGAACACCTGTGTCATGGGTTAATGACCGCCATGCGCTGTAGCTGCCAGGGGCCCGTCAGGGATCGTCATCCCCAACCCAAATAGGAGGTTCTCCAAGAACCAACGGCTGTAGCCCGATGGGGTGTGGGACTTACTGCCCCTTGCCGCTTCTGCTCGCCCTCCCCTTCTCCCGGTCGGCCTGGTAGTCCTTGAGGGCGGGGATCACCTCCTGGCTCAGCAGGTCGATGGCACGCATGGCCACCGTGTGGGACATCGGACCTTCCCGGCCCCAGAGGACCAGGTATCCTGGGTCCACCAGGTCCATGATGTGCTTCAGCTTCTTGATCACGGTATCGGGGTTCCCGGAGACGATCTGGTACGTGGCATGGGCCTCCTCGTAGTCGAGGCTGGGGCCGCCAGGGGTGATATTGGCGGCGCTCGCCCGCCGTTGTGCCCGCTGGCCTTGGGCGGCCGCTCGGCTCATGTACCCCGGTGGCGCCTGCCAGTGACGCGGCGCAACCCCGAAAGACGTCCCCAACTGCCAGTAGAAATGTTTGCCCTCTTCGTAGGCCTGGGCGTCGCTGTCCGCCACGCTCACCCGGATGGCGTACCCGCGCTGCTCTGCGGTAGGGGTAAACCCTTCGGCCGCGGCCACCTCGTCGTAGAGGTCATAAATCTCCTCGATCAGGTCCAGCGGCGGGGCCAGGGCCACGTAGGGGTAGCGGTGTTCGGCGGCCCACCGGACTGACTCGGGGCTGACTACCCCGGGAATCCAGATGGGGGGATGGGGCTGTTGCAGGGGCCTGACCCACGGGTTGACCACGCGGTAGTCGTAGTGCGTGCCCTCCCAGCGGAAGGGGCCGGGCGTGGTCCAGGCCTTGACGATCAGGTCGTGGGCCTCGTCGAAGCGTTCCCGGTTGTACACCGGGTTGGTGTTGGTGGCAATGCTTTCCTGGCCAATGCCGCGCACGAAGCCGCAGACCACCCGGCCGCCGGAGAGAATGTCAATCATGGCGATCTCTTCGGCCACCCGCAGCGGGTTGTCATGAATAGGCAGGACGTTGCCCAGGAAGACGATGCGGCCTTTCTGCGTGGTTCTGGCCAGAATGGCGCCAATCACGTTGACCGACGGCATCATGCAGAGCGGGTTGTTATGATGTTCGTTAATCATCACCCCGTCGAAGCCGGCCTCGGTGCAGTACTGCAACTCCTCGAAGTACATGCCGTACAGCGCCTGGGCCCGTTCGGGGCTGAAATGTGCATTGGGAAACAGCAAGTTGTTGTAGCCACGCTGTCGGGCCTCATCCTGGGGGTACGCCGTATACCCCATCTCAGTGAAGAAGTAGACTTCCTTGACCATACTGGGCCTCCTGTGACGGAGCGCTTGCTGACTCAGGGCAGCATACCACACGTATGTGGGACGTCCCATCCCGAGTCAAGGCGTGGTGTTGGCGTTATCGCTGAACTGCCCTGTCTGTGCCGTTAGGGTGCAGACGCCTCTCAGGTGGGGGTGGCCAGGAACTCCAGCACCACCTGCACAAACTCTGCGGGCTGCTCCATCTCCGGCATATGGCCGCACCTCTCCAGGACCTGTGCCGTCGCGCCCTTGATCGCCCGCTGATAGAGCTGGCAGACGTTGCGGGGGATGATCGTGTTCTCGCGCCCCCAGACCACCAGGGTGGGCGTGGCGATCCCCCGGAGCAGCGCGGGCAGCGTGCGGCTGCGCATATACGGCTTCCAGAGCAGACGACTGGCCATCTCCCGGTTGCTCTCCGCCTGGGCCTCGTCCTCTGGCGTCCAGGCTGTGCCGTAGTACTGGGTGAACTCTGGCGACTGCGCCGGGTCGTAGAACGCCTGCGTAAAGGCCTCCCTGGCAGAATGCACGAAGTAGTCCCAGACCTCGCCCGCCTCCGGTTGCAGACCGGCAGCACTCACCAGGACCATCTTCTTGAAGATGGAGGCGTTCATCGTGGCGATCTCCGCCGCAATCCAGCCACCCAGAGAGCAGCCGATCACGGGGAGCGGCTGGGGCAGCCGCAGGTCACGGATAAACCAGGTAACCCAGGCCGCCAGGTCCCGCACGGTGACGATCCAGTCCGGGCACACTGACTGGCCGAAGCCCGGCAGGGACGGCACGTACACCGTAAAATGCTCGGCCAACAGGGCATATGCCCGGAGCCAGCCAGGGACGCCTAGCTCACCGTGCAGGACCAGCAGCGGCTCCCCGGTGCCGCCCCGGCGGAGTTGGATGCGGACGTCCGCTGCCTCCACAAATGCCTCAGTAAAGGTGCCTGCTGCTGGTGTGGTCATGCCATCACCCCTTATCCACGGTTGAACGCTCTCCTCCCCATCCGCAAGTACTGTATGACCCTCACCCCTCCTTCTGCCACTTGACACGTCTTGGAGCAGTGCTATGATGCTTCCGTATTATGGAAGTCTATTCTACTTTGTGGAAAAGGAAAGATCAATGTGTGAACCGGAACCCCCCGAGGAACGAGCAGGAGCCTAGATGCCTGCGTCACAGGCGTCCGCCGTGCCCCGGGTCATCGACGTTCGTCTGCGGCCCCCGGCCCCTTGGTTTGTCGATATGTCCCTCTACCGCTTGCCAACATTGCGGCCGCGTGCCGCCGCTTTGCGGCCCAACCGGACCTCGCACCGGCCCTCATTGGTATTGCCTTGGAAAACTGAATGACCCTGCATGTTGACGTTGTACTAGAGACCTGTCACCATCCCCTCATAGGGAGCTGGGATGCCCCGGCTCCCTCTCACGTGTGTGACGCAGCGGGAACTGGAGACAGCGCCGGCTGCTGTTTCTTTTCTATCACAACCAGCACAAACACGATGGTGTAGGAGATGAGCACAATGAAGGAAAGGAAATTGTAACCGACAGCCATGCTCGTGTATTCCAGGACCCCTCCACAGAAGGCCCCCAGCAGGTTCCAGCCGAACAAATGCTCCGCCAGCGGCCGGTCACGCAATGTCATACTAAACATCAGATTCGCAAAAAAGATTGGGGAAAAAGTCACCAGGGAAGCCAGCACGAACCGCAGGAAGACATGCTGGATAGCCAGCAGCCTGGCCAGAGGATAGAGGAGCTGCAACACACACAGGCTCGCGAGCAGCACGCCGGCAGCGTGAAACATCCCTGGTCGCGGGAACCAATTGGTCAGATGATTGGCCAGCAAGACAAACACGAGCACTGCCAGAAAAACCAGCGAGTTGTTCAGCCAGGTAGTGCCAAAAAGCAAGCTAAACTGTACTATGCTTTTGGTTTCCAGCAGCAGAAAGGCCAGCCCCATACAAAAGAAGGCGCCTTTGATGAGAGCGCTGCTCTGCGCCATAGCGTAGCGTTTGCGCGCACTTCTCTGGAGATACAGGGCAAAGAGCACGATCAACAGTTCAAGGGAGAGCATCATGTTCAGGTACATGGAAGGAATGCCTCTGGTCTGCAGATACAGGAAAGGCCAATCATCGGTCGGCATGGACACATCGGCTCCCCCGACTGGCGCTTCCTGCTCGGCATTCCTGGGGTCGGCGATGAGGACCGCAAAATCCGAGTTCCTGCGGGTCAAGGTCACCGGCCAGACCCCGATGGCATGGTGGATCATCAGTTCCAGCTTGCGCATGATCCAGGGCAGTCTATAAGAGTTATAGAACAGCAGGATGCCATCTTCCTTCAACAAGTGAAAAGCCGTGCGGATGGACTCTGCAGTGAAGAGGTAGTTTTCCAGTCGCAGCTGTGCCATCGGGCTCACTTTCACCAACGAATCTGTCAGGGCGAAGACGATCAGGTCGTATTTTCTGGCGGTCGAACTCATGAAGGCCCGGGCATCATCCACGACAAGATGCACGCGCGCATCCTGGTATGGCTGTGCCGGATGATATTGTCTCCCCAGGTCGGCAATGACCGGATCGATTTCCACGGCATCCACCCTGGCGACCCCGCTTAACAACGCCGCCGCCACATCGTTGCCCGAACCGGCGCCAATCACCAGCACGTCCTGTGCCGGCGGCAGCTTGCGGTACGCACGGTATTGGTAGGGTCTGATGTAGAAGGACTGTTGTAAAGCAGAAGCGGGCCACATCCGTTGATGTCCTATCCCGTTCACAAAGATGTGCCGCGTGGGCTCAATGTATTCCACCTTCTGATACGGTGACCAGCGGACGGCGACGAGGCTCGCCGAATCGGGCTGGCTCAGCAGCGTGGTATCCTGCTTCCACACCAGGACCACTGCAACGCCAAGCACTGTCAGAACCAGCAGCTGCCGTTGGAGCTTTGCGCCCTGCAGTACCACAAGGAACAGAGGCATCAGGACCACGAACCAGCTCCAGGCGGGCAGCTGCAACCAGCTACAGAGCATGAAAGCCAGGATGCCGGTGCAGGAGCCGGCGACATCCAGGGTGTAGGCACGGAGCGGAGGAAAAACCCGGAAGAATTTGGCTGTGCGCTGCGCAATCAAAGCGAAGATGAGAATGACACTCAAGAACAGGCCGAGGAAAATCACATAGTCCCAGGCCCTGGATGTAACCGGACTGGACGTGAAATACACTTCGTCGCCTATGCTCCCGTACCAGTCGGAAAAACCGGGGACGACGGGATGTTTGACATACAGAAAAATGACCAGGAGCGACAGCAGGAAGGCTGCCAATTGCAGGAGCCCGGGTGAGTGGCTTTCAGCAACAGACTGATGACACACAAAGCCCAGGCCCATGCCAATGAACACACCGAGCAGCACGAGATTGGGAAAGTACCCCATGTTCCAGACATTTCCTGCCAGGTAACGAATCAGCACCAATTCCAGGAAAAGCATCAGGAAGGCTGCAAAGAAGAGACGTACAGCTGGCGGTGGAGGATCTGTAAGCTCTGTCATTGGTTTGCCATGTTGTTGAGGAACCGGCGTGCTGCCGCATGGTTAGGGTCGAGCCGCAGTACTTCAGAAAAATGCTCCCGAGCTTCGGTGAGCCGGCCTTGCTGGGCCAGGGAAACGCCCAAGTGATAGTGGGCATTAACATGACGGGGTCGGAGCCGGAGCGCAGCGGTATAGTGGCTGATAGCCTCGGCGACACGCCCCTGGTCGGCCAGGGCAACCCCCAGGTTATGATGGGCTTCAGCATAGTTGGGCTGGAGGCGGAGTGCTTTCATATACTGCTCGATCGCTTCCTGCGTCTGGCCCTGTCTAAGCAGAGCGTTCCCCAGGGCATAGCGCGCCCGTGGATAGGCCGGCTGGATGTAGAGTGCTTTGGTATAGTGACTGATGGCCTCGGCGAGGTGCTCCTGGTCGGCCAGGGCATTGCCCAGGTTATGATGGGCTTCAGGATGGTTGGGCTTGAGGCGGAGCGCTTCCATATACTGCTCGATCGCTTCCTGGCTCTTGCCCTGTCTATGCAGGGCATTGCCCAAATTATTATGCGCATCAGTATTGCGTGGCCACAAGCGCACCGCCTCGGTATAATAGCGCGTCGCCTCGGCGTGCCGGTTTTGGGCTGTCAGGACCATGCCGAGAATATTGTAGGCCACCGAGCTCCCCGGATGGACAGTCAACTCGTGTTCGAATAACGACGTGCTATCATGCCAATAGCCCGTCTGCCATGCACTGCCTATCCCCAACATTCCCAGCACCACCACGCAGCCGACTCCGAGCCAATGCTGTCGTGACTGCACCAGTCCCCAGGCCAGGGCGAACGCTGGCCCGAGTAGCGCAATGTACATATAGCGATCTGCCACCGTCGAAAAGGCCTGGAAGGCAAACGGCACCAGGCCCAGGTTTGGCAGGAGGCCGGCAACAAACACGCCAGCAGCAGCCACCAGCCAGGGCACCCGCGTGCGCTTGTACCACAGCCAGACAGCCAGCCCCAAGGGCGCCAGCCCGGTGAGGCACAGCAGCCAGGGCTGGGCCAGCATCACCTCAGGAGTACGCCCATAATCCGGCCCAAGCCAGACAGGTACCCCTAACTTATAGAGGTAAAAGCTCACCGTATCCCCTGCAATCAGGAACCGTGCCCATAGCGGTGGGATAAAAGCGCCAGACGCCGGGGGTTGGATCTGACTCGCGCACAGACCCCACAGCACCGCGAGCCCCAGCCACGCCAGCAATGCCGGCCTCCTGCGACGCCATGTCTGCGGCCAGCCCCAGATATCCAGGCCCCCCACCACCACGGGAATGACTACTGCCGTCGGCTTGGCCAACAGCGCCAGCACGAATACCCCCGTGGCCAGCCAATAGTGCCCCAGAGACCGATGCGTCTTGCCGCGGGCTGGTGTACCAGAGGCTGGCGCATCCATATCCCCACGAGCATAGGCCAGATACTGCCAGACCGCGACGCACGCCAGGAAACCGTACAGCACGTCCTTGAAACCGGTGACCCAGGCGACTGATTCCACATGTGTGGGATGCACGGCAAACAACAGGGCTCCAGCGCCGGCCGCCCACTCGAGGCGGATCAGGGATGGGCGTGGTGTGAGGCGGTCGAGGAGGAGACGCACGAGACGCCACACGACCAGCACGCTCAACAGATACACCAGCAGATTCAGCGTATGAAAAAACTGGGGAGCG
>WNEY01004874.1_pt1 | contig 10311 bp, 5 predicted proteins | sample 5400531 | NCBI WGS metagenome assembly WNEY01 (sample SAMN13153338, study PRJNA577476) | soil metagenome | isolation source: 200 cm saprolite under Douglas fir tree site 1 | place: USA:California | collected 2015-04-18
CGTCCGACCTTCCTGGTGTCCGGGACATAGCCGGCCCGACCGGCCTGGTCGTGCCGGCCGGAGACGCTGGCGCGCTGCGTGCGGCGTTGTGGGGGCTGGCCTCGGACACGGCACAACTGGAACGCCTTCAGGCCGCGTCCAGGCTCGCCGCTCAAGATCTCACCTGGGACCGCTGCGTGGCCTCCTATGAGGGGGTCCTGCTGGAGGCCGTCTGCAGCCGCTACGCCCGGCTGCACGGGCTCACGATCGTGCCGGAACTGGATGAGCCGGGGCCGCAGTGGGCGATCTCGCCGGATGCCGATCCGCTGAGCGGCTCATGGCCGGGTCGTCAACCGGTATCCGTGCCGGAGGTGTCGGCGAGCACCGCCGAGCTTGGCCGTTGAGTATCCTGGCCCTGCCGCGGGCCCGGCCGATCCGCGTCCGCGCCGAATGCTCGGCTGTCGTGGGCGGCGTAATCCTGGTCGCGCGCTTCGCCGCGGGGGCCGTGCTCAACTATGCCTTCGGCCTCGGGCTCGCCTGGCTCCTGGTGCCCGCGCGGTTCGGCATGGTCAGCGCGGTTCAGAACGTGCTGCTGCTCGCCGCGGGGCTGCTCAACGCGGGCCTGCCGTGGGCGCTCGCCATTCGCGTCGCGAAGACCCACGGGGACCACCAGGCGGCGAAGCCGGAGTTCCGCACCGCCCTGATCGCCAATCTCGGTCTCGGGCTCGTGCTTGGCGCGGCGTTCATGGCTACCCAGCTGGCCGGCCCGCGGCTGGTCCCCACCGGCTCCAAGGTCCTCGACCTGCTGGTGGCCGCGGAGATGGCCATGCTGGCCGTGAACAGCATCCTGGCCGGGGTGGCCCAGGGCAGCGGGAGATTCGCCGGGCTGGGCGCGATGCAAGGCGGGGAGATCCTGCTGAAGTGCGCCGCCGCCGCAGTGCTAGTGGCCGGGTTGCATACCGGTCCGGCCGGCGTCGCGCTCAGCTTCCTCCTCGGGACCGCGGGGTCTGTGCTGATCGGCTTGCGGACCTGCCAGGGGCTTCTGCCGGGCCGCGGCCCGCTGGCGAGCTTCCGCTTCCTGGCTGACTCCGGCTCGATCTGGTTCGCGTCCGCCGCGGTGACCTTCCTCATCACCGCGGACCTGCTCGGCCTGGAGGCAGCCGGCCGCGCCGCCGGGGTGACGGCCGCGGTGCTCGGGGGCTACCAGGCCTGCGGCCTGCTGGCCAGGGCCAGCTTCTACGTCAGCGACGCACTCGCCGACGCGGTTTTCCCCTTCATCGCGCGCGGCCGGTCCCTCCGGGACAAGCACCGCTGGTTCGTGGCGGCCGCCCGGTGGGTGCCGCTGCTGATCATCCCGGTTCAGGCCGCGCTGTTCGCCGCCCCAGGGCCGGTGGTGCGGTTGTTCCTGCCGCACCAGTATTCCTATTCCGCCACTCATGCGCTGCTCCGGGTGCTCGCCGCGGGAACGCTCGGGGCGCTCATGACGGACATGCTCATGAAGAGCCTGTTCGCCGCCGGCTACGGCCGTCAGGCCGCCCGGCGGATGCCCATCACGGTCGTGACGGAAGTGGCGGGCCTGATTATCCTGGTGCCCCGCTACGGCGCGCTGGGAGCGGCCTACTCGTACCTGCTCGCGAGCTATGTGAGCGTCATCCTCCTGGTGCCGCTCTACCTGAAGGCCCTTCAGGTCCGCCTGCCCCGGCTTCGCCAGCTTGCCGCCTACGCCATCGGGTTCGCCCCCACCGCGGCCACCTTTGCCGTGGCCGGACGCGCCCCGACCCTGGTCGCCTGGGCCCTGGTCGCGACGGGCACATTGCTTTTCGTCATTCCCGCCCGCCGGATGCGGCTGATCACCGATACCGACATCAGCGTGCTGAAGGGCCTGCGGGGCCGGCGGCGCGGTCACCGGCGGCCCGCGGCCGGGGCCCGCTTCCGGCGATGGTCGGCCCGGTGGCGCGCCGACCTGTGCCTGGCCGTGTTCTGCGTCTGTGTCGCGGCCGTCGCCTTGCTGCACAACATCTTCACCAGCCCGGACGTGCTCTACGACGAGGCCGCATACACCTTCGCGGCCAAGCAGGTCGCCCTGGGCTGGCACCTGACGCTGGACAACCAGCCGCTGTTCGTCCATCCGCCGCTGATGTTCCTGCTGCAGGGCGCCTGGCTCCACCTCACCGGACATGCCTCCGCCCCGCTCGCTTCTGCCATCCGTGCCGCCCGCCTGCTGTCTGCCTCGGCCGGCATCGCGGACGTCCTGCTGATCTCGGGCCTGGCCTACCGGCTGGCAAACGGCGCCACCCCCCGGCGGCGCCGGATGGTGACCGGCATAACCGCTGTTGTCGCCGCTCTTGACCCCCTCCTCACCCGGTATGACCGCCAGGACGTGATCGAGCCGTTCGCCCTGTGCATCAGCCTGCTGACCCTGCACGCGGCCTGGCAGCTGCGTGACCGCGGCGCGCTGGTTTACGTGTCCGTCACTGGTGCGCTCGGCGGCCTCGCCTTGCTGACGAACCAGATAACGATCTGCCTGATCGCGGTGCCGCTGCTGTTCGCGTTGCTTGAGCGGAACGGCCCGCTTGTGCGCCGCTCGGTGGCTGCGCTGGGGATTGCGGTCGCCTTTGGCGGGTTGTTCCTGCTGTGGGCGGCCGATCTCGGCCTGGCCGGTTCCTTCGTGAACATTCAGACCGCCACGCTGCGGCGGCTCGTCGGCCTGGTGCAGATCACCGGCCTCAACGTCCCGGGTGTCTCCCTCGTCGGCGCCCTGCTTCACTCGGTCGAACAGTACTCGAGCACCTACATCACGCTCGCGGTCGGCTTCGCCGCGCTTGCCTGGTGCTGGAGCAGGACCAACACCCCCGGCGGGAACTTCCTCACGGCGTGGCTCACGGCCAGTTACGCCTTCGGCGCCTATATCGTGGCCGTCGGGACCCTGAACGAGCAGTTCTTCGTCTACCTCCTCCCGGCCAGCATCGTCGGCAGCGTGCTGCTCGCGGACGCGCTGCTGGCCGGCTGGGTCCGCCGCACCCGAGAGCACCGAACGGGCCGCGGCCGCCGCCTGCCCCGCGATTCCCGGCTGCCGCTCGTGACCGCCGCGGCCTGCTTTGCGGGCCTGGCGGGTTTGTCCGCGTCCATCTGGTTCACCAACTACAGCGGCGCAAGCGATGGCGTGGTGCTCATCGACCAGTTCATCGCGGCCAGGCTTCCCGCCTGCGCCGCGGTCAATGCCAGCGGCGACCGCGAGAAGTATTCTTACCTGCTAGGCGGCCGCGACTTCTCGTACTTCTCGGTCGGACCCGCCGCGCTCGCTGACGGCGTGCACTATTTCATCCTCTCGCCCAGCGACGCCACCGAACATACGGGCAACATGAGCCCGGCGCTGGCGAGCTGGATCACCGGCCACGGCAGGCGGCTGGCTGACTTCCCCAGCCAGGTCTACCAGACGGTGCAGCTCTGGTACGTGCCGGCCAGCTCGTATGACCCGGTGGCGGACGTGGTCGACATCCCGGGCGGCCGCTACGTCAACACGGTCGGCTCGCACTGCGGCGGGTACACCGTGACGAACGGGCCGCATGGTTCGTTCTACTCGGCATATCAGGCGCTCGGCGGCAAGGGGCTGCTCGGCGATCCGCTGAGCCAGGTCACGGCCGCGGGGCGGGGCAGGTACGAGCAGTTCGTCGCCGGCGCGGTGCTCGCGGCCGCGCCAGCCGCCCGCCCGTCCGCGCGCCGGGCCGTCCGCGCTCTGCCCATCGTGGCCATGCTGGCGAAGCGCGCGCCTGCCGCCTACCGCCGGGCGGGCCTGCCCCCGGTCTACTTGCGCGCCACGGCGGCCGAGCGGCGCGGCTGGCTGACGAATCCGTCGATAAGACGTGCCTACCTGGACGGGGAGGGGGACAGCCCGCGCAGCTACGCGGCCGCCGTCCGCCGTTTCGGTGAACCGCTCGGGCCGCCGGTCGCGCTGCCCGGAGCCGGCGTCGCCCAGGCTTTCGCCGACATCGTCCTCGAGGTGCCCAGCGAGGGCGGAAGCGCCCGCGCGGCGGCGGTCACCGACGCCGTCCTCAAGGCAAGGGTGCTGACCGGGCCGGGCCGGGCCCGTGTCCCCCAGGCACCGCCGCCCCTCCCTGACCCGTTTCCGCCGGGGCCTGCCCAGCCCACGTCGGCGGAACCGTTCGTGCTTGATCTAGGCGCGGCCCTGCTCCTTTACGGGACCGTAGTCGTCGCGGTGGTCCGCCGCTGGCCTCGGGCCGACGGCGACGGGCCGCCATGGGCGGCGGGAACCTGGTGACCGGCCCGCTGCGCATCCTGGTGGACGGCCGGGTCATGCAGGACCGCTACCACGGCATCGGCAGGTACACCTATGAGCTGCTGCGCGAGCTGAGCCTGCTCGAGCCGGAGCTCATCGTCTTGTACAGCCCGGACATCGGCCGGCTTGACGTACCTGAGCTGATAGCCCGCCGCACGGTCCGGGCGATGCCGTCCCGGGTGCCGGTGGCGTCCGCCCGGTCCCAGTGGGTGCTCGCGCGAGCCGTGCTGAGCGTCCGGCCCGATGTGGTTTTCGTCCCCTATCACCTCAGCACACCCCTCCTGGCCGGCCGGGTTCCCGTCGTCTCGGTGATCCATGACTGCGTGTTCGAGCGGGACGCCGCCGCCTACGGGCCGTCGGCCTTCTCGCTGGCGTACCGCGCGGCGACCCGGCTGGCCATCCGTTCCGCCACCGCGCTGGCGACCCCGTCCCAGGCGGCCCGGCGCGATGTCCGCCGTTTCTACGGGGCCGAACTCCCGGCCGAGGCTGTCCTGCCGCACGGGGTGGGTGCCCAGTTCTTCTCGCTGCAAGGCAGGCCCCGGCCTGCCGGACTCTGCCTTCCCGATCGCTACATCCTGCACGTAGGAGCGCAGCGTCCGCACAAGAACCAGCGCGTTCTCGTGGAGGCCATGTCGGCGCTGCGGGCCGGGCACCGGGGTCTCGGGCTCGTCCTCGTCGGTCAGCCCGACCCCAGGTTTCCCGATGAGGTCGGAAAGCTCGTGGCGGCCCTCGGCGTGTCGGATCTCGTGTACCGCTACGCCAGCCTCGAGGACCGGGCGCTGCTCGACCTGTACGCGAATGCGGCCGTCTTCGCCTACCCCTCGGTGGTCGAGGGTTTCGGGATGCCGGTCCTCGAGGCCATGGCGGCGGGGCTCGCCGTGGTGGCGAGCGACGCCGAGGCGGTTCGGGAGGTCGCGGCCGGCGGTTCGCTCATCGTGCCCGCCCGGACGACCGCCGCCTGGATCCAGGCGCTCGACCGGCTGCTTACCGACCCTCACACCCGGCGAGACCTGCGTGAGCGCGGGCAGGCCATCGCCGCCAGGCATACCTGGGCGCGCTCAGCCGGGCGCACCCTGTCGTTGCTGGCACGCACGGCCCGGCGTGGCGCGACCGGGGGTGAGAACGGGTGACCCCGGCGATCGGCGCGGGCGGCCGCCTCCCGGGCCGGGTCCTGGTCCGAACGTATGCGCTCGCGCTCGCGCTGATCCTCCTGCTCGGCCTGGCGAAAATCCTGATCGCGCATAAGGTCGTCAACGTCGCGCTCACCCCGCCCGATCGTGTCGTGGCGTCGGGCCTGCTGATCGGGACGACTCCGACCGACATCGGCCTCGAGGAGCTTGCGGCCGGCCTCCAGGTCGACGGAGTCGTCAACCTGGCTGCGCCCAGTGTCGCCGAGCAGGTGACGGCGGCCAGCCTGCATCAGGCCTATCTGTACCTGGCAGTGCGCCCTGGCGCGGCCCCGACGTGGCCCCAGCTGCGCCGTCTGGCCAGCTTCATGCGCCGCCACACCGAGCGCGGCGCCTGGGTATACGTGCACGACGACGTGGCCGGGCCGCGGGCCGTGACCACCGCGGCCATGCTGCTCCTGCTGCGCGGCCAGACCTGGGCCGCGATGTCCGCGCAGATCACGCGGCCGGGGCTCGACTCGCTGGGCGAGCACCAGCGGCTGGCCCTGGATCGCCTGAGGTCAGCCCTGCATCAGGCCGGCCGGTCACCGGCCGGCAATCCCTACGCCAAGGCCCGGATCGAACCGTGGTGACCCGGCACACGCTAAGAAAAGGAGTGGCAGCATGACAGCTCAGAACGAAGCCACCAGGACCGTCCCTGACACGGCTACGGCCCGGCCAGGCCGCCCGTTCACCATGACCATGGCGACCCGGCGTGCTCCCAGCGAGATCGGCGGGGTGGAGCGTGTCGTCGCGGGGGTGGTGAGGGAACTGGCCCGGGTCCGTCCCGCCTGGCAGGTGGACACCGTCTCGGCGTTCCGGGCAGGCAGCCGGATTGAGGGGATGGACGGGTTCTCCGACGTGATTGCCGCTTTCCGGCTCGGATGGCGGCTGCGCGGCAGCACCGCGGATGTGATTTTCGTGCACTGTCCGGAGTGCCTGTGGGGGATCCGCTTGCTGCGCAGGCGCCGAGATGCCCCACCGCTCATTGCCGTGTGGCACGGGGCCGGCCCGGTGCCGCACCTGCGGCTGCGCCGGCCCGGTCACCCGCTAGCGCGGGCGCTGGCCTGGCTGCGGACGAACGGGGAACGGCGCGCCCTGGCCGCTGACGGTCACATCGCCGTGCACGTCCAGGTCGAGGAGTGCGTGCGCTCCCTGTATGGCCTCAGCGCCCCCGTCACCGTCATCGACAACGGCCTGGACACCACGATCCAGGAGCATCTGGCCCGGCCAGCGCGCGGTCGGGTACGGACCGGGCTGAATGCGCTCTGGGTGGGCCAGACCGGCTACAGGAAGGGCCTCGACGTGGCCATGGCCGCCGTGGCCGAGGCCCGTGCGGAGCTGCCCGGGCTGCGGCTGCGGATCGCCGGGATCCCGGCGGGGAAGGCGGTCGAGGGGGTGGACTGGCTCGGGATCATTCCCCCGGACCGCATGGCCGAGGTCTACCGCGACGCCGACCTGTTCATCTTCCCGACCCGTTACGAAAGCTTCGGGCTGGTCGTGATCGAGGCCATGGCCGCGGGACTGCCGGTCATCGTGTCCAATGTCATCGGCGCGGGAATCGTGACCGACGGCCGCAACGGCGTGGTGATCACCGGTCACGATCCGGCGCGCTACGCCGAGGCCTTGCGGCGCCTGGCCCCGCCCGCGACCAGGGCCCAGATAGCCGAGGCCAACGCCGAAGACGTCAGGCGCTTCAGCGTCGAGGTCACCGGAAGCGGCTACGTGGCGGTCGCCGAGTCGTTCGCGGCGACCCAGTAGATCTCCGGGCGGGTCGGCACCGTGCCGTCACGGAACAATCCGGCGAACTGGGTCCGGTATCCGGCGATCCGGCTCGCGTTCTCGGCCCGCCCGGAGACCCAGGGATGGGGGACCAGGCCCGCGCGCCGGATGAAGCCCACCTCCGGCGCGGCCGTCCGGGAGTAAGGGAAATCGCTGTAATACACGATCCGGATCGGTCTCCCAAGCTCCTGCGCGGCCCGGCGGGTAATCAGGTGGTCGACGTGGCGGCCGATGCCGAGGGGGGCGAAGACCACTCCGGCCTCGCCGGCCCGGGCGATCTCGCCGGCCCGGGCGCTCACCTCGGCGGCCAGCCCGGCGTCGCAGGACGCGACCCGGCCGCGGGCGGCGTCGAAGCGGAAAGTCGGGTAGGCCGGCCCCCTCCGGCCGCGGCGGAACAAGGCGTCCCGGAACCCCAGATGGACCGCCGCGGCGCCGATGCCGGCCAGGACTTCCCTGTCCTCCGCCCGGCGCTCGGAGAAGAAGTCCTCGGCATCGACCCCGCCGAGCGCGCGCAGTTGCCTGCGGGCGGGCAGGGACCACGGCGGCGGCGCGGCCGCCGTGAACACCGTCGCTACGGTGACGAGATGCCGGGCCGCGAGATGGGCGATCAGGGCACCGCAGGACAACACGGCGTCATCGAGATGCGGGGACATCACCACCACGGCCGAGTCGGCGCCGTCCATTTCGGCTATCAGCCTCCTCAGCCGGTCGGTCATCACCCAGTCGTCTCCTAATGAGGTCCCCATCCCGGCGATCATGCTGGCGTACAAGGAGAAGGGAATCGTTCCGTCCCACAAGTGGACATCATGGGCCCAGTAGAAGACGGTGAACCCGCACGAGCGGGCCTGGCGGAGGGCGCTGGCCATCATTCCCGTGGCGGATGTGTCGGTGTAGTGGAAGTTCAGGCTGTCCGGTAGTCCGTACCCGGGATTCTCGCCGCCGATGGCCAGCCCGTGCTGGCTGGCGATGCGGCTGATCCAGCGGGTGGCTGACCACGAGTCCATCTCGGTGGAGGTCAGCGGCACGAAGGTGTCGGCGGGCTGGCCGCAGTCGTCGTCGCCTGACCGGTCGGCGACCGAGGAGATGTAGGCCATGACGTTGGTCTTGTCCGGGAGCATGCAGTAGTAGCGGTCCCAGACGGCGCCGACGCATGTGGTCTCGTTATCCAGCAGGTTCTGCTGCTCATCTTCGGCCAGTTCACCGGGCCGGGTTCCCGATCCTGGGGTGACGGTCTGGTAGTAGCCGGTGAAACCGAGGCTGGACAGGGTCCGCATCTGCCAGCTGGTCACGTTGACCAGGCCGCCGACGTACCAGTTGACCCACCGGTCGATCTGGGCCGGGGTAAGGCCGGGCTGGCCGGGCCGCCACCTCGGGTACGGGTTGGGGGCTAGGCCGCAGGCAAGCCCGGTGCCGGTCAGGGCGGCCTTGCTGAAGGCCCAGTAGGTGCCGCCGGGCGGGTAGAGCATCTCACCGTCGCCGCCTGAGGTGAGCCGGATGGCCCAGAAGGCCGACAGCGGGAGGGTGGCGGCGACCAGGGCGAGGTAGGCGGCGGCGGCCTGGCGGGCGGCCTGGCTGAACACGAAGTCGGCCTGGGCGGAAACGTCGCCGTTCTGGTCCACGTAGGTGCTGTCGGGTAGGGAGAACACCCAGGATGGCGGGTTCTGCAGGCCCAGGCCGAGGGTGACGCGCTGCCCGGCGGCCTGGTAGGCCTGCAGATAGGACCTCATGGTGGCCAGGTAGGAGGCGCACACGACGCCGGGCCGGGGTTCGAAGCTGGCCCAGTTCAGTTCGAGCATGGCCATGGTGATCCCAGCGTGGCTCTCGATCGCGGCGGTGCTGCCCTGGGTGTCCAGGGTCCCGTAGATCAGGGCCGGGTCGGTTGGCATGGGTGCTATCCGGTGATCATGCTGGCGTACGTGGAGAAGGGGATGGTCCCGTCCCGCAGGTGGATGTCGTGGGCCCAGTAGAAGACGGTGAATCCGCACGAGCGGGCTTGCTGGAGCGCGGCGGCCATCACGCCGGCGGAGGTGGTATTGGTGTAGAAGGAGTCCAGGCTGGCGGGCATCCCGTAGCCGGGGTTCTCCCCGCCGACCGGCAGGTTGCTGGCCACCGCGATGCGGCTGATCCAGCGGGTGGCGGACCAGGAGTCCATGGTGTCGTCGGTCAGGGACAGCGAGCTGTCTCCAGGCTGGCAGGAGTCGTTGCCGCCGGACTGGTCGGCGACGGAGGAGATGTAGGCCATGACGTTGGTCTTGTTCGGCAGCTGGGCGTAGTACAGGTTCCACACCGCGCCGACGCCGGTGGTGCCGTCGTTGGGCAGGTTCTGCTGCTCGGTCTGGGTCAGGTAGCTGGGCCGGGTTCCCGATCCGGGGGTGACCGTCTCGTAGTACCCCGTGAAGCCGAGGCTGGACAGGGTCTGCATCTGCCAGTTGGTGACGTTGTCCAGGCCGCCGACGTACCAGGACACCCAACTCCTGATCTGCGCCTGGCTCAGGCCGGGGGTGCCGGGCTTCCAGTTCGGGTAGGGGTTGCGGGTCATGCCGGAGGCGAGCCCGCTGCCGGTCAGGGCGGCCCTGCTGAAGGCCCAGTAGGTGCCGCCGGGCGGGTAGAGCATCTCGCCGTCGCCGCCGGAGGTGAGCCGGATGGCCCAGAAGTTAGACATCGGCAGGCTGGCGGCGACCATGGACAGGTAGGTCGCGGCGGCCTGGCGGACGGCCTGGCTGAACACGAAGTCGGCCTGGGTGGAAGCGTTGCCGTTCTGGTCGGTGTAGGTGCTATCCGGCAGGGAGAACACCCAGGACGGGGGGTCCTGCAGGCCCAGGCCGAGGGTGACGCGCTGCCCGGCCGCCTGGTAGGCCGCCAGGTCGTACTTCATGGTGGCCAGGTAGGAGGAGGACACGACGCCCGGCCTGGGTTCGAAGCTCGCCCATTTCAGCTCGAACATGGCCATCGTGACTCCCGCGCGGTCCTCGGCCGCCGCGGTGCCCGGCTGGGTGTCCAGCGTGCCGAAGATGACCGGCTGCGAGTCGGCCCGCGTGGTGCTCGCCGAGCGCGCGCCGGGCCAGGCCAGGCCGAGTGCCATGGCCC
>WNEY01004875.1_pt1 | contig 10310 bp, 7 predicted proteins | sample 5400531 | NCBI WGS metagenome assembly WNEY01 (sample SAMN13153338, study PRJNA577476) | soil metagenome | isolation source: 200 cm saprolite under Douglas fir tree site 1 | place: USA:California | collected 2015-04-18
GCGCCGCTGCCGCCGTCGGCGAAGTGCGTGCAGACCGCGGAGCGTGCGCCCATCTCCTCGGCTACCTCGCGGATCGCCCGGTGCTCGGACGGATGGTCGGTGGGAAACGCGTTGATCGCGACGACCGGCGGCACGCCGTGCAGCCGGACGTTCTCGATCTGCTTGCGCAGGTTCGCCGCTCCGGCCAGCACATCGCCCGGATCCTCCCGGAGCAGGTCCTCCGGCAGCGGCCGGCCAGCGACGATCTTGTGCTTTCCGGAGTGGACCTTCAGCGCGCGCACGGTGGCGACGACCACCGCGGCATCGGGCGTCAGCCCGGAGTTGCGGCACTTGATGTTGAAGAACCGCTCGGCGCCCATGTCGGCGCCGAATCCGGCCTCGGTGACGAGGAAGTCCCCGGTGTGGATCCCGATCAGGTCGGCCACCACCGAGGAGTTGCCGGTGGCGATGTTGCCGAACGGCCCGGTGTGCACGAGCACCGGCGTGTTCTCCAGGGTCTGCAGCAGGTTCGGCTTGATCGCGTCGAGCAGGATCACTGCCATCGACCCTGCCACGCTGAGTTCCTCGGCGGTGACCGGGGAGCCGGCCGAGGTGTAGCCGACCACGATCCGGCCGAGCCGCCGCCGCAGGTCACCTAGCGAGCCCGCGAGCGCGAGCGTCGCCATGACCTCGGACGCCGCGGTGATGTCGAACCCGGTCTGCCTGGTCACGCCGTCGGCCCGCGGGCCGAGCCCGATCACGATATTGCGCAGCGCCCGGTCGTTGACATCGAGCACCCGGCGCCAGGTGATCTCGTTCGGGTCGATGCCCAGCGCGTTGCCCTGGTAGAGATGGTTGTCGATCATCGCGGCGAGCAGGTTGTGCGCGGCGGTCACGGCGTGCATGTCCCCGGTCAGGTGCAGGTTCAGCACCTCCATCGGGACGACCTGGCTGTATCCGCCGCCGGCCGCTCCGCCCTTGATCCCGAACGTGGGGCCCATCGAGGGCTGCCGGATCGCCACCGTCGCGCGCTTGCCGATGTGCTTGAAGCCCTGCCCGAGCCCGACGGTCGTGGTGGTCTTGCCCTCCCCCAGCGGCGTCGGGGTGATCGCGGTGACCACCACGTACTTCGCCGTCGGGGCATCGGCCAGTTCGTCGATGGCGGTGAGCTTGATCTTCATGACGTGCTCGCCGTGCGGCTCGAGCAGGTGGCTGCCCAGGCCAATCTCGCTGGCGATGTCGTCCAGCGGCTTGAGCAGGGCATTGCGGGCAATGTCGAGGTCACTCGGGAATGCCGTCATGTTCGGTCTCCTCAGATTCCGGGCGGCTGCAAGCCGTCTACCTCAATGCCGAACTCGGCTCCCGAGCGCAGCAGCACATCGAACAGGTACTGGCCGGAGGACCGCTCGCAGTGCAGCAGGTAGGAGCGGACACGGCCGGGGTTGCCGGCGGGGCGGCGGGCACCGCCGGAAGGGTCGCCGTGGTCGCCGCCGGATCCGCCGCCGTGGTCGCCGCCGGGCTGGCTGCCGCGGTCGTCGCGGATGACGTCGGTGGCGAGCGCTGCCACCGATGACCGGAATGCCGCGCCGTCCGGCGTGATGTCGTCCGAGAAGTCGATGCCGCAGACCTTGGCAAGCACATCCGCCGACCGCGGCCCGGTCAGCCTGATCAGCGCGCGGCCATGGCTGAGATCGACCACCGTTGCCAGCTCATCCGGGGCGCGGGCGGCGAGGCGGGCCAGCCCGGCGGTCAGCTCCCTGCCCTGGCCGGGCGGCGCGAGCACCAGCCACTCCCCCGGCCCGGAGCCGACCACCAGCATGCCAGCGGGATTTCTGGCCGCCCGGCCGAAGGGCACGCCAACCGCCGCCGCTACCCGGCCGCTGGCCGGTGCCCGCAGCTGAACCTTGGTCAGCGGGGTGCAGTCGGTGATGGTAAGGCCGGCCGCGGTCAGGGTGGCGCTCGCGCGCCTGCCGCTCACCTCCCACCCGGCGGCGACGGTCACCGGCGGCGCGGGCGCGATCGGGCTGCGGGCCAGCGGCGCGGTGCTGGCCCGCGGGGGCACGGCGCTCCCCGGGGACACCCCGGACCCCGGTGGCCCGGAAACCCCCCGCTCAGACACGCATCCGCCCTCCGTCCGGATCGACGTGCGCCAGTTGCGGCATCACCAGCGCCTCGATCTGCTGCCCGCTCGGCAGCAGGACCGTCAGCACGGTTCCTGGCTCGGCGAGGCGCGCATCAACCAGCGCCAGGCAGACCGGCCGGCCGAGCGCGGGGGACATCCGGCTGGAGGTGATCCGGCCGGCAATCCGGCCGCCTTCGATGATCTGGCTTGCCTCCGCGGGCAGCACCGATCCGTCTGCCGGCTGCACCCCGACCAGCCGTTCGCCGACGCCGGCGGCCAGCTGCCAGGCCAGTTCCGGCAGGCCGGCGAAATCGTCCTTGTCCAGCTTGACCGCCCAGTCCAGCCCCGCGCTGAATGCCCTGGTCAGCCCGTCGGTGTCCTGGCCGACGATGAGGTGGCCCTTCTCCAGCCGCAGGATGCGCTGCGCCTCCACGCCGAACGGCGCGACGCCCAGGTCAGCGCCGCGATCCAGCAGCGTCTCCCACACGTGCAGCCCGTAGCCCGCCGGGACGTGCAGCTCGTAGCTGAGCTCACCGGTGAAGCCGATCCGCCACAGCACGCTGGACTCGACCCCGGCGATGCTGCCGGTCCGCACGTGCATATACGGGAACGCCTCGTTCGTGATGTCGACGCCCTCGGTCACCCGCTCGATCAGGCGGCGCGACTGCGGCCCTGCGACGTTGATGCTGGCGTACGCCGTGGTTACCGGCGTCACGTGCACCCGCCAGTCCGGATGCTCGGTCTGCAGCCAGTTCTCCGCCCACTCCCAGACCGTGGCAGCGCCGGAGGATGTGGTGCTCATCAGGTAGTGCTCTTCGCCGAGCCGGCCAGTCACGCCGTCGTCGAGCACCACGCCGTCCTCGGCGCACATGACGCCATAGCGGACCCGCCCGATCCCGAGTTTCGACCACTTGTTGACGTAGAGCAGGTTGAGCAGCCTGGGCACGTCCGGGCCGCGCAGGTCCAGCTTCCCGATCGGCGTGACGTCGATGATGCCGACGCGCTCGCGCACGTTGCGTGCCTCAGCCGCGGGATCTCCGTAGCTGTCCGGCCTGATCCAGGCGCCGGCCACCAGCGGCGCGGCGCCGTGTGCCTCGTGCCAGGGCTGCATCGGCGAGTAGCGCACCGGCTCGTGCACCTGCCCGGCCAGGGCGCCGAGGGTGACCGGCGCATAGGGCGGGCGCCAGGTGGTCGCGCCGGTCTCCGCTATCGAGCAGCCGGTTGCCGTGGCCACGATCGCGGCAGCATTGACGGTTTCCAGCTTTCCCTGCAGCGGCCCCATTGTCGCGGTCGTGTACCGCTTCGCAAGCTCGACGGAGTCATAGCCCTCCGCGACGGCGCCAAACAGGTCCGCCGACGATACGTCCTCGCTGAAGTCGACCATGCCGTGCGTGCGGCCGGCGAACATCTCGGGGTGCGGGTTAACGGGCAGGTCAGGGATCGCGATCGGCTCGGCCCCGGCCGAGTCGCCCGGCGCCGCCCGCCCGGTGGCCGGGCAGGCCAGCGCGCGTGCCCGGCCGATCCGGCCGGCCCGGCGCGCGGCCTCGGCACCGGTGGCCGTGGCATGCTCGGTCAGCTCATCGATCCCGCCGTCGCCCGCGATGCCGCCGGTCACGAGCACGTCCTCGGGCAGCCTGGCCGGGTCGGGCAGGAACCGGGCGGCGTGGGCGCTGTACACCGGGCGGTCGCCGGCCGCGTTAAGCAGCGCGGTGGGCGCGGTCCAGCCGACCGCGGTGACCAGCAGGTCACAGCTGATCCTGGTGCCGTCCGCGACCTCGACGGCCCGCAGGCCGCCGCGCCCGGCGGCCGCCACCACATCCCCGCCCAGCCGCGCATCCTCTACCCGGACGACATCGACGCCGGCCCGCTTCAGGTCGGCGACCGCGGCATCGCCGTCGGCATTGGCGCTCAGTACCACCGCGCGCGCTCCCGGCTTGACCGCATAGAGACTGATCAGCCTGCGCACCGCGGTGGAGAGCAGCACCCCGGGCAGGTCATTACCCTCGAACACGTACGGACGCTCGATCAGCCCGGGCGCCACGACGAGCGTCTTAGCACGCGCCTTCACCAGCCGCTCGGCCGCGGCGCCGGCGTGTGCCACCGGGCCGGTGCCCGCAGGGCCCGGGCCGGCCGCATCCGCGCCGCGGTCGAGGACGGCGATCCAGTTGCCGTCATAGCGGCCGAGCACCACCGCGTTAGTCAGCACCTCGATGTCCGGCTCGGCCGCGACCTGCGTGGCTAGCCCGCCGAGCGCCGCGAGGTCGGCCTCGCCGCCCCAGCGCAGGTGGCCGCCGAGCTGATGGTCCTCCTCGACGAGCAATACGCGAGCCCCGGCTCGCGCCGCGGCAACCGCCGCAGCCATCCCGGCGGGCCCGCCGCCAGCGACGAGAACGTCCGGGTGCGCGTACCGCTTCTCCGGCCTGCCGGGCGCGGTGTCCGGCGAGACCGATCCGGCGTTGACGAACCGCCGCAGCACGGCCTCGTAGGCAGGCCACAGTGATCGTGGCCGCATGAAGGTCTTGTAGTAGAAGCCAGCCGTGAGGAAGCGGCCGGCCAGGCGGTTCACGCCCTTCGCGTCAAACCGCAGCGATGGCCAGGTGTTCTGGGAGCACACCTGCATGCCGTCGGACACCAGCCGGTGGGCACCGCGGACGTTCGGCTCGTCGCCGACCTGCACCATGCAGCCCGGGTCGTGGAAGGTCGCGGTCAGCAGCCCGCGCGGCCGGTGGTACTTCAGGCTCCGGGAGAAGACGCGCTCGCCCGCCGCGGCTAGTGCCGAGATGATCGTGTCGCCCTGGTACGCCGGGTATTCGCGGCCGTTCCAGCTGAAGCGCAGCTCCCTAGTGCGGTCGATGACCTCGCCAGGCTGCTGGGAAAGGCGCATCGCGGCTGGGCCCTTGCGCGCGCCGCGGGCGGTCATCCGGCGCTCCCGGCCGGACCTGCCGGGCTCGTCGCCCCGGGTGGTCCGGCGCTCTCTGCTGCCCCGGTCACTCCCGCAGCCCCGGTCACTCCCGCAGTGCTGGCCTGCCGGACCTCGTTGGTCTCCGTGTGCCGCTCGACCTGGATGTACCGCCGGCAGCCCATCCGGTGATACCAGGTCTCGACTGTCCAGCCACGCCGGTTGGCCCGCAGGTAGAGATACGCCCGCCACTGCTGCTGGCTCGCCGTCCGCGGGTCGGGGCGCGCGACCAGCTCGCCGACATGCTGGAATTCGGCCGCATCCCGTGGGCCGCACCAGGCACAGGGCAGCAGGATCATCGACAGGCCTCATCCATTGCTAGTGGCCGACGGCGGCCGCACCCTTTTCGCCTACCAGCGCGCCGCTGGCGAACCTGTCCAGGCCGAAGGCGGCGATGATCTCCGGGGTCCGGCCGGATGCGATGCACTCGGCCATCGCCTCTCCCGACACAGGGCCGGCCTTGAAACCGTAGGTGCCCCACCCGACGTCGGTCAGGAACCCCTCCACCGGGGTGCTGCCCATGATCGGCGAGAAGTCCGGGGTCATGTCGCAAAGACCCGCCCACTGGCGCAGCACGCGCACCTTGGTCAGGGCGGGCATGAGCTCAAGCACATGACCGGCCAGGCCCTCGATGAACTCCAGCGAGCCGCGCATCGAGTAGGAGGTGAACGGGTCGACGCTGGCGCCGAAGACAAGCTCGCCGCGGTCGGTCTGGCTGACGTATACGTGCAGCGTGCCGGACACGATGACGGTGGAAAGGAACGGCTTCACCGGCTCGGTGACCGCGGCCTGCAGCGGGAATGTCTGGACCGGCAGGGGGACGCCGGCCATGTCGGAGATGAGCGTGCACCACCCTGCCGTGGCATTGAGCACGACCCGGGTGGCGATGTCGCCCTGGCTCGTGCGCACCCCGCGCACCTTCCGGCCGGCCACGTCGATCCCGGTCACCTCGGTGTTCTGGTGCAGGTGCACGCCCCGGGCGGCGGCGCCGCGGGCATATCCCCAGACCACCGCGTCATGCCGGATGATGCCGCCGGGAGGATGCCACAGCGCGCCGAGTACCGGATAGCGGGCGGCCGGGCTGACGTCGAGGAACGGGACCAGGCGCTTGACCTCAGCCGCCCCGATCACCTCGGAATCGACCCCCTCGAACTTGTTGACCTCGGCGCGCCAGCGCATCGTCCGCAGCGAGGCGTCGCTGTGCGCGAGCGTGAGGTGGCCGCGCTGCGAGAACATCACGTTGAAGTCGAGGCTGGCGGCGAGCCGCTGGTAGAGCTTGATCGAGCGGTCGTAGAACCTGACGCCCTCGGGCGTCAGGTAGTTGGACCGCAGGATCGCGGTATTGCGCCCGGAGCCGCCCGAGCCAAGGTACCCCTTGTCCAGCACGGCCACGTCGGTGATCCCGTGGTTCGCTGCCAGGTAGTAGGCGGCGGCCAGGCCGTGCACGCCGCCGCCGATGATGACGACGTCGTAGCTGGCCTTCATCGGGCGCGGCCGCCAGGCCGGCGGCCAGTCCTGATGTGTCAGGCCGTGGCGGAGCAGGCCGGCTGCGGAGTACCTTGCGGGATACCTGGCGCGCAGGCGGCCAGGCCGGTGACCGTTCGCGCTCGCCTGCACGGCTGTTTTGCCTCCCCGCACCCGCGGTGGGTGACTAGATCTGCCCGACGCATAGGCTACGCCTGCGATGAAACCCTGTCCACTAGCGGTAAACAGGTACGGGCGGCCCGCCGGGCCAGTGTAGGCGGTCAGCTTGCCGACTGGATCGACTTGACCGCGAGGAACTGGATCGGCAGCTCAATCAGGGCGCTCGGGCCATGCGGCACCTCGCCGACGAACTGGATCGCATCGCCGGGTTCCAGCAGGTAGCGCGAGCTGGCGTAGAGGTACTCAAGCCGGCCGGCGATCATGTAGATCAGCTCGGTTCCCGCATGCTGGTAGAGCGGGAACGTGTCGGCCCGCTGGGTGAGCGTGACCAGCAGCGTCTCCAGCGTGTTATGCGGCGCCCGCATAGTGCCGAGCGACTGGTAGCGATGCCCTGGCCCGGCGCCCTTGTGCCCGATGTCGAGGCCCCGGCCAGCCTTGACGAAGAGGACGTCCTGCTCCTCGTTCAGGCCGCGGAAGAAGGCGGTAACCGGAACCTTCAGCGCCTCGGACAGCCGGGCCAGGGTCGCCAGGCTGGGCGATGCCTGGGCGTTCTCGATCTTCGACAGCATGCCCTTGGACAGGCTCGTCAGCTCGGCGAGCTGGCCGACGGTCAGCCCGAGCTGCAGCCGGAACTCACGGACCCGCTCGGCGATGACGGCGCCGAGCGCGTCTCCAAGCGCGCCGTACCCCGCGGGTGCGCCCAGGCCGGGTGCGGCCGGCAGCACCTGACTGGCCTGCGCCCCTTCGTCGGCCGGCCCGGCGATATCGGTCGGCTGCGCCATCACGTACCGTCCCCCCGAGCGTCACGGCCACCGGGCACCGCGTGTCCCCCGGCCTGCATCGCGCCAAGCATCGGACGCCTGGCCAGCCGTGCCCGCCCCGCTCGGGTCGGTGCTAACGACCGCGCGGGACCTCCGGCGGAATCCGAGGCAGAGAACTTATTGTATCCTCCCATGATACGGAGTTTACTGTCCGTGAATCGCGACGTCCCGCTCCGGTCGCCGATCGGGCACGGCCGGAGAGACTGACCGCTAGGAGTCTGGAGTGAGCACAGACCTCGAAAGGTTCGTTGGCTCCGATGGTCGCGCCGACGCGGTCCAGCGCGTCCGCGCTGAGATCGATGCCAAGGGCATCAGCTATATCTACTACCAGTTCGTCTCGGTCACCGGCCGGATCATGGGCAAGGGCGTGCCGGCCGACCACTGGGAACGGGTCGCGGAACGCGGCTTCCAGCTGGTCTACGGCTCGACGGCCAACCTCTTCATCGACCGTCACGGAGAGTACATCGGCTACGGTCCGGAGGCATCCGAGCTCGTCGGCGTGCCGGACGTGGACACCTTCTGCCAGCTGCCCTGGGACTCCAAGGTCGCCAGGGTCTTCTGCACCCTGTTCCGCAACCGGGAGGAGGAGGTGGACCCCGGCGGCTACCTGACCTCCGACTGCCGCGGGAACCTGCGGCGGATCCACGAGGCGTTCGAGGCCGACACCGGGCTGCACCTGCGGGTAGGTACCGAGCCGGAGATGATGTGGCTCAAGCTCAACCCGGACGGCACGCCATCGGTCGACGGCAAGACCAAGCCCTACTGCTACCACATCGACCAGTTCGCCGAGCTGCAGCCGCTTATCCACAAGGTAATGGAGTACGGCAAGGCGATGGGGCTGGACATGATCCAGGGCGATCACGAGGATGCCCCTGGGCAGCTCGAGCTGAACTGGGAATTCGACCGGGCCGAGCTCACCGCCGACCGGCTGACCACCTACCGGCAGATCTGCCGCCAGGTCGGCCGCGAGCTCGGAGCGTTCCCCTGCTTCATGCCCAAGCCGTTCATGGACGTGTCGGCGAACGGCTGCCACCACAACATCTCGCTCTGGCAGGGCGAGGAGAACATGTTCCTGCCGGACAGCGACAACCCGCGGCTGCCGAGCAAGCTCGGCCTGAACGCGATCGGCGGCGTGCTTGAGCACCTGGCCGCGTTGACCTGCATCACGGCACCGACCGTTAACTCTTACCGGCGGTTCTGGCAGACCGGCTACTGGGCCCCGCTGTTCGCCGACTGGGGTTACCAGAACCGGACGGCCGCGCTGCGGGTCAGCGCTCCCGGCAGATTCGAGTACCGGTCGGTGGACTCCGCGGTCAACCCGTACCTCTCGTTCGCCGCGATCATCAAGGCCATGTCCGACGGCATCCAGCGCAATCTGGACCCCGGGCCGCCGGAGAACCGCAACATTTACGACGCGATCGCGGGCGGCAAGGACGTCAGGAAGGTGCCCCTGACGCTCGGTGAGGCGCTGGCAGCGCTGGCCCAGGATGCGGTGATCAAGGACGCGCTGCCCGGCGAGATGTACCGGGTGTTCCACCACTACAAGACCGACGAGTGGGAGCGCTATTGCGCGACCGTGTCCGACTGGGACCTGGCCGAATACCTGGACATCCTGCCGTAGGACGCCGAAGCGGAAGGGGCCGCGACATGTGCGGAATTGCTGGCATCATCCACCGGGACGGGACCGGCGACATCGGCAGCGAGCTGACCAGGATGCTTCAGTCGATGAAGCACCGCGGGCCGGACTCAAGCGGTTTCGCTCTCTTCGGTCCGGCGAGCGACATGCTCGTCATGCGGATTAAGCTGGCCGACCCGAACGATGCCCGCGACTTCGGCTGGGCCGACCGGATGGAACGGCACCGCAACGAGATCGAGGCCCGGCTGGCGAAGCTCGGGGCCGTGATCGACGCCGTGCACGGCGACCAGGAGTACTCCTACCGGGTGCGGTTCTCCTACAGCGGCGAGCTCAAGCCGCTCGCCGACTACGTGGAGGACGTGCCGGGCTGCGAGGTGCTGTCGCTCGGCCACTCGCTGGAGATCGTCAAGGATCTCAGCGACGCCGAGAGCGTGGCTGAGCGGTACAAGCTGAGGGGTTTCACCGGAACGCACGCGATCGGCCACGTCCGGATGGCCACCGAGTCCGACGTGGACATCTCCGGCGCGCATCCGTACTGGGCCTATCCGTTCTCCGACATCGCCGTGGTGCACAACGGCCAGCTGACGAACTACCACATGTGGCGCAGGCGGCTTGAGCGGCTCGGGCACCGGTTCCAGTCGGAGTGCGACTCGGAGATCATCGCCGTTTACCTGGCCAAGAAGATGGACGACGGCCTGCCGCTCGAGACGGCGATGAAGCAGAGCCTGGACGAGCTTGACGGGGTATTCACCTACCTGGTGGTGACGGCCGACGCGCTCGGCGTGGCCAAGGACGAGATGGCCGCGAAGCCGCTGGTGCTCTACGAGTCGGCCGACCTGGTCGCGCTGGCCTCCGAGGAGGTCGCGATCCGCGCCGTCATCGGCCGGGAGATCGACACCTACGATCCCTACGAGCGGGAAGTGCTGGTGTGGCACCGGTGAAGATCAGCTACGACGCCCGCGGCCTGGCCGAGCCCGACGCGCAGGCGCCGCGCGTCGCCACCATCGACGACGTCGCCGGAGCAGGGCGCCGGGCCGTCTTCGACGCGGCGGAGCTGTCGACCCGCCAGATCAACCTGGAACTGCGCCGCCTCGTTTACGACGAGGGCATCGCCGATGTCACGATCCTCAACCCGGGCGCGAAGCACTC
>WNEY01007664.1_pt1 | contig 10309 bp, 10 predicted proteins | sample 5400531 | NCBI WGS metagenome assembly WNEY01 (sample SAMN13153338, study PRJNA577476) | soil metagenome | isolation source: 200 cm saprolite under Douglas fir tree site 1 | place: USA:California | collected 2015-04-18
GTTTTGATCGACCTGGAGTTCGACACTCTCGAAGATGCTGAAGGGCTCCTGGCCAAGATGCGTCAGGTGTGGAACGGTGAGGGCCGAAACGTGATGAGGAACCCGCAAGCCCGAATCGTCGACACGGTCGAGACGATTGAGCTCTGATCGCACGGGCAGCATCCCAACGCCGGCCGGCTAGGTCGTCTGCGGCTTCGTCTCGGGTTGGGGCTCAGGGCGGCGGGTTCCCAGAGTTACCGCCACGCCGGCGATGAGTGCGGCCGTGCCGACGATCAACGTGAGCGGCTCTGGGAGACGGATGCCGAGCGCGCTGTCCAACGAGTAGGCGCCTGGGCCTGCTAGCGCCAATGCCACAGCAGCCGCGATGAGGGAGAGGTTGAATTCGAAGCCACCTTTCGTGGTCCAGAAACCGCGGCTCAAATGGACTGTGGCGATGGCTACCAGCATGGCCCCAGTGATCGCCAGGCTGCCGAGTGGCGTCAGCAATCCAAGGGCAAGCAGAAGGCCGCCGCCGAACTCGGATAACGCCGCGACCCACGCCCACGGCTGGGCCGGCCTGATTCGCAGCTTCTCGACCGCCTTCGTCCAGCCGTTCATCCCGGCGCCGCCCCACCAGCCGAAGAGCTTCTGGGCGCCGTGCGCGGCGAGCGTCAAGCCGACGACGAGTCGAAGAATCAAGAGTCCCAACGCCACGTACATCGCCTCTAGCTACCTCCCGTACAGCTTTGGAATTCCGTTACCCAGCCCGGCGCCGCCTCCAAACATGAATGAGATCGGCTGCGAGACGCCCCAATCTGGCCGCAGATAGACTCACCTCCGAGGGCCTGTAGCTCAGGTGGTCAGAGCGGCCGACTCATAATCGGCTGGTCGATGGTTCGAGTCCATCCAGGCCCACAACTGTCCTGAACTCAGACACCTCAGTCCACCACGGAAGATCGAATCCAAGCGGCCGGCCGCGAGCAGGCGCGAATCGCGCAGGTACGGGGACGGGGTGCTGGAGATCCTGTCCGCCGAATAGGACGTCAGCTCGCCGTCAGGAAATAGAGCCCGGTGACGAACGCTGCGTCGAACAGCCAGTGCGCCATGACCGCCCCGGCCAGATTGTGCGTGCGAAGTCGTACGAACGCGAAGATGAGTCCGCCGGCGAACAGTCCCGCGACCGCGAGACTCGTGGCCAGAACGATCTGCCCCGGGCTCGTGAAATTGGTCAGGGCTAGCGTTTGCACCTGAACCACCACATGCCAGGCGACAAAGATGGCCGACGTCACAAGCGTTGCGCGCCATGGCGTCAGCTTCCGTATCAGCAGACCCAGCACCAGCCCGCGAAATGCGAGCTCCTCGGGAATCGCGGTCAGCAGTGGAAGGCCGACCAGGGCGTGAGTCAGGACGGCTGAAGTCGCCGCTCCGTGGAATGGCTGGTAGGTGATCGGAGTCCCGAGGAGAGCGCCAAGCTCGAGCGCCAGGAGAACCACTGCGGCCAGCCCGAGCCCTATCCCCGCGCCGATCAGAGTGGATCGCAGCAGATTGGTCCGGCCGATGCCTGCTTCCGCCCAGGTGAGCTCGCACCAACGAAAAGCCACGATGACGATCAGCAGCGTGCCGGCCGTCTGGGCCATGGTGGCCCAGGAAACGGTGACGACGTTTGGGCCGGCCGCAAAGCCGGCGGCGTTGCCGAAGAAGATGAGGATGGTCGAGATCACCGCCACGCGCCATCCCCATCGCGTCGGCATCCCGGTCAGCTGTGGAGTCCCGTGAAGCTTTGCGGATTGATCATCAGATGCGGTCTCAAGAATGACGGTCCGAGGTGATCGAGCACGGACCGCAGCGTCCCCTAGACTCCGTTACTAGAGGTGTTCCGGGTGCGTTGCATCCAAGTGACCGTGGGTCAAAACAGACGCGTGCCGCGTCGCATCGCGTGGTTGGCCGGAGCCGCTCTCGTGTGGATCGCGCCCTCATGCGTGATCGGCACGCCACCACCGAGTTGCACGCCGGCAGCGACTGTGTCGGGGGGCCTGGCCGCCAGCCCAGCAACGACTCCCACGGTCGTCGGCGGCCGCCTCGTGCTGACCGAAGCAGCCTCGGGTCAGACCTTCACCGTACCGCCTGGAACGATCGTCGAGGTTGACCTGACCACGCGCTCATTCGGGCCATGGCGAGTCCCGGACAGCTCTGATCCGACCCATCTCCCTCGCCTGTCGGGTTATGCCGCCTGCGACGGCACCGCGACTGCTACCTTCCGGGCCACCGGCAGCGGAGCGATCACGGCCGTCCATGGCAATCAGGAAGTCACTGAACGATTCACCGTATCGATAATCGTGGCCCCGTAAGAGACGAGTCTTGTCCGACATTCCCAATGGCGGATTAACTGCGCTTTTTCTGCTGAATTGCACCGCTACCGGCTATAAGTCCTCCACCGGTCTCTGGGTAGAACATGTTTGTTAAGTGCTGCCAGGAGATCTTTGTTAAGTGGTGTCTTGACAGGTGTCGCAGTGGGCAGGACGATTTGGTCCTCTCTGTCGCCAGGCTCATATCAAGGGAGGGTCTGATGGGCCGCCTTTCCCGTGCTCATTTCGTCTGGTTTCTGCGCGTACCCTCTGTCGCGGTGCTGGGCGCTGTGCTGATAGCAAGCGCCTTTACGTCGGCATCCGCATCTGCTCAGCCGAGGCCGGTTCTCGACAACAACGGATCACAGGGCGCACCAGGGACCTGGCTCGCGCCTGGCAAGCATGTGCCCAACCTGGCGAGCCTCAGTAGCGCGAAGGGCTTCGACCGTGCCGTGGCGCCGCACTTACTCCAAGGGCCCGGGCCGAACGCGCAGGCAGAACCAGGGCCCGCCCTGCCGCACGTAGGCGCGGCGCCGTCGGTGCCGGCCATCAGAACTCGTGCGCTCGGCTCTTCTGGCGCGGCCACAACTAACGCGCCGGTGGGCGCAGCTTTCGCCGCAGTCCGCGAAGGAGAATCGGGCCAGATTCCTCCGGACCCGACCATGGCCGCCGGTCCGTTGCAGATCGTGGTCATGACCAACGGCAGGATCAAAGCCTTCACCAAGACCGGGACCCTGGTTCCGGGCTCCTCGATGTCACTCGGCCAGTTCTTCTCATCGCTCTCGGGCGCCGCAGACGGTCCTTTCGACCCGAAAGCGGCCTTCGACCCCTATATCAACCGTTTCTGGTTGATGGCGGTCTCCCAACACGAGGCTACAGCCGCCGACAACACGAATCGCTCAACTTTCCTGATCGCGATCTCCGACACCAACGATATGACCCAGGGCTTGACCTTCTTCCAGATGGATGCGTCGATCAACGGGAATCAAGCCAGCGGCAGGTGGTGCGATTACCCTCAATTGGGATTCGATTCCCAGGCGGTCTATCTCACCTGCAACATGTTCCAGTTCGGCAACCCCCTGATCAACATCGCGTACTCAAAGGTCAGGATATTGCTGAAGTCAGAATTCACCGGCGGGGGCTGCTGCTTTGGGTGGGACCGGTGGGGCTTCAGCGAAGGGTTTCTGGGCCTGATCCCCTCCTTCACGATGCAGCCGGCCAAGATGTATGGCGCGAGAGATTTCGACGGTGAGTTCCTGGTCGACTCTCATACCACGTGCATCGGCTCCTGCAGCGACCTGGAAGTGTTCCGCATCACAAACGCCCAGAACTGCTGCAACGGTTCGGCGGCAGGACCAACCTTCAATCAGACCGGCCATGGCGTGGGCAACTTCCCGAGCCCCACCGGCGGCAGGCAGTCCGGATCACCGACCAGACTCGACACCGGGGACACCAGGCTCCTTTACGCCTTCTGGCAGAACGGGCGCCTCTTTACCGGCCAGAACATGAGTGATAGCGGCAATTCCTCGGTCAGTTTCTTCGAGCTGGACGTGTCCGCGGGACTGGGCGGCATCAACACCGTTCAGGCCTGGCAGCTGTCCAACCCGGGCGTCGACTACTACTACCCCGAAGTGGACGTCAACAGCGCCGGCGACAAGGCCATGGTGTTCAGCCGCTCCAGCTCGTCAGAGTTCGTGAGCGCCAGGTATGTGACCATCCCGAGGACCAGCACGTGTGTTGCCTGCATCGGGCCAGAGATCGTGCTTGCCAACGGCGACAGCACTTACGTACGGATCGACCCCAACGGCAACAGGAATCGCTGGGGTGACTACTCCGGTGCTGCGGCGGACCCGGACGGCACCGGCATCTGGGTTCATGGCGAATTCGCGTCAGCCGCCAATTCGTGGACCACGGTGGTCGGGCTCGTATACGAGGCGTTTGACACCGACCTGGGCATTGCGGGCGTGCCGGCCAACATCACGGTCAACGCCACCAGCCCGTCTGGGGCGGTCGTGACCTACGCCATGCCGACCGCGGTCGACGAGCCTGGTGATAACCCAGCGCCGACCGTGAGCTGCACTCCGGCCTCGGGCTCCACTTTCCCGATTGGCACCACCACGGTCACATGCACCGCATTCAGTGCGGACGACACCCCCAGCACTGTCAGCAGAACCTTCACTGTGACCGTCCGTGACACCGACCTGGGCCTGGCCGGCATGCCGGCCAACATCACCGTCAACGCCACCAGCTCGTCGGGGGCGGTGGTGACCTACGCCATGCCGACCGCGGTCGACGAAGCGGCCGACCTCGTGGCCCCGACGGTGAGCTGCACTCCGGCCTCGGGCTCAACTTTCCCGATTGGCACCACCACGGTCACCTGCACGGCGACCAGCGCAGACGACACCCCCAACACTTTCAGCCAGAGCTTCACAGTGACCGTCAACGACACCGACCTCGGAATCACCGGCGTACCGGCCAACATCACAGTCGACGCCACCAGCACTTCGGGGGCGGTGGTGACCTACGCCATGCCGACGGCGGTCGACGAGGCTGCCGACCTCGTGGCCCCGACGGTGAGCTGCAGTCCGGCCTCAGGCTCAACTTTCCCGATCGGCACCACTACGGTCACCTGCACGGCGACCAGCGCCGACGACAATCCCAGCAGCGTGAGCCAGACCTTCACCGTGACCGTCAACGACACCGACCTCGGCATCGCCGGTGTGCCGGCCAACATGACGGTCGACGTCAACAGCCCGCTCGGAGCGGTGGTCACCTGGGCCATGCCGACGGCGATCGACGAGGCTGGTGATGTCCCCGCGCCAACCGTGAGCTGCACCCCCGCTTCTGGTTCGACCTTTGCGCTTGGCACCACCATGGTCACCTGCACGGCCACCAGCGCGGACGACACTCCCAGCACGGTCAGCAAAACCTTCACCGTGACCGTCGCCCCCAGCCCAGCAGGGATCTCCAATGTCGTGGACCAGCTCCTGGCTGCCGGCTGCATCGACAACGCGGGGATCGCGAACGCCCTGAAGGCTAAGTTGGCCGCGGCTCAAAACGCGATCGCGGCCGGCAACCTCAACGAGGCCATCAACATCTTGAGGGCGTTCATCCACCAGGTGCAGGCGCAGGACGGCAAGCACATCCTCGCCGCATGCACGATCAACGGCGTAACGTTCAGCCCTGCCGCAATCCTCATCGCCGACGCGCAAAGCCTCATCGACAGCCTGACGGCGGCCGCGGCTGCCAATCCCCTAGGTCATCTGCAAGGGAGACTGAGAAGACTGATTTGATGCACTGAGCGGTCTGAGTCCCAACACTCGGACCGCTCTAACATCCTTTCGTGATTCGCGCTGTCCTCGCTTCGCGGAGTTGAGGCTCGACTGGGCGCTGCTCGCCAACGCTGCCGAGGGTCCGCCCAACGGGCTCGTCTACATCCTCGGCGCCGGCATCGACACCCTGTGGCGCGAGCAGTTCCCGGCGCCGTTCGGTGGCGCCATGGTGCTGCGCCTTCTCTCCAGCAGGCTCGAATCAGAGCGACTGCACAAGGTGGAGGTTCACTGCAGCGATGAGGACGGGAACCCGGTTCTGCAGCAGCCCGTCGTCCTCAACCTGCCCCCGCGAACCGTTCACGCCGAGCATCCGCAAGGATGGGATCTGGCGGCCAACATCGTGATCAACCTCTCCGGCGTGGCGCTCCCGAAGCCCGGCTTCTATCGCTTCGAGATTCTCATCGACGACCAGCAGGTCCGGACGCTGCCGTTCCGTGCCGTCCAGCCTCCGAAAAGCGACTCATGACCCAGGCGCTCATCAGCCTCGTGGGCACGTGGGGCCTTCTCGCCATCTTCGTGACCATGACTGGGGAGAGCGCCGGCGTCCCGATCTCCAGCGAGATCGTCGTGCCCCTCGGCGGCGCTCTGGCCTCCCAGGGCAAGCTGAGTTTCGCCCTCGTCGTCCTGGTGGCGAGCGCCGCCAATCTGGCCGGGTCGCTGATCGCCTTTTATCTCACGCGCCGTTACGGCGAGCGCGTTGTGCTCAGCCGGTTTGGGCGATGGCTGGGTTTGAGCCGGGGCCATTTGAAGCTGGCTGAACGTTTCTTCAAGCGGTTCGGCCTCTGGGCTGTCTTCGTCGGCCGACTGCTGCCGATCGTCCGCACGTATATCTCGTTTCCAGCGGGGGTGTCGAAGATCGGCTATCTGATATTCGTGCTCGCGACGCTCGCCGGCGCCATCCCGTGGAACTTCGCCCTCGCTTTTGCCGGGTACAAGCTCGGCCAGCACTACGAGACCGTCGCCGCCACCCTCGGTCCGTTCGCGATCCCCATCGCGATCGGGGTCTTGATCGTGCTCGCCCTGGCCTGGTGGTTCGGTCGCAAGCTTGGTGAAGAGGAAGACAAGCTCCTCACAGCGACCAAGACCTAGTCCGGGTTCACCCTCGCGATCGGCTGGCCCGCCTTGACCGGATCGCCCTCGCCCAGCAGCAGCTCCTCGACCACGCCGCTGACTGGAGAAGGGATCTCGGCGTTGACCTTGTCGGTGAGCGCCTCGAGTAGGGTCTCGCCCTCGTCCACGTGATCGCCCTTCTTCTTGTTCCAGGCGCCGATGGTGATCTCCTCGGCGCCTTCCAGGTCGGGCATCACGATCTCGCGTGCTCGGGTCGTGCCCACGTGCTAATTGTGGGTCAGGCGAGCGAGACCACGTCCAGCAGGTCTTCCTCCCAATAGTCCAGCCGGCCCTCGGGCATGAACAGGACTCGCCCAGGTCGCAGCGCCTCGACGAACTCGGGGTCGTGGCTGACGATGACCATCGTCCCGGGCCACTCCGCCAGAGCATGCGCGACGCCTGTCCGCGACGGCGGGTCGAGGTTGTTGGTCGGCTCGTCGAGCAGCAGGAGGTTGTGGCGACCGGCCACGAGCTGCGCCAGCGCAAGCTTCGTCTTCTCGCCGCCCGAGAGCGTGCCGGCGTCCTGGCGGGCGATGTCACCGGTGAGGCTGAAGCTGCCCAGCAGCGCTCGCAGGACGCGCTCCTCAGCGTCCGACTGCTCGCGCATGTGAGCGAGAACGGTGACGCCGGCACGGATGCCCTCGTGCTCCTGCGCGTAGTAGCCCAGGGACGCGTTGTGTCCCAATCGGAAGGATCCCGACGTCGCCTGGGTCTCGGACGCGAGGATGCGCAGGAGGCTAGTCTTGCCGGCGCCGTTGAGCCCCATCACAAGCAGGCGCTGCCCGCGTTCAACCTCGAAGCTGACGTCGCGGAACACCATCGGGCCGCCATAGCCCTTCGCCAGCTTCTCGGCCGTCAGCGCGACGCGGCCGCTGTGCGGTGGATCCGGAAAGTGGACCTTGACCTTGCGCTCGCGACGAGGCGCGCTCACCTGCTGCGCCTTCAGGCGGTCGACCCGTTTGAAAATCGACTTCGCGGTCCGCGCGCGCTTGGCGGTCTGGCGTCGCATGACCTCGGCGAGGACGCTCAAGCGCTTGATCTCGGCCTCCTGGCGCCCGGCAAGCGAGGTCATTCGCTTTTCCTCCAGCGCGCGGGCCTGCTGGTACTGCGAGTAGGTGCCGCGGTACTCGATCAGCCTGCCGGCGTCCAGGTGGAGCACGCGCGTGATCGCCGCATCGAGAAGTACGAGGTCGTGGCTGACCACGATCACCGCGCCGCGGTTTTCGCGGAGGAAGTTCATCAGCCACGCCTTCGCGTCGCTGTCGAGGTGGTTGGTCGGTTCGTCGAGGAGGATGAGGTCGTTGGCGGCGAACAGGACCCGCGCCAGCTCGACCCGACGCCGCTCGCCTCCCGACAGCACGCCCAGGGCCAGGTCGACGCGATCCGGCTTCAGGCCGAGACCGGTCGCGATGCGCCGCGCGTCGGACTCGCCGGAGTAGCCGCCGTCGAGCCGGAAGCGTTCCTCCGCGTCCGAGAACCGCTGGAGCATGGCCGGCGAGTGGTCCGACTCGAGCTGACGGTGCAGCACTTCCAGCCGAGCCGCCGCCTTGTCGAGGCCGCGGCCGGAGAGGATGTGCAAGAGTGCCGTCTGTGCCGCCTCGGCACGGGGCCGTGGGTTCTGCGGCACATATCCCAGCGAGCCGCGGCGGAGTACCAGCCCCGCCTCCGGGTCATGCTCGCCCGCGAGCACCTTGAGGAGGCTGGTCTTGCCCGCCCCGTTGCGGCCCACGAGCCCGACCTTGTCGCCGGCGGCCACGGTGAAGCTCGCGTCGGACAAAACCCGGCGCGCCGATCGCGCTTTGCTTCGGGATCCTCGTGGCGGCCGCCGCGTGCGGCTCAGGCTCAGGCGGTGGCTCGGGCGGCGCGCCCGTTTCGCGCGAAGGCACGACCAGCTCGGGCGCGGCGGCCATCAAAGGAGGACCGGCGCAGGGCGGCGCGGGCACCACCACCAACCCGGGCGGTAACGTCGTGCCGCCAGTCCAGGGCCCGCAGGTCATCCGCCAGGCTCAGCTGTCGATCAGCGTCAAGTCAGGCTCATTCGACTCCAGCCTCGCCTCAGTGCGCTCGCTGGTCGAGCTCGAGCAGGGCTACGTCTCTGGGACGGATGCCCAGGCCAACCCGGTCACCAATGATCAGATCCGCACTGGCGTCATCAGCTTCATGGTCCCGGCGGCGAAGTTCGATGAGACCATCGACGCGCTGTCGAAGATGGGCAAGGTCCAGACCGAGCACATCAGCGGCAACGACGTCAGCCTGCAGTACGTAGACCTCCATTCGAGACTCGCCAACGAGGAGGCGCAGCGCAACGCGATGCTCGCCCTGCTGGCGAAGGCACAGACCGTCGAGCAGATCATCCTGGTGCAGAACCAGATCGGCCAGATCACCGGCCAGATCGAGCAGCTCAAAGGCCAGATCCAGTACATCGAGCACAACGTTGCGTTCAGCACCATCACGGTGCAGATGACCGAGGCCGGCGCTCCCGTGACCACAGCTCCTTCTGACAGCTGGGGATTCGCCTCCGCTCTCAGCGATGCCGCGCACAACTTCGTCGCCACGGTCAACTACCTGGTCACCGGCCTCGGCGCGGTGGGTCCGATCCTGATCCTTCTTGGTCTCGGCTTCCTGCTTTGGCGCCGGGCCGGCCATCCCGGCTGGCGGCAGGCCTGACCGAACTGGCGACCGATTCGCCGATGGTGGGCCGGAGATGACCCGGCCCACCGCGTTTGGAGGGTTAGCGAGGCTCAACGCGAATCTCCGTCCAGTAACCTGCAGTGGTAACGACATGAGCACAATTGAAGCGAGACTGCAGGCTTGAACCGGGTGGTCGCGCTCGTTGCGCTGGCCGCGACCATCTCGGCTTGCGGCGCCTCGGGCGGAGCCACGTCGGGTGCCTCGCTCTCACCAAGCCCCGCCGCGGTCAGCCCGAGTCCGACGCTCTCGCCGAGGGTGCTCAACTTCAAGCTCAACGGAATCAAGACCAGCGCAACGGGCGCGATCACAGTTACCGTCCTGCCGGGGAGTGTGACGATCGAGATCGTCATCACCGGCCTGCAGCCCAATTCGGCTCACGTCTCCCACGTCCACGTCGGCAGCTGTCAGCAGCCGGGCAACATCCTCCTGGCTCTGAACCCGGTGGTGGCCGACGGCCAGGGCAGCTCCGACACCAGGTCGACGCTCAACGCAACCTATCCGCCGACGAACGGCACCTGGTACGCCGTGGTGCATGCGGGACCGGACATGCAGGGCTCGAACGCCACGTATCTGCTCTGCGGGAACCTGTTCGCGTAGCGGTTGCATGACCCTGGATCCCCGGAGCCCAAGTGATTCGTCCGCGTCATCGGATGACTCCGGAGAGGTCGTCGAGCTTCCCAGCGCGACACGCGCGACCGACATCGCGCTCGACGAGCTGGAGCTCGTGTACGCCTTCATCTACGCCCGGGTGGGCAACCGTGCTGACGCCGAAGACCTCACCCAGCAGGTGGCGATGAAGGCCATCCCGCGTTTGCGCCAGGGCGCGCCCGCGAGCGCGATCCGAGGCTACCT
>WNEY01004877.1_pt1 | contig 10308 bp, 9 predicted proteins | sample 5400531 | NCBI WGS metagenome assembly WNEY01 (sample SAMN13153338, study PRJNA577476) | soil metagenome | isolation source: 200 cm saprolite under Douglas fir tree site 1 | place: USA:California | collected 2015-04-18
CCCTGGGTCGGTTCCCCACGGATGATTCCAACGACCAGATCTGCCTCTGTCAGCTTTGGCTGCTTTTCTTGAACTTAACTAGCCGGCTTGACCCGCCTCGGCTGACCCTCTTCCACGCATGAGAAGGTCACGTACCAAAGGCGGCCAATCCTTGCTTGGTTCTCGTCTTGCACTTTTGATGCCAGGGGGCAAGCCCGCCCTCTGATTCCGTATCGGGGGCCTCAAATGGCTCGTAACCTCTTCAGAACAGGTACCATAGAAGTTCACTCGACTGACGAGAGGGGCTCTGCCACCCATGCTGTCGATCGCAGGGTGAAATGCTCTGCCGCGCATGGACAAATCGTTTCTCCTCAGCTCGCCGCCGCAGTGGCGATGTAGCCCACCAACCTGGGATAGCTCCACCACCGCCCCGAGTTTCAGGGGTTGAATGGGTCTCGTTTCCGGCGCATCCTTCCCCAGCGCCAGATGGGTGCGCGAGCGCTGGCAGTACTCAAAGCACGATCTCAGAATTCGCCGGAAGGAAGACTCGTTAAGCGCAATGACGCAGTTCAGACATCCTCGCCGAACAGACCCTGCCTCCCGGCTTGAGGAGAAGATAATTCAGCACCCCGCGGGCTGGTACAAGTGGCTCTCACCGAAGTGGCGGATCAGGTTAGGATAGTGTCTCCCAGCGGTCCGCGACACGCCGGCGATTGGGAGCGACCGGACCATTCTAACGATTTGAAATTTGAGAAAACCGGATTAGCTTTGCGCCGAGGTCCCCCTCCCAGGCATGTCGCTCCGCCCCTCCTTCCAGGGAATCGATCCAAATTTCTTCAGCGCAACTGTCTCCAGCAAGCGGAAGTAGCTCTCGAGGTGCGGTCCTTCGCGCCACCGCATCAAATACGCCTGGTAGCCTTTCTCACCGAGTTTCTGTCGCAAGCTCGGGTCCGTCCGGAGTCGCTCCATCGCTTCGATGAGCTGGCTGCGGCTCCCGTAAACGAGCCCTCCTCCGCTTTCTTCAACCGTATCGGGCAGGGCTCCGAGCGCATTCACAATGGCCGGGGTCTTCTGGGCAAACGCCTCGATGATCGTGAGCCCGAAAACCTCATAGCAGACGCTGGGCACCAGGACCGCGATGGCGTTCCGGTACAGCGCCCGTAGCCGCTCTTGACCTACCGGGCCCAGGAATACCACGTTCTGCATACCCGCGGCTTGACCGCGGAGTTCTCCCTCGTAATTCCCGCCCCCAGCGATCAGAAGATCAGCACCGGCAAAGCCCCGGAAGGCCGGGATGACTTCCTGCAGGCCCTTGATTTTCTCCAGGCGTCCGACGAACAAGAAGTACGGCCTGGGGTGGGCCGCCTCGGCCGGCTGCGAATCCGCCGACGGTTCAGGGACGAAATGAGGAATCACCTCGATAGGCCTCGAGAAACCCCGGCGATAGTGCATCTCCCGCGTAAACCGGCTAGGCGAAATGAACGCGTCCACGGATTCCAGCGACTTTGGTAGCAGGTTGGTGTAGCGCCACCACTGCGGCGGCCTCCCGAAAGCCAGCGTGCAGGTGAAGCAAGTCGGCTCATCGCAGAGCCTGCGATTATTCTTCCAGAGGACGTGCATGGGACAAATAAGCCAGTGCTCGTGCATCGTGTAGATCTTGACGTAATCCTGATAATCCGGCGCCAGTGTAAGCACGCCGGGGCCGAATAGGGAGATGTTATGGAAGTGGATCACATCAAACTTTTTGCTGAGCAGGATTGCCCGGAGCTTTTCCGTCTTCAGAAGCGGCCGACCCGTCTGCTGTGAGAGCAAGGGCGAGAGCAGCCCCCAGCGGCTTTTTAGCCCGTGAAGGGTGACGGCGGGATGATGGGGAAACTCCTGCACCTGAGGCTTTGAACCCGAGACCCGGTAAGAGTCGATGCAGTGGACAACATCGACTTCGTGGCCGCGCTCGGCCAGGCTGTTAACGAGCCGGTAAAGGTAGACGGCGTCTCCGCCGAAACTGTAGGGCGGATAGAAAATAGAGATCATGCAGAATCTGGGTCGCTTAAGCATCGTGGAGGCAGGCTGTCCGAGAAAAAGGCGGCCCCGCGGGCTTTCAAGTTCTACCAACCGGCTCAGTTCGTTGCCGCGTCCATTCTCGCCCGTTTCGGACCTTCTCGCCTGACGGTGTGGAGTCTGACTCATCTGCGGCTGGCGGCTTGCCAGGTCCCAGCCTACGATCGTGGCGGCCTGGCCCGGCAGAAATTGGCCCAGCGGCTCCTGGCGGCCGGGGCGCGCGCGGCTATTCAACTTTCATCAAACTTTCGCCGGCTCCGAACAAGTAACCCACAAACTCGCCCACCGCCCAGCTCAGTGTGAAGACTGCAAGAAAAGGCAGAGCCTGGAAAAATCTCCCGAGGTGTCGCCTCTTGGTCAAAACGCGCCAACCGATCCGGCCGATCAGGAGGGCAGGCAGCAACGGGCTGAACGCGGCGAACACAAGCCTTCTCCAGAGGGAAGCGCCCTTCGTCCGCATCCCGGCAAACGAGCGCGCGTAATGGTATCGCTGGCTCAAAAAGTACCGAAAGCCGAAGCATTTCCGGTGATACACGACGATGGAAGGATCGGAGAACAACTTCACGCCGTGCTCTTGAAGCTTGGCATTCAGGAAATTCTCCCAAAGGCCCGTCTCGAGAGCTCCTCCCAAATAGTCCAGGAATTCCCGCCGATAGGAAGTGTTATTTCCGGGAATGTCGGACACTTCTCCGGTAGGAACGGGGTTTAGATATTTGCTGTACTCACAAAAGTAAACTGACCAATCGACCGCCCCTTTAATGCTCGGGTCGTTCTCGACGGCACCTCCGATCGCGCCGTGGTATGTCTGATGGGCCCGGTACATCCCCTCGAACCAAGTCGGGTCAGCCACGCAGTGGTCTTCGGTCAAGGCGATGATCTTGCCTCGCGCATTCTTCATTCCGATCGCCCGCAATTCCGGGATCGTCTTCCGCGACTCGAAACTCAGCAGCGTCACCTCGGGGTAATTCCGCCGGATCAGCTCGGTGACACCGTCGCCGCAGCAGTCCGCGACGATGACCTCCGCCGGCCCCTTGAAGGTCTGTCCTCGCAGCGACTTAAGACATGCGTCGACGTAGTCCGGACCGTTGACCGAAGCGATGACTACAGAAATCTCCGGACATTCAGTTCCCTGCCCCTTCGACATTTCACTTTCCTCCATTCAAGCCTTTCCGGACTTTCGGGCCAGACAGATGACCGACGTGCCTCGACTGAAATTGCGGCCCGTGCCCGCCAGAAGTTTCGCCTCCTGCTTCAGGCAATACGCCACGAGTTCGTCTTTCCACCAGAGCCAGGAAAAGCATCTCCAAGGCCCGGAAGGGCGCACCTCGGGAAGGCCCTGCCCGTCGTATCGAGAGTCGAGCTTTCTTCTAAAGGACTGAGCGAAGAACGAAAGTCGGTTGATATAACTGGCCTTTTCCACATCCAGCCCGGCCTCCGTTGCCTGCCCGGCGATTTGATCGGGGCGATAGTAGCGGTGAGACAGGGTTGGATCGCCCGCTCCCGCCGCAACCCGCACAAACAGAAGGCCGCCGGGACGCAGGATCCGCGCAAATTCTCTGAAGGCCTCCTGATCCTCCTGGCCTTCCAGGTGTTGAAGGACATCGGCGCAGGTAATCAGGTCGAAGCTCGAGGGTCCAAAGGGCAAAGGCGTCAACGAGCTTCGCACCAACCGGAGAGAGTCGCGTCGCCGGCAAAACTCCAAAGCCTCGGGGGCCAGATCAAGTCCCACCAGCATTCCATCCGGACCGGCAAATCTTCCGAACTGGGTCAACAGCAGTCCGGTTCCACACCCTGCGTCCAACACACGCATCCGTCCGGACGAGGTAGAATATCGCGCCACCAGTCGCACCGCCACTTCGCACATCCCCTGATACCAGCCGCTTTGTTTCTCCAGGTCGCTGAGGCGGTGATAGTACTCTCGAGTAAAAATGCGGGGCGCAGGCGGCGTCTTCGTGAGAAGTGACATGACTTGTTCCGACTAGGTCCTTACTCGAGTTTCTTCCGTGCTGCCGCGGGCCCCGAAAAGCTCATTGGTAAACTTGCTGCGGGGGCCGGGCAGGGCCCATCAAGTAGCCGACCATCTCGCCGGCGGCCCAGGATGTAACGAATGCCGCCAGGATAGGAACCGACAGCAACAGCTCAGCGCGGTGACGTCTTTTCCCGAACGGAGCCCGCAACCGCCGATAGAGGAGAACCAGGGGAAGCGCCGGGCTGGAAACGGCGCGCAGAAACCGGACGCCCAGCGACATTTCTCTCGACCTCAGAGCGGCGAAAAACCTCGCGTGCTGATAATAACGTCGCGCAAAACTCCAGAAGGTCTCCGGAGGGACATAATAGGCGACCAGCTCGGGGTCAAAGAGGAACGGAATTCCGCGCCGGGTGAGCTCCTGATTGAAAAAGAACTTCCAAAATCCTTCTCCCATGGAGTCCAAGCGCTCTTGAATAATCTCCCGCTTATAAGAAATGTGGTTGCCCGCGAGGATCGGAGTGACTTTCCTGTCGGAGGGCAACATGAAGCCCCCGTAGTCCGCGAAATAACAAGCCCAGCTCACCAGGCCGTCAGGCCGCCCGTTTTCAACTGCGCCTCCAATGACCGAATACTCCGATTCGTGCGCCCGGCGGAGCTTTTCCAACCAGTCCGCGGGAAACGAGCAGCGAGGTTCCGTCACCGCCACGATTCGCCCCTCGGTGTGCCGCATCGCCTCTCTGATCAACTCGGGCACGCCCCTTGGACGGTCGAAGTGCAGCACCTTCGCACCGGGAAACCTCTTCCGGATCAGTTCGTCCGTGCCGTCCGTAGAACAATCCGCCACAATGATTTCCGCTTCGCCACGGAAGGTCTGTTTCCTCAAGGATTCCAGACACTCGCCGATCGTCCCGGCCGCATTATGCGTCGCCATGACCACGGAAACCTCTGGCCGGCTCATCGGATTTCATCCAGGACTACGCCTGCGCCGGCTTCGTCCTCGTCATGTCCCGCCGCCGGTCCGAGGAAATAACCCCATCCTTCGCCCGTCGCCCACGCGACGAGGAACGAGGCGAGAAGCGGCAGCGCCGCCAAGAATTTCAGACGATATCGCCCTTTGGTCCAGACGCGTTTCGCGATGCGATAGAGCATCACGAGCGAGATAAAGGGGAACATGCCTGCCCGCACGAGCCTTTGGCCCGTCCCCATCTCACGCGCCCGGCGAGCCGCGAAATAACGTCCCTGCCTGAAACGCCGAGCAAAGAAGGTCCCCCACGAGAACGATCCCGCGTAATAGACGAGAATTGAGGGATCAGAGAGGAGTCGTTCGCCTTTGCGGCGCATCGCTTGGTGGACGAACGTTTCCCAAAAACCGTCGGCGATAACCTCTCGAAGTGACTCCAGGGCCGCGCGCTTATAAGAACAATTATCCCCCGGAAGGTCGTCCAGGAATTCAGGGGGAAAAGGCGGAGTATACCGGCTGTAACGACAGAAATAGATGGCCCAGTCCACGAGACCCAGGCCCGGATTGATGTCGATCGCGCCGCCGATCGCCGGCCACTCGGCGGCGTGGCCACGCAACGTCTGTTCCGCCCAGTCGGGCGCCGGAACACATTGCTCAATGGTGAGAGCTACAATCCTGCCGCGCGCCGCGGCGATGCCGACGCTCCACAGTCGCGGAATGCTGCACGCGACGGGTGTTTGAATGAACTGGATGGAGGGAAACTTTTTGCCGAGCTGGAAGACAACTTCACCGCCTGGGCCGCTGACGACGAGAATTTCTGCTCGGGCGGGCGCAATCTGGGCCGTCAAGCCGGTCAAACATTTTTGCAGGCTGCTGCCAAAGTCTTGAGCTGCCACGACCACGGACAACTCAATGGTCTGGTTCCCCCAATGCTTTTCCCCCGACTCGTCACTGCAAGCACGGGCTCTCAGAGCGCCGCCCGTGTTATGGCCCGGAAGACTTGCCTTCAAGCAATACCCGAAAATCCCCGTGGTCATATTGAAGCCGCGACTCAGTTTCCAGGCCTGCCTCCGTGTAGCCCCGCACTCGTGCGAAGACCGAGCCTCAACGCCCGGCTCCAATGGACCCCACAACACAGTGCAAATGCCAACCCGCTGTAAAAATAATAGAACAGGTGGAGGATCATTCCCGCCATAGCAAAAAAATATCCCCCGCGCCGGGCGAAAAGCCGGTAAACCTGCCGGTTAAGGAAAACGATACAGGTCAGAAGGAAAAACCAGCCGAGGAGAATCACGGGCAGAATGGGGGCTCCCCGAAAGGTCCGGTAAGGGAGCAGCAAAACGAACGGCATCGGAACGAGAAGGCCCACAAGCAGAGAGCTAAGCCGATGGGAAAATCGAAAATTGAGATCCTTGGGCAGGTTCCTGGTTTCCAGAATAAGGAAAGACCAAGGTATCGCCCGGCAAAGGATATCCGTACCCAAAAGCGACAACAGATTCCACCTCTTCAGGTGCTTGCCTCGAAGCCTTTTATCCAGGAGAATTTTGTGCCCCGCTTGCCGCAGCCGGTATCCCAATTCAACATCCTCGATGGAGGGACGTCGGTACCTTTTCTCGTTGAACCCCCCGGTGGCCATGAACACGCTCCTGCGGATGGCGCCCAGGCCTGTCCAGAAAGTCGTAGCGTCGGGGTTGGAAATCTGATGGATGTAATGGTGGAGCAGATTTTTATATTGAGAAACAATGTTATTGCAGGGGGGCGCATCGTCGTAAGAACCGAACAGCGCGGCGAGTTGCGGGTCTTTTGAGAACGCCTCGGCAACAATCTCCAGCGCGTCGCGACGCACTACAACGTCGGCATCAACGAACAGCAAGATCTCACCCTGGGCGCGTTCAGCTCCGCGATTTCTGGCGGCGGCAGGCCCCAAGGTTCCGCCTGTAGCCAGGCAGACGGCGCCGAACCGCTCAGCGATGCTTGGCGTGCTATCCGTGGACCCGTCGTCCACGACGATGATTTCAAAGCGAGAATACGTTGAAGCGGCTACCGCCTCCAAACAGCGCTGCAAACATGAGGCAGCGTTCCGTACCGGTATGACGACAGACACTACCGGCTTTGCCGAACATTCAGACACTGGACTCTTTCCAGCCGAAGGATCCTCGTAGCTCATTCGAGTAATTGCACCTAGACGGAGGAAGTGGGTCACTTGTATCGGGATATCTTGGGGTCTCTTTCTTCCAAAACCCCTAGGGCCAACACAGCAATTTCCCCACCATATCCCTTGTGAATTACTCGTCGGACTCGTTGAATATACGGCCGTTAGATTGGGAGCCTAGCTGGCGGGTAATTAGGGCAGTCGTGAAGGGAAAAGATTTTCTCTTTTTTACCACCTGGCTCGTCTCGATTCCAACTACAGGTCATTCCTGTCAATCCTCCAAGTGGAAGGGGACAGTCAGTTACATTTCGCTCGGTGGGCACAATTTTCAATCTCAGGATGGAATAATTCGTAGGGGGGACGGGCCTCCTCTCCAAAATACACTTCCGTTCCACCAGATGAGAGGAAAGACTCAGACTCCGCCCACGCCCTGTCACCTGTCGGCCCGCCCATCGTTCAACCATCTTACTTTCAGATGGTCATCTCAATTTTTCAGAAAAATTGTGGGGATTGGTCGTTCCGTTGCATGCTTCTAGTGGGCACGGCTCTCGTCGCTGAGGCAATCGGAAAACCGGAATCATCAAGTTAGATCGCCCCGGCTTCGCTCAGGCCACAGCCCAAACAATTCAATTAACAGTGTTAGGATGAAAAGGACATGGTCCCAACGGATCTTCACATTCCCGAAGCAGCCCAAAATGAAACAGAAACACCCCCAGAAGGCCGCCGGCTCATTCCCGGGGGGAGACGCCTGGGGAGATTTCTCCCCTTTGCGATCTTGCTTCTCGTTGCGGTCGTCCTCGTGCGCGGCGTCAGCAAGGGCGAATTCAATATCGATAACGACGAGACCATTCACGCCTTTACGGGACGGTACATTGCCGATTTTTTATCCGATCTTCCCCTGGCCCATCCAGTCCAATACACCTATGCGTATTACGCGCAGTATCCGGCGTTAGGAATAATCCATTGGCCCCCTTTCTTCCATTTCGTCGAAGCGTTGATGTTCCTGCTCTTCGGGCCCTCGGTCGTTACGGCCCGGCTCACCGTCTTGTTGTTTGCACTCGTAGGACTTTATTTTTGGTGGAAGCTGGTGAAGGATTTGGATAATCAGTGGACGGCGTCGTTATCCACTTTGCTCCTCGCCTTGAGTCCCGGGCTTCTCCTCTACGAAAAAGCGGTGATGCTGGAAGTCCCATCGCTGGCCATGTCTATTATGGCCAGCTATTGGTGGGTCCGTTTTCTCAAGGAAGGTCGGAGTCGCCTTTTATATGCGTTCGTATTTTCTGCAAGCCTTGCCTTACTAACCAAGCAGCAGTGCATCTACCTCGCTTTGTTTTGCCCACTTACGGCAACAATTCTGCGGAAGTGGCGTCTCCTGGTCGGTTGGAGCGCCGTGAAGGCTTTCGCGATCATGCTGCTCCTGGTGGCTCCCTTTTACGTTCTTGCGTTCAGCGTGCACTTGCGGGTGATCTCGGCACACCTTGTGCACTGGCAGGCGACCTCGGGACCCCTTTTCAAAGTGGCAAGTTCGCTGATCCATCGCCCGTCCTACTACTGGGCCATCCTCCCTCGACAGGTCGGCTGGCTCGTGCTCGGACTCAGCTTCCTTGGAATGCTGACGTTCCGGCTGTGGGCTCGCCGAGAAAACGTGTTGGTGATGCTGGCCTGGATTCTCGCGTGCTATGTGACGTTGACTTCGTTCGCAGCGAAAGACCCCCGCTACATCGTCTACTGGCTGCCTCCCTACATGTATTTCGCCGCCGCCCTGCTCACCAACGGATCGATTCCGAGGCGGGCCCGCGGCCTGGCCGCGGTACTCGCCGTCGCCTTGCTGGGCCTCAACACTTCGCAAGCTTGGAGCTTTCAAAGGCCTTACGTATCCGGGTTTGCCCCGGTGGCGCAGCGGGTGACCCAAAACCGCGAATGTGGCGTGATCTTGTTTGACGGTGACCTCGCTGAGAACTTCATCTTCTACGTCCGACTCTACGACGAAGGCCGGTGCTTCGTCGTGCTGCGAAAGGCGCTTTACGTGTCGGCGATCGTGGACCGGATCGGGGTTCAAGAACTTGTCCACACACGGGAAGAACTGGACCAACTGATTCAAGAATACGGGATCAAATACGTGGTTGTGGGAGATATTGGGACGCCTCGATTCCCGATTCAGCGGACTTTGCGCGAATATCTGCAAAGCGGGAAATTCAAACTGACGGATTCATTTCCGATCGAGAGCAACGAGCCCGAATGGCAAGGCCGTCGATTTCTGGTCTATGAAAACGAGCGGCGCGGTGCCCCGACCGAGAAATTCTTGCGAATCAGAATGCTCACCCTGAATTATGACATCGTTGTCCCTCTCGACCCACTGATCTCCCCTTCACGGCGGTGAACCGCCGAAGCCTCCCGGAGGGACCGTCGATTTTTCTACAGGCAGACCCGCACAGAGGACAGGGTCCTCTCATTCAAGAACGAGACGAGGATTTCAGTTCGGCCCCCGGCTGCAGCGACGAGGGGGACCCGGATGGCCAGCCGTCGTTCCGTGGCGTGGCGCCCGCGACGTCGACCCGCCCATCTGCGGAAAGTTGCGGCCTGAAGGGTGCACGAAAGAGAATGAGCAAAACGGCGCTGCGCGCGGGCGCTACACCGCTTCATCTGCCGGTTACCCCAAAGTGGCCCGAAACGTGGTTCTACTCGGAACCCGGAAACCTGCTGCGGGCTCACCTCCTGAGCAGGTTAATTTATTCGGGCGGACGTCATCTCGTTTTCGTCCGTTACAAGCCGGGCCACTTTATCGCCGATGAGTGGGTCTACAACGTTGCCGACATCGATGGGGCCAGGGTGGTATGGGCGAGAGACATGGGGACGGAACGAAATGAAGAACTGGTCAGGTACTTCAAAGATCGGCATGCATGGCTTCTGGAAGCAGACGAACGGCCGCCAAGATTGTTGGCGTATCGGGACCAGACCAACGGTCAGACGAAACCGATGCCGTCGGAAACTGAAACAACGGATCGTCCCCCTGCCAGGGCGATTATTCCATCGAGGGCTCAAACACAACGCGGACTCTGAACGACTTGACTTGACGCCAGATTTCGCCATCCCTCACAATAGCTCTGACGCGGTGAGGAAGGATTTCGAGTCAGTTGAATTGGACGCCTTAGGGCCAGGCTCGGTCGGCGCGCTAACGCTATGTATACT
>WNEY01004878.1_pt1 | contig 10307 bp, 10 predicted proteins | sample 5400531 | NCBI WGS metagenome assembly WNEY01 (sample SAMN13153338, study PRJNA577476) | soil metagenome | isolation source: 200 cm saprolite under Douglas fir tree site 1 | place: USA:California | collected 2015-04-18
GACGAGCCAATCGATCTGCCCGAGGGCACTGAAGTTGTTGTTCATGTCGAGCCAGTTGTGCACGAGCACCCAAGCGCCGGCAATGGAAATGAATTTGAGAACCTGCCTTTCTTTGGGATGTGGGCAGATCGCGATGAAATGAGTGACAGCGTTGCCTGGGTGCGGAAGGAGCGTGATAAGTGGCAACAACGCCTCACGAGGTTTCGTCCCGTAGGGACGAGATGTTTATAGCTCGTGACTGGCTGAAAATCTTATCGCCTCTCGGAAGTGGTGACGGCCACTTCCGAGAGGCGATGTTCTTTCTAATCATGCACGGCGCTATAAACATTCCGCTCCTCCGGAGCGAGGGTATCTAAGGCGCCTTCAGGCCAGACAGATCGAGAGTGATAACAACTGTTGCCGCCTTGTTCTCTGAGATTAATACTGTCTGGTGAGCTTCCGGCCCGAGAGTTCGCTTGCCCGGCTCTTCAGCGGTGACTGTCAGATTGTAGGTTCCTGCCGGCAATGCATTGAGAAGAAAGTTTCCGTTTGTATCAACCCAGGTTCCGGCGAAGAACCCCTTGTCGTCTTTGACGTTTGCGGCGAGCCTTGCATTTGCCGGCAACGATCCGTTTTCCAACTTCACCGATCCGCGCAAACTGCCTGAACCGTAGACGAGGATCACGCGCAGCTCTTGGGCTGGTATGTCGCGGCCAATTTCGAATTCTCGAATTGGATTCGTCCCTAATTCCATTCTCAGGAATCGCAGACCTAGCTCTGCGATTTGTTTCTCAGAATTCAGGTAGACCCTAACCCGACCAGGCTTCAGGCCATAAACTGCAAAGGTCAAATTTGAAGTCGGTCTTACCGCTTTTCCGGCTATCGGGCCTCGGTCATTTGGGGAAACCTGGAAGGACAAATCAAGCTGTGAGGCTTTGGCCAAAACCGCCGGTTCATTTGTGTTTGCGATCACCACCGTACCAAACACCATCAAGGTCTTTTCGACGCGAAGCGAAATGCTGTGCGCGTCTGAGTCGCGTATGTCGAACCAGGAGGACGTGCCAAAGAAATCGCCGCCAGCTTGTCCCCTATCCTCAGAAACTTTGACCGAGTAATGACCGGCAGGAAGACTTTCAAGTTTGAACTCGCCGTTTGGATTCGATGTACCCGCTTTAGGAATGGTGCCTCTTTCGCCGGATTCTTCAATCTGAAGATCGAAGGTGACGCCGGGAATTGGTGCGCCGGTTGAGCCATCAACAACCCGGCCGCTCGCCGAAAAAGTTGCGACGGGTTCCCCGATTTTGATGTCGATGCTCGAAATGTTCGCGGCTTCTGCTATTTCAATCGGTCGAGCTTTGGCTCGATCAGGTGTACTTGGAAAGAAAGTTTGGCGGTACGCGGTTCGTCCTCTGAATGTCATGAAGGCAGTGAAATGTAGCCCAACTGAAACGATGTACGATCCAGGAGGAATGCCATCGATACGATAAAACCCCAGATCATCAGTTCTGAAGTAACCTGAGGTGAAGGGGATCAGAGCTGGATTAATAACATAGAGTGTCGGATTTGGTTGAGTGGACACAGAAGTCAGCATCACCGCTTGTTGCGCAATTGGTTTGCCGGCGCCGTCGGTAACGGAGCCGGTGATCGTGCCGCCCACAATGAGATCAAAATCAACCCCGGCAACTGTCTCTCCTGCCGATACCGAAATCTGTCGCGGCGAACCTGATATTTGATCATTGCGGAGTGGCACTAAGCCTGGCCCATAAACTGTTACGAAGTACTGACCCGCCACCACCGGACCGATTCGATAATGGCCCTGCGAATCGGTTCGCGCCTCGATGCCTGGACTATCCGGTCGCACAGACAACTCTCGCGTAGCCTTAACCAGGATGTCAGGCAGGCCCCTGCCATGTAGTGTAACGCGACCTGAGATATTCCCGCCCGTTGCGTTTCTAGTTTGCGCTTGAAACGTTGCAGAGACACTGACAACGAAGCCCAAGGTGAGAACGAGTTTAGAGAGTTTCACGGCAAACTCCTGAAAGAGCTGAGTACGCCTTTGGCGTCTTTGAGAGAAACTCGAGATCGTAGTGAGCCGAGCAGGACTCGAACCTGCGACCCAAGAGTTAAAGGCCAATTGCTCTAACGACTGAGCTAACGGGCCACGATAATACCACTTCTTCGCGATTTGTTTGATACCAACTTAGCGCGGGAGGCTTTTCAACGGAGTGACAGAACGCGGCGAAATCCACAGCGGAAGAATCGCCCTGGACCTTAATGAGAAATTTGGAGCGGGCGACGGGGATCGAACCCGCAACTTTCAGCTTGGGAATCAAAATTTCCGCTCCTTTATTTTCACAACTTACAAAACCGCTCAGGAAAAATCAACGTGCATGCACTGCATACCGTGCATGCAGTGCCTGATTTGCGCATAACTGGGGGACGTTTGGGGGACGGTTTTGTTTAATTGAGAAATTCGGCGCATTCGTTAGCGATTCGAGTGAAACACGAAACCAGCTTTTATGTCCGGCCGACTCCTGTCCATACGGCATACGCAGTCCTTCAATGCAAGCAATAGAAGAACGAAATCAACAAACATCGCGACCGCCGTAAACACGCTCGCACGAAGCTTCGTCCAGCCGTCGGTATACCTCAAACCAATGGCCCACACGACCTCCAACAAACCAACAGAAGATATACCCACGCCATTAAAGGCTTTCCTCCGCGAAACCCAGATGGACTTGGCCCGTGGTAGCGCCTTTTGGAAATCGAAATTCCGCGTGCAGCTTGAGGTCCTGAAATCGCTGCACCGTCATGAGGTTCAGGCCCCATTTCGCGGTGTTGACCAAGACTCCGTCGCGCACTATCCAGTTGTTCGATCCGTATCCAATCGGGGTCGGCGCCCAACCCGTGAGGTCTTTCCCGTTGAAGAGGGCCACCGGTTTACTCCATGCCTTGGGCATCTCGCGCCGCAGGCTCGGCGCCCGCCGCCCCACGAACGACCTGATCTTTCCGTCCGGCATCACGATGGTACCCACGAGTGAATCACCTTCTAATCGACCCTCGAATCGGAGATCGGATTCGCCCCGCTCCCACTCTGGAGGAATGCTGAACCGTGCGACGCTATTGCTCCACTCCACCTTCCCGATCGGGCGCGCGCCGCCGATTCGACCGACGAAACGGCCAACCAGTGTAGTAAAACCATCGAGCCAAGATGCATGGACTGTTCTCCATCCGCTAACGCCCGCCGCCTGCGCTTCGAACATCTGCCTGACTTCCAGCCAAGACGCATAGGTTGTTCCCTGCGGGCCGCTGACCGTGAGATCCCATTGTCCTACAATCGGCGGTGGCGGGTTTGATTACGCCGTGGCGATCCCAGTAAATGTGAGCAGCGTAACCAAAAACAGTGATTTCATGAAGCCTCCTGAACAGTTGCACCCTAACGTAAGAACCAAATGTTAGCTGGAAACTGACTGAATAGAAGTTCTGTCAACTGACCACGTCTCCGCGAAACTCGGAGTTGACCTGGCGGCACGATTTTATTCAAGCATCGCTGAAACTGTCATGAAGCGAAACGCGCTCCCGCAGCTCCGGCCAAACAAGTTGTTCGACGCGGTAGAACGAAGCGAGTAAGCGCCGCCCTTACCGCCTGCAGTCAAGAGCGGAAATATCAAGCCGCGCTCATCCAAACAAATCGCTGCGCGGCGTTCGTTACCGGCAAGCCCCGCGCTGCTTTATTGGTTTTCAAAAAGCGAGCAGGATAACGCTCCAATTGACCGGCGCGGCGCGAGTCCAAGCAACGAGTTATGTCCCCGCCCCTCTTTGAGCACTTGAACTCCCGCCAGGACATTGTTCGCTAAATCAGAAAAAGAACTTGAATTAACTGGGCCGGTTGATTCTCCCGCGCCCAGTCAGATTCTTCTGCATGCCTATTTCTCCTTCGGCTTCAGCTCCCATAGTACGTTCACGATCACCCAACGCCCGTTCCACTTAGCCATGTGCAGGTAGTCAACCCAATCAGAGGCCACAATCTTTACGCTCGCCGCGTTCTCGAAGACATCCAAGATAGTGACGTCCTTCTCTTGCTTCTCTTTCGGGGTGTTCTTACCGCCTCCCGAGCGAGTTCCCTGCACAAGCGACATCGCGCTCATCTGGCTGAGTCCGCTTCTGCCGCTCCTGGGATCAGTCCGCACGATTCGTTTCGCGAGCTCAGGGTGCAAGGCACGCTCCATCCGCTCGGGGCTTCCCTCATACCAACCTTCGATGTAGTCGAGCGCAGTCTGTTTAATCGCGGCGGAATCGGTAGCCGACACAGCAGTTGTTTGCGCGTGAGATGTGGAGGGAAAGGTCACCAGAAAAAAGAGCGTTAAAATAATCATTTTCATTTTCATAAATCGAATGCCTCAACATTCATGGATTTTACCTAGAGAGAGAGCCGCCTTTTGATTTGACGCCGCAGCATGAATCAAAGGATCTGCGCCGCAGCGAGTCACTTGCGAACATTCGGAGTGGTCACGTCCAACAAATCGCAAAGTGCGGGGATCACTCGAAGGCCACTGCGCGAACCAGATCTCAGAAAGTCCCGACATTTTTCCTCGCGCAGCTGATCGACAAAAATCAAGACCGATACAAAGCCTCTAGCTCATGAAGCCAGGAATCCAATACACTCACCGCATTATCAATCAACTCTGGATTACCCAAACCATTGCCGACGAAGCGTCGGAGTAGCGCATCGGGCGGCGCATCGTACCCGTTACTCAGGAGAGCCATGTAACGCCGTTGAAATTGCCTGGGTTTAGTACGAAACAGTCCAAAATAACGTAGCGCCAGTAACTTCGAGTACGCGTAGTTCACGCGATACAGCGGCCAAGTGAAGAACTGCGTCGGCTGAATCCAAGCCAGCCGCCGTTCGCTCCCTGGGCCGAACCAGACCGAAAACCGCGAAGCCGTAGCTTGCGTAATCGCCTCGATATCGTCCCCGCTTAACTGTTTTCCGGCAGCAGTGCTATCGAACAACTGTTGCTCTACAAGCGATTCCCAGCCGCTGCGAAAAACCTCAGCGCCTTGAGTGATGAGTCGCTGCAGGTAATAGATCTTGTGAGGCCGATCGGGTGCGTTCCTGTACAGATACTCCAGAATGAGCAGCTCACAAAGCCCGGCGAAGGATTCAGTGAAGTAGGCAGGTCCCGTGGCGTATCGCGGAAGCACGTGCCCCCTTGTCATCAGCATGTTCTGCACGGCGTGGCCAGACTCGTGTGCGAGCGTGACTACGTCCTCGACGTATCCACGAAAGGCGCCTTGATAGAACACACTCGGAAAGCCGACGAATCCAGTCGAGAAGCCTTGGCGGTTTGCGCGATTTGGACCCGGCGCGACGTCGAGCCGGCCGTTCGCCGGATCGAATAGTTGCGCGAGTTCCCGCGTGTAGTTCTCGCCGAGGGGGCGAGTGGCTTCCAGGACCGCCCGAGTCGCTTCCGTGATCGTTAATCGTGGGACTTCTATGCCTAGCTCTGGCGCTCTAAGGTCCCATACGTGAATGGTGTCGACGCCAAGAATCTTACGATAGTGATCAATAACGGCGCGCTCGATCCGCTTGTTGATTTCTGCGTGAGCCGCTAGTGAGTTTAGGAATGAGACCACCTGTGCCCGATCAAGAAAGCGATCCCCGTAGGACTCCTCACTATAGTCAGCGTAGCGGCGTAAACGCGCGGCCGCGTTAAGCGCCGTAGCGGTTCGCACGAGAATATCTGCATACACGTCGCGCTGCTGCGCCAAGCCTTCTTCGTTACTCAAGTAACCCTCTCGGCGCACACTACGATCAGGGTTACTAGCGATCGCAGCGTAGTCACGCGCAACGCTCAACGGGCCGGAGGATGTCTGGACCACACCGAAATCGGTCGCATTAAGCGCGGTAGAAAACAGTCGCGCGCCACCTCCTGAAGCCATCGGGCCTAACGCCTCGAGTGCACGCTCGCCTTCGGGCGTGAGCTGATGAAATGCCGTCCGCCGGGCGTTTGCGATTGCGAAGTGATAGCGCCGCAGAGTCGGTTCTGCTCTTTCCATTCGTTTGAAGAAAGAATCTGGCCGTGTAACCAAGCGATTCTCGAATACTGCAAAGGCCTGGCCTGCAGCCGAGCGCAACGTGTCCTCAGTTTGTTGAGCATCAGAGTTTCGCGTATCCGAATAGTATCGAAGCTCCAGATACGCGGAGTGCCGAGTAACTTCTAGAAGAAGCGAATCCTCCTCCTGAAGTGCATGAAGCAAATCAACAGCGGATGGCGGAAACGCTGAAGCGGCTCGCCGAAATCGTTCGAGGCGCAACATCAACAGACGCCGGGCGGCGGCTTCTTCATCTGGCGACCGGAAGAAGTTTCGCGCCAGGTCGAAGTGATAACGACTCGCGATTCCGTCAGGAAACGGATTGAATGCTGATTGAGAAGCGGATTGAGCTAAGACGTCCGAAGCCCGGGCTGGTGTGTTCGGCGTTTGTGCGACCACAGTCAGCTGAAGGACCAGCAGCGTAGCAAACGTTCTTGTCTTGTTCATAACTTTCTCCTCGACAGGAAATTTTCAGCTACTTTGCTGCTGGAGGTGCGAATGGATTTTGATCAGCCCAGGACTCGGACTGGGAATTGTGAAGAATGATAGTCCGCGCCGGATCAATTCTGTCCCGTGCGACAGTCCCGGTGTTTTCCGTTAGCGGAAAATATCCAACGAGTCCAGGTTCGGAGCCTGTAATCGGCTTCGCCCAATTCCTTTGGATTTCAGCTTCCGATTTTGCTCGATCCCATAATCTAACGTCAGCCAATAGTCCCTTATAATCTTCATATTGGGTAAAGTAATATTCCCACGCCGTCATTACCTCACTCCCCCAACACCATCCCCCTACGGTTTTCGGATTTCGCGGGTGTGGCAACGCGTCCCAAAATTGTCGCATGTTAATTCGCATCGGTATAACCTGAGAAGCGATAAGTTTTCCGTCAATCCATAGCTCCAGTTGCGACTTGGAATCCTTGATCCACCTTCGGACGCAATTAATGTTATGCCATTTGTTATCCAGCAGCGACGGGGTGCTCGCCGCCGGATAAGCCTGTACCGACCACACCTTTCCTACCGGCACAACATCAGCATCGTCGGCAAACATCCATCGAAGCCGGCCGCCGCCGTAGAATTGCAAACTAAACGTGCCTTCACGGGTTTTGTCCGGCGTGAAGCCGTCGGGTCGCGTGTGGCCATCCAATAAGAAATTGCCGACAAACCACCAATCGGGAGTTCCATATGGACGAGGGTCTGCTTCGCTCCAGTTCTGCAGTTGATTTATCGAGGAGCGGTCCGTACGACCGACAGGATAAGAGGCGTCTGGTTTAATCCAAATCTCCAATGTGAACTCTCCCATTCCGAACGTTGGAGGCAATACTCGCTGGTCAGCGAAATCAAAATGTTCTGGCTTGTTTCTCACGAAGCGCAATGCCGCACAAGGTCCGTGTATATCTACCACGACGAGTAGAAAAGCAATAACGGCAAGTCTAAGAAGCATGAGCTTGTTTCTTGGCTACTGGGCTCCCAGTCTGAATCGCGGGCACTTCATCACGGGAATGGCTCTATCTCTTAGGCGGCTTCAACTCCCATAGCACGTTGACAATGACCCAACGCCCGTTGAATTTGGCCATGTGCATATAATCTATCCAATCTGCCGCAACGACCTTCACGCTCGCGGCATTCTCGAAGACATCCAGAATGGTGACATCCTTCTGTTGTTTGTCCTTTGGATATTGCTTGCCGACGCCAGCGCGCGTTGCCTGTACGAGACCCATCGCGCCCGCTTGGCTCAGCGCGCTGCGTCCGCTTTTAGGATCGGTGCGCACGAGTCGCTTGGCCAAGTCAGGGTGCACCGCTTTTTCCATGCGCTCAGCATTTCCTTCGTACCACCCTTCGATGTAATCGAGAGCGGTTTGTTTGATTAAGTCAGCGTCGGAAACTGACTGCGCCCGGGCGACTGAAATGAACAGCAGCATAGCAAACCCGACGGTTAATATTCGTGTTGAAATCGGTAGTAATTTTTTTCATCTGTCGTCTTTCTGGCGTTGCTTATTTATTTTGCTGCGTCGTATTTCGGGGGAAGTCAGCGAGCCGTGGGCTTTTCCTCGTTGTTGTCGAACGGCTTGGGCAGTAATAATAGATTCGGGGGCGGACCTTTGCCAGTGCCTAAAGTCACGACGCGAAACCATTACTTTTGGCATACGAAACAGAAAGCCAGGTGGCTTATAATCGATACGATGAATCTATCTCTGCTTCACCGCCCAATACTCAGGTTAATCGGTGTCTCAGTTTGGTTGATAGCGAGCGTCCCGACGGTCCTGGATGTATTGCGGTATCCTCATGAAACTACGGCTGCGCGGCTCATCGTGTGGGTCATCGCATTTGGCCTCTTCGGAGTCTCGTTCTGGATCACTTCATCAGTTACTAGTGACTTCACCTACAAAGGGCGGTCCAATAGAGCATTGTATGTGCCGTTGATTGCTTTGCAGACGGTGGCGACCCTGGTGATGCTTTACTTGATACCGTGTTACTCGATTGGCATTCTATTGGTAATTGTCGCCTGGCAACTGCCCTCTCTTCTGGCCCCATGGCCCACCCTTATTTGGCTACTGGCACAAACTGCGGCTCTTTCAACAATTCTGTATTTGGGTCATCTGTCGAATCTAACTATGTTCGCGACCAATACGTCTCTGGGCTTTCAGCTTTTTGCATTTGTCACTGCGACTATTGCCAAACGAGAGTCGCGGGCACGCCAGGACTTGATGCGCACTAACGCCGAGTTACGCGCCACTCGTGAGTTGCTCGAAGAAAGCAGTCGAGTCAACGAACGGGCACGTATGTCAGGCGATCTGCACGACATTCTCGGTCACAACTTAACGGCTTTGAATATTCACCTGGAAGTCGCCAAACACGTCTGTAAGGGTAAAGCTCTGACTCATGTCGAGAAATCGCAGGCGTTGGCAAAGTCTATTCTTCAAGATGTACGCAGCGTTGTTAGCGCAGTTCAGGGTGAGGCAGAGATCGATATGAGGGGCGCCATAGAAGAGTTAGTCGCCGAGCTTCCTTTTCCGCGAATTCATTTGGATGTGTGTGCCCCCCTGAGAGTCGCAAACCCGGCTTGCGCGCATACGATTCTTCGCTGCGTACAGGAAGTCATCACAAACACGCTAAGACATTCCAACGCCAAGAATCTGTGGATTCGAATTGAAAAGACAAATAGCGATATCGAGGTCAGAGTGCGGGACGATGGGCGCGGCGCAAAATCGATCGAAATGGGAAATGGATTATTGGGAATGCGTAAACGATTGGAACAGATAGGCGGACGAATCCAATTTGACTCCGCGCAAGGGCAGGGCTTTCGCGTAGACGCGTGGGTGCCGATAACTGAGGCCGTTTCATGATTAGAGTTTGTCTCGTTGATGATCAAACACTTGTTCGGCAAGGCATCAGAAGCCTGCTCGAGCTTAGTGAGGACATCGAGGTCGTGTCGGAAGCCGCCGACGGCGAGGAGGCAACTGCAGTAATCCGGAATTCGAAACCCGACGTCGTTCTTCTCGATGTTCGCATGCCGCGACGCAACGGCCTGGAGGTACTTAATGAATTGAAAGATTCCGTGGAGCTACCTCCGACGATAATTCTGACCACGTTTGACGATGACGCGATTGCGCTTGACGGAATTCGCGCTGGCGCAAAAGGTTACTTGCTAAAGGACGTTTCGCTTGAGCAATTGGTGGGGGCGATCAGAACTGTTTTCAGCGGCGGAACCCTCCTGCGGCCGGCAGTCACTGAGCGTATTATTAAGCGGTTTGAAAATGCTTCGAGCGATTTTCCCAGCCTCACGCATGCCAATGCACTGACCGAAAGAGAGCTGGAGGTCTTGCGCTTAATGAGTGGCGGCTACAGCAATCGCGAAATAGCAAATGCCCTGCGAGTAGCCGAAGGGACGATCAAGAATCACGTATCGAACATTCTTTCCAAGCTAGGTGTGCGAGATCGCACGCGTGCCGTTTTGAAGGCGGTGGAAGCCGGCTACATTTAACGACTCAACAAAACATACATTGACTGCTCTCCCGCGCGGTTAATTTAGCAGGTAAAGTCCTCGAAAACTCGACACCTCGATTGAAGAAATCCAGTGGAAATCGACCAAGCTATTACCGCAGTAGCTTTGACGTGACAATTTATTAATAGTTGTGTCAACACGACATCAGGTCAACGACTCGGCGACTTTGCATTCCAAGTTCTCAACCTAATAGCGGCAAATCCTATTGGTCTGCTTCGTCCGTAATGACACT
>WNEY01004880.1_pt1 | contig 10306 bp, 12 predicted proteins | sample 5400531 | NCBI WGS metagenome assembly WNEY01 (sample SAMN13153338, study PRJNA577476) | soil metagenome | isolation source: 200 cm saprolite under Douglas fir tree site 1 | place: USA:California | collected 2015-04-18
TCATGCGCCGCGATCTGCGCTGGTGCCAGGGCAACATGCAGTATTGGAGCTTTCTGCAATTGCCGGGCCTGCGGCCCGTAAGCCGCTACCAGCTCATCTTCGCCATCATCATGTTCCTGGGGTCGCCGGCCTGGATGGCGCTGCTGATGATCGGGACGGTGGCGGTGGCGCTCGCGCCGACGCCGGCGGACTTCATGCGCGCCGACGCGGGGATCGCCCTTCTCATCCTCGTGCTGGCGATGTGGTTCGCGCCCAATATCGCAACCGTGATCGACGTGCTCACGCGCCCAAAGCTTCGCCGCCTGTTCGGCGGCAGCATCCGCTTCACCGCGAGCTTCCTGCTGACCGTCGTCTTCGTGATCTTGCTCTCGTCGGCAATGTGGGCGAGCCACACGCTCTTTCTGGCTCGGCTGCTGTTCGGCCGCACCGTCGGCTGGGGCGCGCAGGCGCGCGACGACCACCAGGTGCCGTGGTCGCTCGCCGTGCGGAACTTCTGGCCGCAGACCCTGATCGGGCTCGCTCCCGTGCTGGTGCTCGCCGTCGCCGCGCCGTCGGCCATTCCGTTCGCCCTGCTCATCGCCGGCGGCCCGCTGTTCTCGATCCCGCTCGCGGTGGTCACGGCCGCGCCCGCGGCCGGGCGTGCATTGATCGCGATCGGGATCGACCGGTTGCCGGAGGAGACCGAGCCGCCGCCGGTCCTGCGCGCGCTCGAGCTCCCTGCGATCGAACTGTCGCAGCGCGCGCCATAGGCCGGCGATGATCGCAGCCTGGTACGCCTCCGGACACGGCGCTTGGCGAACGGCGCGCGGCGTCGCGCGTTCGCTGCGCGCCTATTACGGCGACGGCAAGCGCCGCGCCGCCATGGAGGCGCTCTACGGCCAGTTCGTGCGACCGGGCGACCTTGTCTTCGACATCGGCTCCCATGTCGGCGACCGCATCGCCGCCTTCCGTCGCTTGCGCGCGCGGGTGGTGGCGGTCGAGCCGCAGCCCGCGCTGATCAAGACGCTGCGGCTCCTTTACGGCATCGATCGCGGGGTCGCGATCGAGCCGGCCGCGGTCGGCCGCTGCGTGGGATCGCTCGAGCTCAGGCTCAACGTCGACAACCCGACGGTGTCGACCGCCTCGGAGGCGTTCGTGCGCGCGGCGCAAGGCGCGAAGGGCTGGGAAGGCCAGACCTGGACGAGAACCGTCCGCGTCCCGGTCACCACGCTCGATACGCTGGTTGCGCGCCACGGCCCGCCGGCCTTCATCAAGATCGACGTCGAGGGCTTCGAGGAGGAAGCGCTCAACGGACTTACGCAGCCGCCTCCGGCGCTCTCATTCGAATTTACGACCATCCAGCGCGATTTGGCTGCCGCCTGCATCGCACGCTGTGCGGCGCTCGGCTTCACGCGGTTCAATGCGATGCTGGGCGAGAGCCACGCCCTGGTCCACCGCGATTGGATCGTCGCCCAGGAAATGACGGCGTGGCTGCGCGCCCTGCCGCACGAGGCCAATTCGGGCGACGTCTATGCGGCGCTGCCCGCGGGCAAATGACTCCGCCCAGCAGCCCTGTCGGCGATCGCTGAAACCCATATTTAATACTCTTGGATCAACAGTCTCGCACAAGTTGCATGTTGTGTTGCAGCAGGCTCGCGCAATGGCTGAGAGCTCGGCTCGGATGGCGGCAGGCGCAAACGCGGACCGTTCGGGTTCGGGTTCGCCCGCGCACGCGCCGGTCGCTTTCGTGGTGGAGGAGGACACAAGCGTCCGCCGCTTCCTGTCGCTCATCCTGCACGGCGCCGGCGTCGATACCGAAGAATTCGCGGACGCCGGATCGTTCGCCCAGGCCGTCGTCAAGCCTCATCCCGCGCTCGTATTCCTCAGTGTCGGCGTGGAATCGGGCGCGGCGGTCGAATCGATCCACATGCTTGCCCAGCGCGGCTATTCCGGCTTGGTGCAGCTCATGAGCATTCGCGACCCGGCGGGGTTGCGGCACGTCCAGAAGACCGGCGAGGAGCATGGGCTGCGGATGCTGCCGGTCTTGAAGAAGCCGTTCGAGGCCTCCGCCGTCGTGCAAATCCTGCGAACGGTCAAGCTCGGCCATCCGGCCTCGATCGATGCACGAATCGAGTTCCGCGACGCGCTCAAGAACAACTGGATCGAGTTCTGGTATCAGCCGAAGATCGACTTGCGCAAAAAGCGGCTCGCCGGGCTCGAAGCTTTCGCGCGCGCCCGCCACCCGCAATTCGGCATATTGGCGCCGGCTGCGTTCATGCCGGGAGCGACCGAAGCCGAGCTCATCGCGCTCGCCGAGCTGGCGCTCGTCAGCACGCTCAAGACCGCGACCAATATCTTCAGGCTCGGGATCAATCTGCGGTTCGCCGTCAATATCTCGCTCGATGCGCTGGTCAAGCTTCCGATCGCCGACATCGTGCGCACCCAGCGTCCTCCGGACGAAGGTTGGGCGGGGCTCATCATCGACGTGACCGAAGAGCAGGTTGTCACCGACCTCGCGCTCGCCGCCGAGATCGCGCGACAGCTTGCGGAAGTCCAAGTGAAGCTCGCAATCGACGATTTCGGCCGCGGCTATTCCTCGCTCGCGCGCCTGAAGGAGCTGCCGTTCTCCGAGCTCAAGCTCGACCGCACGTTCGTCCGCGATTGCGGGACCGACAAAGCCAATGGTCCGCTCTGCAAGACGGTGATCGACCTCGCGCACAATTTCGGCAGCGCGGCTGTCGCCGTCGGTATCGAGAAGGCATCCGACGCGCTTACCCTCACCCGCATGGGCTGCGACATCGGCCAGGGCTCGTTGCTCGGGCAGCCGATGCCGGAGGAGCGCCTGACCTCGCTCCTGCGCCAGCGCGCCGCCGCCCAAGGCCACTTCGCACCGGCGCGCCGACCGATCGAATTCGTCTAGGATAAGGTTGCGCTCGCTCGGTCAACCGAGCCGATGGGCGCGCCAGCCTCGATGAGCGATCGGCGACCGATGGTCCTACCAGCACAAAGCTCGGCGCCGCAGGCGTCCGCCGCGGCCGGCGACATCTTCGGCCATCCCCGCGGCCTCGCGGTCCTGTTCGCGACCGAGGCCTGGGAGCGCTTCTCCTATTTCGGCAATGCCGCGCTGGTCGTGCTCTACATGGTGAAGTACCTGCTCGACCCCGGCCGGGTCGAGGCCGTGCTCGGCTTCGGCGCGGTCAAGGCGACGCTCGAATTTCTGTTCGGACGGCTCGAGGCGCAGCCGCTCGCTTCGCAGCTGTTCGGCTTCTACACCGGGCTTGCCTATTTCACGCCGATCCTGGGCGGCCTCCTCGCCGACCGCCTCCTGGGTCAACGCCGCATGGTGATCATCGGCGGCGTGCTGATGGCGCTGGGCCATTTCATGATGGCGTTCGAGGCGCTGTTTCTCGTCGCGCTCCTGGCGCTGATCCTCGGGATCGGCGCGTTCAAGCCGAACATCTCGACCCAGGTCGGCGCGCTCTACGCGCCGGGGGATCAGCGGCGCGGCCGCGCCTATTCGATCTTCTACGTCGGCATCAATATCGGCGCATTTCTGGCGCCGTTGGTCTGCGGCACGCTCGCCGTGCAGCTCGGCTGGCACTACGGCTTCGGCGCCGCGGGCGTGGGCATGCTGGTCAGCCTCGGCATCTACCTCTACGGACTGCCCACGCTGCCGGCGGACGTGTCAACGCCCGCGCTCGCGCACGAGACGAAACCGCTCGAGCCCGGCGAGCGGCGCGCCGTGCTGATGCTCATCGTCGTTTGCGCGCCGGTCGCGTTGTTCTGGGCCGCCTACGACCAGCAGGGCAACACCATCCTGCTCTGGACGGAGGATTTCACCGACCGCGCGATCGATCTCGGCTTTTGGCGGGGCGAGATTCCCTCGCCTTGGTTCCTCGCGCTCAATCCGTTGATGATCTTCGCGTTCACGCCGCTGCTCGTGCGGCTGTGGGCTCGGCAAGGCCGGCGCGGCCGGGAGCCCTCGCCGATCGGCAAGATGGCGTTCGGCTGCCTGTGCGTCGCGCTCGCCAACCTCGCGATGGCCGGCGCGGCGGGGACCGCGGCGGGCAAGGCGAGCGCGCTGTGGCTCGTCGGCTATTTCGTCCTTGCGACCATCGGCGAGCTGCATCTTGCCCCGGTGGGGCTCGCGCTGATCTCCAAAGCCGCGCCCGCCCGGATGCTCTCGATGATGATGGGCGTCTGGTTCGCGACCACGCTCCCCGCCGACATTCTCGCGGGCTTCCTCGGCGGCTTCTGGAGCAGCATGGCGAAGGCGGATTTTTTTCTGATGATCGCGCTCGTCGCCGCGCTCGCCGGCGGCGTGATCTGGGCGCTCCAGCGGTTAGTGATCAGAGAGTAGATCAATGCGTCCAGGGATCGCGGCGCTTGAAGGCGAAATTGTCGGAATAGGAGATGACGCGGCGCGCCGGCGGCTTCGGTTGCGAGACCTGGTAGGCAATGCCCAGCCGCTCGCAATAGGCCACCGCCTCCTCGGCGGTGTCGAAATGCAGCCGGACCTGCTGGCGCATGTCGCCCGAGCTGGTCCAACCCATCAGCGGCTCGATCTCGCGCGGCTGCTCGGGCTCGTAGTCGAGCACCCATTCCTTGGTCTTGGCGGTGCCCGACTGCATCGCGGTCTTGGCGGGCTTGTAGATGCGTGCCGTCATGTGCCTATGGCTCGGTGCGTGTTGCTTGCGCTCAGGAAGGGTGCGGCGTGGTCGGGGCAGCAGGATTCGAACCTGCGACCTGAAGTACCCAAAACTTCCGCGCTACCAGGCTGCGCCATACCCCGGACGCCGCACGGCCCTTCGATACACCGTTCGGTTTTGAGCAGCAAGTCGCGCCAAAAGTTTAACGGCCGCTGAAGATCGGGTGCGTGACGCGGTCGCCCGGCGCGATGCCGAGCTTCTTGGCGGTGCCGCCGATCACCTCGAGCACCGCCCGCACCGGCCCGCCGGAGGGAACCAGCGTTTCCGAGAGCGGAACCGTGTTCTCGGCGACGCGAAGGATGCGCCCGTCGGCGCGGATGAAGATCATGTCGAGCGGAATGTAGGTGTTCTTCATCCAGAAGCTGGTGGGCTGCTCCCGGTGGAAGTCGAACAGCATGCCCTGCTTCTCCGGCAGCTCGCGCCGGAACATCAGGCCCTTCGCCTGCTCCTCGGGCGTGACCGCCAGCTCGACGCCGAATATCTGCACGCCGCCCTTGGTCGCAATCTCGAGCTGCTGCAGTTGCTGCGCGGCGAGGCTGCCGCCGGGGCCGAGCAGTGGGAGGGTCAGGAAGGACAGCACGGAGAACAGAACAAACAGGCGACGACGCATGAACCGGGCCTCGATTGAGAGACCCGGATCATAGCAGATTTATTCGGCTTGCGTGTCGACTGCGCAGGTCGGCGGCGCTGACGCCCGTATCGGGCGCGCCGTCAGTGAGAGGCCGGGCCGAGCGGCGCGCCTTCCGGGCGCACTTCGGCGGCCATCAGTCCCTTCGGGCCGGGTCCGAAGCGCACGAGCACGAACTGGCCCGGCCGCAGCTCGGTCAGGCCGAAGCGGCGCAACGTCTCCATATGCACGAATATGTCGGGAGTACCCTCGCCGCGAGTGAGAAACCCGAACCCGCGCAGCCGATTGAACCACTTCACCTGCGCCCGCTCGAGCGCGCTGGTCGGCGTCACCGTCACATGGGTGCGCGGCGGCGGCATTTGCGCCGGGTGCATCGCCGTCGATTCGTCCATGGACAGAACGCGGAACGCCTGCAGGCCGCGCGGGCGCTGCAACACCTCGACGACGACGCGGGCGCCTTCATACGCGACCTGGAAGCCGTCGCGGCGCAGGCACGTTACGTGCAGGAGGATGTCGGGCATCCCGTTGTCGGGGACGATGAAGCCGTAACCCTTGGAGACGTCGAACCATTTGATGACGCCGGTGAGCTCGATAACGCTCGCCGTCTCGTCACCTATGCCACCAGTGGCGCGGTCAATCCCCAACCCGCCGCCCGGCCCCTTCGGTCCAATTCCGTCCGACGTCATGACGCCCCAACGCCGCCGCTCAGCCCTGGCGCTTCTTGTGTGCGCTTCGAATCTTTGCCGTCACGAAGATATCATTCGGCGGCGAACGGGAAAGGCCAAAATGCACTTCCGCCTCAAAAGAGGTGGAAGGCTGTGTACATCTTTACCACCCAGCCGATTCAGTGGACGATGAAGGGAGATAGCACCGTTCCGATGTCTTCGCGCACGACAAGGTCGGCAATTTCGTCGAATTCGGTCGCTTCGCGATTGATAATCACCAATCGGGCGCCATTTCGTTTGGCCAGCAGGGGGAATCCGGCCGCCGGCCACACCACCAGCGACGAGCCGACTGCGAGAAAAAGATCACAGTCAAGAGTCAGTTGCTCGGCGCGACGCATCTCGCGCTCGGGCATCGCCTGACCGAAGGAGATCGTCGCGGTCTTGATGTGCCCGCCGCAGTCGGCGCAGTCGGGCGCACGCTCGTGCGCTGCGGTGAACTCTTGCCGCACCCACGCCAACTCGTAGCGCTGGCCGCAATCCAGGCACAAGGCGTAGCTGTTGTTGCCGTGCAACTCGATCACGTGTTCCGCTGATATTCCCGAGCTTTGATGCAGGTTATCGATGTTCTGCGTTATCACCGCCGGCGCCTTGCCGGCGCGGTAGAGCGAGGCCAGTGCCAGATGTCCGCGACCCGGTCGCGCGGCGGAAAACTGCGCGTCCATGGCGAAGCGTCGCCGCCACGCTTCGTTGCGCATGTCCTGGCTGGCGACGAACTCGTCGAACGGGATCGGCCGGTTTTTGGTCCACAGTCCGCCCGGCGAACGGAAGTCCGGAATGCCACACTCCGTGGAAATTCCTGCGCCGGTGAACGGCGCGATCACGCGCGCCCCTTCCAGGAGGTCTTGCAGCTCGTCGATTGCGGTCTCCAGATCCGACGCGATCATGTATGCTGCTCTCTTCCGATTTTTTTTCGCCAGGCGATGCAAAGAGGTCACACCATGAGATATCTGCACACCATGCTGCGCGTGCGCAACCTCGATCAGGCGCTCGACTTCTACTGCAACAAGCTCGGCCTCAAGGAGGCGCGCCGCCGGGTCGACGACAAGAACCGCTACACGCTGGTGTTCCTGGCCGCGCCCGACGACGAAGGCCGCGTCGAGGAGAGCAAGCGCGGCGGCCGCGACGCACCATTGGTCGAGCTCACCTACAATTGGGACAGCGAGGACTACGGCGAGGCGCGATATTTCGGCCATCTCGCCTACGAGGTCGACGACATTTATGGATTATGCGAGAAATTGATGAAGACTGGCGTCACCATCAACCGCCCGCCGCGCGACGGGGTGATGGCCTTCGTGCGTTCGCCCGACAAGCATTCGATCGAGCTGCTGCAGAAGGGCGCGCCGCTGCCGCCGAAGGAACCGTGGGTTTCCATGCCCAATAGCGGGAAATGGTGAGGCAGCCCCGTGGGGCCCCCCGGGCGGCGGTCGGGCCTTTCTTGCCGCATCGCGCAAACGTCTCTATATGTCGCCGCGCGCTCAGGCGCCCTTCGTCTAGCGGTCTAGGACGCCGCCCTTTCACGGCGGAAACACGGGTTCGATTCCCGTAGGGCGCGCCAGAATTCTCAATGACTTGGATCGGATCGTCCATCGAAAGACCGGCACCTGCGCGAAAATCACGGGGCAAGCTGATATCCATGAAAAAAGCTTTCAAGTGGCTCTGCCTTACCTGTTTTTGCATCGTGCTCGCCGCAGTCCCGCTCGGTATTCTTGAGTTGGCATACCTCGACGAGCCGAAGGCTACGGTCCTCAGATGCAGGGTTGGCGAATACGCCAACATCTTTTGTGGTGACGGGGCACTCAGCGCCGTTAAAGAGATTATCCTCAATCTTCCTTTCGGATTTGCGATGGCGCCGGCTATCGGTGCTCGGCCTGGCGTACTCGGAATTCTCAACCCGCTTCAGTCATTGTTCGTCTACGCGAACCCATTGCTCATCTATATTTATGTGCTCAACCTCATTCTCGTCCTCGCAATCATTCATCTCGTTAGAATGATTGTCCGATTGACCATCGGCCGATGGAAGAAAGTTGACGCTTAGCGAGGCCCCCATCGGTTACCGGCCGCATTCTGCGCGGCGTCTCGGGCTCATCCCTGCTTCTCATTCCTGCGGACGGCGGCAAGTCCCGTGACCCACGGCCGTGCCGAGCGGAACCAGTTTTGCCGCCGCGGCTCGAGCTCGCCGCGCTGGCGCAGGATGCCGACGCGCACCGTGTAGGACGGCTGCGGCCCCTCGCCCGGCGTGGTCGAATAGATCGGCGATCCGCAACGGGGACAGAACGCCTGAACGCGCGGATTGCCGCTGTCCGCCGTGGTCTTGAGATAGGTCGTCGGCGTTCCCGACATTCGAAACGTCGTGCCGGGCACCGGAACCGAGACGCGGAACGCCGAGCCCGTGCCGGTCTGACAATCGGTGCAGTGGCAGATCGTGGTCTTCTCAGGATCGGCCTCGCCCTCGATCGTGATGTCGCCGCAGTGGCACGCGCCGTCGATCTTCATGGCCTCTCTCCTTTGCCGCCTATCCTTGATGTAGGAGGGCGAATTAACTTAGTTCCCCCTAGCCCTGCCTCCGCTGCGGAAACCACGACAAATGAGCCTGAGGGTCGCCGAAGTCCGCCGCCATCAGCAGATCGCGCCAGTCAATCTTCGCGAGCGCAATTGCCCGGTCGAGCTCATCGAGCTTCCCTTGGCTCAATTTCAAGGCTGCGAACCGAACCCGCTCCAGCTTCACTTCGTCGAGATCTTCCAGCAGCGGTAGATTGTTTCCGCATTCCTCAGACAAGAGCGCGCGGACGAGCTCGTGCTCATCGGGAGAAAAGAGGAGCGTGATCCGCTTTTCCGTTTCGGGGCTAACTCGTGACGGGGCCATGGGTGCTGCGTTCAATCAGGCTCTGCGCCTTCCCCTGAAGGCTCCGCGGTCTCCTGCGCGAGCGCGTGCAGGATCGCCCGCCCCACCTTGGTGGCGCCCTGCCGGCCGCGGTTCGAGAAAATGACGATGCCGATCTTCGCCTGCGGGAGCAACCCGATATAGGTCGAGGTGTTGCTCAATCCGCCGTTCTTGTCGACGATCGTCAGGTTTCCGCCGCTGACGATCTGCCAGGCGAGCGCCTGCGTGAAGCGTGCGCTCACTTTGAACACGCCCTGCTGGGCGAATGCCATCGCGGCTTCGAGCGGCTGCTGGTCGGGGAGCTCGCCGAGATTGGCGGCCAGGAACACGGCCATGTCCCGCGGCGATGAATAGAACTGTCCGGCGCCCGGCCAATCGAACGTGCCTTGCTCGTCGCCGGGCTGGCCGATCGGCCGGCCCGCCGGACCATAGCCTTGCACCGCGCGGGGAATGAGCGCGCGCGGCAGCGGCAGCGCGGTCGAGCTCATTTCGAGCGGTCCGGTCAGGCGCTGTTGCATCAAGGTCGCGAACGGAGTCTTGAATCGCCGCTCGAGCGCCACGCGCAACAGCACCATGCCCGCATTGGAGTAGAGGTCCTGCTGTCCGGGCGCGTGATCCTTGTCCGCGGTCCAGGCGTTGAGGAAGCGGACGAAATCGGGAAACGTGTATTTTCCTCTGTGCCAGCGCTCGTAGTTCTCCGGGACGCGCGGCAGGCCGGACGTGTGGCTCGCGAGCTGGCCGAACGTCACCCGGCGGATATCGCCGCCTTGCTGCAGCTCGGTGACGTAGGTGGCAATCGGATCGTCGAGCTTGAGCTCGCCCTGCTTGACCGCCTGCGCGAGCAGCGTGGTCGCAAACAGCTTGCCGACGGAAGCGAGATTGAAGATGGAATCCGAGGTGACGGGGCGGTTTCTCGCGAGATCGGCGGCACCATAGTTGAAGAGCGAGGTCCGGCCGTCGACCCCGGCCGCTACGGCCACGCCGCCGGCACCGTTGCCCGGCAGTATCGCCTCGACCTGTTGCGCGATGATTTGCTCGACGCCAACCTGCGCCTGCGCGACGGCGACGCGCGCGACAGACGCCAATGCAGTCGCCAGGAGCGCTGTCGAGATGTGCCGCATGACCGTCGTCGTCGCCGGCAGATCACCCATCCAGTCTCGAAACCATCCCAACCGCGTCATGATCGCTAAAATTTTCCGCAAATGCCGTAAAAATGCCTAGGGCTTCCTGAGGAAGAGCCGTGCTACCCCGCGGCGGCAAAACCGCAAAGCGCTGGAAAAAATGAAACGCCGCTCAAATGCCCGCGTCAATCCCGCGCGCCGCCCCAAACGTACCAGCGCGGGAGGCGCCTACATTTTTTTCTGCGGTAGTATCGTCGTAACGG
>WNEY01004882.1_pt1 | contig 10304 bp, 9 predicted proteins | sample 5400531 | NCBI WGS metagenome assembly WNEY01 (sample SAMN13153338, study PRJNA577476) | soil metagenome | isolation source: 200 cm saprolite under Douglas fir tree site 1 | place: USA:California | collected 2015-04-18
TGCGCTTCTACGGTACGCGCTACCTGAACCATCCCGACCACCGCGTGGCGGCCGACGTCGTCCTCGACGCGGTCTTTCCCTCGGCCGGGACGCGCTTCATCTTCCCCGAGCTGCTCGACGAGGGGCTCGAGCCGCACCACGTGCGGGAGGTGTGGGCGCACGGCTCGGAGCGGGCCGACGCCTTCGTGGACATCGCCGGCGTGCTCGATCTCAAGATCAGGGCGCTGCGCGAGCACCGGAGCCAGATGGGCGACTGGGACCCGTCGCCGATGATCCGCGCTTATCTGGTTGCTGCGCCTCGGCGGCGAGTGGCGCGAGGAGGATGGCGAGGACGAGCCCGAGCGCGGTGCGGTTCACACGAAGTCCTTCATCCTTCATCTCCGCCTCCGCCTTGTCCAGCCAGAACCTCTCAGCCTACTGCAAGTTCGTCGAGGAGCGCCCTCGCCTCCAGCAGATCCCGAGTGTCAAACCCCTCCGTGAACCAGCCGTAGACGTCGGCCAGCATTCGGCGAGCTTCGTTGCGTTTACCCTGGCGTTGCCAGAGACGACTCAAACTCATCACGGCGCGCAGCTTCCAAGATTTCGCTTGCTGGTGGCGTGATATCTCAAGCGCACGATGGAAGCAGGTCTCTGCTTGTGGCTCGTCGGAGCTAGCTTGTTGTAGCAGCAGCTCCCCTTTGAGTCGATATAGCTCGGCCTCCCAGAAACGTTCCCCGGTTTTGTCCACCAGCGCCAAGGCCTCGCCGACCACGGATAGTCCCTGTTGGACTTGCCCCAGGGTCCCATGCGCCTCGGCGAGTGGTGCCAGATAAAATGGCCTTACCCCCTCTGCCCCCGTGTTCAGGGTGACGTCGATACCTCGGCGCATTTGGGCAATCCCCTCGTGTGCGTTCCCCTGCTCTGTAAGCGCCCAGCCTTGAAAAAGCATCCCCCCTCCCAACCAGTACGCCAGTCCGTGTTCGCCTGCGACCGCTTCCAGCGCTCCCGCCTGCGCGTGGAGAGCCTGTCCCTCTCGACGCCATTTGTGGAGCACAGCCGCAAAGAAACGGGCAAAGGCCTCACTGTGAGGATGCCGAAGGTCCTTCGCCAGCGTCAGCCCGTTGTGGATGTGTACTAGGGACTGATCTGGATAGCCGAGGAGCCACAAGACCCACGCCAAATAGAGATGGCACGCCACCCCAGGGTCCTCTTCCCCAAAGAGGGCGGCCAAGGCGTGGTGTTGCTGGGGATCGTAGAGGGCCAGGCCGTCCTCCATGTGCATGCGAGTCGCGGCCAACTCGCCCATATAGCATAAGGTCTGCCCCATGGCGTCATGCGCCTCCAGCAGCAAAGCCGGATCCTGGACACGTTGGGCGAGTTGGAACAGCTGTTCCCCCATCTGACGCGCCGGTTGGAGCTGCGCTCGTACTAAGTGCATGCTCCACAATCCCCACAGCACCGGAAAATGATGCGGCGTCTCGCCGACCTGTTGACAGAGCGCCAAGGCCCGCCTATAGGCCTGCTCAACTTCTGGAGCGGCATAGCCCTTGCTGGCGACCAACGCCGGGCCAAGCGTGGTTTGCAACTCCAGTTCTTGCTGGGTACGCGCAGGAGTGTCCGCCAGCGTCTTGAGCACCTCCAACCCTTGCCTGAGATGACTGATGGCTTCCACGTGCGCCGAGCGCTTGATGGCGCGATGGCCGGCCCGCTGCCAGTAACCCACGGCCCGATCGGCGAGCCCCGCCTTGGTGAGGTGATACGCGAGTACCTCGGGCTGCGTCTCGATGGTCTCGGGAAATCGCTCGGCCAGCACCTGCGCGATCTGCTGATGATACTGCTGTCGCGTGCGTCGGAGCAGCGATTGGTAAGCCGCGTCCTGGACGAGCGCGTGCTTGAACGTGTACGTGGCCTGGGGCGGGAGCCCTCGCTGGTAGAGCAGCTCGGCTTCGACGAGGCGCCGCAGCGCGCTCTGAAGCGCCGCGTCGGGAAGCTGGGAGACGGCGCGGAGCACCTCGTAGCTGAACGTGCGCGCCACCGTGGCGCCGAGCTGCGCGACCTCCTTCGCCGTGGCCAGTCGGTCGAGCCGCGCCATCAGCGAGTCCTGCAGCGTGGCAGGGATCGCCAGCGGCTGGAGCGGGCCGGTCAGCTCGTAGCGGTTGTGTGCTTCCCGGAGCAGCCCCGACTCCAGCACCAGCTTAGTCAGCTCCTCGACGAACAGCGGGACGCCGTCGGTCTTGGTCACGACCTCCTGCACAACCTCCACCGGTAGCCCTTTACCGCCCGCCGTGCGGCCAACCATCAGCTCGGTTTGCCGCCGGGTCAGCCGGTTGAGCGTCAGAGACGTGATGTGCGCACGCGGAATCCACGGAGGACGGAAGTCGGGGCGAAACGTGAGCAGCACGAGGACACCGACCGTCGCCGCCTGCGCGATAAGGAGGTTAAGCAGCTCGACCGTGGACGGGTCAACCCAGTGCAAATCCTCAATAAGGACGAGCACAGGCTGCTGGGCAGCGATAGCCACCAGCAGTCGTAACACAACCTCGAGCGTCTTTTGCTTCTGTCGCTGAGGCGTGAGATTCAGCGGCGGGGAGCCGGCTGGAAGCGGCACCGAGAGCAGAGCCGCCCAGAGCGCAACCGTTTCCGCGTCGGTGAGACCGTGCCGGCCCAACCCATCATCGATCTTGCGGAGCTTGTCCCCGGGCGGCTCGTCGCCAGCGAACTGGAGGGCCCGCTCGAAGAGATCGATCACGGGATAGAGAGCGCTGTCCTGGTGATAGGGCGAGCATCGGCACTCCCACCGGGTGTGTGGCTCACTCGCCACCCGTTCTCTCAACTCCCGCAGCAGCCGGGACTTGCCGATGCCCGCCTCGCCGCTCAATAGCACCACCTGACCCAAACCGTCCTTCACCTGCTCCCAGCGATCCAGCAGCAGCCCCAGCTCCTGGTCTCGGCCCACGAGTGCAGTGAGCCCTGCGCTCATCGCCTCGAAGGCACCCAGAGCAACTCTCTCGTTGAGGACGCGGTACACCCGGAGCGGCGTCGAGACGCCCTTGGCCGTGTGGAGACCGAGATCACGGCAGACGAACCACCGCTCGATCAGACGGTGAGTGGCGCTGCTGATGACCACTGTGTCGGGCTCGGCGATAGCTTGAAGCCGCGCGGCGAGGTTCGGCGTCTCGCCGAGGGCCAGGTGCTCGTGCCTGGCGCCGCTCCCGATCTCGCCCACCACGACGAGCCCGGTGTGGATGCCTACGCGAACTGCGAGGCGGGCTTCGCGGCCCCGCCCGGGGCGGGCATTCAGCCGCGCCAGGGAGTCAACGATCCCGAGCGCAGCTCGTACGGCCCGCTGGGCGTCGTCCTCGTGGGCCCGGGGATAGCCGAAGTAGACGAGGAGCCCGTCGCCCAGATACTGGGCGACGTGCCCAGCGAAGCGATCGATGACCTCGGTGCAGGCTTCCTGGTAGGCGCGCACCACCTCGCGCATGTCCTCGGGATCCAGGGTCGCGGAGAGCGCCGTTGAGCCGACGAGATCGCAGAACATTACCGTCAGCTGGCGGCGTTCGGCCTCGGCGGCAGGAGTCCCGCGCGGCCGGACCCCGGCGACCTCCTGCGAGGGGGTCGCAAGGGGTTGCCCACACTGTTTGCAGAACTTGTGGCCGGGCGCGTTTGTCGTCCCACATCGGGCGCAGACCGGCGCGAGCTTTGCCCCGCACACAGGGCAGAACTGGGCATCAGGAGGGACGTCCTGCTCGCATCGGGGACACTTCATCCCGCCTCTCCCATGCGCTCGGGACGATTGAAGGTCGGGAGCGGTGAGGCGAAGGTAGCGCGCGGGTGGAGCGAGGTCAAGAACGCGAGGGCAACGTGCTGCTGCAACGTGAAAATGTCCTCCCCTAACTGCCACGTGAAAGAGTCCTCCTCCCATGGAGACCTTCACGTTGAGCCGAAAGGAACTGCATCGTCCGGGATTGCTCAAGGCGGCTTGCGCGGGCCGTGTGACGAACGGGCAGGTGGCCGTCGCTCTTGGGATGAGTGTCCGCCTCGTGCGACGGCTGAAGCGGCGCTTTGAGCTCGGCGGCGCCCCCGCCCTGGCCCACCGTAGTCGCGGCCGACCCTCTCCTCGGCGGTTGCCCGCCGCCGTGCGGGAGGCGGTGATCCGCCTCATGACCACGCGCTACCGCGGCTTCAACGACACGCATCTGACCGAGAAGCTCCGCGAAGGCCACGGCCTGACCGTCTCCCGCGAGTCGGTGCGCCGGCTGCGCCGGCAGCTCGGGCAGCCGCCCCAGCGCGCCCGTCGGGCGCCGCGCGCACGCCGCTGGCGCGTACCCGAGGCCGCCGGGGCGCTCATCGCGGCACCCGCTTGCGAGGCGTCGATTGGGACTTCTCGGTCGGCCTGTAGAGCGGATTAAGAGCGCCGTTGACGGGCTGATCTGGTTCCAGACTGGTTCCAACCTGCCCGTTCTGAGCTGACATCGGGGGGACGTCCTCCTCCCCCACATTCCTGTTCTGATATACGGTTAGGTCGAGTTGTGTCGAGTCGGGACCGGCCTGATTCTGAACCCCGGTCAGTCCTCGGCGGAGAGCCCCGTGGACTCGCGCAGGACCTGGGCGACGATCGCCTCAGGGTACCCGCGCCGCATGAGGAAGCCGCGCAGACGCGCGGCCGTGCGGACGGGATCAGTCGAGCGCAGCGCGGGCAGGCGCCGGCGCGCCGCCGCCCGCGCCCGCGCGAGCTCGGCCTCCGGAGCCACCGCGGACAGCGCTCGGTCGATGAGAGATGAGGCGACGCCGCGCGCGCGGAGCTCGGCGCGTAGGCGCGCCGGACCGTAGCCACGAGCCGCGCGCGCTTCCACCCACTGGCGCGCGAAGGCGGCGTCGTCCACGTCACCGCGCCCGGCGAGGTCGGTGACCACCTCGCTGGCCACGGACGGGGGAGCGCCCCGGCGCTCCAGGCGCAGGGTGAGCTCGCGCCGGGTCCACGCCCGCCGCGAGAGCAGGCCGGCCGCCGCGCGGCGCGCGGCGGTGGCGTCGAGGACAACCCGCCGGGGCGCTACGATCGTTTGAAGAAGGCGCTGGCGGCCGTTTTGGGGCCGCCCTTGGGCATCTCGGGCGCCTTCTCGTCTTTCTTCTGCTCGAACGATTGCTCGCCCGTGGAGAAGATGCCGCGGACCTTGAGGTCGAAGTCGTCCGGGCTCGACGCCGCCTCCCGCGCCGTCTCGTGGGAGACGAGGCCATCACGGAAGAGCTGGAGTAGGCACTGGTCGAAGGTCTGCATCCCGTACTGGCTGTGGCCCTGCGCGATGGCCGCCGGGATGTCGGGCGTCCGCTTAGCCTCCCGGATGCAGTCCCGGATGAGCCCGGTGGCGATCATGATCTCGACGGCGGGCACACGGCCATCGCCGCCGATCCTCGGGATCAGGCGCTGCGAGATCACGCCCTGCATGACGGCCGCGAGCTGGTCGCGGATCTGCTGCTCTTGGTGGGGAGGAAAGTTGCCGATGATCCGGTTGACCGTCTCCGTCGCGTTCAGCGTGTGGAGGGTCGAGAAGACCAGGTGGCCCGTCTCTGCCGCGTGCAGCGCGACGGACATCGTCTCGGGGTCGCGCATCTCGCCCACCAGGATGACGTCGGGGTCCTCGCGGAGCGCGGCGCGGAGCGCGACGGCGAAGCTCGTCGAGTCGTGGCCGATCTCGCGCTGGCTGACGACGCAGTTGATGTCGTCGTGCATGAACTCGATCGGGTCCTCGATCGTGATGATGTGGTCGTTCCGGTTACGATTGATGAAGTCGACCATCGCCGCGAGCGTCGTCGACTTGCCGGAGCCTGTGATGCCGGTGCAAAGGACGAGCCCGCGACGCTCCATCGAGAGCTGCTCGAGGACGGGGGGCAGGCCGAGCTCGTCGAACTTCGGCTTCTTCGACGGGATCGACCGGAGCACCGCCCGGATGCTGCCCAGCGCCAGGAAGATGTTGACGCGGAAGCGCCCGACGTTCCGGACGGCGTACCCGGTGTCGATCTCCTTGCCCTCGCGGAGCTGGTTGTACGAGCGCTCCGGGAGCATCTTCCGGGCGAACGCGTCCATGTCCTCGGCCGCGATGACCCCGAAATCGGCCTGGGGCAACAGGCGCCCGTGGATACGCAGGATCGGAGGCGCGCCCGCTTTGAGGTGGAGGTCTGACCCGCCCCGCTCGGCGGCAGTCATCAAGAGCCGGTCGAAGTCGATCGCCATCCCTGACTCCTATTTGATCGGTGCGGCCGGGCGTAGCCCAAGGGCCTCACGGATCTTGGCCTCGAGATCGGCGACCGTCGCCGGATTCTCCTGGAACCACTTCTTCGCGTTCTCGCGCCCCTGCCCGATGCGCTCGTTCTTGTAAGTGTACCAGGTGCCGGACTTTTCGATGATGCCCTGCTCGACGCCGGCGTCGAGCACCGTGCCCGCCTTCGAGATCCCCTCGCCGTAGATCATGTCGAACTCGGCCTCGCGGTGGGGGGGCGCGAGCTTGTTCTTCACGACCTTCACCTTGGTCCGAACGCCGAGCGATTCGGTCCCCTGCTTGATCGCGTCCTGGCGTCGGATGTCCATGCGGATCGACGCGTAGAACTTGAGCGCGCGCCCGCCCGGCTGCGTTTCGGGGTTTCCGAACATGATCCCGATCTTCTCGCGGATCTGGTTGATGAAGATGAGGACGACGCCCGAGCGCGAGATGGCCGCGGTGAGCTTGCGAAGCGCCTGCGACATGAGGCGCGCCTGCAGCCCCGGCAGCGAGTCGCCCATGTCGCCGTCGAGCTCGGCGCGCGGCACGAGCGCGGCGACGGAGTCGATGACGATCACGTCCACCGAGTTGGAGCGCACGAGCGTCTCGGTGATCTCGAGCGCCTGCTCACCCGTGTCCGGCTGCGAGATCAGGAGCTCGTCGGTGTTGACGCCGAGCCGCTTCGCGTAGATGGGGTCGAGCGCGTGCTCGGCGTCGATGAACGCGGCGATGCCGCCCAGGCGCTGGGCCTCGGCGATGACGTGGAGCGCCAGCGTGGTCTTGCCCGAGGACTCTGGCCCGTAGATCTCAGTGACGCGGCCGCGCGGCAGGCCGCCGATTCCGAGCGCGACATCGAGCGACAGCGCACCCGTCGGGATGACGGCGATCTCCTCCAGCGGGCCCCCGGCGCCCAGGCGCATGATGGAACCCTTGCCGAACTGCCGCTCGATCTGCGCGATCGCCAACTCCAGCGCCTGTCGCCGGTCGCTCTTCGCTTCCGCCATGCGCGTCTCCTTGTTCAGTGACGTTGTTCAGTGATGTTTGCGAGCATTCGATGCTGCTGATCATTCTAGGAGTCGTGCGCGGGTGCCGTCAATGTCCAGGAATCGTGACGGCGTCCGAGGATGGCGACCGGCGTCAGGCGAGCCTCACGGCGGCGAGCTCTGTGTGGCGCGCGCCGCGGGACGAGAGGTCGCTCCGCATGAGCGCCACACACTCGACGGAGAGCCGCCCGAACTCGCGTCCCTCCGCCGCTAGCAGCGCGTCGGCCAGCGCGGGATCGCGCCGCGGTGTGCGCACGCGGCCGAGGGTGGCGTGCGGCGAGAACGGGCGCGGCTCGCGCTCGAACCCCAGCGCGGCGAGGGCCTCGTCCACACGGCCCGCCAGCCCGACCAGCGCGTCCGCCCCTCGGCCCACGCCCGCCCAGATCACGCGCGGTCGCGTCGGCGTCGGGAACGCGCCCAGCCCCGCGACGGTCGCCTCGAAGGCGGCGAATCCCGACGTCGCCTGGGCGAGGGCGGCGACGAGCTCAGCCGTCCGCGCCTCGCGGACCTGACCGAGGAACTTCAGCGTGAGGTGGAGGTTCTCGGGAGCGACCCAGGCGACGTCGCGCGCGACGCCGCGGAGCCCCTCGATGGCGGCGCCGAGCGCGGCCCGGACCGTCTCATCGAGTCGGATCGCCACGAACGTCCGGATCTCGTTGATCGCGTGGATTCTCCAGCAGGAGCAGCAGGTTGCGCAGGCCGAGCAGACGCTCCGGATCAGTCTCCTTCGCGATTGCCGCGCGCAAGTCTTCGAGCGCACCGGCGTGGTCGCCCTGGAGCTCGCGCGTCAGCGCGCGGCTCCCGAGCGCATCGGAGTCGAGCGCCGGCGCGGCCGACGGCGCCTTCGCGTTCGGGTCGCGCTCGAGCTCCATCGCCACGTTCCTGAAGGGGTCCTCGGCGCGGCGCGGATCCGCCTCGATGGCGCGCTTGAAATCGGCGATCGCCCACTGGGAGTCGCCCCTCGCGGCCCAGGCGGCGGCGAGCGCGACGACCACCTCGGCGGCGATCAGTGCCCTCATGTCCGTCCTTTCAGCGCCCGCCGCAGCATATCAAATGCCGCCTGCGTCGACTGCCACTTCACCGAGGCGCGGTCGCCCAGGAAGCGGAAGCGCCGGCTCGTCACCTCGCTCGCGACCGCGAGCGCGACGAACACGGTGCCGACCGGCTTGGCGGCCGTGCCGCCGTCGGGCCCGGCGACCCCGGTGATCGCGAGGCCGCAGGGCGTGCCGGCGCGCTCGCAGATGCCGCGCGCCATCGCCTCGGCGCACGGCGCGCTCACAGCGCCGTGGACGCGCAGGATCTCCGCCGGCACCCCGAGGAGCTGCTCCTTCGCCCGGTTCGAGTAGACGAGCACGCCACGCTCGAAGTACGCGGACGACCCGGGGACGTTCGTGAGCCGGTGTCCGAGGAGCCCGCCCGTACACGACTCGGCCACCGCGAGCGTCAGACGGCGCTCGAGCAGGAGGCGGCCAACGACGAGCTCGAGCGACTCCGCGTCGCGGCCGTAGCAGTCGTCGCCCAGTGCCTTCAGGACAGGCGACTCCACGCGGCTGAGGGCGCTCGACGCCTCGGCCATCGTCGCCCCGCGCGCGCGGAGCCGCACCCAGACCTCGCCATCGCCCGGAACCACGGCGACGTCGGTGCCCTTGCGGTCGGCAGCGCCGAGCCATTCCGCGAGCCGCTCCTCGACCTCACCGAGCGCGACGCCCGCCGCGCGGAGCGTCCGCACGAGGACGACGCCGTGCCGGGCGAAGCGGGCCCGGGCGAAGGGCACGAGGTGTTCGGCGAGCGCCGCGGGCAGACCGGCGTCGCGCGCGAGCACCGCGAAGGCCCGCGCGCCTCTCTCGAGGCTCCATCCCGGCTCGCCGTCGCCCACCGGCCAGGTGACCGCGCCCTGCGGCAGCAGGGCGAGGCGCTCGGCCCGCCGCGGCACCGGCCGGTCGAGCCGTCGGTAGCGCTCCTCGAGCGCGGCGAGAAACCGCTCGCTCAGGACGAGCCGCGCGCCGACGGCGCGCGCGAGAACCCGGCGCACGACATCGCCCGCCGACCCGCCGGCCGCGATCACGACCGTGAGCGCGTCGTCCGGGGTGAGCGCCCGCTCGAGCGCCGCCTCGTCCTCGTCGAGGACGACGCGGCTCGTCACGGGCACACCCGCCTCCACGAGCGCCGCCGCGACGGCAGCGCCTTCGGGGTCGGCGACCGCCGCTCCGGGCGCGGCGCCGACCGTGACGACGTGGGCGACGGCGGTCACGGCCAGTGCGCCACCGTCCTGAGCACGGCGAGGACGATGGCCGCGTAGAGGCCGGCGATCAGGTCGTCAACCATGACGCCGAGTCCTCCTCGAACGCGCTGGCTCGCGCGGGCGGGGAACGGCTTGACAGTGTCGAAGAGCCGGAACAGGAGGAACCCGGTGACGAGTGTGGGAAGCGTGAGCGGGAACGCGAGCACCGAGAGCGTCATCCCCGCCACCTCGTCGATGACGATCGCTCCCGGGTCTTTCCTGCCGAGGACACGCTCGGCCTGATGCGCCGCCCACGTGCCGACGAGCGTGACGACCACGAAGAAGACGACCAGACCGGCGCGGGAGAAGGGCACGAGCCAGAGGACGAGCACGGTGAGGGCGCTGCCGACGGTGCCGGGAGCGACGGGTACCCACCCCGCGCCGCCGGCCGTGGCGATGATCAGCGCGACGCGGTCCGCGGGAGCGACGCGGCTAGGCGCGCTCGCCGACCAGCTCGTACCCCTCGACCTCGACGATCGACACGCGCGCGAACCGGCCAGGCTCGAAGCGGCCGCCGCGGAGATAGACCACACCGTCGATCTCCGGCGCCTGGCCGGCGGTGCGGCCCTCGAAGGCGAACGCCGGATCCTGGCTCGGGCCGTCCACGAGCACGTCCGTGACCGCCCCCACGAGCGTCTGGTTGCGCTCCCACGCGATCCTGTCTTGGAGGTCCTGGACAATCGCCGCGCGCTCGGCCGCCACCTCGGCGGGAACCTGGTCGGGGAACCCGGGCGACGGCGTTCC
>WNEY01004884.1_pt1 | contig 10302 bp, 16 predicted proteins | sample 5400531 | NCBI WGS metagenome assembly WNEY01 (sample SAMN13153338, study PRJNA577476) | soil metagenome | isolation source: 200 cm saprolite under Douglas fir tree site 1 | place: USA:California | collected 2015-04-18
GTGGCTTGTTGGGTCCTGCGGTCTGCTCGGCTCGGGCACGTCGTAATACACGAGCCCGCGCTTGACCTCTTCCATCGCCACGCGCTCGGCCTTGTGCGGCATCTGCGCTTCCTCGCCCAGACGCGCTCGCGCGCCGCGGCGGAGCTGCTTCGCGCGGAGTGCGGCCACATCGACGAACAGAAAGCGACTCTGGATCGGCGGCAATGGCTGGGCCGGAATCTGCGGCGCGCCGGCCTCCTGCTGGAACGGGCTGGTGTCTTCCATGGTCGGCTTCAAACAGAGTAGCACGTGGGCCCAGAAGGCTGGAAGGGCTGGAGAGGCGTCCCTGTGATCCGCAAATATTCGGTCCGAACTGGAATTCTCCACGATTTCGCCAACCAGCGAGGATCGAAAGGCCGCCGGCGGGCCGTGTTGTGGCGCGCTTCACCATGCTGAAACGCTCGTCCTCATCGATCGTGTCGCAGTCTGCCGTTCGGCTGCTGCTCGACGCCCTCCGGTTCATGTTGCTCGGCTTCCGATCGCGGTCGCAGCTGGCGGCCGAGAATCTGTTTCTTCGGAAGCAGCTGGCGTTGTACCGAGAGCGCCGTGTCAAGCCCCGCCGTGCCGACGATGCCACGCGGGTCTCGCTCGTGGTGCTCTCCCAGTACTCCGGACTCCCGACGAACTACCGCTCTCTGCAGCAGTTCTATCGGGCGGTCCGGCGACACTGGCGCACGTGGCTGAACCGGCGCACGCGTGGGAAGACACTTGATTGGGGTCGCTTCGCGCAGCTCCTCCTCCGCCATCCGCTGCTTCGTCCGCGCATCACGCATGCCTGGGCCGCCTCGGGGAGTTCTGGTTGAGGAACCGAATGCGGTTTGGACTTCACTGATTGATGGCCGCCCGCGGCCAGGATTTAGCGACACGGCCAGGATTAGCTTTGCGCCGAGAGATGCTGTTGTGCTATCTTCTCCGTGCTCTTGCGGGCGGCCTTGTTAGCTCGCGGGTTGTTACCCCCGAACAAAACATGTCCCTTAAGCGGGACCACAAACAAATGCCACCCGCAGGGCCTTTCTTTTTTTCTGGCCGGCACCAACCCTAAATCCAACCCCCTGTCCCTACGCACGCCGAAGTTCTCGCCGTTGGTGATAGCGAGCTGAGTGAAATACGGAAGCACTTTGAAACCCAAATAACACGAACCACAAAGATTCAACAGAGGCTTGACGAGATCCATAATCTGTTGAGACAACTTATCAAATTATCGAACGGCGCTAGAACCTAAACTTTCAAACTGAGACACAGATAACCGGTTTGCAGTGCCAGGGCAATCGTCCGCCCGCTTGGCGTCCGCTGAAAGCTGACAACTGACGCACCGCAACTGATGTCGACGATGCCCTCGTCAGGAAAGCGACGTTTGAACGTCGCCAGGTCGAGGAAGGACACAACGCCGCTTGCGGTCACGGTAATCCGTCGTCGTTCGTCATCCCGAAAGGCGTGCAGCATCGCTCAGTCCCAACCAGCCGCCAGCTCTAGGATCGCGTCTCGGCCCATTGGACGGCGAGTTCGCGCGGCGTGCCGTGGTGGTCCCGGCGGTAGGCGTGGTGCGTAGAAAGGATGGTCGTCGCTCATGCCGTTCTGGGCTAGGTTGAAACCTCTGCGCAGTCGAACGGGCGATAGTCGGATGCGCCAGCCTTCGGGTACAGGAATACACGATGATTCACGCGGGCGAGGTCACAGGCCTGTTTTAACGCCTCGGCACGATTCTGCCGCCACCCGCGAAACTTTTGCGTCTTCCCATCCGCCTTGAGTCGGCCAATCGCATAGTGATCACCCACGGCCGTGACGACGATGTCGCCCTTGAGAATGTTGCGATCTCCACGAGGGCGCTTCGCGTGCATTTCCTTCCTGACTTGCGCCTCATGACCCCAAGGTCAGTGCACTGGCATAGGCGGCGGCGCCTGGTTGGCGGCAAAGCCGATCTCCGCAGAGCGGGCAGATTGCGGAGCGCACGACCGATCTCGAAGTCATAACGTGTCGTTGATGGTGGTTCCGTGCGGAGGGCTTGCCCTTCTTTGTAGTACGGCTTGACAGGGTCCAATCCCTGCCCCGCTCCCGGGGCTCCTTTGATTTTCTAACGACTCCCCGCCTCAGACCGTTCCTCCCCCTCAATCGGCTCACGACATGCTTGACGGTCTGAGGCAGGGCTTCGTTAGCGTTCATGTCATCCCTTGCTTGTGCCTCGCAAAGGGCGTATGCTCCATTCGCGTTGCTTTCCTGAGCACTGCCGCACTTCGCCGGGGAGCCCTCCCCGACCCCGAGCAACAGCCCTCATTAAAGTCTTTTTCGTGTCGTGGTGCACTCGGCCCGGTCGCAGCCAGTCGGCCACGTCACACTCTCTCTGAGATACAAGGAGATCGAAAATGGACATCACCGAGGGGGCCGTCGTCCAGCCACCGAAGAGTACGGCGCCGCCAGTCAAGGCGCAACCGCAACTCGAACATAAGGCTCAGCATGAGGCGGCGAAACCGGGGGGGAGTCAGCCGAAGCCAAGCGCCCAGGTCGGTCCCACTCGTTAGCGGGATAGTGGGCAGAGGGGTCTCCCTCTGCCCACTTCTTCACGAGAAACAGAGTGGTCCCGATGCTCTACACCTGCGGCCTGGATGCAGGCATGGACTGAGACGCTCGCTGATGAAACAGGCAGCGTGCGAAGAATCGTGTCAGCGACACTATAAAACGCCGCCGTTACCATTGACGGGGAGACTGTATGAATCGAATGAGCCTCGCAATGTCCATTGGTCTCGTCGCAGGGTTCGCCACAGCGCTGTCTGCGCAGACGGTGCCCTCCGATTACGGCAAGGTGGAACAGAAGACCATCCAAAACATCACGGTCAAGGTGACCGGCTGTATCGCGGATCCGAGCGTGCTCTCTCCACATCCGGCTGTCATTCAAGAACCGGTGTTGCAACCACAACGCATTCTCGACTCGTCGCCTTTTGGGGCTGAGGGTTCCGCGCCATTCTCATTAGGGCATGACCTGTCCAAGTATCGGGAGTTTCAACTCGGGGCGACCATGCTCGCCGTGGCGATGCAGGTCGGCTTGAAACCGTCAGAAGCGACGGTGATCCCCGCACGTCCAGCGATCCACGAGCTGGATTGGCAACCGCCACGCGTTGTCCAGGCGTCGTCTGACGCCGGATCCGTTCGAGAGATGGTCTTCACCTTTTACAACGACCAGTTGTTCAAGATCGTCATCACGTACGACCATGAGCGAACCGAAGGCCTGGCGGATCAGGACCTGGTCGAGGCCATCTCGGCGCAGTACGGAACAGCCACGAGGCCTGTAGGACGAGTCGTCACCTCTCCACTGTCGCAAGGCTACGATGACACGGAAAGCATCATCGCTCGGTGGGCTGACAGCCAGTATTCGCTGAATTTGTTCCAATCGTCCTCTCGCACCTTCGGCATGGTCGTACTCTCGAAGCAGTTGGACGCTCACGCTCGGGCTGCTATCACCGAAGCGATCCGGCTGGGCAAGCACGATGCTCCCCAACGAACGGTCGAACGGGAGAAGAACGAGCGCGAGGAAACCCGAGTCGCCCAGGAGAAGACGAAGGCCCTCAACAAGTCGCGGTTCCGCCCCTGACTCCTGTGGCGTGACCACGGCATCGGTGTATAACACCCCTCTGCACGGGTAAACCGGAAATCCTGATCCAGGGTCATCACCTTAGTCGTTCATAAGTTTCGGGCGAGGAGGCAGCCATGAGACCGACACGCACGAAACGGTTGTTGTCGATGTGTGCGGTGCTGCTCGCATTGGCGGTCGCAGCCACGGCGGTGGGAAGTGCGCAGGGGCAACGCGGCGCGCAGGGCCGGGGCGCGGCCGCCCAGCAGCCGCAGCGGGTTTCCCGTCCAGGTTGTGCAGGTCAAGCCTGAGATGGTCGGAACCTATCAGGACTTGATCAAGAACGAGCTGATTCCAGCTCTCAAGAAAGCCGGCGTGGCTTATCGGTGGACCTGGGCCAACGGACCGATGGGTCAGGGCTTCATGTTCGTTGGCGTACAACCGGTCACCAGCTACGCGCAGTACGACCAGGGCAACCCGATGCAACGCGCCATCGGCGCCGATGGTGTCGCGAACTACAACGCGAAGATCCGGCCCACCATGGTGAGCACCCACACCTACATTCAAACCCTGCGTCAGGACCTCAGCATCCAGAGCAATTCGCCGACGGCCCCGCCGCTTGCGCAAGTGCAGACGTTCCAGATTGCGTCCGGCAAAGGGAACGATTTCACGAGCATCATGACATCCGAGTACCTTCCCAACTACAAGAAAGCGGGCGTGAAAGATTTCTGGGCATATGCCATCAACTTCGGCGCGCCGGCCGGACAAATTGTCACGGTGCGAGCCCTCAGCAAGTACGCCGAGCTGGACGGCCAGGGGCTGTTGCAACAGGCGGGCTTGAGCCCGGAAGCTGCCGCCCAGATCAACGCCCGGCGAGCGGCGATTGCGAGCGCGATTGACAACAACGTCGTCAGATTCGTTCCGGAACTGAGCTTCGGTTCACCGAATGCGCGTCCGGTTTCTCACTGAACCCGGGATCGACATTCACACAGGCCGGCAGGCCACCAGCCCGTGTGTGTTTACTCGTCCTTCTTCACTGCTTGGATCAGCGGCGTCCCGGAGACTCTATACCGGCTGAAGCGCGAGCAGGGCACCATCGCTCGCTATGTCTTCTGCTACACGAAGGGCCAGAAGATCGGCCAGCGGATCACGGAGAGCGGGTTCAACAAAGCGTGGCGGAAGGCGCGCACGGCCGCGGGGTGTCGTTCGCCATGACTTGCCGAAAGGAGTCAGCACCATGTCTCAAAAGGATTTCGAGGGCGTCCTGCCGGCGATCCAAACGATCGAGAAGTTCGCCGGCCGACTTCCCGAGGGCGATGTCGAAGGACATATACGACGCTCGGCGCACGAACTAACTTTGGCTGGCGAACAACGCTGCGGTGTCGAGGCCGCCTGCGAGCGCCTGACGCAAGCTATGCGGCAGTTGGATGAGCACAACACAACAGGGCGCCTCCGTCGGGATTTCGAGAACGAGGCACCTTCAGTAACGCGTCTCCTCGAGGCGATTCAGGAACACTTGGTGCCCGCGCTGAGGCGCGCCGGTTATCAGGTCTAAAGATTCCCGACACGATGATGTATCCCTCCCGGAATGATGCTCTCCTAGTGTGGGACTGATGCTTCCAGAGCAGCCGAGCACTCGCATTTAGCCTTACGAAGTAGAGGGCGAATCACGCAGGTAATGCCGATAGTCAATCGATCGCTGGCCGAAGCGCTTGCGCGGATGATCGACGCGTCCGCCTGGAAAGTCGACCGATCCGTCTCGCGGTTCATGGGGTTTCATCCGCCATTTTCTCCTCCCCTCCTCCTTTCGGGCGATCCCCGCCCTATGACCTGCGAAGGTCCTTGACGATGTCGTTGAAGTACTTCACGCGATCAGATACAGGAATGGGTGAGCGAGCTGAAGGCGCGCGTGCCGTGGCAAAATATCCTCCCGAGGGGCGGCGGATATGGGGATGACGAAGCCGCGAAAGCGCCGGCAGACGCCCGCGTTCGATGCTCAGAAATTCCTCGATTCCGTCGGTGCGACGAAGCAAATCATCACGTACGAACCGTTGGCCCGCATTTTCGGCCAGGGCGACCCGGCCACGACGGTGATGTACATCCAGCAAGGGACGGTGAAGCTCTCCGTTGTGTCCGAGACAGGCAGAGAGGCGGTCGTCGCCGTGCTGGGGTCGGGTGACTTTTTCGGAGAAGGCTGCCTGGCGGGTCAGCCGATCCGCATGGGTACGGTGACGGCGATGACCGCGGTTACCGTGCTGGTCCTCGACAAAGCCAAGATGATCCACATGCTCCACAAGCAGTCGGCGTTCTCGGACCGGTTCATCACGCACATGCTGGCGCGCAACATCCGCGTCGAGGAAGACCTCGTCGATCAGATCTCCCACTCCAGCGAGAAACGGCTGGCAAGGGCCCTCCTCCTGCTGGCTCGGTATAGCAAACAGGAAAAACCGGAGCTTCTGCTGCCCAACCTCTCGCAGGAATTCCTGGCGGAAATGGTGGGCACGACCCGGTCGCGGGTGAACTTTTTCATGAACAAGTTCCGCAAGCTCGGGTTCATCGAGTACAACGGCGGCCTCAAGATCAACAGTTCGCTTCTGAGCGTGGTCCTGCATGACTGAGCTGGCAACCAGCGTCGGGGTCGCCCTTGTCGTCACGCTCCTCGCGCTGTGGGCGGCGGGTCCGGCGGCCGCGTGCGTCATACCGCAATCTGGCGGTCCAGCCACTCCGACGCATCTCTGTCTCTAAAGGCCTTGAAGCTGGCCGGTAAATGAAATGTCGGTCAACCGTGAAGGTGCGCGTCGGATGACGGCCTCGGACGCGTGATCGCGGAGATCATCCGCCTTGTGAAGCGGTTCTATGGCACGGAGGCCGTACCCTACTGCGATCATTGGGACCATCACGAGCCGCAGCCCCGGCCACGGGCGCCGTATTTGCTGCAAGGCGCAAAACATCCGAGCCCGGTCATCCAGACGATTCGCGGCGCTGCAGTCTGAGGGATATGGGCACCCATCTGCGCCGCCGACCGGTGAGTTCTGCCTCAAAGGGCTCGTCTGCCTCGGCTGCACGCACGCGCAGCCGAAACGGATTCAGTCAGGTTACAGCCGGCCCTCGTCTCGCCTTCTTGGGCCCCTTCGTCGCCTCAAGCCTCTCCGCCGACCCTTGCGACGTCTAGCGGCTGCAGTCCAGGCTCGGCGATAGAGTGATGAGCGGCGCCCTTCCACAACCAGAGCGCCATGACGGGTTCGACGAGGCCGAGGACGATGAGCAGGCGCACGCCCTGGGCAAGCCCCGACAGTGGAGCGAAAACAGCGACGAGCCCAAAGACGAAGATCCACACAGAAATGACGGCCTGGGGTGTGAATAGCAGCGTGTCTAGGCGCGCTGCCTTCATGACCGAGCGTCTCAATACATGCCTCCGCCCATGCCGGCTCCAGGCATTACTGCGTTCCTGTTCTCGTCGGGAATCTGTGAGATGACCGCTTCGGTCGTCAGCAGCAGCGACGCGATCGACGCTGCGTTCTGCAATGCCGAGCGGACCACCTTGGTCGGATCGATCACACCCGCCTCAACAAGATTTTCATATTGCTCGGTCTGCGCGTTGAAGCCTTCTTCGTCCTTCATGTCCTTCACGCGCTGCACGACAATCGAGCCCTCGTGTCCGGCGTTGGTCGCGATCCAGCGCATCGGCTCCTCGATCGCTCGGATGATGATGTTGACGCCGATTTGCTCATCTCCGTCGAGCTTCAACTTCTGGAGCACCTTGGAAGCCCGCAGCAGGGCGACGCCCCCGCCCGGCACGATGCCTTCTTCGACGGCGGCCTTCGTCGCGTGCATGGCATCCTCGACGCGCGCCTTCTTTTCCTTCATCTCGGTCTCGGTGGCCGCCCCGACCTTGATGATCGCCACGCCGCCCACCAGCTTCGCGAGTCGCTCCTGCAGCTTCTCGCGGTCGTAGTCGGACGTCGTGTCCTCGACCTGGGTGCGCAGTTGTTTGACACGGCCTTCAATCGCCGCCGAATTCCCGGCCCCCTCGATGATCGTCGTGTTGTCCTTGTCGATGGTGACCTTCTTCGCCTGGCCGAGGTCGTCCAGCTTGAGCGACTCGAGCTTGATCCCGAGGTCCTCGGTCACCGCCCGGCCATTGGTCAGAACGGCGACGTCTTCGAGCATCGCCTTCCGGCGATCGCCGTAGCCGGGCGCCTTCACCGCGGCCACTTGAAGAGTGCCCCGCAACTTGTTGACCACGAGCGTCGCCAACGCCTCGCCTTCGATGTCCTCCGCGATGATCAGCAACGGACGGCCGGCCTTCGCCACGAGCTCCAGCAGCGGCAGGAGGTCTTTCATCGAGCTGATCTTCCGCTCGTGGATGAGAATGAACGGATTCTCGAGGACCACTTCCATGCGCTCGGGGTCCGTCACGAAGTACGGCGAGAGGTAGCCGCGATCGAACTGCATCCCCTCGACGACCTCGAGCGACGTCTCGAGCGTTTTCGCCTCCTCGACGGTGATCACGCCGTCCTTGCCGACCTTTTCCATCGCTTCGGCGATGATCCGGCCGATGGTCTCATCGTGGTTCGCCGAGATCGTGCCCACCTGGGCGATCATCGGGCCGTTCACCGGCTTGGATTGCGCTTTGAGCGACGCCACGATGGCCTCGACGGCCTTGGCGATGCCGCGTTTGATCGCCATCGGATTGGCGCCGGCGGTGACGTTCTTCGCGCCCTCGCGATAGATGGCCTGGGCCAGCACCGTGGCCGTGGTGGTGCCGTCGCCGGCGACGTCCGACGTCTTGCTCGCGACCTCCTTCACCATCTGGGCACCCATGTTTTCGAGCGCATCCTTCAGCTCGATTTCCTTCGCGACGGTGACGCCGTCCTTGGTGATCGTGGGCGACCCGAATTTCTTGTCGAGGATGACATTGCGTCCCCTGGGACCGAGGGTCACCTTCACCGCGTCTGCCAGGCTATTGACCCCACGAAGAATGCCCTGCCGCGAGGAATCGCCGTACACAATCTGTTTTGCCATTCCGTATCTCCTGTCGCTCCGCGTTCAGCTGTCAGTGGTTACTTCTTCTTCGTCGGTTACTTCTTCTTCGTCCTGCCGCCATCAATGACCGCCAGCACTTCATCCTCGCGCATGATGAGGTACTCCTCGCCATTGAGCTTGACCTCCTGGCTCGAGTACTTGCCGAAGAGGATCAAATCGCCCGCCTTGACATCGAGGGGGACGCGCTTGCCGTCGTCGTTCACCTTGCCGTTGCCGGCCGCGATGACCTTGCCCTGTTGCGGCTTCTCTTTGGCCGTGTCCGGGATGATGATCCCGCCGATTTTCTGCTCGCCTTCTTCAAGGCGCCGAACAACGATCCGATCGTGGAGTGGTCTGATGTCCATGGATTTCGACTCCAAACTGTGGCGTGAATCGGTGGACCAACTTCCAAGCTGCCTTTTGGCTTAGCGTGTCCTTGGCGGTTCTCTCGGAGCCGCACGGAGCGGCTTCCTCTGCGCCGCCCGTTCAGTGTCCGGCGTTCGAGGCACACCGGGACGCGAGGGCGGCTTGGAGCGCACGGACGACGACATCGAGCTGCTCCGACGTGCCGTTGACGTCCAGGACGGGATATTCGGCATCCGGCGTTAGAAACAGCGCGAACCCGTGCTGGCCGACCTCGATGCGAGCGTTGTAGTGAGCGTCCGACCCCGCCATGTGGACGCCTGGGAGCGCGACGATGGTGTTCAGCATTTTTTTGTTCAGCGCCTGTAGAGATGCCGTTTCGGCCGCGACAGGCACAACATCAGTCTCGATCGTGCCCTTACGGTCGAAAGGCGGCCTTATTCGCGAGTCGTGCTTTTTCTTGCGACACGCGGGTGTCTTCCACTTCCTTCTTCTGTCGCGCGATTTCGCGTTGGGGCGCCTCACGCTCGTCCAAGCGGATGGCCTGTGAGTCTGCGGTTTGTGCGAGGGCCTCGAGCCGCGGAGAAGTCACGATGATCCGGAATCCTGACGCGTACGACGATCGGTAGAGCACGACCGAATAGTCGGTGTCTCCCCATCGGGCGACTGGCGTGCCTGACTCCGCTTCGACTTGAAAGGCGACTGCTCGGGTTTTCTTCACCGCTGGTTTCAGCGGCGGTCCGTACGCTATCGAGATCGCGTCGATCATGTCGCCGTCGGTCATGCCTGCCGTCCGATCGTGATCGTAGTCGACCACCATCCTGGAGAGCTGATCGTTGTAGAAGCTGAAGACGATCTGGCGGACTGGATCATTCTGTGGCGCTGTCGATCCACTCACAAAGTACGGCAGCCGCCACTCGAGTTGCTGTATCACGGCAGGCCGCTGATGGATGGTCTTGGCCTCAGACGCAGCAACACCGCTAAGCGCGGAAACTGAGCGTAAGTCGCCCCCGAGCTGAAAGTTGCGATAACCCGATCGAGTCTGGCCCTGCAGTGACGGCGTTGAAAGCACGAGTCCCAGGGTAACAATGGCGAGCGTGGGTGCAGTGCTCATGTGCGGCCTTCCTTTGAGAGCTTGATGACGTAATGTCGCAGTTCCGCGACTGTGACTGGCGAACCGACGTGTCGACTTCAGGCCGTCGCGCGAGCCGCGACCTTAAGGATCTTGGCGACTCGAACCTGCAACCGCCGGCGCACAAGGGGCGGAGTTCCTCGACCCCGCCTCGCTGCAGTGACTTACGCGGCTACTTGGA
>WNEY01004885.1_pt1 | contig 10302 bp, 7 predicted proteins | sample 5400531 | NCBI WGS metagenome assembly WNEY01 (sample SAMN13153338, study PRJNA577476) | soil metagenome | isolation source: 200 cm saprolite under Douglas fir tree site 1 | place: USA:California | collected 2015-04-18
GGCTGCGTTTTTCCCGGTCTTTAGCGAGACTCTATTGATACTGAATCCGCCATGTCAACACGTATTTGTGGGAACTAGAACGGATTCTGTAAGACAAAGTCTTCTTGCGGATGGGACAGGTAATCTGGATATCGGCGTGCCCAAACCTCGCGGTCAAGAAACGAACGACTGCGCACACGGAAACTATTCCGGGCCGGGTGTCCCGCTGTGGGGAAGGGCTGGAATCTTTCACGCTGACCCATTCCTGGGGACCTTCAGCGCTTGACGATGGTTTTGAAGCCGTTGGCTTCGAGGTCGTGGCGCGCGATCGTGGCGGACTGCGGGTCTGCGTACGGGCCGACCTGGACGCGATAATACTTGTCCGTGCTGGGAGTGATGACGTAAGCAGGAAATCTTTTCTGTTGCAGAGCCTGCGCGAGGGCCAGTGCGTCACCTTCGCGTTGAACTGCCGCGACCTGGAGCATGATGGCTCCCTTGGCAATTAGCGGCGCACCCGCGGGAGCGGAATTTTTCGGCGGCGTCACGGGTTTCGGGGGAACCGCAGCAGGTTTCCCGCTCGCCGCGCTGCTCCGACCTTCGCCCGCCAGAGCAGCGGGCTTCGCGCCGGCGGGTTGGCGGGCGAGTGGCGCCGCCGGTTGCGCGGCCGCGGCGGTTTTTTTCGGCGGCTGCAGATGGTCTTCGGCCGTCTTCGGTTCGGCGGAATGATAAAAATCCCAATCAGAGCCCTTTTGCGAGGGCGCCGCTTCTTCTCTCGGCGGGCTCAAAGTACCTGCCCGTCCGGCAGGCGGGGAGCCCGCACCCGTGCTTTCCGGTTTGCCTTTCGATTTTGGCGCGGACGCAGCAGTTGACTCGTCCGCGTCCGCTGGAGTGCCGACCGCCTCGCGGAGCCCGGCATCGTACTGGCTACGGCCGAGCAGATAGCCCAGAGTGAAAACGACCCCGAAAATCACGACGAGCAGCATGAACAGCCCGACCAGGTGCCTACTCTCCAGGACAAAATCGCCGCCGTGTTTTTTCTCCATCGAGGCCATCTATGGATTTCTAGAACCGATTGCCTTGACCCATTCGTTGATGATGTCAATCGGCAGGGGGAACACGATGGTCGTGTTTTTCTCGACGCCGATCTCCGTCAACGTCTGCAAGTATCGTAACTGAATCGCGGCGGGCTGCGTTTCCAGCACCTTGGCGGCTTCGGCCAGCTTGGCCGATGCCTGGGCTTCGCCCTCCGCGTGAATGACTTTGGCGCGGCGCTCGCGCTCCGCCTCCGCCTGCCGGCCGATGGCGCGCTGCATCTGCTCCGGAATATCGACTTGCTTGACTTCCACTTTCGTCACCTTAATACCCCAGGGCTCGGTGTCCTGGTCAAGAATGGTTTGCAACTTGCTGTTTACCTTTTCGCGCTCGGCGAGGATCTCGTCGAGTTCGAATTGCCCGACGATGCTGCGCAACGTGGTCTGCGCCTTCTGCGACGTAGCGTAAAGATAGTTCTGAACCTGCGAAAGCGCAAGATTTGCGTCCACCACGCGGAAATAGGCGACCGCGTTCACCTTTACCGAGACGTTGTCGCGCGTGATGATGTCTTGCGAAGGCACGTCGAGCGTTTCGATCCGCAGCGACACCACGTAGAGCTTCTCAACTGGCCGGAATACGAATCGTAGTCCGGCTCCCTTCGCCTGGGGTTGCATCCGTCCGAGGCGCAGCACGACGCCGCGTTCCCATTCCTTGATCACAAACACGCAACTCCACAGATAAATCACAATGATAAGTAGCGCGATTGCTGGTGCCGTTAAGAAAGCATCCATCGTCATTTCCCCCCGGTCAAACCTTCGACAGTCTGCCGCTGTCGGTTACAAATGACAAAGCCGAATCAATGTGAGGGCGCGCTCCCTTCTTGCGGCTCGACGTACAACGTCAGTCCTTCCATGCGCGTAACGCGCACGTGCGCACCTTGGGGAATGGCCTCGCGGGCCGCGGCCCGCCACAACTCGCCATGCACGCGGACCATGCCCTGGAAGCTTTCGCGATCCGCTAGGTGAACTAAAGGTTCAGTAACCTCACCGGCGCTGCCAACCAGCTGCTCGCGCCCCGTCGAGAGCTGCCACGAGCGCGAGCGTACGACGAGTCGCATCAGAAAGACTATGATCAGCGCAAAGGGCAGCGTCACACCGGCGGCCACGCCCAGGCTCACACCGGCATGCGTCAGAGGCGAACGCACCAGCATCAGCGCGCCCAGCAACATCGCCACGACACCCCCAATCGCCAGAACGCCGTGGCTCGTGTACTTCGCCTCCAGAATAAATAACCCCAGCGCCAGCACAATTAACACGATGCCCGCGGGAGCTACGGGAAGAATATGCATCGCATACAGCGCCAACACCAGCGAAATTCCGCCGATCACTCCGGGAGCGATCATGCCGGGATGCGTGAACTCCGTGTAAAGACCCAACACGCCAACGATCAGCAGGATAAAAAATGCGTCCGGCTGCACGATGCGCGAAAGAAACTGCTGGCGAAACGACATCGGCAGCGGCACGCGTTCAGGATCGCGAAGCGCAAGCTGGACGGCCGAGCCGTCAAAACGCTTGACGGTGCGGCCATCGAGATGCGACAGCAAATCCTCCGGAGAATTGGCAATCAGGTCCACCAGTTTTCCGTCGAGCGCTTCCGTCTCGGTCCAGGCCTTGCCTTCCGTGACAGCCGATTCGGCCAGCTCGACATTGCGGCCGCGCTTCGCGGAATAGCTGCGCAAAAACGCCGTCGCGTCGTTCAGGATTTTCTTCTTCAGTGTTTCATCCACCTGGAGCGGGACTCCGCCAAGCTCGAGCAGCGGCGACGCCGCTCCGGTGTGCGTTCCCGGCGCCATAGCCGCCACATCCGCGGACAGCAAAATAAAAAATCCTGCCGAAGCGCCGCGAGACCCAGCCGGAGAAATATAGACAACCACGGGCACCGGCGAATCGAGAATGTAATGGATCATGTCTTCCATCGAGGTCGAAAGGCCTCCGGGAGTATCCATCGTGATCAGGACGAGAGTCGCATGACGCCGGGCAGCCTCTTCGATCCCGCTGTCGACATACTCGGCCATGACGGGCTCAATTTCGTCGCCGATGCGCAGCTCGATGACTTGCGCCTTCCCATTGGCGGGCGCAGGAGACCGCGCGGCGCCTTGCGCTCGAGCAAGGTTCGCTACCGCAGCCAGGAAAAATCCCGCAACCGCGATCGCCACAAGCCCTGCACAGGCATGCCGCAAAGCGAAATCCTTCGGGAGGATTCTGCGAACGCGCCTCATCGGCGCCCTCCGTCACCTTCGCGTTTCTGCGAATCTACTCCGCGCGAAGGCTGCGCGGCTGACGGATCGCCCCCAGGACGCAACAGCGCTCGATCAAATTTCATGGATACGCGCGCCAGGCGCGCCAGCGCGGCGGGATCCTGGGAGGCGGTTGGAGCGGCGGGGGGGCTGTTCTCAGCCGATTCCGCCAGAATGGCACGGGCGTCGGCCGTGCGCCCCAATGACTGGAGCGTCGAAATCAATAAGGTTCGCACGCCCTTATCAGCCGGATCGAGTTTCCGCGCCCGTTCGAATGGGGGAACAGCCGCGGCAGGTTGTTTTGCAGCCAGTTTCGCGATGCCGAGATTTATCCAGTAGTCCGGCTCCTCCTCGTCAATCGCCGCGGCCCATTCGAACTCGGCGGCGGCCTCGGTTGGTTTGCCGGCGCGCAAGCGCGCGACACCCAGGTTGTTGCGGACTTCGGACATTTCCGGGAGCCGGTTATTCGGGTCCGCGCCCCGAGTGCGTTCCATTAGGCCGGAAAAGGCCGCTTCGGCCCGTACCGCGTCGTTTAGCAGAAGGTGACACACACCGGTGTTGAAGCCGGCCTCGGGGCCGTCCGGGCGATTGGGCGGAACGCGCGAAAACCAGGGCAATGCCGCTTCGCAATTCCGGCGCGCAAAATAGAGCTGGCCAAGTTCGAATACCGGGCGATCCCAGGCAGGTTCCAGGCGGGCCGCTTCCCGCAAGGCGCGCAGGCGGACTTCGTCATCCGAAGTGATGATGCCGCGGACGAAATTCTGGAGCGCATCGGGACGAAGCGAAGGGGGCGGGTGCGCAAAACTCGATTCGTCCGTATTCGCTCCCGGGGGCAGACAATTCTTTTGCGCGAGCGCGCACAAAATCTGCCACGACAATCGCGCGTGCAAGCGAAGAAGGCTCTCGAGCGGACCCGATTGCGTGTATGGCTGAGAAAGCGACGGCGGCATGATACGGAGCACACGCGCTTCCAGCGTCACTGTCTTGCCGTCGGAAGTGAATCGGCCAAAGACGACTTCATCGGCGTCGGCTTCAGTTGCGATCTTGACCATCGTTGCGCGGGAAAAACGGGCGGAGTCCGGCAAACCAATCTTCTCAAGAGCCGCCAGGCGCTCCTGCCGCGAAAGTGAATTTAACCCCCGGTCTTGCAGGCGCTCGACGGTCGCCTCAGAGAGGCCCTCGCCGAGCCAATCGAGGCTGGCTACACGGCTGTCATTTTCGAAAGGAAATACGAGGAGGGTTCCTGGATGGGTTTCAACGGAAGCGGCGCGAGGAGCCCCGGTAGATTGTTTGTACGGTGACGGCCGCGCGCCACCTGCCGCAAAAAAGACGGCACAAACAATCAAGACCTCAGTTCGGAAAAATCGCGGGGGCATCGTGATCACATTGTAGCAGAGGCCGCGCGGCGTGTGACAACCCAAACCAACGAGCGGCGAAGCACTCTAGGCGCCGGGGGAATTTGTGGCGGTTTTTCCGCCGCCAGGCGGAATCAGCAAAAGAACGCCTTGAACGGTCGGATCGTCAAGGACTTTCTTGAACGCCGGATCGGTCTTGGCCTTCGCGATGTCCTTATAGCCCTCGTCGAGGGACTTGCGCAGATAGTCGGCGCAATGTTCAGCGTCACCAATTTGGGCGTACTCCTTCGCCATCATGAAGAAGAACAGCCCGTGGTTCTCCACCGTGCGATCTTGCATCATCGTCCCGACTCGTTCATTGTGGTCGAAGGTGTGGGGATCGATTTCCAGCGCCTTGCGAAATTCGGCGGCCGCTTCGGGATATTTCTTGGTCTTGTAGTACGCATATCCCAGATTCGCGTGCGTGCCGCCCTGGTTTGGGTCAATCGCGACAGCCCTTTGATATTCCCGGATAGCGCGGCGATAATTCTTCTGCTGATAAGCGACCATTCCGAGGTTGTTTACCGCACTGGAGTAAGTTTTGTCGGCTTTGACGGCACGCTCGAAGTATTTCTTGGCCTGACCATAGTTGGACATGTTCAGGTAAGCGATGCCGATCATGTTCATGAAGAGAGCGTTTTTCGGCTCACCCTTCAGAAGATCTTCATAGGCGTGGATTCCCGCGTCATACCGTTTTTCCGCCATCAAGATCTTTGCGCGATCGATCGCGACGTCTCTCGCATTGAGCGCCGGGCGAACCTCCGTGCCGGATTGTGTGGGAGACACAACGGCAGTGGGATTCGCGGCGGGCTGCTGCGCATTCAGTGCCGGTATGACCGCGAAGATCGAAATATTGAGGGCGACACATGTGAGAAGTTTCATGTTCATGGCGAAACCTCCAGACGCCGCCGCTTTAGCGCTGTGGCTCCTGCGTTCCCTGGTTTGGCTTGTCGGCGTCCTTCTTGCTTCCTCCAAAGATACCAAAAATACGCCTGAACAAACCTTTTTTGTTCTCTTCTTCAGGTTGTTGCGTCTGACCCTCCGCGGACTCTCCACCAGAGCCGGGTGTGGCGGGTCTCTTCGTAGAAGGAACGGAATTCCCCCCTGCGGAAGAAGGCGGCGCCGGCTCCGCCTCCTTGTCCTTGCCGCCGAAAATTCGCGAAAGCCAGGATGCAGGCGGCGCATCGCTCGCCATGCGCCCACCGTGCAAGGAGCAGAATTCGGTTGGCTCCGTGCCGTGGATGTAGATCTCCTCACGCGTGATCGGACACGCCGGCGTGGCTAACTGCAGCGTGTCGGGATCGATGGTGACTCGCATGACGCCTTCCGGCATCGAAAAAGGCTGGACATCGCGGTACGCGGGCAGAGTGATTGCGCGCTTCATGAAATCCGCCCAGATGGGCGCGGGGGCATTCGCGCCGGAAAGTCCGAGGTCGCGATTGTCGTCGAATCCCACCCAGACGATGCAAAGCAGGTTCGAGGTGTAGCCGGCAAACCAGCCGTCGCGGGAAGTGCCCGTCTTGCCCGCCGCCGGGGCCGTGAACCCGCGAGCGCGCACGGTCGCGCCGGTGCCATGGTTGATCACATCTTCCATCATGCTCGTCACCAGGTAGGCGACGCGCGGATCGAGCGCCCGGCGAGTGCGGATCGTGTTGTGCTCGAGAGGCTCGCCGCTGGCGTTGACCACATTGCGGATGTACATCGGCTCGGCGCGCACGCCTTCGTTGGCCAGAATCGTGTACCCCCCGGCGACTTCGAGCGGAGTCATTTCATAGGCGCCTAGAGCGACCGACGGGGTCGCGCGGATGGAGGGATCGAGTCCGAATTGATGCGCCATGTCCGTGACGCGCGTATAACCCACCAGCTCGGCCACCTTCACCGTGGCGACATTGAGCGAAAAGGTGAGCGCCTCGCGGAGAGTCACCCTGCCGTGGAATTTTTCGCCGTAATTGTTGGGAGTATACTCCTTGCCGTCGAAGTCAAACGTTGTCGGTTCGTCCAAAATCGTCGTAGCAGGAGTCACGATGGGCTGCACGCCGTCCACCGCGCCTTCGAACGCCGCTGCGTACACGAACGGCTTGAACGCGGACCCCGGTTGCCGCCTTGCAAGAACCCGGTTGAGCTGGCTCTGGCCGTAGTCTCGCCCGCCGATCAACGCCTTAATCTCCCCGTTGTGCGGATCGAGAACGACAATCGCCACTTGCGCTTGCGGAACCTCCTGGCCTTCCTTGCGCCACCGCGCGTATCGCCGAGCCAGTTGGGCATCCACGTTCTTGGCGCCGGCGTCGACCGCGTCCGCCGCGGCGCGTTGCAGCTCGGGATCGAGCGTGGTGTAAACGCGGAAACTCTGGGAGAGCAGGTCCGCCTCGGAGAAACGGTCGAGCAGGTGTTCCTTCACCATGTCCACAAAATACGGCGCCGAGCTTCCCTCGAGTCCGGCTCCAACGATATGCAGCGGGATTTTCTTGGCATCCTGTGACTGCTTTTGTGTAATCACCCCATTTTCGATCATGGACAAAAGAGCGCGGTCGCGCGCTTCCGCGGCTTTATCAGGATGCCGCTCAGCAGTCGAATAACGGTTTGGCGCGTGGATGATTCCGGCCAGGAAGGCCGCCTCAGGCAGGGTTACTTCGCGGACGTCCTTGTTGAAATAGGCCAGCGACGCTTCGCCGAAGCCATGAATGGCGAAACTGCCGCGATTTCCGAGATAAATTTCATTGGCATAAAGCTCGAAAATCTGCGCCTTAGTGAAACGATGTTCGAGCTCGAGGGCTACCATCGTCTCGGCGATTTTGCGCCGCAAAGTTCGGTCCATGCTGAAGAAAAAGCTGCGCGCCACCTGCATCGAGATCGTGCTTCCGCCCTGGACGCGAGCGCCGTGGCGCAAATCAGCCCATGCGGCGCCGAAAATACGCACGGGATCGAAGCCGGGATGCTCGAAGAAACGCCTGTCTTCCACGGAAAGCACGGCTTCGCGCAGCAACTTGGGAATGTCATCGAAGTTCATGTCCCGGCGCTTCTCGCGCGAGCTGTCGAACAAACTGCTCAGGAGTTCAGGCTCGACCTCGGCTGAATCAACGGCCTCGCCTGTGTCCAGCATGCGAATCTTCTGCACTTCGTGCCCGCTGAAAGTGACCACAAGCCGGTTTTTGCCGCCAAAATAGGATTCACTCGAAGGGCGAATTTCGATTTCGGCGCCGTGCAGGACGTAGCGCCCGGGCGTCCCCTGCACATCGAGCTCGCTATAACCGGCGCGTTGTAAGTGGTTTGCAAGTTCCGCCAGTGTGAGTGTCTGGCCAGTCGAAATTCGCGCCGGCGCAGCGTAGATTCGCGCCGTCGTCTGCTGGATATGTCCCGAAAGCCGTAAATCAATCATCCGGCCATAGGAAATCCAGTAATACGTCGCGACGCCTGTGGCTGTTAGGATTAGAAGAAGTACGATTCCGAGCAAGACCATGCCAAAGCGGGATGCCCAGAAACCCCGGTTGATTAGAATGCGCAAGATGGTTCTCCGTTCCGCCGCAAAAAAACCCCTGAAACACCCCATCTACTAAGATGCGCAACCCAAGCAAGTGTACATGGCTTGCTATCCGATTTCACAATACTCAACGATGTGGGGACTATCATCGCCGGCGGGCGGGCGATTCACGGAACCATCGGGTCAGGACCAGTCGCGAGAGATTTTCCCCACTGGATCTCGGTCGCGCTAGGTCAATGAATCGTTACTGACAGCGGGGTGGAAATTCAGAGTCCACTGATAAACAGTCAAATCTACGATGACCGAATATTCCACATGAATCCTGACGTTGCCGCTCACTGCTTCGACCTTGATGTCTTCGGCAGCGGCGGGTACGTCATCTTTTTGCGCTTCCTTCAGGACGGCCGCGCGGATTTGTTCCGGAGTCTGCCGAGTCGCGGTCGCATACCGCGCGATCGTCTGGATGCCATCTTGAAATTCGAATTCATTGATCAACGCGGGAACGACTTTGACAGTGACATAAACAAATGAAGCTAACACCAGTGTCCAAAGAATCGGCTTGAGCCGCCCCGCGCCGCGCTCTCCATCGCGCGCCGGCCAGCTGCCCTTCGACGACTGCCGGCAAAAACCGCTTTCGTAAAAGGCAAGATTGGGCGCAGAGCTTTCGTTCGGACTGGGACTCAGAGAGGGCCTCATAAATTCGATGCTAGCACTCGCCCAGTGGGGTGTCGAGTGTGAGTCCGTTGCCAGTTGCTGTGCAGTTACTTTCTGCAACTTATTGATAATAATAGTGTTATAGGAGAACCACAGAGCGCCGAGGCATTCACCTGGTCCTCGCGTAAAGTGAAAAACCTGCTGCAGAAGATCTAGTAGGCTTTGCCGAAGATGGCAAGCTCCTTCGACGGCTGGCCGCAGAAGATACACGATCCGGCTCCACCGGGCTGCTCAATGGGAATGCAACGGAGGGTGGCTTTGGTGGCTTCCTTGATCTGCTCTTCGCACTTGCTGTCGCCGCACCAGTAGCACTGCGCGAAGCCTGTCTCCACGACCTGCCGAAACTCATCAAAATTCTTCGGTTCGAACGTATGCGTTCCACGGAACGCCAGCGCGCGGTCAAACAGCGCTTTTTGAATCTCGACGAGCAACTGCTGCACCGACCCGGCAATGCCGTCCTGGGAAACGAAGCTTTTCCCTTCCTTCCCCGGCCTGTCGCGGCGCGCCAGCACGACGCTGCCTTTGGCAACGTCCTTCGGCCCGATCTCCATCCGCAGAGGGACGCCGCGCATTTCCCAGTCGTTAAACTTGAAACCGGGACTCTGTCCTTCGCGTTCGTCCACTTTGACGCGAATCTCCGCCTTCACAAGCTGCTCGCGGATTTTCTTGGCAGACTCAAAGACCAGCGCCTTCTCTTCGTCGGTCTTGAAGATGGGCACGATGACTACCTGGTGCGGCGCAAGCCTTGGTGGAAGGATCAACCCCTGATCGTCGCCATGAACCATAATGATGGCGCCCACGACACGCGTCGAAAGTCCCCACGATGTCGTCCAACAATGCTGCAACGCGCCCAATTGATCGAGATAGCGGATTTCGAACGCCTTCGCGAAATTCTGACCCAGGTTGTGTGATGTGCAGAATTGCAAGGCTTTGCCATCTCCCATCATGGCTTCGAGCGAATAGGTGACATCCGCGCCCGCAAACTTTTCGGAGTCCGACTTGCGCCCGGGAATCACAGGAATCGCCGCCTCGTTCATAGCGAAATCGGTATACACATCCACCATCTGGCGCGTTTCGGCTTCGGCTTCCGGATGGGTCGCGTGCGCCGTGTGGCCTTCCTGCCAGTAAAATTCGAGCGTGCGAAGGAAAAGCTTCGTGCGCAGCTCCCACCGCACCACGCTGTTCCACTGATTGATCAGCACCGGCAGATCGCGATACGACTGAATCCATTTCGCGTAGGCGTGGCCGATGATCGTCTCCGACGTCGGACGGATGACCAGCGGCTCTTCCAGTTTTTCGCCGCCTCCGTGGGTGACTACCGCCAGCTCCGGCGAAAACCCCGCCACGTGCGATTGCTCCTTGCTGATGAAGCTCTGCGGAATCAGCAGCGGAAACGCCGCGTTCACGTG
>WNEY01010407.1_pt1 | contig 10302 bp, 6 predicted proteins | sample 5400531 | NCBI WGS metagenome assembly WNEY01 (sample SAMN13153338, study PRJNA577476) | soil metagenome | isolation source: 200 cm saprolite under Douglas fir tree site 1 | place: USA:California | collected 2015-04-18
CTCCGCCGTGCGCCGCATGACCGCCGCCGACCTGCTCGAGGTGCTGGCGTGGGACCGCGAGGCCTTTGGCGCCGACCGCGCGGGCGTGCTGCGCTGGGCGCTCGGCCAGGCGCCGGAGTACGCGTGGTGCGCGCGCGCCGACGGCGGCGGGGTCGGGGGCTACTGCTTCGGCCGCCACGGCCACGACGCGGACCACATCGGGCCGGTCGTCGCGCGGCAGCGCGCCGTCGCGCGCGATGTCGTGCAGGCGTGCCTGGCGGCGCACGCGGGCCGCCGCTTCTTCGTCGACGCGCCTCGAGAGCCCGCGGAGTGGCCGCGCGCGCTTGCCGAGCTGGGCTTCGCCGAGCAGCGGCCGTTCACGCGGATGTACCGCGGGGACGCAAAGGAGCCGGGGCGTCCGCACGAGCTCTTCGCGGTCATGGGCCCGGAATTCGGTTAGCGGCCGCTGAAAAATCTCCTCCGGCGCGAGCGTTCGGCGCGCGCAGCGGAGCGTTTCCTGTACCATCTCGCGTCCGATTCACTCGGGCGCGAGATGCTCGATGACGCCGAGCGCGAAGCGGAGCGCGCCGCATTTATCTAGAGGACCCGGTCAACTCTTTCAACGTCCTCGCGACGTCGGGCTGCCGCGGATCGATCTTCAGCGACTCGCGGAACGCGGCCGCCGCCCCCGTCCGGTCGCCGAGAGCGAGCCGGGTCAAGGCCAGGCCGTTGAGCGCCATGCTCGAGCGCTGACCCGCCGCGAGCGCCCTCTCGAAGAACGGCAGCGCCTCGGCGGATCGGCCGCTCGCCGCGAGGGCGCCGGCGAGGTAGAGCAGCGCCTCACCGTTGCCGGGCTCGCGCTCGACGGCCCTGCGGAAGAGCGCGATCGCGTCCTCGCCGCGGCCGGCGCGCATCCGCAGGACGCCCATCTTCGCCATCGCGCCCGCGTCCCCGGGGTCCACCTCCAGGATCCGCCCATAGCGCACCGCCGCTTCGTCGAGCCGTCCTTCCAGGAGCGCGAGGTCGCCCAGGCCGCGCATCGCCTCGATGTGGTCGGGCACGAGCGCGAGCACGCGCTGGTAGTCGGCGGCCGCCTCGGCGTTCTTGTGCTCCTTGATGTGCACCTCGGCGAGCGACAGCCAGGGCTGGGGGAACTTCGGGTTCTCGCGCGCCGCTCGCTGGAGCACCGCGGCTGCTTCCGCCCGCCGGCCCGAGAACCGCAGGTTGTCGCCGAGCACGATGGCGTCCTCGGCGGTGAGCTGGCCGTCCTTCTCGAGCCGGTGGAGGTCGGCCACCGCGAGGTCGTGCCGGCCGGCCGCCGCGTAGGCCACGGCCCGGGTACGGAGGGCCGCGAGCAGGCCGGGGTCTTCGGCGAGGACGATCGTCAGCTCGCGGATGGCGAGCTGCGGATCGGTGCGGGCCGCCGACATCCCACGGTTGATGCGCGGCAGCAGGCGGATTCCGTCCTTGGGATCTCGCCGGACGCCCCCGGAGACGGGCTGCGCCTGGCCGCCACCGACGTAGCCCAGCGCGCCGAGCCTCGCCGCCGTCTCGGGATCGACGCTGGCGGCGGGGGCGGGCGCGGGATGCGACAGCACGGCCTGCAGCTTCTGCCGCAGCTCCCCCACGCGCGCGGGCTCTGCGGCCGCCCGGTTGGCCGACTCCGCCGCGTCGGCCTCGAGGTCGTAGAGCTCCGGCCGCGGCGCCTCGATCAGCTTGAACCTCGACGTCCGCCAGGCGTGCAGCGGCGCCCAGCCGAACTCACGCTCGGGATAGAGCGACTCCGCGTACGCGGGCGCATCGCTCATCTCGCGTCCTTCCGCCGCCGGCCGGACGGAGCGTCCCTCCACTCCTGAGCCGGGAGCCAGCCCCGCGTAGTCGAGCAGCGTCGGGAGGACGTCGATGCCGCGGGCGACAGGTGTGGCGGCGCGTCCCGCGGCCAGGCCCGGCCCGGCCATGATCCAGGGCACCTTCAACGTCGCGTCGTACACGAACAGGCCGTGGGTGTCCTCTCCGTGCTCGCCGAGCGCCTCTCCGTGGTCGGCGGTCACGAGGACGACCGTGCGCGCGAGGGTGCCCTTCTCTTCCAGGCCGCGCAGGAGGCGCGCGAGCTGGGAGTCCACGAAGGCGATCTCTCCGTCGTAGGGAACGCCGCGGAAGCGCTCGGCCAGGGCGGCCGGGGGCTCGTACGGCGCGTGGGGATCGTAGTAGTGCACCCAGAGGAAGAAGGACGCAGGCCCGCCCGGGGGGACGGGCGTGGCCAGCCAGCGTAGAGCCGCATCCGTGGTGGCATCGGCGAGCCGCTCGACGTACGGCGTTCGGCGCGGGTCGCTCCCCTTGGGCAGGTGATCGTCGAAGGCATCGAAGCCGCGGTCGAAGCCGAAGCGCCGGTCGAGGGGAAAGCCCGAGACGAACGCCGCGGTCCGGTATCCGGCCTGCCGGAAGTCCTCGGCCGCCGTCTTTGCCTCCGCGGGGATCACGTACCCGCCGTTGTCGCGGAAGCCATGACCGGGCGGGGTGCGGCCGGTCAGGATCGAGGCATGCGAAGGCCCCGTGAGGGGCACGTGGGCGATCGCGGTGGCAAAGCGAACGCCCCGCGCGGCGAGGGCATCGAGCGTGGGGGTGGCCGCACCGGCGTGGCCGTAGCAGCCGAGGTGGTCGGCGCGAAGCGTGTCGATGGTGACGAGCAGGACGTTCGGCCGTCCGGCCGAAGCGCCCGCGGGCGGCTCCCGTCGGCAGCCCGCGACGAGCACAACCGCCGGGAGGACGACGATAAGACGCCGGAGTCTCATGGGCGGGACAAGACGCCAGCGTATAAGAGTCTCAGGCACCCCTTCAACCGGCATCCGGAGGGCAAGAACGGGGTTGACAGCAGCCAAACAAAAGGTATAGAAAGCCCAATCGACTGTCGTTTGCTTGCGATTCCTCGTCTAGCCGGCACGGGGATCCTGTGTTTGGCTGCGCGTAAGGAGGAGAACATGCGACGGATCTTCCTGATCCTGCTCTGGAGCGTCCTGGGGGTCGCCGCCGCCGGCCGCGCCCAATCGGTCCTGGGGACGATCCGAGGAACGGTCGTCGATCCCTGGGGACGATCCGAGGAACGGTCGTCGATCCTCAGGGCGGAGCGGTCACGGATGCCGCCGTGCTCATCGTGGACGAGAGCACGGGTCTGCCGCGGGCCGTGGGCACCGATGCGGAGGGACGCTTCGAGGCCGCGAACCTCAAGCCCGGCACCTATCGCGTCGAGGTGACGACACCCAACTTCAAGAAGGCCGAGCAGACCGGAGTCGTCCTGCGGGCGGCGGGCACCGCGCGCGTCGACGTGAAGCTCGAGCTGGGCGGACGGACCGAATCGGTCGTCGTCTCCGGTGAAGCGCTCAGCAACATCACGCTCGACAGCGGGGCCATCACTCGCGGGCTCGATGAGCAGCAGCTCCACGACCTGCCGCGGAGCAGCCGGGACATCCAGTCGTTCCTGCTGCTGAACCCGAACGTCCTCGGCGGGTTCGACGACATCCAGTTCCTGGGCGGCCGCAGCTACGGCGTGAGCTATATCCAAGACGGACAGGCCTCGACCAACGCCATCTTCGGCACCGTCGGGAACTCGGCCCCGGGCCTCGACGCCGTCTCGGAGGTCCAGGTCCTCTCCAACTCCTACAGCGCGGAGTACGGGGGCCTCGCGGGCGTCCTCGTGACGACCAAGCGCGGCGGCAGCAACTATCGCGGCACCGCGTTCTACGACTTCAACTCGAATGGCCTCAACGCCCTCACCTACAACCAGAAGCTGGGGCTGGACGCCGAGCAGCTGGCCGGGCTGCGCAGCGATCCCAACGCCGATACGCACGAGCACCGCTGGGGGGCGAGCGTCGGCGGTCCTCTCAAGAGCGGCAAGACCTTCTTCTACGCCAACTACGAGGGCTCCAACGACAAGCGCATCGCCGGGGGCAGCCGGGCCACCGTGCCCACGGCGGCGATGCGCAACGGCGACTTCCGCGGCACGTCGATCACCGTGAAGGACCCGCGCACGGGCCAGCCGTTCCCCGGCAACGTGATCCCGGCGGACCGCATCAGCCCGCAGGCGAAGAACATCATGGACTTCTTCTACCCGCTTCCCAATCGGGGCACGATCTCGAACGGGTACGGCATCTTCCAGGAGTTCGTGCCCAAGACACGGAATCGCAACCGCGCCGACCTCCGTCTCGACCACGAAGCCACCCAGAACGACTCGATCTTCCTGCGCGGCAGCTACCAGCACTTCGACCCGAATGCGATCACGTTCGAGGCGGGGAACGCGCTGACGAACATGCCGATCCTGAACCGCAAGCTGGACACCGCGTCGGGCATCGGGGGCTGGACCAAGATCTTCTCCAGCACCGTCGTGAACGAGTTTCGTGTCGGTTACAACTACGACAAGACGTCACGGCAGAGCACCTTCATCAACGCCGACGTGACCGCTCGGCTCGGCCTCGAGAACCCTCCGAGCCGCCCCGCCGATCGGCGCGGCTTCCCGTCCTTCCAGTTCACCGCCGGATCGAACCGTCCCACCAACATCAACGACGCGGGTAGGGCCGTGGATCGGACGATCATCCAGAACGCGCTCTCGCTGGCCGATAACATCTCGTGGGTCGTGGGGGGGCATTCGCTGAGGGCGGGGGCGCTGTTCAACCGGAACATGGCCCGCGACGGCTTCGGCACCGGCGTCAACCACGGCGGGCGGTACCAGTTCAACGGCGCCCAGACGGGCAATGCCTTCGGCGACTTCCTGCTCGGCCTGCCGCGCCAGTCGCTGGACCAGGTGGCCAACCGGGGGCCGCTCGACGGCCACTCGAACGACTTCGCCGCGTACGTCCAGGACGACTGGAAGGCGAGCCGCGACCTCACCGTCTACCTCGGCCTGCGTTACGAGATCGTGGGCGCCTGGCACGAGAAGAACCAGCTGCTCGCCAACTTCGTGGTCCTTCCCGACGGCGGCCACCACGTGGTCCCCAACGCGACGGTCGCGGCCGCGCTGCCGCCGGCCGTGATCGCGTTCAAGCGGACCATCCTCGCCGATTCGCTGGGGCTCTCGGATGCCCTCATGCATACCGACAAGAACAACATCAGCCCGCGCGTGGGCTTCGCGTGGCGGCCCGGTGGCAACGACAAGTCGGTGTTGCGGGGCGGCTTCGGCATCTTCCACCCCACGGTGGCCGTTCAGGGTCTGCGCGACCTCATGGCCACCAACGAGTTCCGATATACCAACACCCGGCGCGGCGTCACCCTGGCCCACGGCTTCTCGACGGGCACGCTCTTCCAGGATGCCCAGGACTACGGCAGCGAGGGCGTGGACCCCAACATCCAGAGCCCGGACATCTACCAGTACAACCTGACGTTCGAGCGGACGTTGCCGGGCAACCTCGGCCTGCGCGTCAGCTACATCGGCTCCACGATTCGGAAGCTGCTCGTCAACAAGTTCTTGAACGACCTGCCCGCGAGCACCCGGCCCTTCGACCCCGAGAACGACGACGACCTCGCGCGCCTGCCGCTGTTCCCGTACGTCAACCTCTTCACGAACGTCACCTACAACCTGGGCCGCGGCCAGCTCCACGCGGGCCAGATCGAGCTGCAGCGGCACTGGAGGAACGGCCTCGCGCTGAACGTCGCCTACACGCTCGCCCACTCCAGCAGCAACGCCCCCGACTCCGGCAACAGCAGCCTCGGCGTCATCCAGTACGACTCGTTCGACATCGAGAAGGACCGCGGTCCCGACCCGAACGTGGTGAAGCACCGGCTCGTCGCCAACGGCACCTGGGACATTCCGGTCGGCCGCGGCCGGCGGCATGGCGCGAACATGCCCGGCTGGGCGAACGCGCTCTTCGGCGGATGGACGGTCTCGACGATCGTCCAGGCGCGCAGCGGGCCCAACCTGACCCCGTGGTTCAGCGGCTACTACACGACGAGCCCCTGGAACACCGCCCACGCCCTGGACGGTCTCGGCAACTGTTTCGCGGACTGCTGGAAACCGGACCAGATCGGCAACCCCGGCGCGGGCGGCTCTCGCGACCGTTTCTTCAACCTCGCCGCCTACGCCCTGCCCGGCGCGGGGCAGTACGGAAACGCCAAGAAGGGAAGCTTGAAGGGTCCGGGCACCTGGGTCGTAAACTTCGCCTTCTACAAGGACGTCGTCGCCCGCAACAACTTCAAGCTGCAGCTCTCGGCGTTGCTGGACAATGCGCTCAACCATCCGCAGTTCTTCGTGCCCGCCAGCGCCGATTCGGATTTCGCCAACCTGACCGACTTCCTCAACGATGGGGTCACGGACAACGGTGTCACCGGCGTGCTGGGCGGAGATGCGATTCAGAACGTTGAAGGGTTCGCGACCGGTCGGGTGTTCCGACTAGGCATAAGAGCGACGTTCTAGCGGTTGGACCAGGACCGGCTCCCCGCGGTGGTCGAGGGCGAGGCGCAGCTCGACGAGCTGCTCTCCCGCCCCTCGCCGGCCGACGTCGCCTTCGCGCGCACGCTCGCCGGCGACGTGCTCGTCCTGGGCGCGGGGGGGAAGATGGGACCCTCGCTCGCGCGACGCGTTCGACGCGCCTGTGCGGCGGCGGGCGTCAAGCGGCGCGTCATCGCGGCCTCGCGTTTCTCCGAGCCGGGAGTGGCCGAGTCTCTCGAGCGCGACGGGATCGAGGCGGTGGCCTGCGACCTCCTCGACCCGGGATCGCTCGATCGGCTGCCCGCCGCCGGCGACGTGCTCTACCTCGCCGGCCGGAAGTTCGGCTCTGCGGGCCGGCCGGACCTCACGTGGGCGCACAACACGGTCGTTCCCACCCACGTCGCCCGCCGCTTCGCGTCCTCGCGCATCGTCGTGTTCTCGACCGGCAACGTCTACCCCCTCGTCGACACTTCCTCGACGGGGTCCGTCGAGGCGGATCCTCCGGGCCCGGTGGGGGAGTACGCGCAGTCCTGCCTGGGCCGCGAGCGGGTCTTCGAATACTTCTCGCGCGAGCAGGGGACCCGGTGCCTGCTCTTCCGGCTCAACTATGCGACCGACCTGCGCTACGGCGTGCTCGCCGACGTGGCGCGGAAGGTGTGGGCCGGGGAGCCGGTGGACCTGACGGTCCCGAAGGTGAACGCGATCTGGCAGGGCGACGCGAACTCGTACGCCTTCCGCGCCCTCGGCTTGGCTCAGTCTCCGCCCGCCATCCTCAACGTGACGGGGAGCGGATCGATCGCGGTGAGGGACGCCGCGCTGCTCTTTGCCGGCCGGTTCCGTCGGGCGGCTCGCTTCGCCGGAGAGGAAGGGCCGGTCGCGCTGTTGAGCGACGCCTCGCGCTGCCGCGAGCGGCTCGGCGAGCCGGAGGTCCCGCTCGACCGCCTCGTGGAATGGACGGCAGCGTGGGTGGAGGCCGGCGGCCGCGACCTCGGCAAGCCGACGAAGTTCGAGCGATCCGATGGCCGTTTCTGAGGAGGTTCGCGCCGCGCTGCGGCGCGGCCTCGTGATCCCCGCTCATCCCCTCGCCCTCACGGCCGAGCGGCGGCTCGACGAACGCCGGCAGACGGCCTTGACCCGCTACTACTGCGACGCGGGCGCGGGCGGCGTCGCGGTGGGAGTGCACACGACGCAGTTCGCCATCCGCGACGCGAAGGTCGGGCTGCTGGAACCGGTGCTGCGCCTGGCCATGACCGCCGTCCGCGCGCACCGCGAGCGAACGGGAGCGCGCCTCTTGACCGTGGCCGGCGTTTGCGGACCCACGCCCCAGGCGGTCGCGGAGGCGAGCCTCGCCCGCTCGCTCGGCTACGACCTCGGCCTGCTCAGCCTCGGCGCCCTCGGCGCCGCGACCAACGATGAGCTGCTCGCCCATTGCCGCCGTGTCGCGGACGTGATGCCCCTCTTCGGCTTCTACCTGCAGCTCGCGGTCGGCGGCCGCATCCTCGACTACGGTTTCTGGCGTGCGCTGCTCGAGCTGCCCGATGTGGCCGCGATCAAGGTCGCGCCGTTCAACCGTTACCAGACCTTGGACGTGATGCGGGCGGTGGCCGACAGCGGGCGCGCGAGCGAGGTCGCGCTCTATACCGGCAACGACGACAGCATCGTCGCCGACCTGCTGACGACATTCCCGGCGGACGCGGGCGCGGATCAGGCTCCGGTCCGTTTCGCCGGCGGGTTGCTGGGGCAATGGGCAGTGTGGACGAGCAAGGCGGTCGGGCTGCTTGCGCGCGCGCGTGAAGCCCGGCGCAGCGGGACGGGGGTCGTCGACCTCCTCGCCGAGGGCGCCGAGCTCACCGACGCCAACGCGGCGATCTTCGACGCGAGCCACGGCTTCGCCGGCTGCATCTCCGGCATCCACGAGGTGCTGCGGGCCCAAGGGCTGCTCGCCGGGCGCTGGTGCCTCGATCCCAACGAGGACCTCTCCCCCGGACAGCTCGAAGAAATCCAGCGCGTGCGCGCGGCGTACCCGCGATTGGCGGACGACGCGTTCGTGTTCCAGAATCGGGACCGATGGCTGGCCTGAATCCGGCTCGCCTGCTCGTCGAGGAGCGCCGGCGGAAGATCATCGACCTCGTCGAGAAGCAGGGCCGCGTCACGGTCGACGAGCTGGTCAAGCGCTTCATCGTCTCCGCGGTCACGGTGCGCGGGGACCTCGATGCGCTCTCGCGGGCGGGGTCCGTGGTGCGCTCCCACGGCGGAGCGCTGAAGCGCATCGGGGCGCTGCAGGACATCCCCATCGGCGTCAAGGAGACGCTGCATCACGGCGAGAAGGTGCGCATCGGCTACGCCGCCGCCCAGATGATCGGGGAGGGCGAGACGGTGATGATGGACTCCGGCACCACCACCGCCGAGATCGCCCGGCAGATCAAGTTCCTCAAGCTGAAGTCGCTCACCGTCATCACCAACGCCCTCAACATCGCCATGGAGCTGGCCAACCTGCCCCACGTGCGGGTGATCATGATCGGGGGCATCCTGCGGCAGATGTCGTACTCGCTCGTCGGCCCCCACGCCGAGCACACCCTGCGTGGCCTCAACGCCGACCGGCTCTTCCTCGGCGTCGACGGCCTCGACCCCGAGATCGGCCTGTCCACTCCCGACGTCCTGGAAGCGCAGCTCAACGCGATCATGATCCGCGTGTCGCGCGAGGTCATCGTGGTCGCCGACGGCAGCAAGTTCCGGCGGCGGAGCCTGTCCGTCATCGCTCCCCTGGACCAGGTCCACAAGGTCATCACCGACGACCGGGCGTCCCGGGAGATGGTCGAGGCCCTGAGGGCCCAGAACGTTCAGGTGGTGGTGGTCTGAATTGAGTGGTCTGAATTGAGCTGGGGGGTGCTAGCGGCGCACCCCCCAGCCCCCCCGCTCGCGTCTTCCGCGGCGTCGAAGTGAATTCGCCGCCGCTCATCAAGCGGGTCCGCTTCGCGGCCCCGGGGCGAGTGAATCGCGCTGCGCTCGCAGCCGCGACTTCTTGCCCCTTGACAAGGCCTCGGCTCCGAGAATAGTCTACTGACCCTATGGAGATTAAGGGGTGAAGATATCCCACCGCGGGCTCTACGGCCTGAAGGCCCTGACCCATCTCGCGGAGGCCTACGACCGGGGCCTGGTCAAGATCCACGAGATCGCGGAGGAGGAGTCGATCCCCGAGAAGTTCCTGGAGGGCATCCTGGTGACGCTGAAGAACGCGCGCCTCGTCAGCAGCCAGCGCGGGCGCGAAGGAGGCTACCAGCTCCGCCGGCCTCCGGCCGAGATCCTCATCGGGGACGTGGTGCGGATCATCGACGGGCCCCTGGCCCCGTTCGGGGACGCCGTCGAGCTGGCCCATCGCGTCCGGACCGAGCCGCGTCACGCCGGCCTCTTCGACCTGTTCCTCGAGGTGCGCAATGCGGCCGCGCAGATCCTGGACCACACCAGCCTCGCCAACCTCGTCGAGCGCAACCGCCGGATCCTCGTCCGGCGGGCGGCGCGGGCGGCGGCCCGCAAGTGATGGCGCGGGTCCTTTCGAGACAGATTATGTCTAGTAATAAACTAGAGTTTGAAGAGTTTACCGCAAGCGAGCGCCTCGTGTTCCCGCACGGTCGCGGGCGCGAGCCCGGGAGACGAACGATGAAGCGGTACGGATCGTGGGTGGCCTCGGGCGCGGCGCTGGCCGCGCTGATGGCCGACGCGCTCATGGCGCGGGCGGCCGAGGAGAAGGACGCAGAGAAACCGAAACAGGAAACAGCCGCAGAGAAGCCCAAGGAGGCGAAGCCCACGGAGAAGACAAGCGACGGGAAGCCCGCAGAGAAGGCCAAGGACCCGGAAGTGAAGGTCTTGGCCGGTCCCGACGGCTTCGTGATCCAGTCCGGCAACCCTGA
>WNEY01004890.1_pt1 | contig 10299 bp, 13 predicted proteins | sample 5400531 | NCBI WGS metagenome assembly WNEY01 (sample SAMN13153338, study PRJNA577476) | soil metagenome | isolation source: 200 cm saprolite under Douglas fir tree site 1 | place: USA:California | collected 2015-04-18
CCAGAAAGGAGGCGGCGCCGAAATAATAGATCAGGACGAGAAGCGCGAAGCCGGTGAGCCACGTGGCGTACGCCTCCCACTTGAACCAATGGAGCGTACGGGGGAGCTCTCTAGGAGCGACCGTGTACTTCACGACGCGGTAGAACCCGCCGCCGTGCACCGACCAGAGCTCGCCCGCGACGCCGGGCTCCCGCCGGTCGGGCGGGAGCGGGGCGAGCCGGCTGTTCAGCCAGTTGAAGTAGAACGACGTGCCGATCCACGCGACGCCCGTGATCACGTGGGCCCAGCGCAGCCCCAGGTTGAGCCACTGCTCGAGGTGGGCGCTCACAACGGGCGGCTCAGCTGCCGCGGTACGTCGTGTAGCCGAACGGGCTGACGAGCAGCGGCACGTGATACTGCTCGGCATCGCGAATCTCGAATACGATCTCGACGAACGGATGGAACGGCGAGACCCCGAGGGCCGCGAAGTACGCCCCGGTGTCGAAGCGCAGACGATACGTACCGGCGGGTGACTTCACGTCGCCCGAGAGCAAATTCGCGACCCGCCCATTGGCGTCGCTGCGGGTCGTGGCGAGCTCGGCCCAACCGTCGCCCGAGCGGCGGGCCAGCGAGACGGCGATGCCCGCCGCGGGCCGCCCGCGCGCGATGTCCAGGATGTGGGTCGTGATGCCGCTCATGAGACCACCAGTTTGTCGAGTCGGAGCCGTGTGATCTTCGCCTGCTCTTCCGCCGCGACGCGCAGCTCCGTGGCGGGATCGTTCGCGAGGCGACCGCGCAGCGCGCCGAGCATCTCGTCGGCGGTTTTGCCCGTGGCGGAGATCAGGAACACGTGCCCGAACCGCTCCTCGTACGTGAGGTTCCCCTGCGCCAGGGCGGCGAGCGTCGCCCCGGCCGCGCCGTCGGCTCCAGCCTGCTCGCGCCGCGCCCAGTCCGTCAGCGCCCCTCCACTTCCCCGGTCGCCGATGCGGGGGTGCGCGGCGAACGCCTCAAGCCAGTCGGTGCGCCCCAGTCCCCACCACACTCGCTCCGCCGCCGCCAACAGCTCGGCGTCGCTCGCGAACGGGCGCGCCGCGAGCATCGCCTCCACCCAGCGGCGCGCGCCGCAGCAGCGGCCGAGCGCGGTGCGCGCCGCGGGCATGGGGAGGGAGTTCAGATATGCCGCCGGGGTCACACCGGTCTCCCCCACACCCGCAGCCGCGCCACCCCTCCATCGGGGAAGATGTTCAGCCGCACGTGCGTCACCGGGTCGCGCCTCCCAGGCGGGACGGCCAGGCGGTGGCGCGCGTTGGCCCGCAGCGTGGTGCGGGCCACGAGCTCGCGCCAGGCAGCGTCGTCAGCCGGCGGCGCGCCGCTTCCCGCTGCGTCGCACCCCTCCAAACTCGCGCTCTCGGGGAAATTGCCCTTGAAGTGGGTCGTGTCCAGGTCGACGCGATCAATCACGCCGCGCCGGCCCAGGCGCAGCACCACCCAATCGTGCCCGGGGCCCCGGCGGCGGCGCGTCTCCCACCCGTCGCCCATGTCGCGGGACTGTCCCGGCATGATCAGGTTCAACGGCTCGCTGAAGAATTGATCGCTCGTGGCGAGCGGCACGCCGCCGTGTTCCACCGCGAGGAGGTCGACGGCGCGCCGCGCCGCCGCGATCCTCCGCCAGTCCGGGCGCGCCTCGCCCCAGATGCGCAGCCGCGCCACGCCGCCGTCCGGGTAGATCCTGAGCCGCACGTGGGTATAGGCTGCGTCACTCACAAGGGCAAACTCGTTTTCGGTGTCGCCGGCGAGTGGCGAGCGCGGCAACAGCTCCACGAACGCGCGGTCCAGCGTGCGTAGCGCTCGAGCGCTCACTCCGGGTTTGCCCGACAGCTGCGCCGCGTCGAGCGAGCACGCGGCGGGATGGTTTCCACGGAAGTGAGTCGTATCCACGGTAATGACGCGAATTGCGCCCGGGATGCCGAGCCGGATGATGCACCAGTCGTACCCGCCCTCCGGGCCGCGCCGCCGACGCGTCTCCCACCCGTCCATCCATTTGCCACGATCGGTGTACTTGCCCTCGATGAACACGGCGCGCGCCACCGCGAGCAGGTTGTCCCTGGGCGCGAAGAACTCGTCCGACGCGACCAGCGCCCGCCCGCCGACGCGGGCGGCAGCGAGATCGATGAGGCCCTCGTGCGTCACCGCTCCCATCTGCCGATGGCTCCCCCCGGAAACTCCCCGTCCTCATACACGCAGGTTCCCCGCACGAAAGTCTGGCGCACGACGCCGTGGAGTACCATTCCCGCGTATGGCGTGACCGGATGCCGCTGGCGCAGCCGCTCCGGCGCGACCGTGAAACGGGCCTCCGGATCGAACACGATGACGTCGGCATCGCACCCGGGCGCGATCCGCCCCTTGCGTGTGAAGCCCGCGAGCCGGGCGGGGCGCTCGGCGCACCAGCGGGCGAGGTCTCCCAAATCCCGGCCGCGGTCGCGCGCTCCGGTCCAGGTGACGGCGAGCCCCAGCTCGAGCGACGCCACCCCGCCCCACGCCCGCACGAAGTCGCCCGTGTCGAGGCTCTTGAGCGCCGGGGGGGCGGGCGAGTGGTCGCTCGCGACGAAGTCGAGCGTCCCGTCGGCGAGGCCCTCCCACAGCTGCTCCCGATTGCTCCGCTCTCGGATCGGCGGGGCGCATTTCCAGGCGGTGGCGCCGTCCGGGATCTCCTCCGCGGCGAACGTGAGATAGTGCGGGCACGTCTCGGCCGTCACCGGGAGTCCGGCACGTCGGGCGTCGCGCAGGCGGCCGAGCGTCTCGGCTGCCGACACATGCACAATGTGGACGCGGCAACCGGTTTCGCGACAGAGCCCGAGCATCAGGTCCACCGCCTCGAGCTCCGCGGCGCGGGGGCGTGAAGCGAGATACGAGCCGTAGCGTCGCGGGTCGCTGCCGCGCGACGCCGCCGCGCGCGCGATTGGGCCGGGGAGCTCGGCATGCACCAGCAGCGGGAGCCCGAGCCCGGCGAGCTTGGTCATCGCGGGCCGTAACTGGCTCTCCCCCACAGGAGGAAACTCGTCAATCCCCGACGCGATGAGGAAACACTTGAAGCCCCGCACACCCGCGCGGGCCAGGGGCGCGAGCTGGTCGGTGTTGCCCGGCACCACGCCGCCCCAGAAGGCGTAATCGACCGTGGCACGACCCGCGGCCGCCCGCGCTTTCAGCCCCAGGGCAGGCGTGTTCGTGGTGACCGGAATGCTGTTCAGCGGCATATCGACGATTGTGGTGACGCCGCCCGCCGCCGCGGCCCGCGTCGCCGTCTCGAACCCTTCCCATTCGGTCCGGCCCGGTTCGTTCACGTGTACGTGTGTGTCCACCCCGCCGGGCAGCAGCACGGCGTCTCCCACGTCCAGACGCCGAGCCGCGTCGGGTGCCGCACCGTGCTCGTGAATGGCGGAAACCACGCCGTCGGCGATCGCGACCGCGCCCGGCGCAACTCTCTCCGGGGTGACGACCCGCGTACTGAGAATGACGAGATCGACGCTGGGCATGGCCGGGGGGACGAGACGTCCGCCGCTCACGTCGCGTCTTTGGTCAACGTCCGCCCCACCAGGACGGTGACGTTGTCTGTTCCTCCGGCGTCGAGCGCGTCGCGCAGCAGATCCTCGCAGACCTGTTTCGCCGAGGTCATCGCGAGAAGGCGCTCGCGGATGCGACTGTCGGGAACGTGCTTCGTGAGGCCGTCGCTGCACAACAGGCCTACGTTGCCCCACTCCTGCTGCATCTGAGTCACGATGGGTGCCGTCTGCGGTCCCCCCAGGGAGCTCGACAGCACGTTGGCGAAGGGCGAGCGCAGCGCGTCGCTGCGCCGGAGCACGCCCCGATCGACCAGGTCCTGCACCAGCGTCTGGTCGCGCGAGAGCTGTATCAGCTCGCCGTTCCGGAGCAGGTAGCAGCGGCTGTCTCCCACGTGGAGGAGATAGGCGCGCGGCCAGAGGCCGATCCACAGCGTCAGCGTCGTCGCCATGTAGGCCTGCAGCGGGCCAGTCGGGCTGCTGCTCTGAATGTCCCCATGGACACGCAGCGCCGCTTCTTCGAGCGCCCGCGGGAAGCGCTCTTCGTCCGCAAGATCCACCGAGTAGTAGCAGTGCACCGCCTCGGTCACGTATCGCGTGATCGCCGCGACCGCCAGCCGACTCGCCTCTTCCCCCTCGGCACCTCCAGCGACGCCATCAGCGACCATGGCGAAGAACGCGAGGCGCTCGGTGTGCGGCGACAGGAGCTCCGTCATCGGGAGGCTCGTGAGATGCACCTGCATCCGCTTTTGGAGCGAGGAAATGAGAAAGTGATCCTGGTTCTCGCGCCGTACCTTGCCGGGGTGGGTGAGGCCGTAGACGTCGATCTCATCGTCGCGCGGCTTGCGACCAAGCGTGGTAGCGGACGCGGTGGGGTCGGACGCTTGCATGGACATTACTCCCGCCTCTAGTCTAGTCGATCGTGGCGTTCGAGTGACCCGCCGACGCAACACCCCCCGTTTTCGTGAATCCTACCTTTTGGGAGATTCTCTAGTTTTGCACCCTAGCGGCGCGATGGCCATGCCCCAAAAAGCGGCGCGGCGTCTCGCGTTCGCACCACTATTCGACTTCGTTGGGTGGCATCGGTCTTGCACTTTGTCGCGTGCCGCAGGGCCGTTCGGTCGGCACGTACGCTCGAGGGAGCAGGGAGCAGGGAGCAGGGAGCCGTGAACGAAGGTCGCAAGCGGATCATCCGCACCGTAGTCGCAGCGCTGGGTCTGACGGCGTTACTGGCCCTGCAGCCCGAGTCCGCCCGGCTCGTCGAGTCGGCGTGGGCCGGGAGCGGGAGTGGGGCGACGCGCCCGCCGATCGTACGAAGGCTGATCCTGTCCGACCAGGCGCGCCGCTATCTGGCGCTCCAATATCGCTCGTATCCGACCGAGTTCATGGGCTGCATGATCGGCGAGACACGGGGCGGCGCCGTCGTGGTACGGCGCATCGCGCCGGCCGACGTCGAGCCCAAGCACTCCACTCCCACGCGGGTCGTCCCTCACCAGACGTGCGAGGACGCCGGGTGGTCGGGGACGGTGGGCATGATCCACAGTCATCCGGGTGGCGAGCGTTGCTGGTACTATTTCCCGACGACGCGAGTCGCCAGCTCGGACGGCCAGTCGTTCGCGGCCCAGCCGTATGCCGTGGATGCGATCATGTGCGGCGACCACGTGGTGTGGATCAACCGCAACATGGCGGAAGCGCAACTACCGCTGGAGGCAGATAGCGTCCGCCAACCATTCGCACCGGTAACGCGGTGACGTGGGCGGCGAGCGCTTCGAGCACTGTTCCATGGGCGGGCCTCGCTGCGACTTCTACGACTGGGTGACCCACACGACCTGCGACCAGGCGGCGCGGTGGGTGACTCACCAGAAGTCCCAAGACACGGGCCGCCTCGAGCGGTATTATTGTGACAGGCATCGGCCGCCCCGGGCGCATCTCATCGGCACGCGGGGCGCTGCGCAGGATCGCAAGGCACGATGACGAGATAGGGAAACACGCGACGCTAGGATTCCCGTGGACCTGACACGAGCGGGGCAGTGACGCCGAGGCGCTACTGGGCTCGGCTGCGAGCGGACATCGACCGCCCGCTCCGCCGTGGCGCGTGGTACCAAGTGAAGAAGCTGGGGCCGCGCGAAGCACTCCTCGACGTCAGCGGCGAAGCCGTGGACGTCCCGCGGCCGGTCCTCGACATCATCAGCCAACCGCCGCACCGCTGGTCCGTCGTGCCGCGTCCCAAGAACCCGGCCCGGTTTCCCGGCGTGACCGAGTACGGGGTCTGCCCCAACTGCCGAGAGCGCGTGCCCCTCACTGAACGCCTGGCCTCGCTGCGCTGCAGGCACTGCAACGAGGTGTTCGACGTCGCTTGGGAGGAGCAGTACTTCCAGGGCGTCTAGGTGAGCCCCAGCCGGCGCTGCAGGTGCGCCTGCACCGGCAGTGTGATGATCCCGCGCTTGACGGCGTCCGCGAGCGCCGCGGTGGTAGCGGCGCGATCGGCGTCGATGCCCTTCTCGCGTAACTCTTGAATGATCCGGGCGAGTCGACTGTCGTACTCCTGCGGCTTGAGCTTTTCGGCGTCCGACACCTGTTTCAGCTTCTCCAGTTCCTGCACGAAGCGCGCGATTGTGACCGGTGCCATTGACAACCTCCCTTGGGGTCCCAGGCTGATCAATCTAACCCGTGCACGCGGATCGGCTGCGGTTTGACTTCCCCCCCCGGCTCCATTAGCCTGGGACACCCCTGAACCGGTAGGGCAATGGCGAACGAAGCGGCATGGACGGCGCGCCTGGCGCGCTACAAGGGTCCCCAGCTCCGGCGCAGCGTGTGGCAGCTCGCCAGCGCGGCGGCGCTGTTCGCCGGCGCGTGGGCGCTCATGTATGCGAGCCTCCGCGTCGGCTACTGGCTCACCCTGCTCCTGGCCGTGCCCGCCGCCTTCTTTCTTATCCGCCTGTTCATCATCCAGCACGACTGCGGCCACGCGGCGTTCTTCCGGTCGACGCGCGCGGCCGACATCGTCGGCTCGATCCTGGGTGTGCTCACGCTGACGCCGTACCACTACTGGAAGAAGACGCACGCGCTCCATCACGCCACCTCGGGGAATCTCGAGCACCGCGGGTTCGGCGACATCGACACGCTGACGGTGGACGAATACCTCGCCCGGTCGCGCTGGGAGCGGTTCAAGTATCGCGTGTACCGCCATCCGGCGGTGCTGTTCGGCGTGGGCGCCGTGCTGCACTTCTTCGTGCGGCACCGCATCCCGACCATCGTGCCGCGCGAGTGGACGCGCGAGCGGCGCAGCATCTTCTGGACCGACGTCGGGCTGGCGGCGTCGATCGCGCTGATGGGGACGCTCGTCGGGTTCCGGGAGTTCGCGCTGGTGCAGCTCCCCGTGACGCTCCTGTCCACGTCGCTCGGCGTGTGGCTGTTCTACGTCCAGCACCAGTTCGAGCCGACGTACTGGGAGCACGACGAGCGCTGGGCATACGACGCCGCCGCGCTGCAGGGGAGCTCGTACTACCGACTCCCCAGGCTGCTCCAGTGGGCCACGGGGAACATCGGGCTCCACCACATCCATCACCTGCATCCCCGGATCCCCAACTATCGGCTCCAGCAGGCGCTGGACGAGCATGCCGAGCTGCGCCAGGTCCCGACGCTCACGCTGTGGGAAAGCTTCCGCTGCGTCCGCCTCACGCTGTGGGACGAGCGGCAGCGGAAACTGGTGCCGTTCGCGGCCGTCAAAAAAGCAGAGACTTAATCAACCGATAGCATCACCTCAGCGGCAGCCGACCTTCCCCGCTCCACCGCCGCGGCTCACTCCTCCCCCGAAGGCGCTCTTCAGACGCCGCAGCGACGACCCGGGGCTGACCGGCGAGATCCCCGAGAACGCCGTCCCGACGCCCAGCGCGAGTGTCCACTTGGGCGACGCCGCCGAAAGACCGACGCTGCCGTCGAGCGTGAGGACCATCGACCCCGCCAGCACATGGCTCGTCCCGGCGCTCAGCACGCGGCTCAGCGCCTGTGTGGAATCCGACTGGCCGACATCAGTGCCGAGCGCGAGGTCCGCCCTCCAACGAGGGGAGAGGTCGTAGCCGGTCTCGGCGCGCAGCGACGTCGCGTGGGGCGCGGCGAGCGCGGATTGCGCCGAGAGGCCGCTGATGCTGCGGCTCGCGTCGGCCGAGACGCGGAGCCGCCGGCTCGGGGACACGCCGACACCCAGATCGAGCCCGACCGACGTTTCCCCGCTCCCCAGCCCGCACGTCGCGTTCCCCTCCGGCAGCACGACCGTCAGCGCAGCCGCCACGACGGGGGAACCGGGCGTCGCGAACGCATGGAAGGCGTCGGCCGACAGCGGCAGGTCGCCGAGTCCGCTGCTCGACACCGAGCGACCGCTGATCACGTCCGAGACGTGGACCGCGGCCGGCATGACGGAAAGACCGAGCCACGGAGTCGCCTCATATCGCACCACGCCGGTGAGCGCCTGCTCGGAGCGCGCATCGGTGAGCTTCACGGTACCGACCGTGACGCCCGCTGTGAGAGGTGACTGGGCAGCGAGACGGAGGCTGCCGAGCGCCGCGCAGAACATGAGACAGCCGAGGACGGAGCGCATTTCTACACTGTAACACCCGGGCCCGGTGACGCCGGTCACGGGACAATAGCCGTGGATCCGTCGGCGCAAGATGGAACGGTTACTTCTCGCGCGTTCATTCGGTCTTGGGGAGTGAGAGCGCTGCAGAAAAGCCTGCAGCCTCCTGCCATACCAACTTGGAGGATCCAATGAAGCGAACCACTGCAAGGCTGACTACGAGCGTCACGCTGGCGTTGGGGCTCGCGCTCGCGACTGCCACCGCCGTCGCCGCCCAGAAGCCCACGCATGGGCACGCGTCGACGCATGCGCCCAACGTGAACAAACCGTCGAACCCGGATCAGGGTCGGGCCAAGGACGTCGATAGCTTCCGCGGCATCGCAAAGAAGCTCGGCACGACACCGGACGCCCTCGAGACTGACTACTTAGCGGCGCGGCAAGCGAATCCGAAGCTCACGCACGGCCAGTTCGTCGCCGCCAACATGGTAGCGCACAACTTGAGCGCGAAGAACCCGAACATCACCACTCAGGCGATCCTGGACGGGCTGAAGAGCGGCAAGAGCATCGGTCAGACGCTCCAGAGCCTGGGTCTCAGCGACAAGGAAGCCAAGGAAGCGGAGGCGAGCGCCAAGCGCGAGGCGAAGCAGGCCGAGCACGACGCGGACCAGGCCGAGAAGACCGGCAGTCAGTAATGGCACAGCGGGCACGCTCAGTTCGGAGCGTGCCCGCTGCGTTTCACGTCCCTGAACGGGACGGTCACGACAGGAGCGTTCAGCCGCGTAGTGCGGCGAACACTCCAAGGATGGCGATCACGACGCCCAGCGCGATCTTCGCCGCGGCGGCCGTCGCGCGACCCACCACGGCGCCCCACCCCGCCCGCACCGCGGTCCCCGGCGCGCGGGACAGCGAATACTCGAACAGCGCCGCGCCGGCAAACGATCCGAGGAACGCGCCGATCACGCTCCCGACGATCGGCACGGGTACGCCCATCAGGGCGCCGGCGATCCCGCCGACGAGCGCGCCCCACGCCGACCGGCGGGAGCCGCCGAACGTCCGCGCGAGCCGAAATCCCAGCCACCACTCGAGGATTTCGCCCAGGAACGCCAGGCCCAAGACGACCGCGATGGTCGCGACGCCGACCGAGCGGAAGTCCGTGAGCCAGCCGTAGCCGACGACGCCGGCCAGCATGACCCACAGCCCAGGCAGGCCGAGCGGGACCAGCGCGAGCCCGAGGATGGTGCACACGCCCAGCAGCAGGGCAGGAAGGGCGTGACTCATGGTCTCCAATGCCGTATCATTTTCTCATGGGCGACAAGAGGATGGAACAGCTGCGCTCGCTCCTGAAGAGCTACGAGGAGCGTACCGCGAAGTTGCAGGTCGACGTGAAGCCCGCCCCGGATGAGGGCGACCGACGCCGCCGGGCGTGCGGCGATCGTCTCCGGACAGTCGTGCGATCGGTGTTGGACCGATTCATGGACGCGCTCAAGAACGCCGGCCACGCCGCCGCCATCGAAGACGAGACGACAACCACAGGTGCGTATCCCACTGTGGCGCTCATGTTCACACCGCGCACGCCCGCGGGCACCGCGCTCGCCTCCACGCTTACGTTCAAGTGCGATCCCCGACGCGGCATCGCGGTGGCGCGGGACATCAAACCCTCCCCGACCAAGGGCCGGGCGGTCACGAGCAGCACCGATCGCATCGGGACGATGAAGGTGGAAGCCATTTCGGTCGAGTGGGTCGAGACCAAAACGCTGAGTTTCATCGAGGCCGTGCTCAAGGTGAACTGAATCATTGCACCATCCCGAACCGCTTGTTCTGAGCGGTCATCTTGAGGAAGTGCCGCAGCCGCTGGAGGAATATCTCCGGCCGCCGCCTGGCTGCGTCGATCCAGCCGATTCGGATCTGTTTGTACGACTCGGGGAACGCCTGGAAACGCTTCCAGGTCGTCCGATCGCGTTTGATGGCCGCCAGGATGTCCGGGGGGACCCGCCACTCAAGCTTCCGCTTCGCGTCGCTTTCGTGATCGAAGACGTGCGCGATCCGCGCCAGCCCGGCTTTGGTCATGCGGCGGGCGGCGATGAGTCGGCGTACTCGCTCCCGGTTCATGTCCGATAGCCGGCTCGAGGGCCGGCGCGGCGAGAACCGCTGAGCCCAGCGATCCTCGTCCACGGGCTTCGTGATACTGTC